>Ga0207433_10000159_pt1 | contig 160704 bp, 141 predicted proteins | sample YelNatPaOPGAMG01_FD_187559 | JGI IMG/M metagenome (GOLD analysis project Ga0207433, IMG submission 187559) | Hot spring thermophilic microbial communities from Obsidian Pool, Yellowstone National Park, USA - OP-RAMG-01 (SPAdes) (version 3) | ecosystem: Environmental > Aquatic > Thermal... | reverse complement strand
TCAGAAATTACCTTCGCTTTAAACCTTTCACCGACTGCAAAAAAGCAAAGAAATATCGAAACGGCTTCGCCCCAATCGAACTGTGCAAAGTCAAATTGCTCTCTCGAGATTGGATCAAAAATTCTATAAATTTACCAAAATCACCAACTGTGAATTGATACGCTTACGTGAGATTTTGTTTTTATCAAAGTTTTATAGTCAGAATTCCACCGGATAAATTTCACGGGTTCGATGAAGAAGAACTTTCTGCCAGTGTCTCTTCCGCTTACGACAGCTGTTAATTTAACAAAACGTGATTGAGGAAAAGGTGAGTCGATTCGGGTAGTTGGTAAATTGCAAGAGATGCTTTAAATTTATGAGCAAACTGCCCGGTGGTGTAATTGGCAACACGCCTGACTCTGGATCAGGAAAGTCTAGGTTCGAGCCCTAGCCGGGCAGCGAATGTGTTTTGAAGAGCAAGGAATTAACCCCGTTCCTCTCAAGGAAGACAATTCACAGTAATGAGTAGGTGTGCCGTAAAAAGTGTAGGTGTGTTACCGACAGACTGCAATTGTCAAATGAAAGAAAGTTTTTGGAAATCTGTCTTTATTATGTTCACAATTAATGATTCAAGACACAATGGCGCTATCGTCTAGTGGCCTAGGACGTCGCCCTCTCAAGGCGAAAACACGGGTTCAACTCCCGTTAGCGCTACACGAATTCCAAAATCAGGGCTTCTACTTGAATTAATTGCCCCACATTTTACCCTCAGCCAACTGAAAACCTGAAACAGTTGATTTAACGATGATATTCCTTGCTTGATAGCAGCGAGACCAGCTCATTTCTTTCTATGTTCGCTGTCGCCACACAAATATTCCCATCATGTGCCCAAACCGCTTGCAAATCGCCGTTAGAGTCGTGAGTCCAGTACCAATTGTCACCCGAAATACTTTTAATGCAACCCAGAGGAAGCTTCACCACCCTGGCATCTAAGTACTTTTCAGGAAAAGCAAAAATGTAAATGTAGGTCTCCCCCATTTTGTAAATTACATGTGCAATTGGCCTATTATCGCCATCAGTTATCGCCGCACCAACCCAATCGACTTTGGGTATTAATGGAAGATTGATTGAATAACCAGCCTTTTCTTTTACATAAGTCAGGACATCAGAAATTGCTGTTGATGTTATTTCGGGCCTCAATGTACCAGTCAGTACGTGTTGAAAGTTGTCCTCTGCTGCAGACAGGGCATCGAGATTTGTTGCTTGAGGAGAAGTCAATGGCCATGATTTCTCACTTTGTATTAAGGTGTTGGATTTGTTGAGAATGAATAATGCAACAGCAATGAGAGCAACGAACCCAAATGCAAGGAATGGCTGAAAAAACTTGTTGCTAACCAAAGAACTCCAAAAGCCATAAGTTAATCCCCGTTTTTCAGACGTTTCTATCTGGAGTAAAATCGATTGTTGAAGGTCATGCGGAACATCGACCATTGTAATCATTCGCCTAATATATGTCTTTGTGAGGTTCTCAAGCTCAAATTCGTCCCTGCATCCAGAACATATTTCTATGTGTTCAAAAAATTCCGCAGCTTGGTCGCCCCTCAGCTCATTATCAACAGCTCCGCTCATTAGCTCTTGCGATTCTCTACAATCCAACGTTACCGTCTCCTAATCACATCAGTCTGCTTCATTATTGAGATCCCTATATCCACGCTGTAATGCGTAACGCCTCAGGGATTCCCTGAGCATTTTCCTGCCACGATGCAAACGGGATCTCACAGTGCCTATAGGTATCTCAATGAAGTCAGCAATTTCCTCGTAAGTATATCCTTCGATGTCACAAAGTATAACCACTGTCCTGAACTCTTCCGGCAGATCTTGAAGCGCCTTTGCAACCTCATCTTCGAAGAGATTGCCAAATATCTTCTCCTGGAGGTCATTTGTATCGGCAACCGATCCCTTAACGGTTGCATAGAAATCTTTTATTTCATCGTAATCGACCTTGTCAGGTTCTTTTGACTCTCTCCTGTAGCGGTTGATGTACGAGTTCTTCATTATTCGGAACAACCATGCCTTGGCGTTTGTTCCCTGAGAATACTTGTCAAAGAATCTATACGCTTTCATGTAAGTTTCCTGCACAAGATCTTTCGCATCATCAGGATCTCCCGTCATTCTAAGTGCGAAGTTATACAGGGCGCTCATGTGCGGCAACATTTCTTTTTCGAACTCTTTATGTTTATCTTGCATTTGACTTATCAATATCAAAACCAAGTATTAGTGATATTACCTTCTCCTCATACACTTTTGCTCAGTATAACACGCAAACGAAACTAAGGCAAGAGTGAAACTCCTGGACCGCGATGTACATCTAATAAAAAAGTAAAAATATAAGGGTAAGCACTAAAAGGCGAATTACTCTATGCTCACAAATTTTCTTACAATATTAAAATTGCTTTCTTGAGAACTTAGCTTTAAAATAAGTTATGAAAAATAATTACTGGAGATGACAAATGAGAACAAAGATATTAGGAAAGAATGGTCCAGAGTTGTCAATCATAGGATTTGGTGCGTGGGCAATAGGTGGCCCATGGGAATATGGGTGGGGGGCTGTCGATGATGAATCTTCCAAAAGGGCTATCAGAAGAGGACTTGACCTTGGAATTAACTGGATAGATACTGCAGCGGTATATGGACTCGGCCATTCAGAAGAGGTTGTAGCCGAAGCAATAAAAGGGAAAAGACAGGAAGTGTTTATTGCAACCAAATGTGGACTCATTTGGGACGACAGGAAGAGGGTCACCAGGTCAATTAAACCTGATAGCATCCGAAAAGAGATCGAGGCAAGTTTGCGCAGGTTGAAGACAGATTATGTAGATCTTTATCAGATACACTGGTATGACGAAGTTACCCCAGTTGAAGATGCATGGGGAATGATGGCAAAGCTCCAGGAAGAAGGCAAGGCCAGGTACATTGGTGTGTCGAATTTCGATGTAGAACTTCTCAAGAAGTGTCATTCCATCGCTCCTGTGCAGTCGCTGCAACCGCCTTACAATTTGCTCAAGCGAGAGGTTGAAAGGGAAATCCTGCCATATTGCCTCCAGAACGAAATTGGGGTGGTAGCTTATAGTCCAATGATGTCGGGTTTGCTTAGTGGAAAATTTGATTATACGAGAGTTGCACCCGATGACTGGAGGAAAAGGGATAAAATGTTTCAGGAACCAATGCTGTCAAAGGCAATGGCACTTGTAGAAAGACTGAGGCCAATAGCAATGGGGCACGGTAAAACTGTAGGCCAACTAGCCATAGCATGGGTTAACACCAACCCAGCAATCACTTCTGCCATCGTTGGAGCGAGAACCCCAGAGCAGGTTGAGGAAAATGTTGGGGCAGCTGATCTCGTTCTAAATCAATCTGAAATGATCGAGATCGACAATATACTAAAAGAAACCGTTGGATAAATTTTGGAAAATTACTGGAATGAGTACGAAATTTCTGAACCTTATATTTTTCTTGATTGTGTTTACCGCCGTTCATATCTCGGGAAACCAGGGACAGTCTAAATTGGGCACAATCATTTTCTTGGGTGATTCAATTACAGAACTGGGAGATAAGCCTGGAGGGTTCATTACGTTAATAAGAAACGCGTTTGCTGAAAAGTCGGGGATTAATTCCCTTCGAATATTTAACGCTGGTGTCAGCGGGAACAAGGTTACTGACCTTAGGGAGCGACTTGACCGCGATGTCATTCAAAGAAGGCCAACAGCAGTTGTAATTTATATTGGTATCAATGACGTTTGGCATTATGCCATTACTGGTCTAAGGGGGACCCCCAGGAATACTTATGAGTCTGAGCTCAAAAATGTAGTGACCAGAATAAAAGACACCGGCGCAAAAGTTTTCTTGTGCACCCCTACAGTGATTGGTGAAAAACAACATGGCACAAATCCTCAGGATACGATTCTTGATGACTATTGTGCCATAAGTGCAAAAGTTGCTTATGAGACAAATTCGACATTAATTGACCTCCACTCGGTATTCCTTAACTACCTTCGGAACAACAACCTTGATAATCTGCGCGAAGGTATTTTAACAGTGGATGGAGTTCACCTCAATGACAAGGGGAATGAATTAGTAGCCTCTGAAATCTTGAGGGCATTCCGTGAGGAAAAAATACTTTAACCTTGCAATGACAAATTGTCAGAATTTACTGGTAATTTTCTGGCAATTTGTCTCTACGGTGTCCAAATTTGACGAATATCATGAGGTGAACAGCTGAATTTCTTTAAAAATATCAAATCTCCCGATCGGCACGCCAATTGATAAATCCTTAGGTAGAGAGAAAAGAAGAACAAAGAAAGGAGGAATGAACTATGGCAATCGTAAGATGGAAGCCCGAAAGGGAACTCGAAACATGGAGCCCGTTCCGCGATTTAATGAATATTCAACGCGAAATCGGGCGTGTTTTCGACAGCCTCTTCAGTGACGTCGACGGAGGAAGAATGACCATGGAGTGGTCCCCACGAGTCGACGTGCTGGAAAACAACGACTCGTACATTTTAAGAGCTGAGCTCCCCGGTGTAAACAAAAATGACGTCAAGATTACTCTACGGGACAATATACTCACAATCAAGGGGGAGAAGAAACAGGAAAAGGAAGAAAAAGATGTCAACTTCCATCGCACAGAGCGAATGTATGGAAGCTTTGAACGATCCTTCACACTTCCAAGCGGCGTCAAGAACGACAAGATAGACGCTACTTACAAAGATGGTGTATTGACCATCACTTTGCCAAAGGTCGAAGAGGCTAAACCGAAGGAAATTGAAGTGAAAGTTTCCTGAGCTTTTCGCGTCCCACATAAATAATATGTGGGACGCCATTCTTATTTTCATGGAGACCAGATCATGGAGACGTGGGCACAAAACCAAGAAAAGAAAATGAGTTTTCTCGACTTCCTTTCAGATTCGGCTTTCAAAAGGAGGGAGATCCAGAAAACAATCAAGCTTTTGCAGATGGATTATTTGACAACCTTGAGAATTTCTTCAAACCTCTCCGTCCATGCAAAGTGGATACCATATCCATTTCTGCAGGAAAGAGTGAGAAAAATTTCCGAATCTCTCCGTAAACAATCCGAACTTCTGCGGGAACAAATCATTAAACTCGGCGGAGAATTACCCCCGCTATCATCGGAACAAATTAGTTTGTCTGACCATAGACAAAACGTGAAGAAGCTTGTCCAGGAACTCGAGAACACATCTAAACTTTACGAAACTTACGCTCACCAGAGAAATATCGTGGAGCAGAACGAGAGCTCGCACCTCCTATCAATCCTTCTGGACAACACTAAGAAAATAAAAGAAGAACTAACAGACATAGTAATGAGATTGTCGTGAAAGGATAAGAAAATGAATAAGGTAACCGAGAAAGAGGGGGATCAAATAATTATCGATGACCCCGCCTCAACTCACACACAGGAAATCCTACCCATAATGCCGCTTCGCAATTCAGTATTTTTCCCCCGCCAGATGATGCCCTTGTCTGTCGGCAGGAAAAGCACTATCCAGCTTGTGGATGAGGCCTTTCGTGACGATATAGCAATTTTAATAGTGGCTCAAAAAGATGCAAACATAGAAACCCCCAAACCAGAAGACATTTACCAGTTCGGGACTGTAGCAAGGATATTGAAAGTTTACAATTTACCGGACGGATCGAAAAGTGTGTTTGTTCAAGGGCTTTACAGAGCAAAGATTTTCAATTTTGTGCAACAGGAGCCTTACATTAAAGGATTTGTCCAGCGTGTTGATGATGAAAATGATGAAGGAATTGAAATCGAAGCCCTTGTTGCAACAATTAAGAATGGCTTCAGAAAGGCTGTTGAACTTGCCCCTGATTTGACTCCAGAACATCTGAGCCTCATTCTCAACACAGATGACCCGAGTCAGGTAGCAGATATGGCGATGTGGCTGATAAACATACCTGTAAAAGAAAAACAAGAGGTCCTCGAAACCATAAACATAAAGAAACGCCTTGAAAGAGCGAATCTCTATCTGACCAAACTCGTTCAACGACTGGAGCTAGGTAACAAGATCCAGAATGAAGTGCAGGACGAGATTAACAAGAGCCAACGCGATTATTTCTTGCGAGAGCAGCTGAAGGCAATTAAACGAGAACTTGGCGAGGACGAAGAAAATATAGAGATTAACGAACTCAAGAAAAGAACCGAAGAGGGAAATTATCCTCAAGAAGTCAAAACAGCGGCATCAAAAGAGATAGAACGACTTCAGCGTATGCATCCTTCCAGTGCTGAATATACTGTTTCTCGCACTTACATCGATTGGTTGCTCGAACTGCCATGGAACGAGTCAACACAAGACAATCTAGACATCAAAGAGGCCGAAAAAATTCTCGAACGAGATCATTACGGACTGGATAAAGTAAAGAAAAGAATCATAGAATATCTAGCTGTTCGTAAGCTGAAAAATGATATGCGAGGTCCAATACTTTGTTTTGTTGGACCCCCAGGAGTAGGCAAGACAAGTCTTGGTAAGTCCATAGCAAATGCTTTGAGAAGGAACTTCGTTAGGATGTCTCTTGGCGGTGTCCACGATGAGGCTGAAATTCGCGGCCACCGGAGAACCTATATAGGCGCTCTACCAGGCAGGATAATCCAGGGCATCAAGAAAGCCGGCTCCAATAATCCGGTTTTTATGCTTGATGAAGTTGACAAGATTGGAATGGATTTCAGGGGTGACCCATCAAGCGCGTTGTTGGAAGTTCTAGATCCAGAGCAAAACTTTTCCTTTAGCGACCACTATATAGAAATTCCATTCGATTTATCCAAAGTAATGTTCATCGCAACGGCTAATCTAATCGAACCAATTCCGCCTGCGCTCCGCGATAGGATGGAAATAATTGAAATTCCAAGTTATGTGGAAGATGAAAAGCTTCAGATTGCAAGAAAATTCCTTGTACCAAAACAAATCAACGAGCACGGCTTGAAGGTGGAGAACATAGAGTTTACAAACGAATCACTCCACTATATCATATCTGGTTACACAAAGGAAGCCGGAGTAAGGAACCTAGAACGCAAAATAGCTGATATTTGCCGGGGAATAGCGAAAGAAGTAGTTGAAGGAAATGATAAGAAATTTGTGATTGATAGGCAGGCTGTTGTAAAATATTTGGGCAATCAAAAATTTTATCCTGAAATTTCAGAACGAATAAACAAACCTGGGATAGCCACAGGACTCGCATGGACCCCTGTCGGAGGAGACATTCTCTTTATTGAAGCAACAAAAATGAAAGGTAAAGGTGGACTAATCCTGACAGGTCAACTTGGAGACATAATGAAAGAATCAGCGCAAGCTGCTTTGAGTTATATAGCATCAAACGTAGAAGACCTGGGAATTGAACCAGACTTCCGTTCGAAGTACGATATACACGTCCACGTCCCGGCGGGAGCAGTCCCCAAGGATGGACCATCCGCTGGAGTGACAATGCTGACTGCTCTAGTCTCGCTCCTGACGAATCGGCTGGTTAGAAAAGATCTTGCTATGACTGGTGAGATTACTCTGCGAGGAGCTGTACTGCCAATCGGCGGCGTCAAAGAAAAAGTTATAGCTGCTGTAAGGGCAGGCATAAAGACAGTAGTCCTTCCAGAAAGGAACCGACTCGACGTGGATGAGGTGCCTATTAATGTTCGTGAACAAGTGACCTTTAAATTTGTAAACGAAATGAAAGAAGTGCTCGACGCTGCTCTTCTGCCTCTTGATAAACCGATGGAGCCTGTTAAGAAAAAGCGAGCTAAAAGGGCGCTTCGGAAAACAAAGACTTAGATTAGAGTTATTGAAACAAGTATCCGCACGGGCCTAGTAGGATAGAGTAAAGTACTCAGCCTTTTCCTCCGTGTGTATTCGTATGAGGCCCGCCCTGACTAAACTCACAAGCACTCTGGATGCGCGTCTCTCGCTTATGTTAACTAACCTGCTAAATTCTTTGACGGTAATCCTTTCATTCTCCTCAAGATACCTAAAAAGAGCTCTCTCATTGTCGCCAATGGTTATGGAAAGTGGCTCACTTTCAATACCTTCACTTTGTAAGATTTTGACAACCTCCCTACTTGCTAACACACTCTTGTCATTAATGCGAATGTAAACCTTTGCTCCACGATCGATTTTATTCTTGTAGTCCTGAAGCCTATGAGGCTTCCTAACACTCTCTTCGACAATAGCAACCACGACGTCTTTGCCGTTGAGTTCTATAACTTGAACAATTGGTACTATTTCAGGCTCACAATAATTCTTTGCAGCTTCAAAAATAAGATCCGTCTCCGACTTCTCGCTTTCAACCCCAACAATTGTGCCATCATCATCGACCCCAAAAAGAATCATGCCACCCTTCGTATTTGCAAATGCAATAAGCTCTTTGGCTATCTTCTCTGCGGAGCTAAACTGTCGCTTAAATTCTATTGTGAAACTCTCCCCTTCTGCAATTAGATTTTTCAATTCCATCACATCCATCTTACCAACCTCTCGCATCCATTCTGGTGAGAATTATGCCTGTGCGAAACATGACAAAGCGGGATGATGAGTTAGGCGAATGCCTCAGTGGACTTGGAATAATTGCAGCAAGACGAGCTGCCTCTACTCTACTAAGATTTGCGGCAGATTTCTTGAAATACGTCCTGCTTGCAGCCTCGACACCAAATATCCCGCGACCAAATTCAATATAATTTAAATATAGTTCGAGAATTCTATTTTTCGACAAATAGTGATCTAACATAAACGCACAAATAATCTCGTTCAGTTTCGTCAAAGGATCTCTGCTCGTCGAGAACCACAGATTTTTCGCAAGCTGCATAGTGATAGTACTTGACCCACGTATTATCTTCCCCGCATCCCAGTTTGCTTTGAAAGACTCCTTCATCTCATACCAGTCGACGCCGCTGTTCTCGTAAAAAGTACCGTCTTCGCCAACGATGACAGCGTGTATCATGTCAGGTGAGATTCTTGAAAGAGGAACAAATATTTGCTTGATACTATAAGGTTTATGATCGCGCCTGGCTTGTCTTATCCTCTCCTTCATAATCGCCGTCTGGTATGGATTCTTGGTCCTCAATGAAGTCACACTCCACGGAAATGGCAGCATTACAATCTCAACAATTAAAAATAACAGAATGAAAACAAGAAAAAATCTAGACAATTTCACCTTCAAATATTCTCTGCTAACTGTTCCTGGGTGAGTCGAGATAGCTTTGCAAAATGATCTGGGACGCTAACTTATCTATATTTTCCTTGTTTCTGCGTGCTTTTTTTTTGATGCCTAACTCTACTTGAGTCCTGTGAGCGATGGTGCTGGTAAATCTTTCATCCCATTCTATAACTTTTAGATGAAAAGTATTTCTTAACCTTTGCGCAAAATTAGAAACAGCATCTGCGCTTTCTCCAGATTTGCCATCAAGCTTTAGCGGTTTGCCAATTACAACTTCTTTCACCGACATCTGTGAAATAATATCTCCTATTCGTTTTAAAAGGGTACCGTCATTTGGCAGTGTGCTTATACCCTGTGCTATAATTTGCATTGGATCACTCACAGCTATGCCTACTCTCTTCGTACCGTAATCTATCCCGAGAATTCTCCCGGGACTATTCATTTTCATTTTGGATTCTGTCTACTTTTGTAACACCCGGAACCTTTCTTATTTTTTCTATCAATCGTTCCAGATGCTCCTTGTTTTTTACGTAAATAATTACCTGACCCTCAAAGATTGCATTACGAGCTTCAGCGTTTACACTGCGGATGCTGGTGTTTTGATAGCTCGAGATAGCGTGCGTAATATCTCCTAGAATGCCTGGACGATCAGTACCTGAAACGGAAAGACCTGCAACGTAAACATTCCCATCAACTCCAGGCCATTCTGCCTCAACTATTCTTTCCTTGTTGGTTTCTTCCATCCTTCGAATATTAGGACACGATTTCCTGTGAATCTTAATCCCTTCTCCCATTGTGACAAAACCAATTATTTCATCACCTGGAATTGGGTTGCAGCATTTTGCATACGAGACTTTTAAACCAGCATTGGAGCCTTGAACAACGATACCTGTCGAGGCTCCCCGTGCAATCTCCACAAAAGGCTGTGAAGCTTTCGACAGGTCGGCAGGCTCTTTCTGACTTTTTTGAGATGTCAGCTTGTTTATTACATGCTCTGGTTCGACCTCTTCATCCGCAAGCGCCACAAAAAACTGCTGAGGGTTATCAAATTTCAACTCACGTATTAGTTTATTAAATTCGTCCTCCGAAACGGCAAGCTTGTGCTTTTTCAGGCGCTTGCTCCAAATTATCTCCCCCTCTTCGGCTTTCTTCCTGATCTCCTCGTTGAACCATCTCCGAATATGAGCCTTTGCTTTCCGAGTTACGACAAATTTTTCCCAATCAGGATTTACATTTTGATTTGAGGAGGTAATTATTTCAACCTGATCACCGCTGACGAGCTTGGTATTCAGAGGAACAATTTTCCCGTTTACTTTCGCACCGATGCAATGAGTCCCAATTTGTGAATGGATTTCAAACGCAAAGTCCACTGGAGTGGCGCCTCTGGGAAGTATCAAAAGTTCCCCTTTCGGAGTAAAGACATAAATTTCATCCTGGTATAAATCGAGTTTAAAGCTTTCAAGGAAATTTGAAGCTGATTCATCTTCCAAGGCAGCAGGTGGTTGTTCCAGTATTTCCCGTACCCACGCAATCCACTCTTCAAGCTGCTTATCAGTAACATTGATATTTTCTTTGTACTTCCAGTGAGCAGCGACGCCTTTCTCTGCGACCTCGTCCATTTTTCTCGTTCGTATCTGAACCTCAACCATTTTCCCTTCTGGTCCAACAACAGTCGTATGGATAGACTGGTATCCATTTTGCTTTGGAACGGAGATATAATCTTTGAAACGCTCAGGCACTGGTGTATAAATTTCCGAAACAATGCCATATACTGAAAAACACTCATTCTTGTCTTCAGTATCGAGAATTATTCGAACGGCCAACAAATCGTATATCTCTTCAATCGGTTTCCCCCGTTTCACCATCTTGTTGTAAATACTGTATATGTGCTTAGGCCTACCAGTTATTTCAAACTTAAAATTTTCTCTTTCAAGCCTCTCCTTAATTGGAAGAATAAAACGCCTGACATAAGCTTCACGCTCACGTCTCTTTGCATTTAACTTTCTCGAAACATATTCATACTCATTTGGATTCAAATACTTAAATGCCAAATCCTCGAATTCCCACTTGACCTTTGCTAGGCCGAATCTATGAGCTAAAGGAGCATAAATTTCGAGAGTTTCTTTAGCAATTCTCTGTTGTTTTTCAGGTGGTAAGAATCCAAGAGTTCGCATGTTGTGCAGACGGTCAGCAAACTTCACAAGAATGACTCGCACGTCCTTAGCCAACGATAGGAGCATCTTCCTATAGTTCTCTGCACGGGTGACCTCATGACTTTCAACTACGCCTGATATTTTTGTGACTCCGTCTACAATGTTAGCAATGGTATCTCCAAACTCTCTGCGAATAGCATCAATGTCGTAAACCGTATCCTCAGCTACATCGTGTAACAATGCAGCAGCTACTGAGATATCATCAACGGGAATCTCTTTAACTAATATCAGAGCAACCTCAAATGGGTGTGAAAAATAAGGTTCTCCAGAGGCACGGGGTTTGCCCTTTACGTGGGCGTTCCAGCTGAATTCAAATGCCCTTCGGATTAGATTTTCGTCGAAATTGTACAAATTTGCCTTACATATTTCGATAAGGCGGTTTAACTCATCGACACTTCGTAAATCAGATAGGTAAGACATTCTGCTCGTTTATTAATTGTCATTATCTAAACATCTAATCATATTCTTCGGTTCTTTAATAATTTAAGCGACGCCAGGAAAACTCCAAATTTACATTAAACGACAGTAATCACATCCTCCCTTTTAAAAGAGCAACGTCTAGAAAATGATTTTGGAACATCTTTCTTTCAAAATACATCAAACTGGTAAATATATGGCTGCCTCCATTCAAACACTCTATCTAACCTTTCAACGAGTGTTTTATCAATTTCTACCAAGCCATAGCTCACTGCGTCTCGCACTCTCAGGTACCCGGAGTAAATTTGCGAAAATGTCTCTACCCCCATTTCAACGTTCGCTGGGACATGAGTCTCTTCTACCACAGTCTCCCCGAGATGAATGTGCACATGAAAAACTCGAGAGTTTATGGCTATCAGGGAATCTTTGATCTGAATAGTGAAATCTATTGGAGATTCTACAGGTGCTATTAAATATTTAAGAGCATCTTTCACATTTATTATCCTGAGCATAAAACCACAAGCCAGCGACCCAAAAGTCTTGTACTCGAAAAAGAGACGCCTGAAGTTGTATTCCACAGGCTCTCGCAAAAATAAATGCATTGGATAGTCCACTGGCGCAAGGTATCTTATCTTTGAGACTTGCTCCCGAAGTCCCCCAATAAATCCCCATAGCGCCCTGTGTGCTTTCGCTCCCAGACCGACAAATTCTTTGACAATTAAAACAGGCTCATGATTTGCCTCTTTGACAAGTTCGTACATGACATAGCCACCGCATTCCATCTTTCCAGTCGTAGGCGATGGTTCTTCGTAAATGTACACATCAAGAGCTTTTGGAAATACAACCATCTCCCAAAAGTTGTCACTCCTCGCAATTGTGAAGCTTCCATTCCTTTCAATATTATCATTAAAAGCTCTCTTAATCTTGTTCCTATCCTGACGCTGGGCTGTTCGCACGCGAACCCTCTCTTCAAAATCCAGGACTTCATTTGAAGGAATTTCGTACTGCACTGCGCTACCTACAAAAGCATATCCGTACTTTTTGTAAAATCTGTGTCGAAATGGATAAAGCATTGAAATTGGGTATCCGAATTCATACATCTTTCTAATAGAATCTTCAATAAGGACTTCCGCAATCCCTCTCCTCCTTGCTTCTGGAAGAACTGCCACCGCCGCTAGTCCGGCCATCGGCATCCTCTGTCCACGAGCATAAACTTCAAAAGGTGTTATTCTTAAGCATCCTACAATTCCTGAAGATAACAATTTGTCTTCTACAACATACATATCGCTTATCCGATAACGAGGATTGTTCTCAATACTCAGCCTTACAATGTTTTGATCCTCAATGAAGGATTTAGACAACAGCGAAGATATAGCCTCCGCATCCGAACTATTTGCCTGCCTAATTAACATTGGCTTTCTCCTTTTCGTTCAAGACCCTCAGTAAAGCCGAAAATACCATATCCACTTGTATCCCATCATCCCCATCTCCAAAAGTGCAGACGTGCGGATTGCCTGGACAGTGAGCCCGGCAAAAACCAACGGGTGGGAGAACAATCTCTGTTCGTGATCCTATTGGACCCCATAGTTTCGGTGAGCACGCGGGGAGAGGGCAAAACATTGTTACAACTGGAGTACCAACTGCAGCTGCAATGTGCATTGGACCTGTACTTGCAGAGACGAACGCAGAAGCAACAGAAATGACAGCACTCAAATCCCTCAAATTCCATTGACCAAAAGATGTCCTTGTATTCGGAATATCCCTGAACTCACTCTCAAATATGGACTCTGAAGAATTGCCCGTAACCAGCACCTGAATTCCATGATTGGCCACTTGTCGAGCCAGATCTACATAACGCCTTGTTCTCCAGTTTGGAGCAGAATGGCCGCTACCCGGATGGATGTTGACAATGGGCTGATGCAAGTCAAAACCTAAACCCGACAACAAATCACGTGCTTTAATCATCTCGCTCTTGGTTAGAAATATCTCTGGAGTAGACCATATCCTCTTTGCGCCAATTTTTCTCGCTAGATCAAGCATGTAGTCTGACTCGTGCCGTAGGGGATCATATCCTTTTCTCGATACTCCACGCATAAAGGTCAGAACCTCATACAGGATATGTCCCACACCTATCCTGTGACGAATTCCTGCAAAAAAAAGCATGTAAGCATGTCTCTCCGTTGGTTTGAGCAACAAGGCAGTATCGAATCTGTACGACCTGATTTGTTTGACCTTCCGCCAAAAACTTTTCTCCTTATTTTTTTCATCCGTGCCGTCAGTCAATATTACATCGATGTTTGGATTGTTTTCAAGCAACGGTGCGGTAACTGGAGATACAAGTGCACCAATAAAAGAACCTGGGAATGAATCGCGCAGTGTATGGAAAACAGGGGTGGAAAGAAGAACATCGCCAATTCTATCAGGTCGAACTACCAGGATTCTCCTCAACTTTCCCATCCTTTATCTCATCTTCCTTCTTTTTCCTTATTAAATATAAGGATTGGATTCCATGAATCAATGAACAAGGCGTTTCCACCTTTCTTGTGACTTCTTTTACATCAAACTACATTTGTTGTGTTCAAAATATCTCAAGGGAACTTTAACACACGCTTTTGAATTATTAATCTTGACTACAAAATATAGATTAATTAAAATAATGTGAATAAGAAAACAAGGTCATGATAAAAGAAGGATATAATGAAGATGAAAGAAATGACCGCTGAAGATATTGAAAAAAGCGAGTACAAATACGGGTTTGTTACAGAAATAGAAGAAGAGACCGTTCCAAAGGGTCTGAACGAAGAAATTATTCGCATAATATCAAAGAAAAAGAACGAGCCCGATTGGATGCTTCAGTGGCGCTTGAAGGCATACAATTACTGGCTTACAATGAAAGAACCTCACTGGGCAAATGTCAAATACGACCCAATCGACTATCAGGACATAAGGTATTATGCAGCACCCAAGAAGAAACCCAGGCTAAACAGCCTCCAGGAAGCAGACCCTGAATTAATTAGCGCCTTCGAAAAGCTTGGTATACCTCTGGAAGAACAAAAGCGACTCGCAGGAGTTGCCGTCGATGCTGTATTCGACAGCGTCTCCGTAGCTACGACTTTTAAAGAAAAGCTTGCAGAACTCGGCATTATCTTTTGCTCAATGTCTGAGGCAATTCAGAAATACCCTGACCTTGTGAAAAAGTATTTAGGAACCGTTGTTCCTTATACTGACAACTTTTTTGCTGCATTGAATTCAGCAGTTTTTAGCGACGGTTCATTTGCATACATCCCAAAGGGAGTTCGCTGCCCAATGGAACTGTCAACTTATTTCCGCATCAACGCATCAGAAACTGGACAATTTGAACGGACACTTATAGTAGCTGACGAAGGGAGCTATGTTAGTTACCTGGAAGGTTGCACTGCCCCCATTCGTGACACTAATCAGCTTCACGCAGCAGTTGTCGAGCTCATAGCACTTGATAATGCAGAAATAAAATACTCGACCGTTCAAAACTGGTATCCGGGTGATGAGAATGGTAAAGGTGGGATTTATAACTTTGTGACAAAGCGAGGTGCCTGCCGCGGAGCTAACTCAAAAATCTCATGGACGCAGGTGGAAACAGGATCAGCAATAACATGGAAATATCCAAGCTGCATCCTCCAGGGTGATAACTCTGTAGGGGAATTTTATTCCGTTGCTGTCACTAACCATATGCAGCAAGCTGACACTGGCACAAAAATGATACACATAGGCAAGAACACCAGGAGCACAATCATCTCGAAGGGAATCTCAGCTGGAAAAAGCAACAATAGTTATCGCGGAATGGTAAGAATCTCGAGAAGTGCAGAAAATGCTCGCAATTATTCACAGTGCGATTCACTTCTCATTGGTGACAAATGCGGTGCACATACTTTCCCTATACTCGAAGCCAATAACCCCACTGCTCAAGTTGAACATGAAGCGACAACTTCAAAAATTGGGACTGACCAGATTTTTTATCTAAATCAGCGCGGTATCTCAACTGAGGACGCAATTAGACTGATTGTAAACGGTTATTGCAAGGAGGTTTTTAAGCAACTTCCAATGGAATTTGCCGTTGAGGCTACTCGCCTCCTTAGCATGAGCCTTGAAGGAAGCGTTGGATAGCCAAAACAACGCCAGGAATCATAAATCAATAAAAGGAAAAGATAATGCTGGAAATTAGGGATCTTCATGCTTCTGTGGAAGAAAAGGAAATATTGAAGGGAATTAACCTGTCAATTAACAAAGGGGAGATACACGCTATCATGGGACCAAACGGATCAGGCAAAAGCACCCTTGCAAATGTGCTGGCTGGGAGGCCAGAGTATAGGGTAACACAGGGCGAAGTGCTCTACGAAAACAAAGATCTTTTAAGTATGCCGCCTGAGATTAGAGCAAGAGAGGGGGTATTTCTCGCATTTCAATACCCAATTGAACTCCCGGGAGTAAACAACACCACTTTTTTGAGAACCGCTTTAAATGAAATTCGGAAATATAAAGGTATGCCTGAAATTAGTGCAGGCCAATTTCTCTCGATCCTGAAAAAGAAATTGGCTCTTGTTGAGATGAGCGACGCGCTGTTGAATCGCTCAGTTAATGAGGGTTTTTCAGGAGGCGAAAAGAAACGTAATGAGATTTTACAAATGGCGGTCCTGGAACCAAAACTTGCCATCCTGGACGAAACTGATTCGGGCCTGGATATAGATGCGCTGAGAATTGTAGCCAATGGGGTCAACAAACTAAAATCAGGGGAAAACGCAATAATTGTGGTTACTCATTACCAGAGACTCTTGAACTATATCGTTCCTGATTACGTGCATGTTCTTTATAACGGGCGTATCGTCAAATCTGGTGGTAAGGATCTCGCACTCGAACTTGAAGAAAAAGGTTATGACTGGCTGAAACCCGAAGACAATCTGTCGGGAAACAAGAATAAAGAGGTCGAAACAGTGAAATGAGCAATCGCTTAGACGATGTTAAAAACAAATACATTTCTCTCTTCAATGATTTCAAAAACCGCTTGAATGGAGAAAAGTTCGGCACAATCCATGAAGTGCGACAAAACGCCTTAAAGGCTTTTGCCGAAGTTGGATTCCCCACATTGAGGATGGAGGACTGGAGATTTACTGACATTTCACCTATTCTGAGCCACGACTTTATTTTGCCAGAGCTGGACAGAGAATCGTCGATAAAAAAGTCAGAAATATCGAAGTTCCTTTGCGGCATCCCTCATGCAACTCTTTTGGTCTTCATTAACGGGTTTTTTGTCGAATCTTTGTCTTCTATTGTCCCTGAGGGATCAGGAAGTATCCGTAAAGAAATCATGAATGGGAACCCTGATATTATCTCACATTTCGCCAAGTATGCAGTTCCAACATCAAACGCATTTACAGCTCTAAATGCTGCGTTTAGTTATGATGGGGCCCTTATAAAAATACCAGATGGCACCCGAATTGAACCAGTGCATCTTCTTTTTATAACTGTCCCTGAAAGCAATCAAATCGTTTCCCATCCCCATAACATTGTTATTGCCGGAAGGAATTCAGAAGTAACAGTGATTGAACATTATGCTGCATTAAGAAATGGCAGATATTTTACAAATTCAGTTACTGAGATTGTAGCCAATGAAAACTCCTTTGTTAATCATATTCGTCTTCAATTCGAATCTGAGGATGCTTATCACATTGGATCCACTTACGTGTCTTTGTCCAAATCGTCAAACTACTCGTCTCACGCAGTTAACATAGGTGCAGAAATTTCCCGGCACGATCTCAATGTCGTTCTCGGTGAGGAAAATGCCAATGCTAATCTGCAAGGGCTCTATCTCTTGGCAAATAAGCAACTATCAGACACACACACTTTTATTGACCATTCCTCACCGCATTGCACAAGTCAAGAACATTACAAGGGTATTCTAGATGATAATTCACATGGAGTGTTCAACGGAAAGATTCTTGTTAGAAAGGGCGCTCAACAAACTAGCTCTTATCAGGAAAATAGAAACATAATACTTTCTTCTGGTGCAAAGGTGGATACAAAACCTCAGCTTGAGATTTTTGCAGACGATGTTAAATGTTCGCATGGCGCAACGGTGGGACAACTGAGTGCGGATTCGATATTTTATATGCGGTCACGCGGAATAAGCGAAGAGACCGCAAAGCTCATTTTGATACAAACTTTCGTCAATGATATTTTAGCTAATATTAAGACTAAAGGTGTGAGAAAATACCTTGAACAGTTTGTCTCGAAAAGGTTCTCACATAGAAACCGCACAATTCAAAATTGAATTAACGAAAGGCAATACAATGACTGCGGAGGAAAAGAAGGCCATCGAGGAAAAGGTTGTAGATGCGATAAAAGAGTGCTACGATCCTGAAATTCCGGTCAACATCTGGGAACTTGGACTGATATACGAGATGTATGTCGATGATGATTCGACAGCTCATGTGAAGATGACACTCACTGCACCGGGTTGTCCGGCGGCACGATCGCTTCCATTAGAAGTGCAAGCAAGGATTTCACAGGTTCCAGAGATAAAGAATGTGCAAGTAGAGGTTGTTTGGGACCCACCGTGGACTCCAGAGATGATGTCACAAGAAGCCAAATTAGAACTGGGATTTATGTAAAATGAAACTCAGCGCTCAAGAAGAATACGGAATGAGATGTCTACTTAGAATTGCTCGAGGAAATCCAACAGAAGGAATGACCATTCCGGAAATAAGTCAACATGAAGGACTCAGTCCAGCTAACGTTGCCAAGCTATTGAGAATACTGAGACTTGGCGGTTTCATAGAGAGTGCTCGTGGACGAACTGGTGGGTATCGACTTGCCAAACCCCCTGAGGAAATAATCGTGGGCGATGTATTGAATGCACTTGGGGGGAGAATTTTTGAAAAAGATTTTTGCGATACTCATTCAGGACTGAATGCCATATGCTGCAACATAATTGACTGCTCAATGCGTACTCTATGGGAGTCACTACAAGGAGCACTGGACAACGTTTTGAATAAAATTTCTCTGAAAGACATGCTTAACAGTGAACGGGGATTAAAAAGAACAATTGTTCCTCCAAGAATGGAGGGGGCTAAAAGTGCTATAGTTTAACCTAACTTCAGAGTGAAGGTTGATATTTCGCGTCCGTTCAGATTCGTTCTAAATTTTTGATAAAACCCTTTGATTTAAAAAGATCAACAATAGTAGGTGCAATATCAGTTATTGAGTGTATCTTCCCTTCAAAAAAGCCAGCATGCTCTCCTGCGACACCAGTCAATACAGGATTTAGTGTGTGAGCTCTTGTTGAAAGGTCCTCAACATTGCCATGATCACTCGAAATTAAAACAGTAAGTCCCGAGAATCCACCTTCAATCACTCCACCCAAAAACTCATCAAATATTTCCAGGACTTTCCTGGCAAATTCCATATCCTGTTCATGACCTGCATGATCCGTCAGGAAAAATTCAAACATTGTAAAATCATGCGCTTCTGCTATACTCCTCATTCTTTTTCCGACATCAAAGGGTTTCTGGGGCTCAATATCGTCATATCCAAGATCGGTGCGCCATCTTTCCCCTGTTATATCTGCAGATATTCCTTCACCTTTTTTAAGGGATTCATCATCGCATAGAGGTATGCCACTCATCAGACAGGAAAGTGTGGTGGCACTCAGTTTCCTCTGACCCCGCTCAACGTATTCAAAAAACTGCTTTGGATATGCGTTTGCAAAATAAACGTCAGCTCCCAATTCTTTTAGGACTCTAAATATATTCTTTTCTTCCAGAATGGTTCTTATCTCAGAATGGGGGTAAGGACCAAAGTGTGAGTTAATAACCCGCGCCGCGTTCACACCAGTGAAAAGAGAAGTTTGTCCAGTACCGCTTTGAGGAAGCCCTTCTACACCAAGCAATGCATCTGTCGGAACTATAAACGACAATCCATTATTAAGTTCGGATAACTCAAGTGACGGAATGCCACCAAAAAGATTTATAAAGTTTGGGAGACTCGCAGAAAAAAAGGGATTTATTTCTTTGCGTCTTTCCCCTATCCCAACGCCATCTAGAAAAAGAAATAGAAAATGCGAATTCAGAGAAACCCTCCATTTTGCTGCAGTTAAGTTTTCCTTTTTGATTTAGTATCTCTACTTCCTCATTACTTTATTCAAATACTCCCGCCACTCATTCTCCAACTGATGTTTATCCACATGTAATACCCTCCTGATCGCTGAATCAATTGTATTTGGAACTGTGAATTCGTGGAGAAGCTTTACGAGGGAACCCGTACCAAATCTAACTTCAAGAAATTTACCTGTAATTCCAAGATAATAAAGTGTTTCTTCATAATTGCTCTCTGATGAAATGCTTTGCAGACGCTCCTCAAGATCATTCAAATAATTTACCGAAGTAAGTGGGACTGCTGACAAACTCTGCAGCTCACCGCTCTCGTATACCGCAGCGGAATATATTAGCCACCAAGGTGCTCCATGACTGTGCAGAGGCATCAACAATTGTAGCAACACGCTTCTGGAAAGTTTTTCAATGTCTGGCCCATTTGCGGTGTTATCTGGACAAACGACATAAAGTACACCATTGACTACTATGGGTGCAAACACTGAATCAAAACCTGAAAGGTGAGAAAACTGCAGATAATCCCTGCACAGCCGCACATCTATTCGTTGATCCTCGCCAAACTGAATTTGTTTGACACAAGCGTCGAAAACTCTTTGAATAAGATTCACACACTCCTGAGCATTCTCCCTGGTTATTGGCTTGGAATAATAGAGGCGCACATTTTGGCTTTCAATTCTTTGAACAGATGGTTGAAACATGAGTGCAAAAAATAAAAAGCCAATCATCTTACCTCATCTCCCGTCTCAACTATAATTGTTACTGGTCCATCATTTACCAACTTTACATCCATCATTGTTCTAAAAACCCCCGTTGCGACCTTTCCGTTCCCCATTATTTCTTCTAATCGCTTAGTAAAATAATTGTAAAGAGGCTCGGCTAACTCTGGTTTTGCCGCATCCATGTAATTTGGGCGATTTCCCTTTCTGGCATCACCATATAACGTGAATTCTGAAACCACCATTGCAGAGCCCGAAATATCCCTTACTGATAAATTCATTTTCCCGCTCCCATCCTCGAATATCCTGAGAGCTGAACACCTATCAGCAAGAAACTTCGCATCCTCCTCATTGTCATTTTTATGAACTGCTAGTAAGATTAAGATTCCATTCCCAATCTCACTGTATTTCTCTCCGTTAACCCAAACTTGACAGTTTTTCACTCTCTGTACAACGGCTTTCATAACCCAAACCTCGCTGACACCACTCTTTCGACTTGAGACATATCTTTGCGAATGTGAACATCCATTGCTCCAGCGCCCTTGAAAATCGCTACTACATCGCCCGCCCTTCCAAATTCAACCTCCACGAATATCCAACCACCAGGTTTTAGCAAAAAATCCCTTTTCTCAGCTAGCACCCTATAAAATGTTAAGCCGTCACCACTGTCGGTCAACGCACGCACAGGCTCGAATTTGAGGATTTCTGGAGGAAGGGTATTAAGGTTGGATTTTGAAATATAGGGTGGATTGGAAACCACGATGTCGAATCGACGCTTGAATGTCTCACCAGTAACTTTGAAAAGGTCAATCTGCATAAATTGTATCCGTTCGATCATATTATTTGACATAGAATTTTCCTTCGCAAGCTCAAGCGCATTTGAATCAACATCTATTGCAGTGATTTGGGCATTGTGCACAAACTTTGCCAAAGCTATGGCAATGCATCCTGATCCCGTTCCAGCATCCATTATGCTGATATCCTTTTTTTCAACTAGGTATGATCGGCAGAATTCAATAACTGATTCTGTGAGGGTTTCAGTTTCAGGACGCGGAATAAGTGCGCGCCTATCAATTTTTAAATCAACCGAGTAAAAATTAGTCCTTCCAACAATATATTGAACAGGCTCATGAGTGAGCCTCCTCTTCAAAAACGCCTTGAATTTGTCAAGCTCCACCCTTGATAGAGGTTTGTCGTGCTTTACGTATAGGTCGAATCGCTTCATGCCGAGAGCTGCAGACAATAAGAGCTCTATATTCAATCTTGCTTCGTCAAACCCCTTTTCAGCTAGGTAGTTTGTTCCCCATTGAATGATGTCCAAAATCGTCCAATTTTTCTCTTGTACTCCCATTGATCAGCGAATTAATCCCTCCAATACAAAATTTCCTTGTTACTCATTTCAAATTCATCTGTTGACCACTCTTCAATATTTCAGCAATATTAGAACCCAGATCACCCTTTGGTTCTTCTTCGATTCTGCCAATCTCTTTCCCTCCCCTGTAGAAAACAAACGTAGGTACCTTCTCAATTTCAAGCCCATCAGTCAATTGCCTTCTCCAACCCTTGGAGCGCGGCAACGCGACAAAGCTCACGTGATTCTTTAGAGCTGTCTTATCAACGATATGCAAGAACATCGGAACCCACATTTGACTATCAGAGCACCATGAACCAAAGTAAATTACAACCGAGTCACCATCAAACAAGGAATTTATCTCGCTGATAAGGCTGTCCGTAGGATTATAAAGAGAGTAATTCTCTTTGTACCACGATGAATCAGAGAAATCCCGCCTCGCTACTTTTCCAATTAGAATACGCTGTCCTGTTATTGAATCCCGGACTGTCATCTCACACATCGATGTATCCTGAGAATAAGCAACAGATGAAACCAGAAGGGCAAGAAAAACCCACGTCATTTGCTTCATTTTACATCCCCTCCTCTCTTGGTCTGTTAGATGATCTAATATCCACTCCCCACATTAATTTTGTTCTCAGTAAATTGAAGAACCCATTTGCACTTTTTCTGAGAAGGACAGTTTTGTATGGAGCAAGGGCAACAGCTATCTCAGCAGGCTGCGACAACATAGATGAAACCTGACCGTCTGCTGTAATCATTACATTCCTGGATGTCGAGTGTACAATTACACGAACAAAGGAACTATCGGGTACAACTACAGGACGAGCAGAAAGTGTATGTGGTGAGATCGGGCTTATTGCAATAACCTGACTTGCAGGGGTAATTATTGGACCGCCAGTCGATAGGCAATAGCCCGTCGAACCTGTGGGAGTGCTCAACACAAGGCCATCTCCACGATATGTTATCAGGTACTCATTGTCAACATATGTCTCAAGATCTATCATACGAGATGATCCTGCTTTATCAATCACAATATCGTTGAGAGCATCGACTGAAATTTCCTTTCCGCTGTTTACAAAAGTTGCACGGAGTACTGTGCGTTCCTCCAAACTGAACTGGCCAGCAAACAACTCATCCACGCTCTTCTCTAATTCCTCTGAGCTAACCTCAGCGAGAAATCCAAGTTTGCCAAGGTTAATTCCTAGAATTGGCTTGCCAGAGGCTCCCACAAGCTTTGCAGTTCTGAGAATTGTCCCATCTCCCCCAAGAGAAATTATTATATCAGCTTCATCTGGTATTTGATCCCACAAAACCACAGGCAGGCTTGTGGCACTTGCATTAAGTGGCCTTACCTGCTCTGCCACCTCATTTTGCACCACGTATTTCAGTCGATGCTTCTCGAGAATCTTGATTAATTCCTCTGCAGTAGTAAAAGTCGATCTCTTTTCCAAATTACCGACAATACCAATTACTGATTTCTTTGACGGCAAGAATTTTTTTCCCATCTCAGCACCTTCGATACTTCATTTTATATGAAACTAGTAAATATTTCAATTTAATCACGCACATAAGTCAACTTGATGCTGATTTTTTTCCACCCCTGGTAAACTTGCACCTGGCCGTGCCTGAGATTCTTGAGCAAATGTCACAGTTTTACCCTTTTGCCGTAATTTCTTTCGCTCACCTCGGCCAATTTCAGCAACTCTTCAGATGAAAGCTCCTTTGCACCTCCCAGGGCTTTAGATATCCACATGATTTTAGCGGTATGTTCGACTTTTTCCATTTTATTATAAGCATCCATTAAATTGGTGCCGCAGGTCACGACACCATGATTAGCCAGGAGAATTGCATCATGGTTTGTGATCAAATCCCTTATTGAATTTGGAACTTCTTCAGTGGAAGGGGTGGCGTAATTAGCAACAGGTATCTTTCCTAAAGTAACAATCACTTCAGGAAATATATTTTTATCAATAGGCAATCTAACAGCTGCAAATGCTGTGGCAAAAACCGGATGAGCATGGACAACCGCTTTAACATCGGAACGCACCTCATAGATGAGATTGTGCATAGGGAATTCTGTAGAAGGCCTCCGGCCCTGGGAATTAAACTTACCATCGGGTCTTATACTCACAATGTCTGATGTCCTAATTACCCTCTTGTTCAACGAGCTGGCTGTTATCAAAACAGACTCATCTGGAAGTTTGACACTCACATTTCCATCGGTCGCTGCAACAAATCCCTTCTCAGCTAAAAGGTGACAAACCTTTACAAGTTCCCTTTTTGCTCTTTCCAATTCGTCTTTTTTTATCACCCTTTTTGACATCTCTTCTCCTCTAGCTTCAAAATTGCTTATATCCGGACAAAAACCTTTCCAATCTTTCGAATGCAACTTCAAGATCCCTCTTTTCCGGCAGAAAGACAATTCTAAAATGATCAGGTTTATGCCAGTTAAACCCCGTACCCTGAACTAATAGCACCCTTTCACTTAAGAGAAAATCCAGAACAAATTTTTCATCACTTGTTATTGAAAACCTTTTAGGATCTATTTTTGGGAAAAGATAAAATGCTCCATCAGGCTTTACACATGAAATCCCTGGAATGGAGTTTAACCGATCAAAACTATAGTTTCTTTGCTCGGTCAATCTTCCCTGTGGGCCAGTATGATGCTTCATCATGTCATAGCTTCTCAAGGCAGGTTCAATGGCAAACTGTGCAGGAACATTACTGCAAAGTCGCATTGACGCCAGCATATTTACCCCTTCGATTAAATCTCTCGCTTCGTCTGTTTTTCCGCTTATTACTAACCATGCCACTCTAAATCCAGCTATCAAATGTGACTTAGACAACCCATTGAGAGTGAAAAACAGTACATCATCAGAAAGCGAAGCTATGGAAATGTGTTGTGAGCCATCATACAGAATTCTATCGTAAATTTCGTCCGCAAATATGATGAGGTTATGTGCAGCCGCAATATCAACTATTTTTTGGAGAATTTCCGCAGGATAGACAGCACCTGTTGGGTTGTTGGGATTAATCACAACGATGCCCTTAGTTTTTCTTGAAATTTTTCTTTCGATGTCGGAAACGTCAGGAAGCCACTGCGATGCCTCATCGCAAATATAGTAAACTGGCCTACCCCCGGCTAGCGTCACCGCAGCTGTCCAGAGCGGATAATCCGGCGAGGGTATGAGCAATTCATCTCCATCATTTATCAGCGCCTGGGTGCAAATCCCTATCAGCTCACTAACTCCATTCCCAATATAAACATTTCCCACTTCAAAGCTGTTTATCCCCCTCTCACGAGCGTATTCGACTACCGCAGCTCTCGCAGTAGGGATCCCCCTTGAATCGACATATCCTTCAGCATTCCTCAAATTAGCCTCGACAGATTTTATTACATCTTCAGGAGCTTTAAAACCGAACAGAGCGGGATTTCCTATATTAAGTTTGAGAATTCTTTCTCCGGCACCCTCCATTTTGGATGCGAATTCCATGATAGGCCCACGTATATCGTACCCCACGCCTTCAAGTTTGTTTGATTTCCTAAATTGGCCCTTCATTGCTTATCATTGCCTCAATTCATTTAACCAGCCGCAAAGCCTCACTCCACACCTGATTCTCCACCAAAGGGTTAGTTTTCCTCGCAGCAATTTCACGGAACCTCCTCACGAACGACTGCACAATATCATTCGGGATATGGGAAGTTTTTAGTTTTATAACCAGGACAGCATCGACAATTCGCACAACCAAATTCGAAGTATCGGAATAAAACTCATCAAGACCGTCGCGTATCCGGGCAACATCCAGCCCGATAAATGCGTTATCAAATCCGACGGTGTCGGTCTGACTTGTGTGCATTCCCCAAAAAACGGCCATGTTATACATTCCATCTACGTAAAATGTTTTACGGGTCATGGTCTCAGCTTTTGTACCAACCTCCAGATTTCGCCATGTGACTCCATTTTGCAAACCTATTGGCATTTCCTGGGCATCGGCATAAAATGCCTTACCAGTTATCAATATAAATGCCATCGCCTGAGCAAGTCGACAATGCTTGAACATTTTCCTCCTCTTCAAAATCTTTGCTATAGAAAAATACTGCATAAAATTAGTTAACACTTAATTAATAACTTTGCTGGAGAATTGTTCAGTCCCGTGGTTGTTTTCAATTCATTCTGAAGATTTTCATGCTCTAAACAAATCCAGCCCATCCCACTTGTTTGCAGATTTCAGAGCAGTGACAATAGTTTTAAAGTCAAGATAACCTTCCTGAAAACTACTTACAGGACTGTTCCCTTTACGGATAGCATTATAAAAGTCTTCGAATTCCTCAGTGTATCCTCCATCGGTATCAAAAATCTCTACCTTTGGCTCGGAACGGCCATTGTATAAAGATAGTTTTGTCCCTTCAATGATCATGGTGGCTATCGTACCAAGTACCGTAAGGCGATTTTCATTGTGGCCTTTCACAGAATAGTACGAGTTGTATATACCTGTCACGTCCCGATCGGTCTTAAACTGAAACGTGAACGAGTCAACTTTTCCAATAGCTGGATTTACACTACGGCTTTGTCCAATTCCGTACACGATTTCACCAAAAAGCATCCGAATAGCCGCAATAATGTGTACCCCGCCATCAGTGATAAATCCTCCCGGATATTGATGCTCAATTCTCCATAACGTACCTGCATATTTGTTTCCCGTGGACATTTCAAGGAAGTTATTCCAGAACATCGCGTACGGTTTGCCTATTTCGCCTGAGGCAATTATCTGTCTTGCCCGAATGAAAACAGGGTTATATCTGAAATTTTCTGCAACCATCATCACAGAGTCATAACGATCAGGAAACGTCGTCATGAGTTCTGCATCAAAAAGATTCCCTGCAATTGGCTTTTCAACAATAACATGTTTTCCTGCTTCAAGGGCGTCCTTTACCACACGAAAGTTAAGATGAATTGGAAGTGCTATGTCAACAGCTTCCACAGCAGAGCTACTAAGGATATCTCTGTAATTGAGTGTAAAAGGGACATTGTTAACAAGTCTAGAAAACTCCCTTGCTTTTTGCTCAGTGTGATTGCACACCGCCACAATTTCATATTTGTCCTTCAATTTCATCAGGGCTGGCAAATGCAGCTCCTTTGCTGCAATCCCCGTTCCAATAATAGCAAGTTTTACAGGTTTCATCGTAACAGCATTACACTTTTTGATTAATCCTTCTATGACTTACGCGCCAGATCGAATGGCGCTGTATAAAATCTATTAGAAAAGGGTATTTCTTCAAAGGAAATTCTCAATAGCCTTACAAAAAAGGAAATGTGGTCCGCGTCATAGCGACCTGAAAATGACTTGAATTTTTCGAACGATCGTTACAAAATATGACCAGATGGTCATTTGTTAAACTAATAGTATACGACTAGAGATGATGCGTGAGAGAAAGCTAACACGTAAGGAAAGGGAACGCCTCTCCAGAAGAAACGACATTATTCAAGCTGCACGGCACATCTTCGCCAAGCGCGGTTACCAGGATGCCACGTTAGAAGAAATAGCAGGTACAGCTGAATTTGGAAAGGGGACAATTTACAATTATTTCAAGAGTAAAGAACATTTATTTTGCGCTATACTTGACGAAACATTTGATGATATAGTGGAACTCGGAAAGAGGTCAACAGAAATTGGATTGACAGCGCGCGAAAAGCTCAGAAATTTCGCCGTACGTGGAATGCGGTACTACCGTGAAAATCGCGACTTCTTCATCCTTCTCATGCGGGAAGCCAACCAAGTCCATGCGGAAACACGCAACAAGAATATAAAAAGAGTACTAGAACGACTGGATGACCTGCTGAATGTGATTGCAGCAGTAATCAGCAAAGACATCAAGGCAGGAAAAATAAAATCTTTTGATGCAATAGGAATTTCAAACATTTTCCTGAATATGGTTCATGGATTTCTTATGAGAAACATGATCCATCTCGAGGATCTCACAGATGGTCAGATTGAAGCGGCTGCTGACTTGATTATCTCCGTCTTCTTTGAAGGTATTTCAAATGAAGGCTGAATTAGACAATTAAACTTGAAATTAATCAAACCCTGGAGAATAAAGATGTACATGAAAAAACATACTGGAAACCTGCACACCCTTAGCAGATTAAGCATAATCATCCTTTTTCTTGGCATTGGAGGATGCCAATCAAAACAAGGAAACAAAACACAAGTAGAAGCAATACCTGTCGAAGTACAGACAACGAGCCTGACGATGGTCGATAACACTTTAAATTTATCGGGTAATGTAGATCCAATAGCAATGTCTAATGTTGGTTCACCAATATCAGGGAAGATTGAAAAGATTTACGTGAAAGAAGGCGACTTTGTCAAACAAGGCGATCTCATTGTACAAATGAACGATGCTCAATTAGAACAAGCAAAGCTAAAATATCAATTGTCAAAGCTGGACTACGAACGAATGTCAAAACTGTATGCAGAGCATGTCATAACGCAACAACAGTTCGATCAGGTCAAGACTGTGTACGAGAACGACAGAACTGCTTTTGAATTCATGCTCAGCTCAACACAGATAAGAGCACCGCTGTCTGGAGTTGTCACATCTAAATACCTTAATGATGGTGAAATGTTTATTCTTTTTCCGGGACAGATCGGCTCCCCGGCAATTGTCACTATTATGCAAATTTCTCGAGTTAAAGTTACGGTTGCAGTACCCGAAGATTACCTACCTTTCATAAAAATTGGGCAGAAAGCTACACTGACAGTTGATCCATACCCCGAGAAGATATTTGACGGAACCATTGCCAGGATAAATCCGGCCTTAAATAAGAACACTCGCACTTTTCTTGTCGAAATACATGTGCCAAACCCGAAGCTGGAACTTCGGCCTGGTATGCTCGCTTCTGTGAAACTATACCTTGGTAAGATAAAGACCATTCTCGTCCCGTCTGATGCGGTTCTAAAGATTCCCGGCTCAAATATTGAGTACGTTTACGTGGTGAATGGTAACATAGCACAGCGGAGACAGGTGAAAACAGGGAAGTATTACAATGATATGCTTTCCGTTACCTCCGGGTTGAAACCAGACGAGAAACTTGTCGTCGTTGGTCAAACAAATATTAAGGATGGCGCAACCGTCGAAATAAACCAAACACACTAATGCTTAGCAGAGGATTAAGATGAGTCTTCCAAGTACATCTGTCAGTAAACCGATAACAACCGCGATGGTCTTTACCGGAATAATCATTCTTGGCATTTTTTCATTTACAAGACTGGCAATAGATATCTTACCAACCCTGGAGCCGCCAGCCATAAGTGTCATTACAGCATATCCTGGAGCCAGTTCAGAAGATGTTGAATTAAAAGTTACCAAACCAATTGAAGATCAGATAAGCACAGTCAGCAATGTCACCAAAGTAACCTCAAGTTCAAAAGATAATCTCTCAATAATTACTGCAACGTTTTCCTGGGGAACGAACTTAGATGAGGCAGCAAATAACATTCGAGACGTCCTTGACAGAGTAAAGCGAAATCTTCCTACTGATGCCGAACAACCAATGCTGTTTAGATTCAGTGGTTCGAGCATTCCTGTTATGATGCTTGGTGTGAGTGCTAAGGAGGATTACCCCGCTTTAAAGAAGATAATCACTGATCAAATATCCGATCCGCTCAGCCGTCTGCCGGGAGTTGGAGCTGCTTTTATGATGGGTGGACCCGAAAGAAAATTCCTTGTAGAAGTTGATCCTTACAAACTGCAGGGTTATGGAATGACAATCCCACAACTTGCAAACGCAATAGCTGCTGAAAATGTGACTGTTCCAGCCGGAGAGATAGACCTCGGAAGGACTGAGTTAAGCGTCAGAGTTCCAGGAGAGTTTACAACTGTCCAGGATTTACAGAACATGGTAGTAGGGGTATCTGGTGGCGCATATATCCACTTGTCTGATGTAGCTCATGTGGTGGACTCTCTAAGCAAACCGCAGTCACTGGTCAGTATTGACGACAAGATTGGGGCGCTCGTCTTTGTGCAAAAACAATCAGGTGCAAACACTGTGGAAGTTGCAAACGAAATCCTGAACGCACTCCCTGAAATAAAGAAGTCTCTACCGGGCGACGTCACACTTAACGTGGTTTTCGATACTTCAGAGTTTATTCGGGAAACAATTAACGAGCTGGCAATAGAAGTTTTGCTGGGAGCCATTTTTGTAACACTTGTTGTCCTGGCATTCCTCAGGCAATTACGCGGCAGTCTAATTGTGATCGCAACAATACCCATCTCTTTAGTGACTGCCTTTGCTTACTTGTATTTCTCAGGCGGTACCATAAACATGATCTCGCTTTCAAGCCTGGCAATAGCAGTGGGCTTGGTCGTCGATGACGCGATTGTCATTCTGGACAACATTTCCCGTCATATTGAAAATGGCGAGAAGCCAGGTACAGCGTCAGTAGTAGCATCAAACGAAGTTGGACTTGCCGTTATGGCATCCACTTTGACAATTGTAGCTGTTTTTCTCCCACTTGCGTTCTTAACTGGCATAGCTGGATTTTTCTTCAAACAATTGGGAGGATTGGTTACCGTAATGGTACTTGTATCGCTTGTTGCGGCTCTAAGTTTCACGCCGATGCTTGCCTCAAAATTTCTAACTCCGCAGAGCGAAAGGAGCATAAAACGAACATGGTTAAAAAAATTATATGAGGCAAGTGAGAGGATATTCATAAATCTTGAAACTATATACGGAAAGAGCCTGCACTGGGCGTTGACACATAAACTTGCTACCATTGGAATTTCAGCATTAATTTTTCTTTCATCATTAGTACTTTTTAATTTCGTTGGTACAGAATTCATACCTTCTTTTGACACAGGCAGCGTGCAGATTACAATTGAAATGCCGGTTGGTACAACTGTTGATTCCACTGTCGCTGTTGCTATGCAAGCGGAAAAAATATTGAAAGAGGAAATTCCGCCACAATATCGCGAATTTATATTCTATCGGGCAGGACAGAGCAGCTCTGGAATGTCTTCTGTCACAGGGCAAAAAGAAGGCGCAAATATTGCTATAGTCAGTGCGAGACTTGTCCCATACAATCAGCGAATTGGAAAAACGTCAGCGTACTTTGCAAAGAAAATAAGGCCACGTCTGGCAAGGATCCCCGGGATTGTGAGCTACGAAGTAGGATCAGGCTATGATATAGGATCAGTCTTGCTTGGCGGCTCAAAGCCTCTGCAAATTAATGTAAGTGGCGACGACCAGCAAAAATCACTCACTGTTGCAAAACAAATTCTCAACATCGTATCAAATACACCGGGCGCAACCGATGCGTCGATAAGCTGGGGTGGTGAAACTCCTGAACTCCGTATCGTCCCAGACAAAGATAAGATGAGTTCTCTTGGACTCAATTCGGCTATTGTTGGAGCAACCGTCCGCGCAAGCATTTATGGGCTAAAGGCCAGCATTTTCAGAGAGGTCGGAGATGAATATGACATCTTTATCGAACCTCCTTACAATGAGAAGAACAGCGTCGATTACATCATCAATTTACCCGTCAAATCTATGACCGGACAGATTATCCCATTATCGAATTTTGCTAAGATTGAATTTGGGCTGGCACCTATTGAAATACAACATGAAAACAAGCAGCGCGTCATTTATGTCTCATCAAATGTGGAAGGAAGAGCCCTCGGTGATGTAGTCAAAGATGTTAAAGCAAAAATCGTCAGCGGGGTCTCAATTCCTCCTGGCATCCAAATTCAGTATGGTGGACAGGTCAGGGAACAGCAAAGGTCCTTCCAGGACCTATTGGTCGACCTTGTCCTCAGCATAATTTTGGTCTATATGGTAATGGCATCTCAGTTTGAATCTCTGCTCGACCCGTTCGTAATTATGTTCTCCGTGCCCTTTGCATTTACAGGTGTAGCCTGGGCACTATGGATCACAAATACTCCACTCGGCCTGACTGCATTTATCGGTCTTATTCTTCTCGTTGGAATAGTTGTCAAAAACGCAATTGTTCTCATCGACTACATCAACATCTTAAGAGCAAGAAACTATTCTCTTAACGATGCTATTGTTCAAGGTGGAAAGAATAGATTACGTCCTGTACTGATGACCGCCTTTGCAATGATACTCGGCAATGTGCCAATGGCATTAAGCACCGCTGTCAGTGCGGCTTTTTGGAAACCACTAGGGATAACTGTTGTTGGAGGACTACTGGTCTCTTCTCTCGTAACCCTTATTCTAGTACCTGTAATTTATAGCTTGTTTGAGACACGATTAAAAAACAGATTTAACAAAAATCACTTATAAGGAGCTTGCCCTATGGCGAAAAATATTTTTAAGGGAGCGCTTCCTAAACCTCCGTTGAAAATGGTAATACTATCAGCTGACGAGGGACTCATAGATTATGTGGAAGAGGCGTTCGCAAAATTGGAGATTAGAGGTTACACACGAATTGATAATTCAAAAGGACAGGGAAGCGTTGAAGGTGAACCACATCTGGGAACACATATCTGGCCTGGACTAAATTTTCTTTTCTTCATTGTTACAAACGCTGACACAGCATCTCGTTTAATGGATGAGATTCGCGTCATAGATCAACGTGAAGGTAAACCTGGAATCAGAGCATTTTTATTGAACGTCGAGGACATGACATAATAGTCCCTCTTTCATGCAATCAATTTTGCCTCATCTCAATTGCAGAAATCTTTTTCCCCTTCGTTTCGGGGAAAATCCATATCCACAACCCTGTCAAAAACGCAAAAAGGGCAGCGAGCGCTATTCCACTCGAAAGACTGTAAAACTGAGCAATTACAGCTATTATGACTGGAGTGAAAAACTGAATACCACGCGCAAGGTTAAATGCCATCCCCATTGCTGTATTCCTGATGCTCGTTGGGAAGATTTCAGTGCACAGCGGACCAAACCCACTGAAAACGCCTGTCCCAAATCCCACCAGGAACATAAAGCTCAATACCACAACCGGATAATTAACTACTTTACCCCAGAGAATAGTGATCATTAACAATCCTACAGACCAAAGAATAGAATAAATTGTAAATGCCGGACGACGTCCGATGAGATCAGCAACCATCCCAAATGTCGCGTAGCCAATAAGCCCACCACCCTGAGTCACAATCATCCAAAGGGCAGATCGTACCATTGTGAAGTGCCTTTCTTCATGTAAGTAACCAGGCAGCCATGAGTATGTGAACCAGTACGCTGACATCAAGAAAATAGCCAATACAAGCGACCTGATAAATAAGTTGAGATATTCGCTTGAGAATAGCCGAGCAAATTTTGATGAGCTTTCCGTTGACATCATATTTCGATCCAGCAGACCTTCTTTGACAATCCGTCTATGCTCTAACCAGACGTCAGATTCTGGTAGATGCCTTCGAACAAATACAACAAGGAAAGCGGGTGCAACTGATATGAAGAAACAAAAGCGCCATCCGATTATAGGTTCAACAAACCCTCCGACTAAAGATGCTATCAAGATTCCGAACGGGGCCCCTGTTTGCATAAGTGCAGCATATCTTCCTCTTACCCTTGCTGGAAATGTCTCTCCAACAAAAGTTTGTCCAGTTGCCCATTCACCGCCAACACCCAGACCCGTAAGAATTCGGAATACAAGAAGCATTCCCAAATCTGGAGCAAATCCACTCAAAAATGTTCCGATACTATAAGTCAGTATCGTCCATTGAAGGACGCTCTTCCTTCCAAAAATATCCGACAGATATCCAAAAATAATTCCGCCAATTGCAGTTGCGGCAAGCGAAGAACCGAGAACATAGGAAAGTTCAACATTTGACAAATGTAATTCTCTGCCGATAGGAATAAGAAGAAACGTAAAGAGTATAAGGTCATAGAAATCAAATACCCAACCGGCCCAACTCATTAAAAGAATTTTAAAATGTTTTGGACCAGGGGTTTCAGCTTCATTAAGCAGTGGACGGGATTCCATCAGCTACTTCTCCTTTTAGGATTGAGAAAAGTTAATTAAATGTGTGTCCGATTGTCAAGGTTAATACCAAAAGGATTTTAGTTCATAGGAATTTGTTTTTATAAACCTTCGTTTTTATTTTTACAAGTGCACCGGCAGTTTATCTTCAAAATGGATAGAACGTATTTTCTTTTGTCGGATTCAGTGTCTATTCCTGAACTGAGACTCCTTTATTCCCAAATACCAGTAAAAGTCCATATATTAATGTTCATGTTGAAGCATATACTAAACGATACATCTCTCGAGGAAACAGAGTGAGACTTATCTTAACTGCTATTACTGCTGTCGTACTCACAGTCCTCTTCTCCACACTTTACTTGTTGACAATTCCGTTCGATAAAAGGAACAAGGCGTTTTCTTTTTTCGCCTACCACTGGTCAAAGGCAATCTTAGGCGTTACCGGTATAAGGGTTAAAGTCGCTGGCCTTGAAAAGATTGATATATCTAAGCCTCACGTTTTTGTTTCAAACCATGCGAGCTTATTTGACATTACAGCGATCGTGGTGGGGGTTAATCGCTATGTAAGATTTGTTGCAAAAAAAGAAATTGCGCGTGTACCAATATTTGGATGGGCGGTTAGCCACGCTCATATAATGATTGATAGGAAAAACGCTGCTGATTCATTGCGGAGTCTGCAAAAAGCCGCCCGACAAATTGCACAGGGGGATAGCGTCATTGTTTTTGCCGAGGGCACTAGAACTCGCAACGGGAGCCTCCTTCCATTTAAGAGAGGTGCGTTTGCCCTGGCTATAGAAGCAGGAGTTCCTGTTGTTCCCCTTACAATATTGGGGAGCTTTAATATTATGAAAAAAGGGAGTCTAAACATAAAAAAGGGAATCATCACAATTCTAGTCGACGAACCAATTGACGTTAGTGATTACCGAGCAAAGCAAGGTGCCATTGAACTGATGAACCGCGTGCGTACTATTATTGAACGAAATTACGTCAGATCAACAACATCAAATGAGAGGAACCGATGAAAGTTACAGTAAGTGAAGTAAATCACATTGCAAAACTGGCGAATCTCTATTTTTCTGAGGAAGAAAAAAAGAAGTTCACAGAGCAATTCAATGACATACTTTCTTTTGTCGAAAAGCTTAACGAACTGGATACCAACAATATTGAACCGCTATTGCACGTCATCGAATTGGAGAACGTTTTTCGTGACGATGTACTTAAAGAATCATATTCAACAGAAGAGATTTTAAAGAATGCCCCTGCAAGAAGAGGTAATTTCTTTAAAGTTCCAAAAGTAATTGAAAAATAACGACCAAACGCCTTTTGTAACTAAAGTATTAAATGCCAGAATTTAGAAGCAAACCAAAAATTGTCGCATTTATACCGGCTCGGTATTTGTCAACTCGGTTCCCAGGGAAACCGCTGGCACTCATTGCCGGAAAACCAATGGTACAACATGTCTACGAACGTGTTCTTGCAGCAAAAAAAATCGACGAAGCCTACGTATTGACTGATGATGAGAGAGTGGCGGAAGCAGTCAAAGGGTTTGGCGGAAACTTCTTAATGACATCTTCAAAATTAAAGAGCGGCACGGATCGCTGCGCCATCGGAGCAAAAAAGATAAACCCAAAAATTGTCGTCAATGTTCAGGGAGATGAGCCCCTCATTTCGCCGCGTACGATTGACTTGACAATAGCGGAACTATTAGGATCGCCACAAGATGTAATGTCTACCGCTGCTGTGCCGATAAGAAATGAATCCACCCTTTTTTCAGAACACACAGTAAAAGTTGCTCTATCTATTGATAAACATGCTCTTTATTTTTCACGAAATGTGATTCCTTTTCTGAGGGGCAAGAAAACTCACGAATATCTAAAACAGTTCCAGTTTTTGAAACACATTGGCTTGTACGTTTACAGAAATGAGTTCCTTCAAAGATTTACAAGACTTAAAGAAACCCCACTCGAGAAAGCGGAAAAGCTTGAACAGCTTCGCGCTCTCGAAAATGGCTACAGGATTAAGGTAGCTATAGTTAAGGAAGACACAATCCCTGTTGACGTACCCGAAGATGTCTTTAAGGTCGAAAGATATTTATACAAAAAAAGAACAAAATCACAAAGAAGATCCTGGCAAAAACTATAGGCTTTCCACTTAACTATGAAGAAATAAACATGGAGGACGGTTGATTAGGCGAAACATGAAATATGTCTTTGTTACCGGTGGAGTTGTATCATCACTTGGTAAGGGTATTGCAGCAGCATCATTGGGGCTCTTGCTGAAATCCCGAGGGTTGCGTGTTGCGATGCAAAAATTTGATCCATATATAAATGTTGACGCTGGAACGATGAACCCTTTTCAGCATGGAGAAGTTTACGTTACTGATGACGGAGCAGAGACAGATCTCGACCTCGGACATTACGAGAGATTCCTGGATATTACAACAACGCGAGCCAGCAATACAACTACTGGACAAGTTTATTACGAAGTAATCTCGAAAGAGAGACGAGGGGATTACCTTGGTGCGACAGTCCAGGTGGTACCGCACGTCACCGATGAGATCAAGCGTCGTTTCTCAGCCCCATACGAAAATGAGAGTTATGACATCGTGATAACGGAGATCGGAGGAACAGTTGGCGACATTGAAGGACTCCCTTTTCTCGAAGCCATGAGACAGTTTATGCTAAAAGTTGGCAGAAAGAACGCTATAAACATTCATGTTACGCTTGTCCCTTATATCGAAGCAGCTGGTGAAATAAAGACAAAGCCGACTCAACATAGCGTCAAGTCACTCCTCGAAATAGGGATTCAGCCGGAAATCTTAATATGCCGGACATCGAAAAGAATGACACGAGAAGTAAAAGAGAAAATAGCATTATTTACAAATATAGATGCTGACTCTGTAATTGAAGCACGAGACGCTGAAACTATTTACGAGATTCCGCTCATTTTTAGGAGACAAAAGCTTGACCAAATTGTCCTTGACAAGTTTAATCTAAAAGCTAAGGAACCAGATCTCACTGAATGGCAGAAAATGGTTGATCGCATTAAGAATCCTTCTCATTCTGTGACAATTGGAATATGTGGTAAGTACACAGAACTTTTAGACGCATATAAGAGTATTAGAGAAGCTTTCGTCCACGCAGGGGCAGAAAATGATACAAAGGTTGAACTAAAATGGATTGCAGCAGAAGATATTGAGAAAGAGGGTGCCAAGCATTACCTCGCCGATATCGATGGATTGCTCGTTCCCGGAGGATTTGGAGAAAGAGGAATTGAGGGCATGATTGACGCAATTCGGTTTGCAAGAGAAAAAAATTTGCCCTACTTTGGGATCTGCCTTGGCATGCAAACAGCCATAATTGAATTCGCCCGCCACGTCGTTGGCTGGAAAGACGCCAACTCAACTGAATTCAAAAGGACCACCCACAACGTAATAGATATTATGCCTACGCAAAAAGGAGTTAAAGAAAAGGGTGGTACAATGCGCCTTGGTGCATATATTTGCATGTTGCAAAAAGGGACAAAAGCCTACGAGGCATACGGGACAGAAGTTATTAGTGAGAGGCACCGGCATAGATACGAGGTGAATAATAAATTTAGGAAGAAACTCGCAGATGCTGGACTAAAATTTAGCGGACTCTCACCGGATGGAGAACTTGTAGAAATTATAGAGCTTCAAAATCATCCGTGGTTTGTTGCTTGTCAATTCCATCCCGAACTAAAATCACGTGCAACAAAGGCACATCCTCTGTTCAGAGAATTTGTTAAAGCGGCTTTATCAAAAAAGGGAGTAGCTGAAACAAGATAAATCTCCCTCGCACACCAAGTAGTTCTCCCCATAATTCTGGTTTCAGCTCACTGTGCAGCCGAATCAAACAAGAGTTCAGTCATGCACTTTTGCATTCAAAACATACTTTCCTGATCGTTTAAACAAAAGCTCCACACTTTCGTTGTTCCCCTTAGCCAGTTTTCTATTAACATTGATAAGCATAACATGATATCCACCTGGTTTGAACATCAGAACCGATCTAGCAGGGACAACTACATATTTGACCTGTCTCATCCCCATCATACCGTCTTTCATAAACGACTCGTGTATTTGTGCTATCTCACAAAAATTGGCATGAACATCATACAGTGTATCGTTTTCGTCAGAATGATTGATAACTTGGAAATATAAAGCACTCGTCATTCCAACGTCAGCAGGCCTAATGTACGGGCTTTCGACCTCGATTTTCCCGGCTTTCTCTGGAGAATTTAGCAGTATTGTAATCAATAACCATATCATTTTTCACTCCAATTTTTTTATGTCTTTAATCACGTCTTTAGCAACCAAAGTACTTCCCCTGTATGACTTTCTAACTCTGCCATTCTTATCTATTAGTATCACTTTATCTGTATGCGTTATGTAGTAAGTGAGTTTCCCACTTGGCGTGCGTGATGAATCGCCCGGAAAATATCGTACATCCATCTCATTCAAAATCGTGTCGGTACCAGCGCGGGTGCCTGTCAAAAAATTCCAGTTGCTCAGATCAATCCCCCGAACGTCTGCATATTCCCTAAGAACCTCTGGAGTGTCTCTGTTCGGATCGAATGTCAGGGATAAAAGCTCCACATCTCCAATTTTCTCAAGTCTCAGGCTGTCTTGCAAATGTTGCATGTTGTTTGTAGTCAGTGGGCATATGTCAGGGCAATTAGTATAAATAAAACTCATAACGATTATCTTTCCTCTGAAATCCGAAGGAAATAAAACCTTCGAACTATCTTGGTTTAAAAAAACCTCTTGTTTCCCACTTACGTCAATTAGAACAGGCAACTTCCTGCATCCGTTTATAAGAAGCGCTGTGGCTAAAATGAAACATAAAGCAAAGTTTTTCATACCATCTATAAAATCATTCTTCTTCATAATGATCAGTCAAAGTTGACTGCAAATACTGTTTAAGCCTATCAGCAACCTTACGTCCCACAACTTCCTCCAGCTCAACAATTTCAGCTGATGCAATGTTTCTAACCGAACCAAATTTCTTTAAAAGCTCATCCGCCCTCTTCCTTCCTATGCCTTCAACTTCAGTTAGAATTGTTGAAATAACACGCCTTTCGCGCACTGTTCGATGAAAAGTGATTGCAAACCGATGTGCCTCGTCCCTCACCTGCTGAAGGAGCTTCAAAGCTGAAGACGTTCTCGGAAGAAGTAGTGGTTCACTTTGGTTTGGGAGAAACACTTCTTCAAGTCTCTTCGCCAGTCCTATGATTGGTTGATTTTCCAGCCCCAAATCATGCAGGCTTTCAAGTGCTGCAGACAGCTGACCTTTCCCTCCGTCTACGATTATGAGATCGGGGTATTGTCCACCTTCACGCTTTAGACGCAAATACCTACGGAAGATAATTTCCTTCATGCTGGCAAAATCATCGGGACCTTTGACAGTTCTTATCTTAAACTTCCTGTACTCACTTTTTCTCGGTTTACCATCAACAAAGACAACCAACGATGCAACTGGATCACTTCCCTGTATATTTGAATTATCGAAGCACTCTATTCTCCTGGGAGGCGCGGGTAATCTTAAGTCACGCTGCAAAGATTGCAAGGTAAATGGAACAGTTTCCCGACTCTTGGCTTTTTGAATTTTTAATTCGTCCAGCATGAATTTGGCGTTTGCCTGGCACATTCGTATCAGTTTAAGATCCTCCAAACTTGCACTTGCAGAATCTTTAGAAGGGATGACAATTTTCACTTCGGAGCCACGCTTTTCCCTTAGTAGCTCGGCTGCAAATTCAATATCCTCAGGCTCGGCAGCTAAGTAAACTGACTCGGGGGTGTAATCCGCATTCAAATAGTATCTTTCAATTAGTGTTTGAATTACCTCGGATTCGGGTCTTCCCCTGACGTTCGAAAGGTAGAAGTGATGCTTCCCAATTAATTTTCCATCTCGTACCTTAAAAATTACTCCACACGCATCGTCATCTTCAATAACGTCGGCAATGATGTCTCGCTCTACGAGATCTAAGGATACGATCTTTTGTTGTTCCGTATAAATCTTAATCGCCTGAATCTTATTCCTTATCACAGCTGCCTTTTCATACTCTAATCGCTCAGAGTATATGTTCATCTCGTCTGTCAACTGTTCAACTAACGATTGTGTCTTCCCTTGTATCAACTTCTCAACTTGTGAAATCATTTCATTGTATTCCTCTCGGCTGACGTAGCCTTCACATGGTCCTCCACACTTGTGAATGTGATAGTCAAGACAAACCTTCCATTTGTTTCTGGAAATCCCGTCAACAGTCAGGAGGAACTTGCAGCTCCTAATCTGGAAAATGTCCCGGATGGATTTAAGCGCATATCGCATTGTCTTGACGTCAGTAAAGGGACCAAAATAGCGTGAGCCATCTTGCTTTATCCTTCGTGTTGGGAACACCCTGGGAAACTCTTCATTCGTAATAACTATATACGGATAAGACTTATCATCTCGCAAATCGATGTTGTACCTGGGCTTGAGCTTCTTGATGAGTGTATTTTCAAGTATTAACGCTTCCATTTCGTTGTCAGTCACAATGATTTCAAGATCCGCTATCTTTGACAACATCGCTTTTGTCTTCGGATCAAAATCATGTCCCTTTTGAAAATACGATCGTACCCTGTTGCGTAATACCTTTGCCTTTCCAACATAAATAACTTTCCCGTCAGAGTTCTTAAACTCATAAACACCAGGGAGACGTGGCAAATTTTCAAGTTTCTCCTTCAAAAGAAAGGCCACGTCGTGAACTTCAATGTCATCATACGGGTGATGCATCTTGATTTCACCTATTCTTGAACAACAACACTATTTTTGTTGAACTATTTTTTCTGGCTCAGTTCCACCAGTACTCCACCTGTTGTTCTAGGATGTATAAACGCAATCAAGTTTCCATCCGCTCCTCGCCTGGGCGTCTCATCAATGAGTTGAAATCCTTCGTCCTTTAGTCGCTTTAGTTCGGAATTGATGTCTAAAACCTCGAAACAAACATGATGAATTCCCTCACCACATTTAGATATGAATTTTGCCACAGTTGAACTTGCATCGAGGGGGCCAACTAATTCAAGTCTTGATTCGCCAATTGGCAACATTACAACACGAACCTTCTGTTCTGGAACATCCTCCTCCCTCTCCACCTTGGTACCTGTCAGTTTCTCGAAAGACCTCCCAGCAGCTGCAATGTCACTAACTGCAATAGCAATATGACTAATTTTTGTAAATGCCATATGTCCCTGCCTTTTAGTATTTTCCATGTAAATTTACCGAACCTATTGACAAAATGGAAATTCATCACGGGTTTTTATACCTTGAGCAATTCCTGTTTGTTTGTTACTATTACTAAATAACCTTGAAAAGGACAATGACAAAAATTTCTTTTATAACCTTGTTTTTCTTTACGATGCAGTCGGTATTTGCACAAATACCGTCTTCCGATCAGTTCAAACCAGGGGAATCGAGTCAGCCGACCACCCAATCCGTTCAGCTTCCAGCATTGGGGGTAGGGGCTTTTACATCGAGCGCAGAGTTTTATCGAAATTTGCAGGGTCAGGGTGCTCTAATCCAACCCCCCCCATACGATATGCAGGTCGACACGAACAGTTATGTGCTTGGTCCTGGCGATGTACTGAACGTTGGTGTTTGGGGAACGAATCCATTCTCTTATAATTTATCAGTTACTCCTGAAGGCTCGTTGATAGTCCCGAGTTTCGGAGAAATACATGTGGGTGGACTGACACTTTCTAAGGCAAAAGAACTTGCACGCAGAAAACTCAGCACACAGTTCAAAAACTCAAACATTACTCTGACGCTGATATACCCGAGAACCTTCTACGTGGTCGTAGCTGGTAAAGTTAAAACACCAGGTCGCTACACAGTTACCTCGTTTGATAGAGTCGATAGAGCCTTTATGATGGCAAACATGCCGAAGAACCTATACGATACTACTATGGTTCTACCAAAATTTTCACTAAGGCGCATCAAACTCGTTCACACTGACGGCAAGACTGAAAATGTAGACCTCCTAAAATTTTATATAACAGGGAGCTTAAAAGATGACCCTTATTTGCAACAAGGCGATGCCATAATAGTTCCAGAAGAAGATTTTGCATCTGGAAGCATCAGTATATCAGGAGCGGTCAAAATGCCAGGAAACTTCGAATATGTTCCTGGAGACAAACTAAAAGATTTACTCGAACTCTCACAGGGAACCACAAGATTGGCACAGCCCCAGAAAACAGAAATTTATTCTCTAGTCGACGGGAAGTATTCCTCCCAACTGGTCGACGCTACAGACTCGACATTTCTAAATATGACATTGCCGCCAAACTCCAGGGTTGTGATCCCCATCGATTGGGGACGTATTAATGATTATTATGTTTGGATCCAGGGTGAAGTGATTAGACCCGGGATTTATCCTATAACAAGAGATTCGACGAAGCTTTCTCAAGTCATTCATCTTGCTGGTGGGTTCACCGACCACGCATCGCTCTCTGACGCACAGATTTTCAGGAAAAAGACATCACAGTTTGGCACATCATTGGTATTTACGCGCACGTCAGGGGTTTCGGAGGAAGAACTCCCATACATCATGAGCGAGCTCAAAATAAGGGATAACTATGACGAAGTATCTGCGAATTTCCTGAAGTTGTTTGCAAACCATGACTCATCTTTTGACAGGTTTGTGAAAAGTGGGGACGTAATCTACGTCCCACCAAACAAAGGCATGGTTTACGTGTTTGGACAGATTAAAAATCCAGGATATGTTGACTATCATCCAGGTTGGACATACAAGGATTATGTTAGACAAGCAGGGGGCTACACAGATGGGGCGGAAACAGGGAATGTCAAGATAATAAAAGGGGGTTCATATCAGTGGTACGAAGCCACTAACTCCTCTATAGCCCCTGGTGATCTTGTCTTTGTTCCACGAATAACTATAAAGCCACAACTCTATACCTGGAACATGACAAAGGATATAATTGGAACAATTGGTGCCGTCGCTTCAGTTGCCGCAACTGTCATTCTGATCGTCAGGACAGCTCAGGGGAAGTAAGAGAGAGGCGCAAAGGTTTAGAGTAGACGCTGTCTTATACAGTCGACTATCTTTAAGAAGAGGGCAGCGCCCACCAGGCATGCTGCCCACAAATGGAAACCCGCAAACAATTAGTCTAACGAAAATTCGGAATGCCTATAGAGCTCAAGCTCTCGACTTAAAAGGGTAGGTCGTCCTTTTCTTCTGTCTCAGGAGGTTGAATTCCCGGTTCTTCCTTTTCTCCGTCCTGTTTCGCGCCTAACATTACCAGATCGGTCATCACTATCTCAGTGACATTTCGCTTGATTCCATTCTTCCCTTCATATTCGCGATATTGAAGCCGCCCCTCAATGTAAGCCTTCCTTCCCTTCTTCAGGTACTCAGCGGCAATTTCAGCAAGTTTTCCCCATGCTACAATATTATGCCACGCTGTACGCTCCTGCTGATTACCATCCTGATCTGTCCACGACTCGTTCGTAGCAAGGCTGAAAGTTGCAACAGCAGTCCCGCTTGATATATACCGCAGTTCAGGGTCTTTCCCGAGATTGCCTATCAATATGACCTTGTTCACGCTTCTTGCCATGTCCTGCCTCATAGTTTGTTTTAAGTTTTTTAGAAGTTAATAGAGGAGTCCAATTATGTCAAATATTTTTCTCTGAATCCTAATTTGCCGGATCTTGTTCGACCTTCTTTTTTCTGGCTAACACTTGACTTGTCCCTGAACATTTAAAATATTGAGTTGTTGCATTATCGGACTTTCGTTCCCTTTTGTCCCATACTTGAACATGTAAGACCAATAAAGCAACGCTTTTTGTGAGTGAATTTGTGCAGTCTTTTGGCACATTAATTGTTCGGTTAACTAATTAAATCGCCGATATTATATGAATGCATATAAGCTTCAACCGTCGGAACTATCATCACTTATAGAATCAATTAGACACGACAATTACAAAATAATTGGGCCCCGAGTCAAAGACGGTGCGATTGTGTACGATGACATCGATTCGTTAAATGACCTTCCAATAGGCATAACTGACGAACAAGACGCTGGCCAATACCGCCTTCTAAAGAGAGATGACAATGCTATTTTTGGCTATAATGTTGGTCCCCATTCCTGGAAAAAATTCCTCTTCCCTCCTTTTACTAAACTATTTAGCGTAAGAAAAGAAGGAAAGAGTATTTCTGTCGATACACCCACAGACACCTCGCCGGAAAAATTAGCTTTCATAGGTGTGCGATCGTGCGAGCTAAGTGCCATTTTAATTCAGGATCAAGTTTTTTCAAGCACACAGTTTTCAAACACGGAATATAGATCCCGCCGCAACAACATATTTATTGTAGCAGTGAACTGCACTAAGTCTGGAAAGACCTGTTTTTGCTCTTCTATGAAAACAGGACCCAGGGCAAGGTTTGGTTATGATCTTCTCCTCACGGAGGTCATCGACAGAAATCAGCATTTCTTTGTAATGGAAGTTGGGAGTGAACACGGAAGTAAAATTGCAACTGCACTTAACTTTAAAGAAGCGACAGACAGTGAAATTCAGCTGTCAATTGATTTAGTAGAAAAGACTGCTGAGAAAATGGGGCGCTCTCTCGACACCAGGGGTCTGGCAGAGGCTCTTTCAGCAAATCTGGAAGATGCTTACTGGGATGATGTCGCAAAGAGATGCTTGACGTGTGCAAACTGCACCCTTGTCTGTCCAACCTGCTTCTGCTGGACCGTTGAAGATGTTACAAGTCTTGACGGAAAGACTGCTGAAAGATGGAAGAAATGGGATTCTTGCTTTACAATGAGTTTTGCTAAGGTCGCAGGCGGAAATTTCCGCCCTTCCCCCAAGTCCCGCTATAGACAGTGGCTTACTCACAAGCTGTCCTCCTGGGTTGAACAATTTGGGACATACGGCTGTGTAGGATGCGGTCGTTGCATAACATGGTGCCCAGTGGGTATAGATATAACCAAAGAGGCAAAAGCCGTACTAAAAGTGGAAACAAAAAAGACCAACGGAGGTTAAGAATGCAAACACAAGATCTTTCCATATTGCTCAGGAAGCACCCTTTCATTGCCGATTTGGAGGAAGAATTCTTAAAAACTTTGCTGGGATGTGCTTCAAATGCATTATTTCATGAAGGTAGCTACTTGTTCCATGAGGGCGAGACTGCCTCGACGTTCTATTTGATCCGCACAGGACGGGTTGCACTTGAACTATCAGCAGGCCAACGAGGAAAAATCCGCATTCAGACAATTGGACCCGGTGATGTTCTAGGCTGGTCATGGTTGATCTCACCTTACCGATGGCACTTTGATGGATATGCAGTCGAAGATGTTCATGCATTTGCTATCGACGCCACGTGTCTGCGAACTAAATGTGAGAATGACCATCACTTTGGATACGAGATGTTGAAACGATTTTCTGAAGTTTTGGAACAGCGTCTCAATGCTACGCGACTTCAACTCCTTGATATTTACAGTGTCAGTGCAAAATAAGATTTTTACTACATAAATCGCTTTTAAGGAGCATTTGTAAGTTATGATGGAACCAGCCATAATACCCAATCAACCTAATCTCGATCCGATGATTCCAGTACCTGCAACTGTTCGACGTATAGTGTGGGAAACTGATGACACATTTACACTTTTTCTCGAACCTCCCTTGTTTGATGGTATGCCATTTTCTTTTGAACCCGGACAATTTAACATGCTTTATGCATTTGGAACCGGGGAGGCAGCAATTTCAATTAGTTCAGATCCTGGTAAACCAGGTAGTCTGGCACATACGATTCACAGAGTTGGAACGGTCACTTCATCATTCTCAAAGTTGAAACGGGGGGAAATGATCGGGCTCCGTGGGCCTTTTGGCAGGTCGTGGCCAATGAAACAAGCTGAGGGAATGGATGTATGTATCGTAGCGGGTGGAATTGGTCTAGCACCTCTCCGTCCAGTGATCTATTCTATATTAAAACACCGTAAGAAATTTGCAAGATTGACTTTGCTCTATGGCGCACGAACTCCTCTCGATCTTTTGTATCGAGTCGAGCTCGAACAATGGAACAAACATGATGATTTTGAGGTATTGATAACTGTAGATCGTAGTGACTCATCGTGGAAAGGACATATTGGCGTTGTCACAAACCTTTTATCTTATATAAAGCTCGATGCACGCTCAACAATTGCAATGGTCTGCGGTCCTGAAATCATGATGAAGTATACAGTTGAAGAACTCAAACGAAGAGGCCTTTCCAGTGAACAAATCTACATTTCTATGGAAAGAAATATGAAATGCGGAATCGGAATATGCGGCCACTGCCAGTATGGGCCAAAATTCGTTTGCAAGGATGGACCTGTCTTCCGGCTCCCTGAAGTGGAACACCTCATAGATAAAAAGGAAGTATGAAATGCCCGTAAAAAAACCGAAGTTGGCTGTTTTTAAATTTGCCTCCTGTGATGGTTGTCAACTATCACTCCTCGACGCTGAAGATGAACTCCTTGCTGTCGCAAATTCAATTGACATTGCATTCTTCCCCGAAGCAAGCCGAAGAATGCTGAAAGGGCCTTACGATATTGGAATAGTAGAAGGAAGCATCACAACCCCACAAGATGTTGAGCACATTCGTGAAATAAGAAAGGAGTGTCAAACGCTGATTACAATTGGAGCTTGCGCAACAGCTGGTGGAATTCAAGCCTTGCGCAACTGGAAGGATATCAGGGACTTCGTAAGTATAGTTTACGCATCGCCAGAATACATTTCAACTCTTGATCGATCTTTGCCAATAGGATCATTCGTGCATGTTGACTTTGAGCTACGTGGGTGCCCAATAAACAAACATCAGCTCATTGAGACCATTAATGCGTTTATGAACAATCGTAAACCAAATATCAGTTCCCAGAGCGTTTGTGTGGAGTGTAAGACAAAGGGGAACATTTGTGTGATGGTAGCGCAGGGAATACCATGCCTGGGTCCAGTAACACACTCAGGATGTGGTGCAATTTGTCCAACCTTTAACCGCGGCTGTTATGGATGTTATGGCCCAATGGAAAGTCCTAACACGTCTGCTCTTTCGAAAAAGATGGTTGAACTTGGCTCGACGAATCAGGACGTTATGCTTGCATTCAGGACATTTAATGCTTTTGCAGAGTCCTTCCGCAAGGAGAGTGAATTACATGAAAAATAATTCAACAAATTCTCAACGACTAACTATAAAAGTAGATTATCTTGCAAGAGTGGAGGGTGAAGGTTCCCTATTTGTCAGGGTCAAAGATGGGCAAGTATTAGAATTTAAGTTTAAAATTTTTGAGCCGCCACGCTTCTTTGAGGCGTTCCTCCGTGGCCGAAGGTATCTGGAAGCACCAGACATCACAGCCAGAATTTGTGGCATCTGTCCAATTGCATACCAGATGAGTTCAGTCCACGCAATGGAAACTGCATTTGGTACTCATGTTGACGAATCAGTGCGTCAGTTAAGGCGCCTCCTTTACTGCGGTGAGTGGATTGAGAGCCACGCCTTGCACATTTACATGTTGCATGCACCAGATTTTTTCGGAATGGAAGATGCAATTCAACTTTCCAGGGCAAATCCTGAGCTGGTTCGACAGGGGTTAAGACTAAAGAAGATCGGAAATGAACTGGTTTCATTTCTGGGGGGAAGGGAAATTCATCCTGTCAACGTTCGCGTCGGTGGGTTTTATAAGGTCCCGGAAAAATCTGACCTGGCAAGACTTAAGGAGCAGCTCCTGTGGGCCAGAGATGCTGCATACAATACAGTACAAATGGTTTCAAGATTCGAATTCCCTAACCTTGAGCGAGACTATGAGTTTGTCTCCTTAAGGCACCCAAACGACTATCCGCTAAACGAAGGGAGGCTTGTATCAAACAAAGGCCTGGACATCGACATACGAGAATATGAACTTCTTTTTCAGGAAGAACATGTCCCTTACTCGAATGCTTTGCAATCCATTTTAAAAGGGCACGGCGATTATTTTGTCGGTCCGCTGGCGCGATTTAACCTGAATTTTGATAAACTGTCAAATTTAGCTAGAACTGCAGCGGAAGAAGTCGGGTTTGTACCTCCAATAAGAAATCCTTTCAAGAGCATCATTGCCAGATCTGTGGAGATACTTTATGCATGTGATGAAGCCCTACGAATCATAAACAACTATGAAAAGCCTGAAAGGCCATTTATTGACTCTCGTGTCCGCCCCGGCTTTGGATTTGGATGCACCGAAGCACCACGTGGTATCCTTTACCACAGATATCAAATTGGTGACGATGGATTAATTAAGGACGCAAAGATAGTGCCCCCCACTTCACAAAACCAGGCCTGTATTGAACATGATCTCAAAGACTTTGTTGGTGCCAATTTACACCTATCAAAAGAGGAACTAACTTGGAAATGCGAACAGCTAATACGCAATTATGATCCGTGCATATCTTGTGCAACGCACTTTCTCAAAGTTGACATAAGAAATGAAATGGATTCGTAAACAGAAGAACGACCTCCGAAATCCACGGATAGCAATAATTGGTGTGGGAAATGACTTTCGCGGAGACGACGCTGCCGGTTTGCTCTGCGCCAGAAAATTAAAGAAATGTCTTAATCAAAATGAAGCTGAAGTTGTGGAACTATCTGGCGACATCTCGGAGCTTCTGGAGGCCATTCCAAAATGGGATGCGGTTATTATTGTAGACGCAGTTCAGTCAATAGCAACTCCTGGAACAATACTTCGAGTTGATCTCGTTGAAGCATCAAAATCGGCATCCCACTTCAATTCCTCCACTCACACCCTTGACCTGCTGAAACTCCTTGAGTTGCTTAAGAACATTGACAAATTAGACACACAAGTAATAGTCTATGGGATTGTTGGAAGCAACTTTTCTTTTTCAACCACTGTCTCTGCCGACGTCAACGCTGCTACTGAATGTATATGTGAGCACATTCGATGGGAACTTTGCAGACTAGCATGCCAATAAGATCAATGCATCTTTGCATTTTGCTATCAGGAAACTAAAGAAAACTATTAATCGATTTTCGCTTCCGCCAGATAAAAATCTACATTCTCTGCGTATGGAGAATTGGGAAAATCCTTCTTGACCCTTGTAAGGAGCTCGATTGCTCGTTCCCTTTTCCCGATCTTCAGATAGTTACGAGCTGCCCCCACCAAATACTCAGGTGTCAAAAAATTCTTCGAATCTCGAGAAGCTGCCTTTTCATAGTACTCAGCAGCATTCTCGTAGTTCCCCTGGATCGCATAAACTTCCGCGACTCCCGCAAGTGCACTCGCTTGGAGAAATTTGTCACTGCCATGATAATCTTTAAAGTATCTCATCGCATTGACATAGTCACCAAGATAATAATAACAATCTGCCAAATAAATCTTTGCCTCCTCACCAGACTCTGTGCTACCATAGTTATCGACTATGGCTTTCAAACCCGTAATATTCCTCGTGGGATCACCATTTATGGCTAATTGATATGCCCCTCCATTAAAATAGTCAATTACATTTGCAAGCTGTGCAGCCGCTTTGTTGTTGTTAGACCGTATGTTGTTTAGATATGACACAACTACAATCACAGCAATAACAATGGCAGTAATTGTTCCGCTTACTATCCTCCTGTTGTTCCGAATAAAATCGGAAACTTTAAAATATACCGTCACTAAGCGATCTTGCTTCAATTCTTTCTTTGTTATCTTCTTTCGTGGTTTAAGCATATTTAATCCTTTTATAAAATTTAGCATTAACACATTTAAAGCAAAAGGAATCTTGTAGGCTCAAAGACGAGCAATATTTCCGCAAGTGCTTCTTCACATTCTTTCTGGAGCAGAAATTCCAAGAATCTTAAAACCATTAGAAAGAATAGTCTTTGCTGCCAGGCAGAGAGAGAGCCTCGCCATCGATAGATCCTTTTGGGGAATCACCACCCGGTGCACATGGTAAAAATGATGAAAAGCTTCTGCAACAGACTGAAGATAGTTTATAATTCTATGAGGCTCAAATGTAAATGCCGCAGATTCCACCACGTCGGGGAAATCTGCAAAGAGCTTTGCAAGGTTAATTTCTTCCTTCTCCTTTAAGAGGGATAGATTAGCGGTTACCTTACCATTTACCAAGATCTCATCAGCTCTAATTCCCTCGGACTCCGCAAACCGTACAATGCTTGCAATGCGAGCATGAGCATATTGAAGATAAAAAACGGGATTTTCATCGCTTTGCTTTTTCGCCAGCTCTATATCGAAATTAAGATGTGTCCCAATGCTCCTCATCAAAAAGAAGAACCTTACAGCATCAGAACCAACCCAATCGATCAACTCATCAAGTGTTATAAAGTTCGCTCGGCGAGTTGACATTTTTACAACTTCACCATTTTTTAAGATTGTTACGAATTGATGGATTAAAACCTTTATCTTATTTATATCATACCCTAACGACTTCAGTGCAAGGAGTACGTCTGGGTAGGTGGCTATGTGGTCAGCTCCAAAAATATCCACAATAAGTTCGAATCCCCTGCGAAACTTTTCTATGTGATATGCTATGTCAGGCAGCCGATATGTTGGTTCGCCACTGTTCTTCACAATTACCTTATCCTGTTCACCTCCCACTGCGCTGGCTTTAAACCACTTTGCACCATCTTTTTCGTAAACCAGGCCCACTCTCTCGAGAGCGGCAACCGTCTCATCTATTTTCCCACTCTCGTAAAGAGAATTCTCATTGTAAAAAACATCAAACTCTATCCCAAGTCTCTTCAAAGTTTTCTTTATATCCTCAAATATTTCCTGTTCAGCACTCTGCTTAAAGATCCCCTCCGCTGGCTGATTTACTAAAGTATCTCCATATTGTTCAAAAAGATGATGGGCAATGTCTCGAATATATTCGCCCTGGTAGTAATCCTGTGGGAATTCATTTTTCTCTCCGACGAGCTCCAGGTATCTCAACCTAACCGAATCGCCAAGAACCCGCATTTGTCGACCAGCATTATTAAAATAGTATTCTCGTGTAACATCATGGCCAGTCCATTCGAGAATATTTGCAATAGTATCCCCAAAGACTGCATTTCGACCATGCCCTACTGTAAGAGGTCCCGTGGGATTTGCACTGACGAATTCGACCTGCGTTTTCTTTCCATTCCCAGCATTAGAGCGGCCATAGCTCCCTCCATTCACCAACACTTCTCCAACAAGAGATGTGAAATAGTTTGGTGAGAATACAAAGTTTATGAAACCTGATCCGGCAATCTCGACTTTCGACAAAAGAGATGAATCGTATTTCATGTTTTCAACGATTCTTTCCGCAAGTTGCCGTGGATTAGTTTTCAATTCCCTGGCAGCAAGGAGTGCTATATTTGTTGAAAGATCTCCAAAAGATTCTCTTCTGGGTTTCTCAAAAAGGATCTCTGACTTTATCGTAACTCCTAATGTTTTTAAACTTTCTAGCACTACAGATTTGAGATAACTCTTCATTTCATTTTTTTGTTAGTTTTTTTGCCTGTATAAAGTTTATCATGCACATGCTGCACTTTAGCATCACCCCATAATTTCTCGAGTCCGTAAAATTCCCGAGCGTCATTGTGAAAAACATGGACGACGACATCCACATAATCAAGAAGTACCCATTGTAAGTTCTGGAAACCTTCTGTATGCCATGCATATTGGCCTTTTTTTTCCATACCTGTCAGGATAGCATCCGCGATTGCTTTCACTTGAGTCTCAGAATCTCCAGAACAAACAACAAAATAATCAGTCATGGTAGTCAGTTTTCGCAAATCCATTATCACTACGTTGTTGGCTTTCTTGGTTAGAGCCATTTCCGCTATTAGTCGGGGGAATGATCTTCCGTGCGCCATTTTACTCCAATGCTTGTTTCGGTTTTAGTTTTGAAAAATCTCTTCCTATGAGAACCTTCACATCCACATAAGCATGAGGGTCGATTCTTTGAACGACGTTAGATTCGTCAACTCCAAGTGCAGTAGCTACTCTTTTTGCATTCTCAAGATTTCCTGCTGCATCGACAACCATCGTGATTTGCCTGTCAAAGCTTGAACCATTCCCTGTCTCTACGACATCAAACCCGCGCTTCCTGAGAAAGTTTGTAAATATCATTGCAACATTCTGCTGACCACATTCGTTTTCAACACTGATTTGAATTACTTTCTCTACTCTTGTCGGAGGGGTGTCATCTGAACGTTCTGACTTTGCCGGCGGATGTATAAACAACCGATCCATGAATGAATATAAAAGGAGAAAGGCAACGCCAGCGACAGCTATCCGAAAAATGGACGTGAACAGTTTCTTGAGGCTTAATGCAGATTTGTTCTTTCTCCTACTTTTCATTTAAAAACAAAAGAGAACACAAGGCTCCTTGTCATCCGCACACTAAAGTATCCGCAACAAACGGGCAGTGGTGCAATCTCTACCTTGGTTCCCTATACCATCCCCATGGACTGCTGAAATAGTACGGGTTGTAATAGTATGGATTATAAAATCGGGCCATTGGATTCTGATTGAACTGGATGTCTATCTGGAAGTTACTGGACGGATGATAATTCAACTCTGCACGGGTGAGATAAATGCCATTAAAGGCTTGCGAAAATTTACTTCCCAGAGTGTTATATGGAGAATTGATCAAGCTAACATCAGCACTCAGCGTAAGCGGACTGCTTATCCTGTACGAAAGGCTGTTAGTGTACATCCCAATAGCTATTGACTGGCCACCTAACGTCATGTAGCTCATTGACAAGGATTGTCGCATTGAAAAGTTTGCAGGATCAAAAAAGCCAAAGAGGAGGCCATCACTTGGCCTCAAAAGCGAGCTCTCTATGCTCGGTTGACCGTTAAGCTGGTCTTTAAACTGTGCAAACCCGGAAGATGCGGCAATCATCGTAATTGCAAATATTATCGATATCTTCTTCATCTTTTTCCTCCACTAACAGAAGAATTTTAAACAACTCTCAAGTAAATGTCAAATCATTAAACAGGTACCTGTATGCTTTTGCCTGGTAGATCGAATACTTTGATGAAATTTTTCACTAAAAAGTTTAATACAAACACTGAATGCTTTTTTTCACAGCATAACTTATGCATATCAACTTAGAAACCAATTCACAATTTTCTCATCAAATCGATTGAATATGAAAAAGATAACCCTACAAACGACAATTGAAGAACTTGTAACTGAACTACCCGAGTCTGTCGGCTATTTAATGAAAAAAGGGATAAAGTGTATTGCATGTGGAGAGCCCATTTGGGGAACGCTTGAATCAGCTGCAAAAGAAAAGGGATTCGACCAAAAGTCTATCGAAGAATTTGCACAGGAATTAAATGAACTTGCTACAAAGAGGAATACTCGAGTAGATCCTTAGTATATCACGTCTTATCTTCATCTCAATATATCATTGAGTTCTGCAGTCCAAACGCACGCCGGATAGTTTGAGCACCCAACGAAAAGGCCCCTTTTACCACGCCTTATCTTAAGCTTTCCGCCACATAGGGGACATTCTCCACCTTTCTCCTCCAATATCGCCTCAATCATCTTGGCACTCGCCGGAATTGAGACACATCCCGCATCTGAACACCTAGCAATATAAATCCCCTTGACAACAACTAACTCAAGCTTTCCACCGCATTCAGGGCAATATGTCTTCGCGTCAAATACATCTGTGGAGACTTTATCGGTGTCGTGAGGCAAAATATACAAGAGGGCAGATGCAATTTTTTGGTCCTCGATTCGAAATGAAATTGGATTCTGGCGGTTCAAGATGTCAAAAACACTGATAATCTTTCCATCAATGATCCAGATGAAATATGGGACTTTTTTTGAAGAGATAAGCTTTACCAACTTAAGATTGTTTTGCAATATTGTCATGTCCAGGGCATTGAACTCCTGAGATGATTCAATGGAGGGATTGAGCACATATCTAAAGAATTGAAGCTGAGCTCTCGATGGCTGAATCAGTTTTATTCCTTCGGAAGAGCGCGTAATATCCTTCAATAACGTCAATACACCTTCAGCAAAATCATTATAAAAACTCAGTCCAGGAAAATGATCTATTAAATTATTGATATAAGAAGAATTAAATTGAATTGGGTGGATGAATTTCTCACTACGAATTTTGGTAAGCACGAATCGAAGCAAGGAGCCTTCATCTGCCCTTTCTTCCAGGTATCGAAAATTTCCTACAAAAGTCAATTGCTTTCTTGCTCGTGTGATTGCTACATTCAAAAGTCGTTCGGGTTCACTAACATCATCCGATAGTGTCGCACCATGTGAGTGCAATAGCAACCCAAGAGGAAGAGGATTATCATCTACAAAATCGAAAATAATGGCATCTCGTTCATTTCCCTGAAAAGTATGAACGGTTGCAACTGAAATAATGGCGGGATCAAGCTTCATACTTTTCAATGCACTTTTGAGCAATCGAGCCTGAGCTCGATATGGGGTGATAATTCCAACTGTCTTCGCACCTTTTTTAAGTGCTTCAAACGCAGCACCAAAAGAAATTATGGCAGATAAGAAATTCATCCTGCTGTTCGAATTAGCTTCATGAAAGCACTTTGGCTCCAAACTTCCTGTGTCATAAAACCGAAGCTCGTCACCAGTTATTGAAACCTCCCTTGACTCATCACTTTCGAGGTTTCCACCGTAAATTCGGTCGTTTACGAGATCTACGACTGTTTTGGGCATTCGATATTGCTTCCGTAAAATTTTTAGGCGTGGTGTCTCCCCTGCTCGCTCAGGGCTGTAAATACCTGTCTCTCGAAAAATGTCCCTTGCCAATAAGTCGAATACTTTTGTTGACGACTGTGTTATTGGAGGGATTTGCATAAAATCACCAAAAATACCCACCCTCCCTTTTGCTAGTGAAGCAGCAAAAAAAATGTATGGCAAATACATCATACTCGCTTCATCTATAAGAACACTATCAAATCTACGTGAATACACTTCCACAGCAATTGCCGATTTTGCCACAGTGCACGCAACAAGATTGGCATTTTGAACCAACTTACTTTCTATTTTGTAAGCTTCCTGCCTCAGCTCACGAAGCTTATTCCGCAAGTCAAGTAGCCTCCTTGATGCGGTTGCGCGTGTTTTCTTCCCTCCATTTCCTCTTATTTTATATAAAAGAGATTTTGTCTCATCTTCTATCTTAGCAATGGACAAATAAAGAGATGAATGCTTATCACGTCCAACGTAGGAAGGAATTGCCCATGGATATTCTTGCATCTCCGCCAGCCGCGGAACTCCAAGTCGGAGAAACTTTCCATCAAAGTAGTCTTTTTCGCTTTTCAGGTAGTTCAACGTTTTATACATAGCAATGTCCACCGCCATATTAGTATTGGACAATATTAACACTTTCTCTCCTTGAGCAATGAGATTTGCTGCTGCGTACGCAAGTGTTTCAGTTTTTCCTGTACCAGGCGGACCCCAGACAAATGTTACTTTCTGACTGCAAACTGCTTTAGCTGCATCTATCTGGTATTCGTTTGCAATATTGGAGTCAATCAACAGTGAAAAACTGGATGGGTCGGAAGTTTCATCTGTATTGGCGTCAGGATAAAAAACAGAAATAGCACTCGACGATTCCTTGCGTGATTTTTCTTCCAACCTTTTAATGAGTTCTTCAAGAAGAAAATAGGTTGCAGCTCTCATTTTTACTATTTCTACAATATCCCCAATAAAACTTTCCAGTGATAACACGACTCGATCTCCGTCAACCCCAACAACGAGACCCATTGCGATCTCATCAGGGGTCTCAATTTCTACAGGCACATCTTCGAGAGTTCTCAGATCTTCATCGAAAGTAAACTCATATAAGAAGCCTGTGTCTGTCGTGCCTACTTTGTGCCCATCCTTTAAAATGTAGCTATGTGATGCGAATTTCCTTTGAGCTTCTATTTCGTTTTGGAGAGCTGTTATGAAGAGATTGACTAGCTTCTCTATTTCTTCATTTAGGTTGCTTTTTTTCATCTCATCTTCTTTGCTACAACTAACTGTTTCTTATATGTTCCAATTGTAGACCCGTCTGGACCCGTGACTTCTATATACATCACATAAATTCCAAATCGAACAACCTTACCAGACCCATCTCTTCCATCCCAAACGACATTCCCGACCGCTGGCAAAATCACGTTATCGACAGGTGCTGCAATTTGGCGTCCCATCATATCAAAGATACGAACACGCATCCTTATATAGGAGGCATCAAACCTGTAGCTAATAAAGGTGAAATCGTCATGTCCATCTCCGTCAGGCGAAAAAGGATTGGGTGCTATCTTTAAATCAGAGTATGTCCCCAGAGGTTCAACACATATACTATTTCTCTTCCCGGGTGTGCCTCCCGAAGAAGAGACGCAGGTTGACCAACTTGACTTTTCATTGGACGGTAGCAATGGATTGATCTTCTCCAGAGATTTACCCCGTGTCGACGCAATATCGGGATTGTGCCACGAAGGTCGATAGTAAACACTGTCTATAATCATGCCAGAATTGTCTACAACAACAATTGAACCACCGTCATCACGCAGAGACAACGACCTGTCCACCGTTGCAATCGAGCTATCTGTTATCTCTTTGTATACAGTTGTATCCGAAGTTATAACAAAATATCCACCGGGCATTATGTTTTTGGGGGTTATTGTTAAGGAAGTGTTTTGCCTGCCATTGGTTCTGTAACTCCATCCAGTTAAATCAATTGGTGTAGATGTATTCCCATAGAGCTCAAAGTACTCACCTGTACCACTGTACATAACCTCGTTTATGATAATAGTTCGAGGTAAGTACCTGACCAATAACATTGCTGAGAGAGTATCGTTTCTGAAACGCATGTCGAGTGGATTCATAACTGTTAACATGCATTTATAAGCTCCCGAAACTGACAGTGTGATTGGATATGATATCTGAACACTATCGCCAGGATTTAACATGATTTTTGAGCTGTTCGACATTTCAGAGATTGCTTCTCTCTCTCCTGTTCTAAAAACCTTTAAAACATAATCAAAAGACAATATTTTGTTACGCCCCACATTTCTTACCGTTGCAACAACAGTTGCTGTTCCATTCACATCTATAATGTTTGGCACCATTTGCAGCGAGCTGATGGAAATGTCGTATGGAAGAATTGCTACGCTGTTTGCAAAACCAGGCGTTGCACCGGTTGAGTCGACGCTCTCAGCCCAGTTTACTCCATTAGCACTAGATAGACAGTCTATCCGCTCTAACGATTTCCCATTGGACCCTCCCATCGAGGGCAAATAAGAGACCGAATCCACCAAACACCCTGTATTGTCGTAAAGTGACACCACATCCCCATCATTGTGTAATGGTGGAACCGTCTGAAGAATCAGGTTTTTAATTGGATAATGAAGTTTGGCAACTGTAGAATCCTTACAGATAACAAGGTAATCCCCGGAATCAAGGGGAATTCTCGCGCTGATAGTTACAAATGAACTTCTTGTTGAAATCCTGAAACCAGAAATGTCGACTACAGCACTATCAGCATTAAACAGCTCAATCCATTCAGCTTCTCCTTTAGAAGGCGCATACATTAATTCGTTAATCACAAGGTTTGAAGTCCTGACCCCAGTTCTCAAAGTAAAAAGTGCCACATTATTCTTGAGAAGCTGATCCTCAGAGAAAACCACGACTACTCCCATGGTAGTTGTACCCTGTGAAGACAACTTCACGACAAAATTTGTTAGCACAGAATCCGATGGTAGAAGTGATGGTACTTTTTGAGAGTCGATTACTTCACCCGCGTCCATTTCTCCGTTTAAATTCAAATCCTTGAAGATCTTGACCGTAGACCCAGATGCAGTCTTCTTACCACGGTTTATCACATAAAAACTCACAAAGGCAGAATCACCAACACGCAATAATCCAGGCGTTACTCTAACTGATCCAACGGAGAGATCGTAGTCTCTTTGACTAATGCTGTTAATTCTATTTGGAGTGCTAAGCTCTGAATCGGAACATGTCCCAAAATTCTTCGGATCCAATGAACTGCCAATAGCATCGATCCTTTCAAGAGATCTACCACCGGTATTCCCTCCCCACGATGGTTCGTAAGCTACACTATCTATTGTCTTACCACTGGCGTCCCTTATTACAACAGCATCACCATTGTTATTTAGATGAGGTAACGGCGTAATGAAAACTTTTCCGCTGAGTTTCGGGTGCACGGTAAAAAGAGAAGAATCGTGGGCAACTACAAAATATGAGCCTGGAGAAGCAATGTAATCATTTGAAGAAATCACTACCCTGGTAGGCGAGTTGTCCGAAATAGTAAATCCCTTTAGATTAATAAATCTGTCTGTCGAATTAAACAGCTCAATCCATTCAGACTCGCCATTTGAAGGGGCATACATAATTTCGTTTATAACGATATCACGCTCATTGTAACAACGAACGATATTTGTGAAAGCTGAATTATTAGTTATATCTTCATCAAGCGGAAAGTCTACAACTGCTCTTGCCCGCGAGCTCGCGGAGGAACACATTCCAAGGAATGTAATCATGATCGAGTCACCAGCAGGAAGTTCTTCATTGGGAAAGAAAGTGCCTACTTTAATGAAGATATTTCTTGATTCACTAGTGTCAACAAAGAAGTCTACCGAGTACCCATAGGCTGGACGCACACCTGAGTTTTTTAATGTAAGGTTAAATTCAATTGTATCTGCACCGCAAACAGCAGCTTTCAGGCTCAAAGCCTCTATATCATAATTATTTTGAGCTACACTGTTTCTTCTACCCGGTGTACTACCGGAAGGATCTACTGATGTCGACCAATTTGACCGCAGAAGCGAAGAAGAGTCAAATGAAACTCTCTCCAAAGATTTACCGTCGCTGCCGCCCCATGTTGGCAAATAATACATTGAATCCACCTGTTGACCGAAAGGATTGTGTATCGATACTGTGTCTCCCATGTTAACAAAAAAATAGGTTGGGAGCGAGGAGACAACTATGACTGGTGACGGGATTTCCGAATGAAAAGAAAAAATTGCGGTTGATTTAGTTATCACCACATATGAACCTGCATGAAGATAGAAGTCTGTTACAGTAAGAGTGTAAAATGTTTTAGATTTATTACGGATTGTCCAGCCTTTAAGATTCACACTATCGGATGAATTGTTATACAGCTCAATCCATTCTGGTTCTCCTTTAGAAGGCGCATACATGATCTCGCTAATCTTGACCCCCTGAGGATAGCATTCATTTAATAATGCCGCCAGGAATACAAATGAAACCAATATCTTCCCAAAAATAGTCATATTTCTCATTGTACACCTAAAGATCGAATATGAATAAGATTACAGAAACTTTTTGGACAATACCATCAGGCTATAATTTTGTTCGTTCCGTAACATCCCGCCAGATGCTGATTCTGCCAATGAAATTACCCTCTGAATCAACAAAAGAAAATAAACTGACCTCTACTATCTTACCATCATTTAATTCAACCTTTCCATCAAAAGAAGCATCACAGTTCTCAATGTCTGTTAAACTTACTTTTATAAAACTGATAGGATCTTTTGCTCTCCTCGAAGCCTCTCTAATCACACTCTGATAATTTTTCCCGATTAAGTCGGACGCGCTAGCAAACGAGAAAATGCGGCAGTACTCATAATTAGCGTATTCTACCTGGCCATATTCGTTCTCATAAATAATTCCCTCCTTCAAACCTTGAAGAATCATATCAAGTTTTAAATGCTCACGTTCCTGATCCGCTGCATATTGAGCCAAGCGATCTTCTAATTCCTTTCTATCCTCAATTGGGACAAAGACAGTTTCAACCGCATCGGATCCCCCGTAAACAATTGGAACAGAAGTCACCAGGACATACAGGCGCCCGCCGTCTTTCTTGATAAGCCTTTCCTCAACTAACGGGGCTATGATTTTTCGCCTGTAAACACTTTCTATACGCTTATTTGCAGACTCAAGATCTTCAGGATGAACAAAAGATGAAACCGGATGTCCAACGATTTCTTCCCCACTTGCAAATCCAATAGCTTGACCGGCAGCATCATTAGCTTTGATTATCCTCCCTTCGCGGTGTATAACAATCCCTACAGGAGCATTCTTAAACAGAGTCTCGAACAACTCCTTTTGCGCCGTTAGTTCACTGAGGTCGCGAATTATACCAATGGCTGCAACTTTTCCTTCGTACCTGATATGTGCAACACTGGCTTCAACTGGAATTCTCTTTCCTGACTTTGTCAATGCATTAAATGCATACTGCCTTTCTACTTTCTCTCCTCTTTGAAACCGTTTTAATCTTTCCTCAAATAAGCTTCGACTTTCAGGAGCAACAAGGTCAAGAAAATTTTTTTGATTCACTTCATCAATAGTGTAGCCAAAGAGATCTCTGAATTTCTTGTTAACAAGAAGAATGTTGTTTCCCGAGGAAATATAAATTGCGTCGTTTGAGCCTTGAATTAACACTTCGTACTGCTCACGAAGAGATGCTAATTGTTCTACATCCCTGAGATGCTGATGCTCCAGAGCATCTTTCTTCGCAGCAGAGTAGTTCACAGTGAGTATGATTACAAGGAGGATGATTACCCCTACAGATAAAAAGATGGAACCCTTCATATGAGAAGCCACGCTTAATTCCACAGGTTTTCTATCAGCACTGACTATAACTTGCCACTTCCCTTCCTGAAGTTCGAGAAAATCTGATGTAAATGGAGCCGACGTCCAGAGAAACTCATTACTATCAGACCCAGGGAGCGACGTTTTCATGACCGCAGTGCCCGTAAAAATCTCCCCGCTGAACATCTTCCTGATATCAGTTTCCTGGTGGCATCTGTTACAACTCCTTCTCCCGTCATTTTGAAGAATGGATAGCTTAGCAACTTTCCAGCTTGGTATGTTAGACCAGATGTGCACAAAAGGAAAAGCTGATTTGCTAAAAACCCCTACAGCAACCTTTAATGTTGTATCCTGAAAATCTCTTGCCTCTTCGATAGGCGTACCAACAACAGCGAACTGATTAATTAAGAATGCAATGGCACCATCTAAGCTAACCCTATGACTCCTTATTTCTTGAATAAATATTGGCATACCCAAAAGAATGAAATCGGAACCTTCTAGTTTTCCAGCGTAAGGCTTCACATGGAGAAAAATCGCACTCGTATCTTTCATATCTTCATACGTCATTCCTTTCCTCAGCAAGGATTTCACGTACTTCCAGAATTCGCCCCCTGAAAGATCCTGGCCAAGGTTGACGCTGTCGGTTGAGTACAAAATTCTCCCATCAGACGACAATAACAAGATCGATTGCACGTTTTGATTTTTCACGAATTGAAAATAGTCTGAGATATCTGCTAAGCGAGATGGGTACCTGCGATCCACTGCCAGAACTCTAGAAAGAGATCTTACCCCGTTGGCGCGGCTCTCAAGGAAGTCTTTCAGGTGACTCGCAACTGTGTAAGCTGTTAGTTGATTTGTTCTAAAAACGGCCGTGTAAAGCTTTGACTTGAGGCGATTTGTTGAAATGATTGTTCCGACAACAATGGCAATAATAACAAATATCGTTGTTGTAAGAATTACTAAGTAATGACGAGAGCTGAGCCAAATGGCTGAAATCGTCAAATTTCTTCTCTTCTGTCTCGCCATCTACCTTTTTTTCCGCCAGGTATTTCCAATAGAAGCCCGACCTCCTTTCTCTTGAAATTGCGACTTTCACCTGTCAAAGTCAATCTTTAAAAAGTGAAAAAGACGACTCATCCAAAGTGTATGTAATATTTCAAACTCCAATAAATGACTTGTTACAAATGTAAATCATTCATAACTTAGAATTGAGTTCTTTTCAAAAATATGGGACTTTGGTGAGGCGTCAAGGACGTCACTAAAAGGGAATCCCGTGAAAATCGGGAGCTGCCCCGCAACTGTAAACCCTATCCAGCTAAAGCCGGATGATCCTCTGACAATTACAGCCACTGCCACGCACAACGCGCGGTGGGAAGGCAGTCAGAGAAGGGAAAGCCAGGAGACCTGCCAGAGTCTTTTGAATCAAAGGCCTCCGAGGGAGAGGTTCAATTCACTCCGCGAAGCTGGCGGAAGAGTTTAAAAAATTAACGCCCTAATCTCACTCCTTCGAAGGCATCCTTCGAGAGAGATTAGGGCTTTTTTATTTTTAAAAGGAATATGATTGCATTACTCCTTCTCAACATTTTATTATTAAAGTCTGACTCCACAAGGGTTTTCATAACTCCTGACGTGCTGGTTACAGCTACCAGAACAAAGATTACCCCCGAGAACGCCATGACCAAGGTTGTGACCATCAACGTAAGCGAAATGCGCACAATGGGTTTCAATGATCTTCCATCTATCCTTTCATCAATCGAAGGATTGTTCGTGAAATCATATGGACCCGGACAACTTTCAACCATAAGCAGCCTTGGTACTGGCTCTGAAGAAACTTTGTTCATATTTGACGGCATAAGACTGAACAGTGTACAAAATGGACAGGTAGACCTTTTTTTAATCCCTGTTTCTCAGTTATCACGAATCGAAATTGCGCAGGGAGGATCATCTTCGCTCTACGGTTCCGACGCCATAGGTGGAGTAATAAATATGTATTCACCAAGAAGCAGGTCAACCAATGTGCATGCGAAATTTGGCCTCGGATCATATGGGTATCAAGAAGAGGAGATTGGTCTTGGAGGAGTTGTTGGTGACGCAGAAATCAACATGTCAGTTCATCGTACCAGATCGCGCAACAATTACAAGTTCGACTACACAGATGGCAAATTTACTTATCCGATGAAAAGAACAGGAGCGGATTTTGTTGTCGACAATGAGCTGTTAAAAATAACATTTCCGCACGTAACAGGATTTACATCCCTCACACTAAGCAATATATCGGCAAATCGTGGCACCCCAGGATCGGTTACAGGGCCATACTTCGTCGGACGGGCAAGAGAATACGACAACAATTTGCTCCTTGCCTTAAACCATGAGCGAAAGATCGGGGATTTTATCTTATCTGCAACCAGCGGGGGACTTTATGAGTACTTAAAATATGTAGATCCATCATCTAACATTAACAGCTTCTATAAGACAATTTCACCTCAAGCATCAATTGAGTTGAATTACCGGTCGGATTATACCTCAATCGTCACAGGAATAGATGCTGAAGTCGACAGAGCAGTTAGCTCAGAAATGATTGGAATTAAAGAACGTCAACACTTTGGTACGTATTTGAGTGGTGTCTGGGAGCTTCATTATCCACTGAAAATCAAAACGCACGTTTCACCAAGTTTGAGAATTGACCATTACTCTGACTTTGGGTCAACTCTAAATCCAAGGTTGGGAATCAATTTCGAACCGATCAAATTCTTCCCTCTTTACGTTCGAGCAAGTGCAGGCACAAATTTCAGAGTTCCGACATTTGACGATCTTTACTACGGGACTGCAGGAAATCCAAACCTTAAACCGGAGAAGTCAACCAACTATGATGCTGGCTTCGGCATAACCTTTCAAAAACCTTTTTATTCACACGTGGACGTGAACTTTTATTCAATCCACATCAGAGATGGAATAGTATGGCTTCCGAAAAATTCGACTATATGGCAGCCACAAAACTTTCAAAAAATCACATCTCAGGGGGTAGAGCTTAGCTTGAGAGTAAATTACCATGAGTTAGGCGCCGTTTCCATAAATTACACGTATGGGAATGCCCGTGATAAATCTAATCCAAATTCGCCAACGTACAATAAACAGCTTATTTATCGGCCGCAGGAGCAGTTATTTGTTACATCTGTTGTTTCACCTGGCCCTTTTCTAATCTCCGCATCCTTTTACTATGTCGGGTTCAGGTACACAACTTCGTCGAACGACGTTTACCTCCCATCATACACAAGTGTCGACGTAACTCTCGGTGCAAGTTTTAAATTGAATTCAACCGAGATATCTCCACGCTTTTCGATAAGAAACCTACTTAACGCGAACTACGAGGTGATTCAGCAGCAACCGATGCCACTGCGCACTTACTATTTTAACTTAATCGTAAACATAAAATAAAAGGAGATCCCAATTGAAAAAGAAATCAATCTTACTTTTGTTAGCACTCCTGATCGCATCATGTGCAAAAAGTCCGACTGGCCCTTCGGGGCAAGTGCCAATTCCAAATGCTTCGCTTGTATACGTTGTAAACGAAGGCAACTTTGGAAAGGGCAATTCTTCATTAACCGCATTCTATCCGGATTCAAATAAAACGATACAAGATGTCTTTAAGACCGTCAACGGAAGAAATCTGGGCGATACAGGCAATGACATTGCAATTTACAATGGAAGAGCTTACATCGTCGTAAACAACTCCGACAAAATTGAAGTTATTGATGCGCACACTGCTCTTTCTGTTAAAACGATTTACTACACCAGTGGCACCAGTCCTTACAGAATCACCATTGATCAAGACGACAGTAAAGGATTTGTCACAGATCTCTACACAGGGAGAGTCTCCGTCATAAACCTTGCAACAAATTCCATCTCATCTGATACAATAACGGTTGGTCAAAACCCTTATGGTATCTTATATACGAGCGGCAAAGTATTTGTGGCAAACTCTGGATTCGGTTCGGGTAATACTGTTTCTGTTCTTGATGCGGCTAGTGAGAAAAATATTAAGACAATTAAAGTTGGCTATAATCCAACAAATCTTATTGACGATGGGAATGGAAATGTTTGGGTGGTGTGCACAGGCAACTGGAATCCAAATACGCCAGGTTCTCTTTTCATTGTAGACAAGAGTTCGCTAACGGTATTAGATTCCATCTACATTGGTGGTCATCCCGGAAAGATAGCAGCTGACCTGCAGCGAAGCTCGGCTTACTTGATTGGAGACAGCACTGTTATTAAGTTTGATTTGAAATCACGACAAATAGTCAACGCAAATTTTGTAAGTGGTTCATTTTATGGAATTGCCGTAGACGACGCTACAGGGAATATATATTTTACAAACCCAAAAGACTATGTGACAAATGGCACTGTATCAATCTACTCCCCTTCAGGGAGCAGCACTGGAATTTCCTTCACAGCAGGTATCATCCCAGACGCAATCGCATTTGAAAGGTAAACTGTGAGAATCGTTTCCCTGCTACCGGCAGCCACAGAAATAATATGCAGTATAGGACTTATCGACCAGCTTGTCGGAGTATCACATGAGTGCGACTATCCACCTGAGGTCCTGACCATACCAAAACTGACTAATAGCTCAATAAACCCATCACTTGATAGCGGCAGAATAGACTCACACGTCACAAGAAGCTTGAGAGAAAATGGGTCGCTTTATACAATCGACGAAAATTTGCTTCGCGATCTTGAGCCAGATGTGATATTTTCACAAAAGCTATGCAATGTATGCTCCGTTCCACTTGATACTGTTGATGCTATATCAAGAAAGGTTGCGAACGAAGTAAGTACAAAATACCCAAAGGTTGTAACCCTTGAGCCTAACTCCCTAAATGAGGTTTATGACAGCATTCGGACAGTGGGAAAGATTACTGGCAGAGAATATGAGGCAAAAGAGGTTATCATTAGAATGCAGAGCCGCGCCGAATATATCAGGAACAAGACATCGAAGTTCCATTCTAAGAGAAAAATTCTCTTTTTGGAATGGATTTCTCCGCCATATTGTGCTGGACACTGGATCCCTGATCTTATTGATGCCGCAGGAGCTGTAGATCATCTGGCGAGGAAGCAACTACCTTCCATCAGGATTTATTGGGAGGACATCTTGCAGTATAGACCTGAAACTATCATAATAGCAGCTTGCGGATTTAAATTGGATCGCATCAAAAGGGATTCGAGAAAACTGCTAGAATTTCCCCTTATTGAAGAAATACCAGCTTTTGCAAAAGGACAGGTTTATGCTGTAGACGGTAATTCATATTTCAACAGGCCTGGTCCGAGAATTATAGATAGCCTTGAGATACTTGCACAGATCGTCTATCCTGAATTTTTTTATTTCGGATACGATAAGACGAGCTATACTAGATTGGAATTTCATGAAGAATACGTAGTTTAACTAATAAACAGGAGAAAAAAATGAACATGTTATTTGCATTCATATTGGTTCTATTCGCTGCATTTTCTAGACTTATTCCACATGCCCCGAACTTCACGCCAGTAATTACAATAGCCCTGTTTGGAGGGACGTACTTCCCCAGAAAGCTGGCGCTCCTCCTTCCAATTGCGGCGATTTTAATTAGCGACGCCCTTATCGGCTTTTACAGCGCAACTTCAATGCTATTTGTCTATGGGAGTTATGTATTGATTTCATTACTTGGCACATCAATGCAAAACAGGATATCCGCAATGAGGGTCGCTGGGTACTCTTTCATTGCAGCAGTCATGTTCTTTATTTTAACAAACTTTGGCGTCTGGCTAGCACCAAATGGTTTGTACCCCAGGACACTTTCAGGGCTCTTCGAATGCTACATTATGGCACTACCATTCTTCAGAAACACACTTACCTCGACGATAGTCTTCAGTACAGTAATGTTTGGTGCCTATGAAGCAGCTGAAAAATTTGTTTTCAAGACCAGAACAGTGAGGGGATCCGTGTGAGGATCAATGTAAGATCCTGATCGGGATCTTTTCACTTTTGTATTGAAGAGTGATGCTCTTCGTGTTGCGTTGTAACAGAAACGCTGCGTTCATTGATTTAGTCCAGTTGCTTGAGTAAGTTGGTATGCTTTTGAGTTAAACCTAATGCTGTTCCCGAGCAAGGTCTCCTACGATCCGAACCGGGAACTGCCACGCGTAATTCTTCATCAGGAGATGGTCATGAGGAATATGGAAGATGAGGATCCTGACAATTGCGGCTGGATATGCTATCATAGGCGCTCTTCCGGGATATGCTCAGAAAAGCTCGCATCGATGTCAATTTAGCTTCTCGATTACAGCTATCACTCAGTACAAGCCACCACTACATTCACCGTACAATGGTCAAAACAGCGTAGCCCCTCCAGCAGAATTAAAGACTCCGTACGTCTCCACCTTATTCTCTTCAGTTCACCCATTTGCAACGACCACATTCGAATTCGACCCCAAAGTCGCTGGTGGCAGGGGCTCAACAGGATCTTCCTTCAAGCTTACATTAGGGAAATTTAGCCCGCCAGATTTCATTGATCAGAACAAAAATACTAACGACTCTAACACTCGATTCATCAACTGGGTTTGGGTTAACAATGGTGCCTTGGATTTTGCTGCCGATACAAAGGGATACACCTGGGGCCTTGCTTTCGCTATCGATATGCTGTCAAAACGCCATCGCGAATATCTGGCAGCAGGTGGATCAGGATTTATCCTTGGAGATGGCAAACTAAACTATAGACCCGAATTTATCTCTGAACTATATTACACCACAGATTTAGCTGGTGGTTACTTTCAAATATCACCAGACTGTCAGCTAATTCTGAATCCAGATTATAATAAAGACAGAGGACCAATTAGCGTGTTCTCTTTAAGACTTGATATTGAAATCTAAAAACCGTGGGGGAATGTCATGTCAGGTGAAAATCGGAGTGTTCCACGCGGATTTGCAACACTGAGATCGAGAATGCATATCTTTATGAATCAAGATAAGCAGAACAATAAGACACCTCATCGGGAAGCAGCTACATCAACATCAAAGCAAAATGCCCGAAATGCATCCAGTGAGCGACTTCTGAGCGCAAGTAAAATGACTGCAGAGGAAATTTTCGCGTTCGTTCAAACGCGAAGTACAGGTCTTGCTCCAGATGAGGTTGAAGAAAGGCTGGAAAAATTTGGAATGAACGAGGTCGCTCAAGAAAAGAAGCATGGAACTCTAGAGAGATTCATTGACTCGATAAGAAATCCCCTCGTCATTTTGCTGACCGCACTTGCTGTCGTTGCATTTCTGACAGAAGATATTAGGTCCAGCGTTGTCATGATGTCTATGGTTTTGATGGGAGTTGTCTTGAGGTTTGTTCAGGAGTCACGCGCGGATAGGGCAGCTGCCGAATTAAAAGCAATGATAAGCGTTACTGCAACCGTAGTCCGCAACGGAAACGAGATTGAGGTTCCCCTCAAAGAGATTGTTCCTGGAGACGTAGTCAAACTTGCTGCGGGTGATATGATCCCTGCTGATGTCAGAATCATCTCATCAAAGGACTTGTTCATCATTCAGGCATCTCTGACAGGTGAATCAATGCCTGTTGAGAAATTTGATGCTCCAGAGACTCGAAGTGATAAATCCTTGCTTGAACTGTCGAACACATGTTACCTCGGTACAAGCGTCGAAAGCGGCAGTGCAGTTGGAGTTGTAGTCAATACAGGATCAAATACCTATTTCGGGCAAATGGCGAAGGCCATAACAACGCGGCCAGTTGAAACAAGTTTCGACAAAGGCGTTAACAGATTTACAATGCTCATGATCCAGTTTATTTTTGTCATGGTTCCAACCGTTTTTCTTATCAACGGATTGACAAAACATAACTGGGTTGAAGCATTTTTCTTTGCTCTTTCAGTTGCTGTTGGACTAACGCCAGAAATGCTTCCGATGATTGTTTCCGTCTGCCTTTCAAAGGGGGCAATGTTAATGTCGCGTAAAAAAGTAATAGTCAAAAGGCTAAACGCCATTCAGAATTTCGGCGCAATGGATGTCCTTTGTACGGATAAAACCGGGACTTTGACTATGGATCATGTGATTCTTGATCAGTACTGTGATGTTGTGCAAAAGGAGGACGAAGAAGTCCTCAGAGATGCTTATTTAATAAGTCATTTTCAAACAGGTTTGAGAAATGTTCTCGACCGGGCAGTCCTCCAACACCGTGAGGTACAGAAGTTTGTACCGCTTCAAGATTACATGAAGATTGACGAAATACCATTTGATTTTTCACGACGGTTGATGTCTGTGGTGGTACAATCGGCATCTGGCGAGTTGCGGCTCCTCACGAAGGGCGCGCCGGAAGAAATATTTTCACGGTGTACTTCTTTTGAACTGGAAGGTGACATCCTCCCCATGGACCCAATCCTCATTCAGGACCTGAAAGAAGAATACGAAAGACTGAGTGCTGACGGATTCAGAGTTCTTGCCCTTGCATACAAGAACGTTGAGAAGAAAATAGCCTACTCAAAGGATGAAGAGCACGACATGGTTTTAAAGGGTTATTTAGCTTTTTTGGATCCACCAAAAGAGACAGCGGCACCTGCAATTTCTGCCTTGATACAACATGGTATTGCAGTAAAGGTCTTGACTGGTGATAACGATCTTGTAGCTAAAAAAGTTTGCCATGAGGTGGGACTTTCAACTAACGAAGTATTAATAGGGAGCCAAATTGATAGCATGACCGACGAAGAGCTAACTGAGGCAGCCGAAAAGGCAACCCTTTTTGCCCGCCTTTCCCCTGCACACAAGAAGAGAATAATTGATGTGCTCAGGCAAAAAAAGCATGTTGTTGGATTTATGGGAGATGGCATTAATGATGCACCTGCGCTCCGCTCGGCCGACGTTGGAATATCCGTTGATACGGCGGTGGATATTGCTAAAGAATCTGCGGACATAATTCTTCTAGAAAAGAGTCTGATGGTTCTTGAGGAAGGAGTGATGGAGGGGAGAAAAGTCTTTAACAACATTCTTAAGTACATAAGAATGGGTGCTAGCTCGAACTTTGGTAATATGTTTAGTGTCCTTGGCGCAAGTGCTTTTCTCCCGTTCTTGCCAATGGCACCAATTCAGGTATTAACGAACAATTTCCTTTACGACCTCTCACAGATACCTATTCCAACCGACAGTGTGGATACCGAGCTAATTGCCAAGCCGCGACCTTGGTCAATCGATGAAATCAGAAAATTCATAATTTTCATTGGCCCAATAAGTTCAATATTCGATTACACAACTTACTTCGTAATGCTGTACATTTTTAATTGCTGGGATCCGTCAAAATCATCTCTCTTCCAAACGGGATGGTTTGTTGAATCCCTGATGACACAAACAATGATCATACATGTCATACGAACGAACAAAATCCCTTTCATTCAAAGCAGACCAAGTATTCCACTGATGGTTACGACAGGTCTGATAATGGCCCTGGGAGTTTGGTTACCCTTTTCACCGCTGGCACCATCTCTGGGATTGGTATCACTACCTCCTTTATACTGGCCTATCCTGGTTGCCACACTTCTCTCTTATCTCGTCTTAACACAGCTTGTAAAAACCTGGCTTTTAAAACGCCGGTGGATTTGAGAACGAGAATAAGGAGAAACAACAAACCTTAAAAGTCTTACACTCACGCTCCGCTTCAATCCCTAACCATTTAGACTGATATACTTTCCAAGTAACTTTTTTAGGAGGCCATTTATGTCTTCAGAAGCTTGTGAGGAAATGAGAAGTGTGCCAAATACCCCTACGAAGACAAAGCTTTTCAAAGCGATGTCAAAAAAAGGTGACGAGATCACAGGTACCAAATTACATGTTACAATTGAGATTAATCCCACTGCCACAACCTTCACAGTGCTAAAAGTAAAAGGAAGCATCTTAAAGTACAAAAGTACCACGACAGTGCGGAGAATGTTTACCAAAAAAATAGAGATTGCTGTCGCCATCGCTGCACCCATTATTCCGTATCGCGGAATTAAAAGGATATTCCAAAGTATACCAAGCAAACCCATACCTACAAAAAAGAAAAGATCCAGCTTGTAATATCTTGACGTTGTCACAATCTCAGCATTTGCTCCTGTCGCCATGTCAAAAAGCTTTGCAAGGCCAATGTAAAACACCACCCATTTCCCAGAAGCATAAATTTCGCCGTGGGGAATTATCCTAAAGATACTATCGATGTTCAACCAGATAAGAAGGAACAACCCACCACCTGTTATAAGTTGATTAAGAGAGGACTTTTGATAAAGACTCTTTAGAAGTGTAAAATCATTTTCTTTGTTAGCCTTCGAGATGTGAGGGATTATAGCTTGAGACAGCGAGCGCCTTGGACCGTCAACAATGGTCGCTATGAAATAAGCCACGGTATAAATGCCCGTACTGCCAAGCCCTTCGTATGCACTCAACATCAGGCCATCGAGACTGCTCATTAGAAAACCTGTGGCACTTCCGAGAACCACAAAGCCGCCATATGTCAACATTTCACCAAATTTTTCATTGCGAATGAATGAAACATTAAAAGTTAGTGCAAATTTCCGTTTCCTTATAAGATATACGAAGAGAAAAAGGAATTGGGATACGTAGGCAACAACTGTACAAATCACGAACATTTTAAACGACATTACTTTCATGGCAAGGGCTACCAGAGCTAAAGCTAGAAGAGTACGAATAAGGAGTTCTTTTGCAAAAGTCGCGGCATTCGACTCGTGTTGGACTACTGCAAGTGCATCAATTATTGAATAAGCCAGCACAACAAACGTCAAGATGAGGAAGAAGGGAAGGTAATCAGCCAGAAGTGGTGCTTTTAACCTGTATATATTAACAATCGTTTCTCTCAGAATGGACGCGAGAATCAAGAAAATCAGGTAACCAATAAGTCCAAGAACCAGCACAAAAGATGTAAACTCCTTTCTCTGTTTGACTGATCCGGAGAAATATGGGAAGAATCTGTTTGGGATGCTGATTGCGCCGAGTGAAACCATAGCGGACAAGAGCCAAGATACGTTAATTAAAAGACGCACGAGCCCTATCTGTTCTTTTGTCATTGCCAGGGGATAGAGCCACAAAGTGCTTACGAATCCTATGAGAAAACCAGTGTATGTCAAAATTAGGTTTCTGGCACTATGCCGGATCACTATACCCATTGAATGCTCACATCTGAATTTATTCTGGTCATCAGTTATCGAAAAATATCGATATGGCCATTAAGAAACAACTAAAGAAGGATATACTAAAGCATCCGGACACAGTTTGCATATTGTATTGAGTGAAAGTTGAGCCGGTAAATGGAGTTTGAGTTTGACACAAACGAATATCCACAGCTGCAAGCCTGATTCAAATGAGGGCGACTTTGGCAATTTAACTGGTATAACTTGGAAGGTCCTCGAAAGTTTAGTTAAATTTAAGTAAACACGAAACCTATAACAAAAATTTTCATCAGTATTCTTTAAGCAATTCGCTTGTTTTGGACGACCGACTTATGAAAGACCCGCTTGTTTACATCATCGTCTTAAATTGGAACGGCAAGGAGCATGTAACCGCATGTATTAAATCACTTGAGAAAGTGAATTACCCTCGATATATCACGCTAGTTGTAGATAACGCTTCCTCGGATGGGAGTGCGGAATATATTTCCAAAAACTTCCCAAATGTGAAGCTCATTGTGAACTCTACCAATCTCAGATTTGCCGGTGGGAACAACGTTGGCATTGACTATGCGATGGCAAACGGTGCTGACTATATCCTGTTGCTAAACAATGATACGTTAGTTAGCCCAGATTTTCTGTCTCGCTTGGTAGAAGCTGCAGAAGAAAATTCGAAGATTGGCATGGTCGGGCCTAAAATTTACTATTACAATAGCCAAAACGTGATTTGGTTTGCCGGTGGAGGAATCGATTGGCGATCAGGATGGACATACCACGTAGGTATTCATGAAGTAGACAGAGGGCAATACGACCGCAAGGTGGAGACAAATTACATCACGGGGTGTTGCTTGCTCGTTAAACGTGCTGTCATTGAAAAGATTGGAAATCTCGATGAGAGTTACGCAATGTATGGGGAAGACGTCGATTGGTGCATCAGGGCATCAAGAGCAGGGTTTAAGTTATTGTACGTACCTTCGTCTATCATATGGCATAAAGTTTCCGCGAGTGCCGGAGGAAACTTTTCATGGTTTAAGAATTGGAATAAGCTGAAGAGCCAGATCAAGTTGATGTGGAGATACGCAAAATGGTATCATTGGATTACGATCCCACTTGGATTCACTACCAACATTCTCACTTCCATGATAAAGGCAACTAAGAAAAACGAGTGATTTAACATGATATGAGCAAAATCGATGTTCCGTGAGAATGATGGCAATTTTCAGTGCTTTTGTCAATGGCGCTAATTTGTTAACGCTGATAACATCAGCCTTGGGATGTACACCAAACTTCGCCGGACCATGTCAGGCTACCTTTTTATTGAGGCTCCCCTGCTGATGTCGGTTTGATTGGCTTTGTACCGTGCTTGCACTTAACTACTTCTTTCCCTGCAGCTTGGAGGCGGAGGTTTGGAGTGTCAATTACAATTCTATTCGGCGTCATGATTGCGATCATCAGTTACTTTATGATACCAATATCCGGATATTTAGTACGGAGCTTTTCACTGTCAAAAGTAGATGTAACCGCATTCATAAGCGATTTAATTTAGATGATTCGTACAGAGATTTTGTAGGACTTGACAAATTTATTATTCAAGCCAATTTTTAAGGAAAGTATTTCAGTACCAATGAGGAATTTATTAATATTGTAAGAGTTGTAGAAACAAAAGATGAGACCAAAAATCGCAATAGTGAGAGGCCCATTCTTTTCAGCTGAAGAGCTAAAATTATACGAACCTCTTACTGATACTTTTGACGTGACTTTCATATCAAGTGTCGAAGGAACGGGTGGTAAAACTAATAACATCCAAATCATCGAAGTTCCGTGTCTGAGTTGCCTCCTCGACAAAGTGAACCTGGGGGAGGTGTTCCGTAAAATTGGCGGTCTTTTTAACAACGCGATCGGCGTGGATCCACAGATTGTCTTTAATTTAAAGAAAACATTGCAAGGATTCGAGTTGGTACAGACGGTTGATTACGACTTCATGCTGACCTACCAACTTGCCCGGCTTAAGGGAACTCTAGGATATAAATTAGTCGCCACGCACTGGGAAAATATTCCTTTCGCCCGTGACAATAAATCAATCGTCCGCCGAATGAAATATTATGTTTACTCAAATCTCGACGCTTTTTTTGCCATGAGCGAACGAGCTAAGGCCTCGCTAATTCTGGAAGGAGTGGATGAATCAAAAATATATGTAACTGGTTATGGAGTGGATGAGAACCTTTTTAGGCCTCGCAAAGAAGAACGCCTACAATGGCGTAAACGCTACGACTTGAGTCCTGACGACATCGTTGTTTTATTCGTGGGCCGTGTAAGAAGATCCAAGGGAGTCTTCGAATTAATTTACGCTACAAAGAGACTGATACAAGATGCTGCCATTGATTCAAAGAAGCTAAAAGTGGTTATTGCGGGAAAAGGTCCAGGGGAAAGAGAGCTTGACAAAAAGATAAAATTGCTTGGGCTTGAGGGAAATGTTATCAGAATAGGCTATATTCCACACGGAGAAATTCACCTGATTCACAATATGGCTGACGTATTCACACTGCCAAGCATACCGTGCAAGTATTGGCAAGAGCAACTCGGGCTGGTATTTCTTGAGGCCATGGCATGCGAAAAGCCTGTTGTCTCAACGTTGTCAGGTTCAATTCCAGAGGTCGTAGAAAACGCAGGCATCCTTGTACAGCCAAATGACCACATGACTCTATATGAAGCATTGAAGAAAATCATAAGTGATCCTGGCAAGCGGAAATCATTAGGACAGATAGGCAGGGAGCGAGTGCTCAACAAATTCACTGCTAATAAAATCTCTGAAAATATGCGAAAAGCCTTCAAACAAATTTTAGGTCGACATCGTGCTTAGCAGTGGATATTATAAGAACCAACGGAGAGAGGTCGCAGCCCTTGTAGAGCAATCTGCAGTAACAATTCTTGACGTGGGTTGCGGCTATGGATTTTTGGGGTCACTGTTGAAGAAACAACGAAGTGACCGCATAGTCATAGGAATAGAAAAAAATCCCGAGGCCGCTAAGCATGCAAGTGAGATTCTTGACCATGTCGTCAATATGGACGTTGGGTCAGCTGAGTTTCCTGATCTCAAACTAAAGTTTGACTGCATAATATTTGCTGATATTCTTGAGCATCTTCAAGACCCGCTGTCGACTCTGACGAAATTTCTCGAATACCTAAGAGATGATGGGAAGATTGTTTGCAGTATTCCGAATATGAGGCACTACACAGTGCTACTCCGCCTCCTGAGGAGTGGATGGGAATACGATGACTATGGATTGTTTGACCGCACCCATCTTCGGTTCTTTTCCTTGCGCAGTATAACTCAACTCTTCCTCGATGCGGGCCTATCGATAGAAGTCATAAATCCAAAAGTTGTAGCAAGCAAGAAAATGCTGATACTCAATCATTTATTTTTTAACAAATTATATGAATTTGTTGCAATGCAGTACATAGTAAGGGCAAAGAAACAATGAGTCCCTTTCTCTCGATAATTCTTGTAAACTACAAGAATCCAGATATTACAATAGACAGCGTGCACTCAATCGCGCAAAGTACCTTTCGGGATTATCAGATCATCATCATAGATAACGAGTCCTCCGCTGAAAGCGTCACAAAACTTACCACACGCTGTCCAGACTGCGTCATAATTCCACAAAAAGAGAACATTGGATTTGCTGAAGGTAACAATGTGGGGATCCAGTATGCGTTACAGTCGGGCAGTGAGATGATTCTTTTCTTGAACAACGATACAGTTGTCGACAAAGACCTTCTAAAGAATCTCATAGAGACGGCGCGAAGAAGTAGCGAGATCGGAGTAGTTGGTGCGAAAATCTATTACTTTGGTTCATCCGGCACTCTATGGTATGCTGGGGGGCGGTTTAACATCCGCAAGGCGATTGCGGTGCACGATGGAATGAAGCGGAAGGACAGTCCGGAGTTCAACATCGAAAGGGAAACTGATTTTGTTACAGGATGCTGTCTACTTACCAAGAAAAATGTAATTGAAAAAATCGGGACCCTTGACGGAAGGTTCTTTATGTATTATGAGGATAGTGACTTCTGCATACGAGCGAGAAAGGCTGGATATTCAATCATTTACCAGCCGCGAGCAGTCCTACACCATAAAGTTTCGAGCTCTGCTGAATGGGATAGCCCACTCTATTTATACTTTAATCTTCGTAATAAAATCCTTTTCGTTACTAAACACAACACCATGTTCGTTAGAATCATCTATTTTCCCTATTTCTTCTACTTCTATGTGCGCCAGTTAGTAAGACTTATTTTCAAGCGCCACAATTTAAGGGCTGCGCGTGCTGCAATCATTGCGGTACTGGATGGTTTGAGGAGATATACCGGCAAATTTGGAGAAGGAAGTCTACATAAGCTCTAATTAGTAAGAGAACAGTCGTGATATTGATTTAGAAATTGAAATCCATTCTCTCACTTTGTTGGTAGCCTCACGTCAACATGATCCAGGAATTTGATGTGTTCGCACCCGCATTCTCAGTGCATGTGCTCTTGAGTACAGCAAGTGACCCCGAAGCTGGTTCCCAATACTGTTAATTGTCCTATGTACCAGAGCGAGCACTTCCAAGATCTTCTTAGTGTTGTCAGTTTACCGTTCTTGAGATTAATTAGCTCTAGATCAAAAAAGCTGTGCTTAAACGCCCCCTATTGCATGCGTGAACAATTCAGCACCGTTTTAAGCCGAGATTATCTCAGTAATAGATTACGAGATCACATGAGCAAATTTATAACTCTTTCATATTAAGACTTACTCCCTCCACGCTGGTATCTCTCAACATCGAATGTTCAATATTTCAGGAATTATATTTACATTCTTAACGGAGATTGATAAGAACCTATAAATGTTCTCCAACGATGTTATTGTGATATGAAAATGGAATACAAGTCGATAAAGGCTGTTTGGAATTTTACCCAGATTATCCTGCATGGTACTCATCACCGGAATGAACAGGAGAACCTATCTAATCATCTTGAAAATGGCCTGAGAACCATCACGCGTCACATAGATTGCATATTGAGAAAACGATTCAACCTTACACTTTAAGAATTGATGGAGCAATATGTACTTGTTCATACCTTTTGATCTAAGGAGGAAGATGTGCTTGATAGCGTGGCAATGCATAAGGGAAGAAATATTATAGCTATAATTCTCTACTCTCCTTACTGGAGAACGTTAGGTGGCGGGGAAAGATATATGCTTTACTTGGCTTATGCTTTATCCAAGATCCCTGGCACACAGGTATCAATCGCGGGCGAGTATGGGAACATTCAAAAAGAGTACCTGGCATCTCTCTTCGGCATCGACCTTTCTTCAGTAAAATATATCACAGTTGCTGACTCACTTTCTCAATTGAAGAATTTATCTAAGACTGCAGATATCTTTGTAGCTCTCTCGAATTTTAGACCAACCAAAACAAGGTCAAAGTATTTCATACAAGCACTACAGGTGCCGTACGGGCCAATCACTATATCAACAATACTCGGCAAGATTGTTAGAGGCCAACTAAAGGAGGGAGCAAAAGATTTGCTAAGACTCAAGTTAATCAATACTGCTAAACAGAGTGCACTCTTTACTTTAACCAATTCTAAATTTACCCACGATGTACTCCTCGAAAATTTTGGCCTAGAGAGCAAGGTTCTATATGCACCAGTTGCGGATTGTCTCCTCGCAAACGTCAAAAAAGAGAAGATGATCCTGAGTGTAGGGCGCTTCTTTAAAGGGCTCTATAATGATAAAAGGTATGATGTGCTTTGTGCCGCATTCAGAAAGGTTGCTCCCCAACTTCCAGGTTGGGAATATCACATAGCCGGTAGCGCTTCTGACGACCCAACGACGCGTAAATACATACAAACCCTCAAGGAAGAAAATCGAGGATATCCCATATTTTTTCACATAAACGAATCACACGAGAACCTGTTGCAGCTATATAATAGAGCCAGTATTTACTGGCATGGCGCGGGATATGGTGTGGACGAAAGGAAGTTTCCCGAGCGAACCGAACATTTCGGCATGTCCGTTGCAGAAGCAATGACCGCAAGATGTGTGCCAATTGTTGTGAACCGAGGGGGCCTGAAGGAGGTCGTGAATAACGAAGTGGACGGATTCCTCTGGTCTGAAATATCAGGGCTAGTTGACCAAACTTTATACGTCGCAAAAATGGAGAGTGGGAGATTATCTGTTTTGCAGGACAGCGCCAGAGAAGTGCTAAAGAGATTTGGTGCAAATACCTTTATGATTAACGTAAGAGAGCTCTTCCAACCACTGATTAAGGAATTGAACCAGTAAACACAAACCACGCACCATCTTATGATCCCTCTTTCTTTATTCTTCCTCCTTGTAAGGGGCCTGCATAGTTAATCACGACATTTTACAGGGTTAATATATTGAAAAAAGAGATCTGGCAAGGCGATATGAGAGGTGGCTGCTTGAGAAATATTAAGAGACAAAAGTTTGTGGCTTGCTCTGACTCCCTTCCACAAAGGACATTTACATAAGGATTAAGCCCCAAGTCTTTCTTGGGATGTTTTCTGGGGGTTCTTTGCCATGAGAAGATTGCTTCATCTTTCCTCCTTCGCTAAATTGCCAGCCTTTTAAAGATTCGTTCAGGGATCAATCTAACTATTACCATAATCAGGCGCCATATCCCTTTTACGTAAACAACGTCTTTTTTTCGTTCGAATGCTTTCCAGATACTTTCAGCAACATCCGCAGGCTGTGCAGTCAAGAAGCTGGGCAGAGCCATTCCTTCAATCATTTTTGTCTTCACATAACCTGGCTTTATCGTTATAACCGATACCCCGTAACGAAAAAGCTTGTTCCTTAAACCTGACAAGTAGGCTGTCATGGCAGATTTTGAGGCGCCATATATATAATTTCCTCCCCTGCCGCGATCTCCCGCAACTGAGCTAATTCCAATGATAGTTCCTTTCCTGCGTCGGGCAAAATCAGCAGCAATGACTTCAGTTATGCTCACAACTCCAAGGAAATTAGTTCCAACAATTCTTTTCACTTCTTCAAGGTTGCTCTCCACAATTGCTAAATCCGCTGGATTCGACATTCCAAGATATCCAAATGCTATCAAGACAACAACAGGTTTGGGGTTGAGAGAATTGTAAAATCCAATATGAGATTCAAAATCCAGCGCGTCAAAAAACATTACATTCACCTTGACATCAAATCTTAAGCTTATGTCGGACGCGTCTCGTTCGAGATCACCTGTGCTTCTGGAAGCTAAATACAAGTTCCAGCCATGCCTGGCAAAAGTCCTTGACACTGCCCCTGCAATATCACTTGCAGCACCAAGGACTAAAAGCCAACTGCCATCTCCCCTGCTCATATGTCCAGCCTCCTAGATTGAAGAGAGGTAAATTTTTCTTTCATCCCTAATTCCTTTCTCAACTTCCTAAAAAAATCAGCTTTATGGTATCCCCTTGCAAATACATCCTTGCTCATTCTACTATCCTTTGTCAGGTAAATCCTACCACCGTTTCTCAATACAATCTCATCCAGCGAAGAAAGGAAATCAAACACTCCCCGTTCAACTTTGAAATCAAGTGCCAGGCTATAGCCTTCCATTGGAAAAGACAGGTAATTCCGATTCTCCTTTCCATACAGCTTCAAAACAGCAAGAAATGACCCCTTCCCAGTTCTTCCGATCTTGGTCAAAATTTCCTCAAGGCCATCGTAACTCTTTTCTTTTGGGAGTATAAACTGATACTGGACAAATCCATTTCTTCCATATATCCTGTTCCATTCGTTTATGAAATCGAGAGGGTAAAAAAAAGTGTCATGGTCAACGAATTTTTCAGCCCCACTTACAATCGATTTCATATAATAAATCCTATTAAATAACCTGACAATATATTTATTCAAAACGGATCTGGGTAAGTCAACAGGGACTGTCAAGCCTATCTTTTTTTTAATTTGATATTCTCCATCATCGGCAAAATCTCCTGCAATTACGAGAGAACGTCCCAAATTTTTACCACCCGAAAGACAGTCAACCCATGCGACTGAGTAGTGTAGCTTGTCGATTACTTCAAACAGAGCAAAAGTATCTTGCAAATTTCTTGTCCTGTACACGATCCGCTTAATTTTTGATGAGCCAACACGTACAAGTCTAAACTTGACTGTAAGAATTGCTCCAGTCAATCCCATACCGCCGCAGGTGGCATAAAAAAGTTCACTGTTTTTTGATCGACTGCAGTTCTCAATCGAACCATCTGGCATAACTAGCTCGATTTCATCTACGAAATTGCTAAAACAACCATCGCGATGATGATTCTTGCCATGCACATCACTTGCTACCGCACCTCCGACAGTAATGAATTTCGTTCCAGGGGTAACTGGGAGAAACCACCCTCTTGGCAAAAATGTATCGATGATATCCGAAAGCAGCACACCTGATTCACAATGCAAAACACCCGTTGACTCATTAAAACTTAAGAATCGACGCAATCCTGTCATCACAAGAACCCTTTCATTTAGTGCACTGTCACCATAACTTCTTAAGTTACCAATTGGAAGAATATACTGGGCATTTTTAACATTCAGCACTGTCTCTCCAACGCTTTGAGGGATTATCTTCTCCGAATATACTTTTGGATAGCGTCCCCATCCACACAATAGACTGGTCTCTTTATACATAGCTTATAAGTACCTTACAAACCAAAAACTTAATAACCATGTTATTATAACAGCTTGAAGAAACTTATCCCTCAGAACGACCTGGGTTGGGTTCCCGCTTTGCTCTTTCACAAAGGTTATTTGAAGATATCTTAAAATCCCAACTATAACCATAAAGGATGTCAGATATAGTTTGTCCGTGCCAAACCTGGCCATTACATCGGGAGATACGGTATACATGATGTATGCCACAACAGACACACTTGCCATAATGACCATTCCTGATTGTACCATTTCGAGATTGTAACCATCGATGCTTTTTCTAACAGCTCCTCTCTCGGTTGAGATCAAAATATCGTCGCGCCTTTTTGCAATCGCCAGGAACAAGGCAAGCAAGAAAGTGACAAGTATGATCCACATAGACGATCTAACATTTATGATCAACGAGCCTGCGAGCACCCTCAATACAAATCCAATTGCAATTATCACTACATCAAGGAGAGGAATATGTTTAAGTCCAAAACTGTAAAAAACATTTATGAGGAAATAAATTAGAATAACGATTAATAATTTGGCTGCAATTATCCAACTGGCAAATACTGAAAGAATAAACAAGAAAATTGCAATTGCATAGGCTGTACCAATTTTCACTTCGCCGCTAGCAATAGGTCGAAATTTCTTTACGGGATGATTCCTGTCCTGTTCCCTGTCAAATATGTCATTGAGAATATATATGCTGCTGGCACAGAGTGAGAAAGCAATAAATCCTTCACATTCTAACAGCCACGTAGTCAAGCCAAACCTGAGCGCAAAGAACGCGGGTGCAAATATGAAAAAGTTCTTGATGTAGTGATCCATGCGTAATAGCTTCAAATAAGTCCTCAGTCTTGCAGAAATTTGCACTTCATACCTCCGAGATTTGGAATCGAACTTTGACAAATTTAAACAAGTGGCTCATTTCATTCACTACGGCTCCTAAAAAATAAGTTCACGTCCCAGCTGCCAGCGTTAGTGCAACTAACGACGAAAAACGTTTTTCCATATTCGGCTTTTTATAGTTAGATTAATTGACATAAGCATCATGAAGTCGTTATGAAATACGAACCTTTAAAAGATAAAATTAGCTCAATAGTCGAAAGCAATATTTTCTTAAGAAGAATACTTTATTCAGTACTCAATTTATTCCTTTTGCGTGCATGGCATATCAAGCGCTGTCTCAGGAAAGTCTTTAACGACATTCATTTTGCCTCTGCTCTTGACGCAGGTTGTGGAATGGGAGAATTCTCATACTATATATATAGAAAATTTGGAGCTCGTGTTGTGGGGGTGGATATTCTTGCCGATGAAATAGAGAGAAACTCAAAATTCGCAATTAAAATTGCAAGCAATCAGCTTTCCTTTGTGCGGGCAGATATATCAGCCAAAAGCCTCCCTGAATTGCTGAGTCGTAAGTTTGATCTGATCCTTTCTGTTGACGTCATGGAGCACATAAAAGATGACGTTGCAGTTTTCAAAAATTTCGCTAACCTGCTGAATGACAACGGCATTATTGTCATTTCAACGCCCACCGGGAGTGACTCTGAACTTGATAAAGCACATCAATCCTTTGTGGAGGAACATTACAGAGATGGATACTCAATAAAGTCGATCACTGAGAAATTGAAATCGGCAAATTTAAGAGTGGTGAGTGCTTCGTATACCTATGGTTGGGCGGGGTGGGTTTATTGGAACTTGTCAGTTAAGATTCCAATGATTATTCTAAACAAATCCAGCATGCTCTATGTTATACTACCCTTTTATCTCATCATAACGTTCCCCATCTCACTTGTCTTTATGGCATTCGACTATTTTTTCCCCCCCTCTTCGGGAGGCGGATTGTTAGTGGTAGCAACCAGGTCAAATCAGCCAACCTAAAACACGAGCAAGATTATGAGTAAACAGAAGAAGAAACAAAATAGTCCTAAGTCTGGAAACAACAAACAAATTGTTCCTCAAAAATATCAAAGCCCAATACTCTTATTGATCCTTGTTCTCCTATTAGTAATCTTTTTCAACAAAGCTATATTTGAAGGAAAGGTGTTTAGCGCACCAGATGCAATTTCTCCAATGAGTTTCAAGACCTACCTGGAAGAGGCGCGTAAGGAGAATGTGTTCCCATTATGGATTCCGTATGTGTTCAGTGGAATGCCATCGTTCGCGAGTTTGATGGTGCAGGGCACGCGATGGTATGATATGACAAATTATTTATGGGGACAAATTGTACATGTTGTTTCTTATATATTCATAAATCCCGAGATTGCCTGGTACATTGTATACTATTTCCTCTTTGGAGCGGGAATTTTCCTTTTACTAAGAAAGCTGGGGCTGGACAGGTTCCCCAGTCTCTTTGCAGGGACGGCAACTGTCTTCATGATGTATGTAATCATCTGGGCAATGGTTGCCCACGGCACGAAGATTTTAACAATTACATTTCTACCGTATATCTTTCTTCTAATGATAGAAATAAAAGATAAATTCAGTTGGATGACTTTAGCTGGACTCATTTTAGCAATTCATTTGATGTTTGAAGGCTCCCATGTTCAAATGATCTTTTACACTCTTTTTGCAATTGGAGCTTATTTTGTTTACCTACTTGCATACTTGCTGGTAAAGAAAGAAAAACTTGTCCCTTACTTGCGAATGATTTTTGCCACAACAATTGCGGGCGTAATTGCATTTAGCATGTCCTCCGATAGATACCTTTCAATCCTTGAATACAATAAGTACTCAATTCGTGGCTCTCAGCCGCTGATAAAATCTGAAAGCGCAAAATCTGCCGGTGAGGCTGGGCTTGATTATCAATATGCGACAAACTGGTCATTCAGTCCTGAAGAGATGATCACATTTCTTATTCCGTCATATTATGGATTTGGCGACTATGAATACCAAGGCCCCCTTTCAAACAACCAATCTGTGCGTGTAAACACTTACTTTGGTCAAATGCCATTCACCGACGCGCCCGAATATATGGGAGTCATAACAATAATTCTTGCGGTAATAGGCTTCGTCAAGTACAGAAAGGAACCCTTCGTACAATTCTCGCTTTTTATGGTGATAGTGTCGCTCCTTATTTCATTTGGGAGGACTTTTCCTGTCCTGTTCGATTTGATGTTTTACCATTTCCCGTATTTCAATCGTTTCCGTGCCCCCAGCATGATTTTGATCTTAACACAGATATTTTTACCAATACTATCAGCTTATGGACTACAAGCTGTATTTGAGGCTGGTAAGGGAAGCTCCATTAAGTTTGCGAAAAAATCTTTGTACTGGATTGGAGCATTTGTAATCTTGCTGCTACTTGCATACTTGTTCAGGGGTTCTTTGCAGGACTCATATTTTGCGTTAATTGAGAACTCACGGAAAATTCCACAACAAATTTATTCTTTGCTTTTTGATAACATGATGGGCGATTTGACAGTGGCGCTTCTAATTTCAGCCGCCACTTGCCTCGTGATTTACCTGTCCTTAACAAGAAAGCTTTCATACACCTTTTCAGCTATTTCATTTCTCGCCATTCTATTGTTCGACATGTGGAGGGTAGACGTCAAACCAATGTTCTACAGCGACAAGCAAGAAATCGCCAGCATCTTTGCTAAGCCTGATTACGTTTCATATATTCAGCGCGACACAACATTATATAGGGTCATACAACTCCAGGATCAGCAGCCTGTCACTTCAAATACCCTTGCATATTTTCTCCTGCAAAATGCATACGGATACACAGGTGCAAAGTTGAGAAATTATCAAAACATGATAGAAATCGCTGGAATCACAAATCCGAATGTCATGCGCCTTCTGGGAGTAAAGTACATCATCTCAGATAAACCAGAAAATTCCTTTGGGACTTTAAGTTTCTCTGGAACTCAGTTTGTTTACAAAAATGATAACATACTTCCAAGGGCATTTCTGGTAAAAAACTACAAGATTGCTTCAGCCCTGGAAACTCTTGAAGACCTGAGAGATGGCAAATTCGATCCTGCTCAAACGGCATATTTTGAAACAAATCCAATGGTGCAAATTGACGAGCCTGATAGCAGTGCCTCGGTAAGAGTCGTTGACTACAAATTACAAGAGATGAAGGTCAACATTCATGCTAGCGGCAATAATTTTCTTGTTTTATCCGAGGTTTATTACCCAAAGGGCTGGCATGCATTTATTGATGGGAAGCCGGCAAAGATTTATCCCGTTGACTATTTCTTGCGCGGAATCAGCGTTCCCAGAGGAAATCACATTGTTACACTAAAATTCGAGCCACGGACATACTACATCGGACGGAGTATTAGTATGACAGCTAACGTTCTTTTAATCGTTTGGTTCGTAGTTGCCTCCACATTGCATTTGATGAAAAGAAAGAAAAAGATAACTGGGTAAACTGACGTCTGGACAAATTATGAGGAATTTGGCCTACTCATACAGTTATCAATCTCGATTGCAAGTAAAAGCTTTTTTATAAATTGAATCATAGTTCACAACCAGGATGGAGGTCTGCATTCAAATGAAGAGAGTTCTTTTAACCACTATAGTATTTATATTCACACTGCAAGTATGTGGATATGCTGTCTCAAATGGACCCACAAACCAGCGCAAAATTCAAGCTCCAAACAATCTGGATGATTACGTTCAAACAGTGATGAAAACCTTTGATGTGCCAGGGGTTGCCCTGGCAATTGTCAAGGATGGAAAAATAGTAGTTGCTAAAGGATATGGCCTGCGACAAATCGGGCAAAATGCACAGGTTGACAATGAGACTCTCTTCGGGATAGCCTCAAACACAAAGGCATTTACCGCTACTGCCCTTGCTATCTTAGTCGAAGAGGGAAAAGTTAACTGGGACGACCCTGTGGTTAATTACCTTCCATGGTTTCGGATGTCTGACCCTTACGTTACTAGTCAACTGACAGTGCGAGACCTCCTCGTACACAGGAGTGGGCTCGGACTGGGAGCTGGTGACCTCCTCTGGTGGCCTCAATCTGACTACACGCGGAGGGAAATCGTCAGGCACCTGAGTGCTGTTCCCCTGTCTACGAGCTTTCGAAGTACATTTGCGTATGACAATGTTCTATATCTTGTAGCTGGCGAATTGATTGAAGCGGTTACGGGGATGTCATGGGAAAAATTCGTGAAATCATATATCATCGATAAAATCGGAATGGCTGGAACAATAAATGATGTTTCTCTACTCTTGAAAGAAAAAGATGTTGCAGTTCCTCATGCTTTTGTGGGCAACAAACTTGTACCTGTGAAACCATACATAGATCCTGTTACAAACCCTGCGGGTGGAATATGCTCAAATGCGACGGACATAGCCAGGTGGATGATCGTACAGCTCGATTCCGGGCGCGTCCAGGACACCACACGAATATTTCACCCATCAACAACCGTTCAACTATGGAGCCTTGTTACACCAATCAAGGTGCCGAAGGTACCCGACTTTCTCAGTCCAATGCAAAGGAATTTTTATGGCTATGGCCTCGGATTCTTCATAAGTGATTATCGCGGTTACAAACTGGTCAGTCACACGGGTAGCTTGCCGGGATATGCCTCGCAAATTGCTTTGATTCCTGCGTTGAAACTTGGCGTGGCAGTCTTGACAAATCAAGAGTCAGTTTACGCTTTCAACTCCATCACTTACCATGTTTTGGATTATTACCTCAACGCCCCACAATTTGATTGGATTGCAGGCTTTAAAATGATGAAGGCTAAAGATGATTCTTCAACTGCGGCCTTAGAAAGAGTTACAGCGACAGAGAGAGATTCCACTTCGGGTCCTTCACTTCCTCTGCAAAAATATGCCGGCACGTACAGGGATGCATGGTATGGAGACGTGTTTATAGAATATCAAAGCGGAAAGCTTACCGTTAAATTTTCTCACACACCCCAGCTCGCAGGAGAACTGGTTCATTGGCAATACGATACATTTCTTGCACGATGGAGAGATCGGGAATTACGTGCAGACGCATTCGTCACATTTGAACTTAACGCAGACGGAACGATAGATCGGGTAAAGATGAAACCAGCTTCTCCGGCTACTGACTTCAGTTTTGATTTCCAGGATTTGTTGCTAAAACCAGTGAACAAATAGGAAAATGCTCAAGCAGAGTTTCACTATCTGTATTTTGTAAGAACTCACATCACATCTGAGGTAAACGTAGGCACTGAACCTCGGAAGAAGTCAACCTACCATAACTGGTATCCAGAGAAAATCTTTCCTGGGAATGCGGTAATTTTTTCCGCATAACCCACATATCACAGGAATATCACTTCTCTGATTTGCGTACCTAACTCCCACATTGTCGGCATATTACGTCGATTACCCACAGTCGGGGGAGGTGTTTTCATCTTTGGCATGAAAAGCGCACCTATTCTAGCGGTCGAAGATGAAAACACTAAGATACATATTGATACTTATCGTAGGACTGATGATAATAAGTACGCAGGGCGCCAAAGCGCAGGTATCGGCTACTGTGGTAGTTACACTCAGAGTGATTCCAGGACCGAACGCGCAGCTGGTTCAGAACCATCCTTCAACTTTATCCCAAATGCCTTCCATAATTGAGAACGGACATATGACTATCAAGGGAATTGGAAGCCTCAGCGTATCAGTCCAGAAAGAACATAGCACCATCCAATCACAACTTAATCTAAGTGGTTCAGTGCCAGCTAAGGTAAATGTCGGTACCTCAGGCGAAGTCAAGCGGATGACTTTAACCTACCTGAGTAGTTAAGAACTTATGGGTTGCTAAACTTGTGCAAATTTTGTAAAACTCTCCCGGAATACTTCGGCTTTTAGCTTTTTGGGGAGTGTTCTGTTAATCAGAGGGTAAAGAATCAATTCTTCTTTCTTGTTGTGCGTCGCAAGTTTGCCAACGAGATTTTCGATGTCATTCATGAACAATTTGAGGTCGAACTTCTCAGGTGGAGTTGAGAAGTATGAGGTAATTACACGATGCTCATCAATCATTACCTGAACCGGGCCGTGTTGCTCTGGTGGTGCCGCATCCATGAAGGCAGGGAAAAGGACCGATTCTTCTAACTCTATATGAGTTAGCATCTGAGATCTTAGTTTAATATACAACCTCAATGTTCTGTCAACGTTATTGCCTTCTCGCCTAAGACGTGATAGATTTAAATCTATTCTTTTGTGGTCATACTCGTACAGGGACCAAACATCCGATCGTTTCTTTTCAGACTCAACGGCGTGCGATTCTTCAATTATCTTCTGAAATTCTTCTTCTGAGAGTTTCTCCCTAAGATGTGGAAGAAGTTGATTTTCTTCTACCGCAAAATGCTTCAAGAGTAGTGCCATGAAATACTTAGATTCCGTTTCCACTTGCTCGACATCACTCCTCGAGAATGCGCCATCAATTACGTCAATTCCCTGCTTGATCTCCTTGTGTTCTCGAATAAGACCATTTATAAAATCTTTATCCTCATCTGCCGAATAAAGCAATATCTCCTCTGCTTCAGCGTGAGATATTAAGTACTCGTTTGAATATGACAATAATAAAGAAGCATCAGCAGGGTCTTTAACTACACGGTCGACGTAAAGCTGAAGGTCTCTAATTAATTCCTGATGATGTCTATGGAGCAATTCATAAGCATTCATTTAAATAAATCTCCTTATTTAATAATTGTAACCACAAGGTTGCTGGATTTACACTCGCCTATACACTAGCAAATTGCTGTCATTAAAGTCCCACGCTAATTGAATCAACCGCGGCCACAATGTCATCAACCGAACTCCCAGCGCCAAAGTGCTTGTAACTAATTTCACCATTTCTGTTTAAGATAGTAATTTGATTGGAGTGGTCAAAGTCACCATTCTCCTTTTTGATAAATGAAACACCAAGTAATCCCGCCAGCGTTTGAACTGCATCTTCGTTTCCTACTAGTAAACTCCATCTGTTTATGTCAAGATTTTGCTTTTTTGATAATGCCCGTAGTACGGACGGCGTATCTCTAGAAGGATCGATCGTCACGAGCACAAAAACCACTTTTGCTCGATTGCCAGTTGAAATCTTCTGTTCCACTTTTTTCATATCATTTATAATCAACGGACAAGAAATTGCACAGTGTGAATAAAACATTGAAAGAATGACAACCTTCCCGCTGAAGCTTGCTAAGACCTTAACTTTGCCATTCTGGTCAGTCCACAAGGAGCTATCTTGATAAACGGATAACTCCCCTCTTACATCTGTAACGGGGGGAGGAATACAGCACGAATCGTTGGGGGATTCGATTTTTGCAGGCTGCAACGCTCCATGCTCTCTATTGCTCGTAACAATTACGTAAGCTGATAGCAATACCATAATCCCAAAAAGGATTGCGGGCATGACGATGTGCTTTGAAATAAACATAATTACCTCAACTCTATCTTAAAATCTTGATAATCCAGCGAAAGCTCAAATTAGGCTCACAGTAATATGGTTTAATTGAACTCAAATAGCTAAAACGTCTGAGCAGTTCATAATCCGAGATATTGTTAAATTCGACAGCCGCACCTGCGCAAAGAGGAGATGAAACTTCGCTTTGACTGTCAGATTGCTGTAAAGCGACACCAAAGCTGTTAATGTCTTCAACCCATTCCCACGGTCTATTATTTTGACGCAAGGACGATGCCGCATTCATACACCGTTTGGAGGTCCTTTTACCAAGTATCTCAATAGCGTACTGTAACTCATCAAACGAAGGGAGTTCAACCCCTTTCCAGTGGCAATAGGCTTTCGCAGCAAACCACGAGACAAAAGCCACTGGCGCAGAAGGATCAACTTGCCGCCCAGTGCCACTATTAAGAGTTGTGTCATTTTCCCAGTTTATCAGGTATGACCTGTCTGCAAATATACGCTTGATTCTCGATCTCCGCCATTCAGGATTCGCTTTCACGAATTCAAGAAACTCCTGGTTTGTTACAAATCCTTCCTTAATGTAAAACGATCGCATTCTGACATTCCTTCCCTCAACTTTTCTAAGCGGATGGTAAAATCCAGAAGGAATATAAATAAGCCCATTGGCTTGATGGATTTTCTTTGGATACGCAAAAACTTCAACTGATACAGTCAGGAGCACTTGAACGATAATGACTGATTTTATGAAACTTTTAATTTGAACTCTCATAGCTGAGCTTACCCCCCCTCCTAACCCTGGATACCTCCTCTGCAGTAACTGGACTGAGCTGGTTTCCAAAATGCGTCCGAACAAACGTAAGTACCTTTGCAATTTCCTCATCATTTAACGGCTGGGGTGTCATGACGTTGTTGTATGCCTTACCATTTACCACAATAGGTCCAGAGTGCCCATGCAAGACAAACTCGATTGCCGCCGATTTGTTCTTCGCTAGAAAGTCTGATCTGGACAAAGGTGGAAAGACGTTTGGGATGCCCATTCCGTTAGCTTGGTGGCAGGCGATGCAAGTACGATTATAAATTGATGCTCCATCCTCAGTGGAATTGCTTGCGGTTAAACCGTCAGTAGAACTTGATGGCGACGTCTGCTCGGAAGGCGTAGATTGATTGATGGCTTGGTCGCCAAGGTAAATTTCATCTTGCTGCTTGGCTGAAAAGATGTCAGGATTCTGCTGTCCTGAAACAACGAGCTGTCCAATGCACCCTTTGTTGAAAGCCCTAAATATTGAATGATCAACGAGCGTATAGGTTCCCGGGACAGATGTTGTAAATTCCACAATTACTGCACCTCCGGCAGGGATGAGGGTTGTTTGAACATCAGACTGAGTAACCTGTGAACCAGCTTCACCGTAAACTTTATCGAACACTTCCCCAATCACATGGAATGAGGAAACAAGATTCGGTCCGATGTTACCAACGTAGAGCCTGACCCTTTGACCCACATTCGCACGCAATGCAGATTGGCCAACAAGAGAACCGACCGAACCATTGAAGACCACATAGGATGGATTTTCCGACAAGGCTTTAGACAAGTCGAACTGCTGAAGGCCAGGAGCACCGTATTCACCTGTTGTATAAAATTCACTTTGCATTACGTAGTATTCTTTATCAACGGGAGGCAATCCTTCCCTGGGTTCAACGAGGATTAATCCGTACATCCCGTTTGCTATGTGCATTGGAACGGGCTGCGTTGCACAGTGATAAATGAACAAACCAGGATGCAATGCTCTAAATGAGAAAATAGAGGTGTGCCCAGGTGGTGTAGACGAAACTGCTGCGCCTCCGCCTGGTCCAACGACCGCATGAAGATCTATGTTATGTGGCATTGAGCTTGAAGGATCATTACTAAGATGAATTTCTACAATGTCTCCTTCCCTGACACGAATAAATGGACCTGGAACCTTCCCGTTGTATGTCCAAAACCGATACATTACACCGTCAGCCAACCTCCCCACAACTTCTTTTGCGACTAGACGTACTATCACTCTCATTGGATAATTTCTCGATATTGGCGGTGGAACAAAAGGAGCTGATGTTAAGTTAGCTTCCTCGGTTCCTTTAATTTCGCTGGAATAACTCCTTTCACAGCCGCTGAAACTGAGGATCTGCAGCAAAGCCCCGGCAAAAATAAACCCTGAAATCAAAGCTATTAAAAAGTTTTCTCTTCTAATCTTCATGTCAACATCTCCTTAATCAAAAGATAATCGGACTTATTAATCCGATTTAAATTAAGAGACAAAATTTAAGATGTCAAGGTCTGAAATTCTGAAGGATCTTCCCTTAAGGTTGGGATCAATTCTGGGGAAGTTTTTGTTGGCTGCCATAAGGTGTGTGTTTTTAACAATTGCTTATCAGAGGTTTTCTCGTTATTCTTTACTGGTAATCTGGGAGGAGAAAAGGTGCGAGAAAAATTTTCCATGGGATATATTCATGTGTATACAGGTAATGGCAAAGGGAAGACAACGGCAGCGTTAGGTTTGGCATTTCGCGCTTTGGGGTACGGTTACACTGTCAAAATGCTTCAATTTCTCAAGGGTCCGGGCAAGGGTGAGTTAGGAATGGTGGAGTACGGGGAATGGCTAGCGTCTAAAAAATTTGAAGGTCAACTTACCATCGAACCTCTCGGGAGGCCGAATTTTGTCAACCCTAAGAATCCAGACCCCATTGATATTGAGTTGGCCAAAAAAGGGGTAGCCAGGACTTTGGAAATAATGGGAGGAAATTACCCCGATGTTCTCATACTTGATGAACTAACAGTTGCATACATGTTTAAACTGATTGACTGGAATGACATTGAAAGGATTCTATCTTCGAAACCAATCAATATGGAGTTAGTTATAACTGGCAGGGGCGCACCACTGGCACTCATTCAAAGAGCTGATCTCGTAACTGAGATGACGCAAACCAAGCATTATTATGAACGTGGTGTCAAGGCAAGACAAGGGATAGAGTATTAGATTGATGGAGGTTATTTTAAGTCCGATACATCGGTCGATGGTTGACTTCCATGAAAGGGGATAGCCCTATCTTGCAATCATGCGGCTATCTTGAATAACGACCAATTATCCTGGTCTCACCTATAACGTGACCCTTCATAGCTGAGAGAAGTCCATCCTTTGAGACACCACTTGAAATCGACAAGACCTTGTCAACTGCGTAGAGTTTGAAGAAGTACCTGTGTGTTCCACTTGGAGGACAAGGCCCGCCATATCCTATTTTCCTGAAGTCGTTTTTCCCTTGTAATGTTCCGTCTGGAAGTCTTTCATCAGGCGGAATCCCCTCCTTCAAACTATTCACCGTTGATGGTATGTTAAAAGCCACCCAGTGCACCCATGTTCCCATTGGTGCATCAGGGTCATCCACAATCAACGCAAACGACTTTGTCCCCTCAGGTGCACCCTTCCAGGTCAACGGCGGTGATACATCCAGGCCATCACAAGTGTACTTCCTCGGAATCATTCCACCGTCCTTGAACACCTCACTCGATATGGTGAACTCCATAATCATATCCCCACTTTTTTGTTGTTGAACCCTGTTACGCACATTTGAGCAGCCAATCATTGTAACCACTATCAGGATTAAATGATATTTCGTCGCCAAGTTTTTCTCCTTCGATACAATTCTTTACTATCAAGAGCTACTGACAACTATAATTTAGTATTCATTTGTCATTCATAACAACGTGTCAGCTTTATAAAAGTTTGGATCCGAAGGCACGTAGGCAGACGCCTACTATTAGGGGCCGACTAAGTAAACCATTTATCCCTGTTCCAGCGTTATATGATGATGATCTCAGTCCACAACTGCGTTCCCCTTTATCAAACAAAATCTGTTTGTTAAATTAAGTTAATGCTTGGTAAGACCAATCTTGAGAAAAACTATGACACGATTGCAGCTATTGCTACCCCAATTGGAGAGGGGGGGATTAGCGTAATACGTATTTCAGGAGAAAGCGCAATCTCTATTGCTGACACGCTCTTCAGAGGAAAAGTTAAATTATCCGAGGTTGAGAGCCACACAGCTCATTTTGGCAAAGCCTTAGCACGAGATGGTGGGATATTGGATGAGGTCGTAGCAACTGTTTTCAGAAAACCAACAAGTTATACCTGTGAGGATGTCGTAGAGATTAGCTGTCACGGTGGGTACCTTGTGACCCAGAAGGTGTTGAATGAAATACTTAATTACGGTGCCCGACTCGCCGAACCTGGTGAATTCACGAAACGGGCATTCTTAAATGGTAGACTTGATCTCACGCAAGCGGAAGCTGTGGCAGATTTGATTCAGGCGAAAAGCGAAGCTGCTTATAGAAGCTCATTGAGACAGCTAAATGGCAACCTTTCTTTTGAAATTAAGTCTATCAGATCTCAACTCCTGGACTTGGCTTCACTACTCGAGCTAGAACTCGATTTCTCTGAAGAAGATGTTGATTTTGCTGATCGACGTCAACTTGAGTCTGGAATCGAAGCAGCCATTACGAAAGTTGAAAGCCTGGAGTCAACCTTTTACGTTGGGCGAATATGTAGAGAGGGTGTGCATGTCGTTATCGCGGGAAAGCCAAATGTAGGTAAGTCAAGCTTGATGAACAGACTGTTAGGCGAAGAACGGGCTATCGTCAGCGAACTCCCCGGCACTACTCGTGATACTATCACTGAAGAGATCGTCATTAACGGAATCCAGTTCAAGCTAACAGACACAGCGGGCCTGCGAGAGACATCCGATAAGATCGAAACCGAAGGCGTTCTTCGGACACACCAAGAGACAGAAAAAGCTGATATATTGCTTTTAGTCCGAGATATTGCTGAATTCAATGATAAAAACAAGCAATCCGATCAAAATTACAGCAGAATAATCGATTTATGCAGGATAAATAGTATCCCCATTTTGACTGCTTGGAACAAGATAGACCTCAATCCGGGGCTTGAAAACATTAAAGGTCCCAATGGGATCTTCATCTCAGCCTTGAGGGGAACGGGTATCAATATCCTGAAAAATCGGCTGTACGAGATGGTTGTCGCTACAGATCTTTCTGAAAATTCAGTTATAATTACTAGTGCGCGACACCGCGACGCGTTGAGGAGAGCTAAAAGGAGCCTTTCATTAGCCCTTCAAAGCATCAGGGAAGGACAATCCAATGAATTTATAGCCCTTGATCTGAGATCTGGTCTTGACGCCCTCGGTGAAATAACGGGTGAGGTTACCACTGACGATATACTCAACAACATATTCTCACGATTTTGTGTCGGAAAATGAGACTAACGATTTTACCGAAATCGTTTCACGTGAAACAAATTTGTGTGATATAGTTTAAACCAGAAAAGTACAAAAATGAAATACAGGAGTTATGACGTAATTGTTGTTGGTGCTGGCCATGCAGGAATAGAGGCTTCGCTGGCCGCCTCGAGGATGGGATGTTCCGTTCTCCTCATAACAATGGACATATCCTCTGCTGGGAGGATGTCATGCAATCCTGCAATTGGAGGAACGGCCAAAGGAAATCTCGTTCGTGAAATTGACGCCCTCGGCGGAGAGATGGCGAAAATTGCTGATGCTACTGGCATTCAATTTCGAATGCTGAATAAATCCAAAGGCCCAGCAGTCTGGTCACCGCGCGCGCAAAACGATCGGGAAGGGTACTCCGCAGAGGCAAGGCGGCGGGTGGAGGCACAAGAAGGACTCCATATAATGCAGGACATGGTCACGGAGATTCACGCTGAAGATGGTGTAATTAAAGGGATAGAAACGTCGACAGGAGTAAGAATTGCTTGCAAAGCACTGATCATTTCTACAGGAACATTTTTAAACGGGGTAATGCATACAGGCTTGAAAAGACAGGTAGGAGGGAGATTTAACGAACCACCTGCTATCGGGCTAACCGCCTCTCTTGAGAAGCTTGGTTTTATCAGTGGAAGGTTGAAGACAGGAACCCCACCAAGAATTGACCGCAGAAGCATTGATTTTTCATCAGTCGAGGAACAGCCTGGAGATCCGGACCCTGAACCCTTCTCCTTCCAAACCAAAGAGGTTACAAAGAACCAGGTCAGCTGCTACCTCACCTATACAAACGAAAACACACATGAGATATTGAGAACTGGCTTTGACAGGTCACCAATGTTTACTGGACTGATAAAGGGGATAGGTCCAAGGTACTGCCCTTCAATTGAGGATAAGATTATTCGCTTTGCCGACAAGCCAAGGCATCAGATATTCCTTGAGCCCGAAGGAAGAGACACAAACGTTATTTATGTCAACGGATTTTCAACCAGTCTCCCTGCTGAAATCCAATACGAAGCAATGAAAACTGTGCCGGGTCTGGAGAATGTAGAAATGCTAAGACCTGGTTACGCAGTTGAATACGATTTCTTTCCTCCGCAACAGGTCAGTTTGACGCTCGAGACTCATTTAATTAAAGGTCTTTTCTTTGCAGGGCAGATAAACGGAACTTCGGGATATGAAGAGGCAGCAGGGCAGGGAATTATAGCAGGTATAAATGCTGCCCTGAAGGTCAGGGGTGGCGATCCATTCATTCTAAAACGGTCTGAAGCATACATTGGAGTCCTCATTGACGACCTTGTCAATAAAGGGACAGACGAGCCTTATCGGATGTTTACATCCCGGGCGGAATATAGACTTATTCTCAGACAAGATAACGCTGATCGGCGCTTGATGAAATATGGACACCAATTCGGACTTATTCCTGACGATGTTTATTCCTCATTAATTGAAAAGGAAGACTACATTAACGTTCTCAAAAGTTACATTTATGCGAAGGTAGTCCCTCCCCAGGCGGTTAACCCATACCTCGAAAAGATAGGGTCGTCACCATTGACAGAAAGTGAGAAACTGTCGCAGCTGATCAAGCGCCAGGATGTCTTACTATCTAACCTCCTCGAGTTAGAATTCTTTAAAACCGATTCGCTCCCTATTGAAGCAGCAAGAAGGAAAGATGTTATCCAGCAGGTTGAAATAGAGACAAAATATGAGGGCTATATCGATAGACAAATTGAAGAAATAGATCGCTTCGAGCGCTTCGAATCAATGGAGATCCCTGAAGACTTTGACTTCAGAAAGGTCAAGTCGCTTTCCACCGAAGCAACAGAGAAGCTTTCAAAAATTAAACCAAGGTCAATTGGACAGGCAAGCCGTATTTCCGGCGTTTCCCCTGCCGATATCTCTGTGCTTATGATATATTTGCATGGATAGTTCCACGTGAAACATTTGCATTCACACTCCATATTTCGCTAACAATGACCCATCAAATGAAATAAGGTGATTAAATGAAGCAGAAAGAACAGCTTTTCTATGAATTAACAAGACTTGTTACTGAACAACGAAATCCAATCTCTATGGATATAGACCGAAAGAGCACAATAGATATTGTTAGAATCATAAATAACGAAGATAAGAAAGTTGCATTCGCTGTAGAAAAAGAATTGCCGTACATTGCGCAGGCAGTGGAAGTTGTAGTCAATGCATTCCTCTCGGGAGGCCGCCTGTTTTATGCCGGAGCCGGAACAAGTGGCCGCATAGGTGTCCAAGATGCAGCTGAATGCCCTCCGACATACGGAACTGATCCAGAGATGATTCAGGCAATGATAGCAGGCGGGAGACCTGCCGTATTCAAAGCCCAAGAAGGGGCGGAAGACTATGAGCAAAATGGTGCGAATGATGTCCTGGCACATGGAATTAGTTCTAAAGATGTTTTGTGTGGCATCGCTGCGAGCAGACGAACACCTTACGTCGTAGGGGCAATAAAAAAATCTCGTGAGATAGGCGCAAAAACAATATTTATTACTACGAATCCCAGGTCACAGTTTGACCTCGAGGTCGACGTAGCAATCTGCCCTGAGGTCGGACCAGAAGTGATCATGGGGTCCACACGAATGAAATCCGGAACTGCACAAAAAATGGTACTTAATATGATTACTACGGCTACAATGATTCGACTTGGCAAGGTATACGAGAATATGATGGTAGATCTTCAAATGACAAACAAAAAGCTCGAAGAGAGATCCAAACGCATTATTATGACCATAACCGGTGTGGACTACGAAACAGCAGAAAGGGTATTGTATGAAGCAGAGGGTCACGTTAAAACCGCAGTTGTTATGATAAAAGCTAATGTAAACGCTGAAGAGGCAAGACGCCGACTCTCTTTATCAAATGGTTTTGTGAGAATGGCAATTGAAGGGCAATTTAAGAACAGTTGAGGCTTCCGAACTCCGCAGCACGATCGAGTCCTCTGACACCGTCATCCGCTTAGTAGACGAATTTCTACGTGCCGAGCACAGATCACTACATATTATTAGCAAACCATTTATTGCGTTTTTACTTGCAAAGCTCATTCCCTCACTCAACCGATCTATTCTCTTTGTCGGTCAAGATACGGATTGGTTAGACCAATTAGAATCGGACTTCATTCTAATAGCTGACAAGAAACCAATAAATCTCCTCGATGAAAACCAGTTAAACATTGCAGGCACTTACCACTTTCTTTCAGGCGATATCAATTTCTATACTGCCGACTACACTATCTTCTTCACTAATTTTCCAACTGTTCAATCGCTTCGGTCTTCTATTCTATCCATAACGACTGGCGAGACAATGGATTACCAGGGATTAATCTCGTCACTGAAAAAATATAATTTCCAGCGTAAAGACTACGTTGAGGAGGTTGGGGATTTTGCACTTAGAGGAAGCATCATCGATGTCTTTCCCGAATCTACAGAATATCCAGTCAGGATTGATTTTTTCGGAGATACAGTGGAATCCATTCGTATCTTCAACCCAATTACACAGCGCTCTATCAAACCTGTTAAATCCGTCATGATATTACCATTTCGCAAGACCGATTCACGCTCCAGCTCCCTCTTAGATGCAATTCCCCCTGGAACACTCATTATCCTTCAGGAACCCGGCCTTTTCAAAGATATTTACAAAGATGAAGGTGACAAAATCCTCCATACATTATCGGAGAATATCAATTCCTTTTTCATAAATTTAATCCGACGCACACCAGCTGACTTAACAATTAATGCCACCCCCCAACCCGGCTTCAACGGTAGAATAGAGCCTGTTGCAAAAAAAATCCACGAACTGTGCACGAGTGGATATCGCGTATTCATCACATCATCCACACACCACCTGCAGCAAAACCTGGCAAACATTATTTCAGAATACGATGACATGTATTCCACATCCGTGCTTACCGAAATCTACTTTGTTCACCTTCCGCTATCAGCTGGTCTGGTTCTTCCTGACGACAGGATCGCTATCCTATCAGAACATGAAATATTTGGAAGGCGGTCAGTATCGCTTTCCCGCAGAGAGAAAGCTAAAAAGTTCGTGGGACTCCTCAGAAGAGATCTCCACACTCTTCGAAAAGGAGACTACTTAGTTCACGAAGATTACGGAATTGGGAAATTCATTGGATTGGAAAAGATCAAGATTGTCAACAGCATCCAAGAATGCGCCAAGGTCGAATATGCTGATGGCGACGTTTTATACGTGAACATAAACTACCTTGCAAAGCTGCAAAAATATTCATCAGAAGATGGCTTCCAACCAAAACTGAACAAGTTAGGTGGAGGTGATTGGGAAGCGTTAAAAAGGAAGGCAAAGGGAAAACTTAAAGACATCGCAAAAGATCTGATACGCCTCTACGCTCAACGAAAAAAGACAAAGGGAATCAAGTTTGCAGGGGATACAATCTGGCAGCACGAGCTCGAGTTATCCTTTACTTATGAGGATACGCCTGATCAAATTCGTTCAACGCTGGAAATTAAAAACGACATGGAAAGCGAAACTCCAATGAACCGTCTATTGTGTGGAGACGTTGGGTTTGGCAAGACCGAAATTGCTATCCGGGCAGCGTTCAAGGCAACAATGTCTGGTAAACAGGTTGTTGTTCTCGTACCCACAACGATCCTGGCAGAGCAACATTACAACACCTTCAAGGACAGACTTTCGCAATATGCGGTTGCAGTCGATGTCATCTCTAGATTTAGAAAGAAGACCGAACAAAATCGCATCCTCAAAGCTCTTGAGGCCGGGACTATTGATATCATCATAGGTACTCACAGGCTATTATCCAATGACGTAAAATTTCATGACCTGGGATTACTTATCGTAGACGAAGAACATCGCTTCGGCGTACAGGCAAAAGAGAAAATTAGACAGCTCTGCGCAAATGTGGATACATTGTACATGACCGCAACGCCAATTCCCCGCACGCTTTATATGTCGCTCTCATCTGCAATGGACATCTCAATCCTACAAACACCACCAGCAAACAGATTGCCAATAGAAACATATGTAATAAACTTCGATCCTAAAACCATACAATCTGCAATAGAAAAAGAGCTCGATCGTGGTGGACAGGTCTTTGTAGTAAGCGATTCTATAAGGGATCTCTCCAGACTTGCCGATTTGATCCGCCGCCGTGTCCCTACAGCAAGGATCGGAATCCTTCATGCCAAAATGCCCTCAGTCGATATTGAAAAGACAATGATTGCCTTCTTAAAAAATCATCTCAACGTACTTGTCGCTACAAAGATAATAGAAGCAGGGATCGACATACCATCAGTTAACACCTTGATCATAAATAACGCCGATCATTTTGGACTGGCGGAATTGTATCAGCTGCGCGGTCGCATTGGAAGATCAAATATCCAGGCATATGCCTATTTGATAGCAAAGCCATTCTCTAACTTATCTCGAGATGCAGCACGCAGACTGATGGCTATTGAAGAATTCAGTCAGCTCGGATCTGGCTTCAATCTGGCTATGAGAGATCTTGAAATACGAGGAGCTGGAAATCTTCTCGGAAGAGAACAAAGTGGTTTTATCAACAATATGGGGTTTGAAATGTATAACAAAATACTTGAAGAAGCTGTAGAGGAAGCCAGATTCGAAGAACACATAACCGATCAACTCAACACCATTACGAGGAGAAAAATCGAGCCACAGCTAATCGTTGACGTCGATGCATTTATCCCAGACGATTATGTCTCATCCGATACTGAGAGATTTGACATCTACAAACGGCTTTCCAGAGCAACCTCCCTTGTTGAAATCGACGAGCTTTCCGACGAGATTGCTGACAGATTCGGAAAGCTTCCACCCCCAACGGCGAATTTGCTCACTATCATCAAAATCAAAATAAATCTCGAAGCACTTCGTATACCACGACTCGAAATGAAAGGAAGCAAGATCAGTCTCTCACTCCCATCAAATGATGAAAACTTTTATCGTTCAAACTTCCCCCATCTAATGAACTCGCTTGACAAGATGAACGATCTCACCTATCGAATCGTACAGGAAAGATCTGAAGCGAGGATCGAGATAGATTTCCACACATCAACCAAATACGATTCAGCTGTAAAGTTAGAAAGAATTACCAGGCTTGTGGAAGAACTTAAAAACAACACCTGAGCTGAACCGGAGCCCCGTCAAGAGAACAATATCCTCACCGATGGCTGCGCCTAATCATTTACATCGGATAAATCTTGTTCTCCACCGTTCGATTCCTCTCCACTGGAGCCCTCCTCAGCGAGTACTCTGGCAACGGCAGCAATTGAATCGTTAGTCTGAAGTCTAATAAGGCGGACACCTTGTGTGTTTCGCCCAGCAAGGCGTATGTCCTTTACGTGTTGCCGAATGAGAAATCCCTTTGCTGTCACTATCATTATATCGTCGTTGTCAATCACCTCTTTGATTGCCAGCAGTTTCCCGTTTTTGTCGCTTGTCTTGACCGTTATCAATCCTTTACCCCCACGTCGGCGTAGAGAGTATTCTTCTATTTCACTTCTTTTGCCAAATCCCTTGTCGGAAACTACAAGAACGCTAGAGTCTGACCGACTGATTACAATCATTCCTATGACTTCATCGCCTTTCGATAGATTAATTCCCTTGACACCTCGAGCGTTTCTACCCATTGCCCTAACATCCTTCTCGTTAAACCGTAGTGCAAAACCGTTTCGAGTTCCGATAATGATGTCCTGTTTACCATTTGTGAGCCAGGCATCGATCAACCTGTCGCCTTTATCAAGCCCAATAGCTATGATACCTACGCGTCGCGGGTTCGAAAACTCATTCAAGGCCACCTTTTTTACAAAGCCCCGTTTCGTAACCATTGTTACAAATGACTCGTCGTTGAAATCTTTCACTGGGAGAAACGCTGTGATTGTCTCATCCGGCATTTTGCTGATCAGATTGACAATTGATCTGCCCCTTGACGCACGACCCCCTTCTGGAATTTCGTGAACCTTTAGCCAGTATGCCCTTCCTCTATCAGAAAAAAAGAGAATGTATTGATGGGTTGAAGCAATAAACATGTGCTCGACAAAATCGTCTTCTCTCGTTGTTTGTGCAGTAATCCCCTTTCCCCCGCGACTCTGCCGGCGATAACCACTAACAGGATAACGCTTTATGAATCCGTTATGAGTTATTGTTATAACAACATCCTCTTCTGCAATCATGTCTTCTATACTGAACTCCGATGCCTTCTCAACAATCTCGGTCCGCCGCTCGTCAGCAAAATTTTTCTTCAACTCGAGAAGCTCATCCTTGATTATTTGCATCCTCATCTCTTTGCTGGCAAGGATTGCACGGAGTTTCTCGATAAGCTTTATTGTCTCACGATACTCATCCTCAATCTTTTTCCTTTCCAGCCCAGTCAATCTTTGCAGCGTCAGCGCAAGTATTGCCTTTGACTGTACTTCGCTAAGCTTGAACCTGCGCATCAGCGCTAATTTGGCTGACTCAGGATCCTTTGATTTCTTGATGATCTGCACCACTTCATCAATGTTATCAAGAGCTATTTTGTACCCTTCAAGTATGTGAGCCCGTTTTTCGGCAGCATCAAGGTCGAACTTTGTCCTTCTAACTACGACCTCGTGGCGGTGATCAACAAACCTCTCCATCATTTGCTTTAGTGTCAGGACCTTAGGAATTCCATCTACTAGAGCAAGCAATATTACACCAAAAGTAGTTTGCATCTGGGTGTGCTTGTAAAGGTTGTTAAGAACAACCTGAGCTTCAGCATCTCTTTTCAATTCTACAACAACCCTGATCCCATCCCGGTCTGACTCATCCCTAATGTCGGATATATCCTCCAGCTTTTTCTCTCTGACGAGCTCTGCGATTCGCTCAATCAAGCTGGCTTTATTAACTTGGTATGGAACCTCAGTTATGACTATGTTTACCCTTCCTGATTTTGTCGTCTCAATGTTTGCTCTTGCTCTTATGACGATTCTCCCTCGACCTGTTTTGTAGGCTTCTTTTACCCCTTCATAACCAAAGATAATACCCCCCGTAGGGAAATCAGGTGCTTTTACAATTTTAATTAGTTTGTCGTCACCAATCTCGGGATCTCGTATGAGCGCAACAATCCCGTCAACTATATCTGCGAGATTGTGAGGAGGAATATTAGTTGCCATTCCAACGGCAATTCCACTGGCGCCATTGACAAGAAGATTCGGAAGCAGCGACGGTAAAACGACAGGCTCTTGCAGTGACTCATCAAAGTTCGGCAAAAAGTCAACCGTATTCTTCTCTATGTCCCGTAACATCTCTTCGGCAATTTTCGATAGCCGAGCTTCTGTATAGCGCATCGCTGCTGGGGAATCACCATCAATTGAACCAAAATTCCCCTGTCCATCTACGAGCGGATACCTCATAGAGAAGTCCTGTGCCATCCTCACAAGCGTGTCGTAAACTGCTGTATCACCGTGAGGATGATACTTTCCAAGTACTTCACCTACAATTCTAGCACTTTTCTTATAAGGTTTGTTAAAATTCAGACCCAGTTCAGACATACCAAAGAGTACTCGTCTGTGAACGGGCTTCAACCCATCTCGCACATCTGGAAGCGCACGGGCAACTATTACTGACATCGCATAATCTATATAGGAACCCTTTATTTCATCCTCGATGTCAACAGCCACAAGTTTCTCATTTAATGCCATAGTTTATTCCTGCTCTTTTAAAAATTTAAATTTCAAAGCCCAATTTTATTAAGCAAGTAATTCAATCCCCCTTTCACGCCAAGTCCATAACCAAACCGCGAAGCTGTCCCTCGTCCGAAATGGCGAACGTATTGCTCTATAGGGAAATCCACAACTTTAAATCCTTTCGACGCAGCAGCCGAAAAGTTTTCCAGGGTCGGCATACCATGATGTTTGAAAGGGGGAAGCTGCAAATACTTGCTTTTTCTTAACATCATGTATGCAGAAATGACAATTGATATGCCATTTTCCGATGAAAAGCCCCGTTTGTTCACATGATCAACTTCACCAATAGCGTAAACAGAATCGTCCTCGAAGACAGGAAGCATTTCTTCCAGGAACCCACCCCTAAGAGTTTCCGTGTCGGTATCAAGAAAAAAGAACACCTCTTTCTCATTTGCCCTGATTGCAATATCCATGGCAGGCCCATGATAAAAATTCTTTCCAAGAAGAAGGGATTTCAATTTTCCATTTGAATCAGACTCAAGTTGATCAATTACCGCCAACGAAGCGTCATTAGACCCATTGTCCACAATTACCACATCGAGATCAGGATAAAAACTGCAAAACGAAGAGACGGCTCTCAGAAGAAGATCGGGTGTTCTGTAATTCACAACTACGACGCATAAATCATTAAATGTCAAGGTTTCTAACATACTTTGCGTTTTTCTCAATAAATTCCTTACGAGGCTCTACTTCCTCGCCCATCAAAATCGAAAAGGTTCTATCCGCCTCCGCCGCGTTCTCGATAGTGACTTGCAAGAGGGTTCTCTTCGCAGGGTCCATTGTCGTTTCCCACAACTGCTCGGGATTCATTTCTCCAAGTCCTTTAAACCTCGATACGACCACTTCGCCTTCGCCTTCCTTTTTCAGCTTCTTGACAAGCGCATCGCGTTCTTCGTCACTGAAAGCGTACAGCTCCGTTTTTCCTTTCTTGAGTTTGTAAAGAGGGGGCTGTGCAATATACACCTTGCCCAGCTCAATCAATTCCTTCATATAGCGGAAGAAAAAGGTTAGAAGCAACGTCCTGATGTGGCTTCCATCAACATCTGCATCTGCCATCAGAATTATCTTCCCATACCTAGCCTTTGACGCGTCAAATTCATCTCCATCACCGATCCCAGCGCCGATAGCCTGTACTATCGCACGTATTTCATCATTCTCCAGAATCTTATTTATGCGAGCCTTTTCAACATTCAGAATCTTTCCTTTCAAAGGGAGGATCGCCTGAAATTGTCGATCTCTTCCCTGCTTCGCTGAACCGCCTGCTGAATCGCCCTCGACAATAAAGATTTCCGACAACTCTGGATCGCTAATTGAGCAATCAGCAAGTTTTCCTGGCAAGTTGGATGATTCAAGAGCGTTTTTCCGTCTCACTATTTCTCTCGCCTTACGAGCAGCCTCACGAGCCTCAGCAGAGTTGACAGCCTTCTCGATTATCCTTTTAGCAACAGCTGGATTTTCTTCAAGGTACTGAGAAAGCTTGTCGTTGACAATTGTCTGAACTATGCTCTCAACTTCGCCATTTCCTAACTTTGTTTTCGTTTGACCCTCGAATTGTGGCTCAGGGACCTTTGTGCTGATAACAACAGTAAGCCCTTCCCGAAAATCGTCACCCGTCAAATTAACCTTGTCAGCTTTCACAAGATTATTCTTCTCTGCGTAGGATTTTAAAGACCTGGTGAGAGCGCTGCGAAAACCACTGACGTGAGTACCTCCTTCTATTGTGTTAATGTCATTGACGTATGAGAAAAGATTTTCCCTGTAATCATCGCAGTACTCGAAACAAATTTCCACCGAAACGCCGTCCTTTTCACCAGCAATGAAGATGGGTTCTCTCGTTAGAGTTTTGCGAGTGCCGTCAATGTAACGTACGAACTCTACAATTCCACCGTCATAGTGAAACTTTTCTTCGTTTCCATCCCTTTCATCTCTGAGAATAATCGTAATTTCTGGATTTAAGAAAGCCAGCTCACGCATCCTTTCGGCCAGTGTGTCAAACTTAAACGAACGAATCTTGAAAATTTCCCTGTCAGGCAAAAAAGTTATCTTAGTTCCACTCCTGGAATCTTTGCCGATAACCTTAACAGGTTCAACAGGATCTCCCCTCTTGTACCTCTGGTAAAAGACTTTCCCCTCGCGGTAGACATATACTTCAAGCCACTCTGACAGCGCATTGACCACCGATACTCCAACACCGTGCAATCCTCCGGAAACCTTGTATGTTGACTTATCAAACTTACCCCCTGCGTGAAGGACAGTCATAACGACCTCCAATGCAGAGCGCTTTTCCACTGGATGAATATCCGTCGGAATACCTCTCCCGTCATCTTCAACTGTGACGCTGCCATCTTTATTTATCGAAACAATGATACTCCGGCAAAACCCTGCTAAAGCCTCGTCAATCGAGTTATCAACCACCTCATAGACAAGGTGGTGCAATCCACGCTGCCCCACGTCGCCAATGTACATTGCTGGACGCCTGCGGACAGCTTCGAGTCCTTTTAAAACTGTTATGCTCTCTGCATTATACGATCGTTCAGCCTCGTTATGATTCGCTGACCCAACCGGCGTTATTGGGGTCTGAGGAACACCTTGAGACTGCTTACTTACACGTTTAACCATCTCCTTTTGTAATCCCTTTTTCTTTCCACTCTTAATCAGAATGTCTTTCTTTGGCATGAGAATCCTCTACTTACATGAAAAAAATTTCCGTAATGTCAGAGTCTGTGTAGTCTTTTCTTATTTTTTCAAGGATTTTTTCTTTTTGAAAAACGAGCTCATTTCTCCATGTGGAAGTCCTTACTTTAACATAGAGAGTCCCGTTCTCGACTCTAACAATCTCTGTATTTTTAGCGATCACATCCCCAACTATATCATTCCACTCGGTTAACACGCGATATGCTTTTAAATACTTACCAGCGGGGGACGACTTAATGAATTCCTCAATAACTTTATGAATTCTCTTTGCCTCATGCATGCTGGTAAACTACGCTCCCCTCTTTTACCTGATGAAATCTTGCATCTCTATCTCCAATCATGTTAGTATCGAAGCTAACCGAATCCGTCAATGTGATGAAGGATTGTCCTAATTGACCGATAATACTGGCAACTTTAGAACTCCGGGCATAGTCTAACTCTGTCATCACATCATCCAATAACAAAATTGGAGTCTCATCAGTCTTCCGCTTTATATAAAAGAACTCCCCAATTTTCAATGCAACGAGAAACGTCTTGTGCTGGCCTTGTGATGCGAATCTCAATAGAGGCATTCCATTAATGTCAAACAAAACGTCGTCTCGATGTGGTCCGACTAGTGTTACACACCTTGATAACTCCATATGTCTGAATTGCTCAACAGCCTTTAAAAAATCTTCTCGGACAGTTGAGACTTTTTCGTACTTGAACGACGGAGAATATGATAAATTGGGATCTTCACCCTCCCCTCCTATTTGCAAATATACTTCTTTCAAGTCAGTGTTGAATTCCTCCACGAATTGGTGCCTCCTCATAACGATTTTGGAACCATGTTCTACAAGTCCTTCAGTCCACGCTCGAAGATTTTGTTTGTCAATTTCTCCACTGATTTTACTTTCCAATAGAATTCTATTCCTCTGTTTCAGAACTTTTTGATACTCTGAAAGCTCTTCGAGATAAGCATGAGATGTTTGCGAGAGGAGCATATCGAGAAACTTTCGCCTCTCTGCTGGAGGCCCGCCAGTGATTCCAAAATTTTCTGGCGCAAGCACCACAATGGGAAATTTTCCAACAACATCAGATGATTTTGAAATTGGCGAGCCATTTATGACGTACCTTTTCCCATTTGAAGGTTCATGCTGAAAAGTAACATGGAAAGTCGTTCCTCTAATTGATTCAATTTCTGCACTGAGTTTGAACGAGCTAGCACCATTTTTGATTGCGTTAACATCAGCACTTCTCAGGAAACTCTTTGTCATACAGACGTATGAAATTGCTTCCAGTATACTAGTCTTCCCTTGTGCATTTGCTCCAATTATGAAATTCACCCCGTTACAAAAATCCAAAGTTGTATCATTGTGGTTTCTGAAATTTTGTATCCGCAGTCTTCTTACTTGCATTTGCTCATTAGTTCAAGCGTAGGGGCATTATCAACATAAGCACGGAATCTTTTTCAACACCCTGCGCCTGGATCTTTTCTCCATTTTCGTATAGTGGCTTAATAATACACGCTCTATTTGGAGTTGAGAACAAAAACTGCACTTTTTCGCTGTCCAGATGACTTAAGGCATCCCCTACATAGGTTGCGTTAAAGCCTACACTCATGTTTTCCTTCTCCGACCAGCTTGCCTCGATGTTCTCTTCCGCTGTTTCACCCCGCTCCGTTTCCTCTGAGGATACAATCAACGATTTTTCCCCAATTGTAAACTTTACAAGGTGGTTGAGTGAATCAGCAAGGATTGCGACTCTTCTCATTTTCTCAAGGAGTTCTTCCCGATTAACTATTAGAACCTTGTTATTATCCTTTGGTATAACAGCCTCGAAATCTGGATGAGGTTCTTTTATAAGTCTGCAAATAAGTTCCGTGTTTTCCGTTTTAAACATTGCGTGTTCATCATTCACAAGAAACTCAACATTGATTCCCTTAATACTTTTTAAAATTAAGTTAAGCGCTTTTTCCTGGAAATTAGCGTCGTATTTTATCTCTTTGTTCGTAATTTCCTTTGCTTCAATTCTTACTAACCTATGTCCATCCGTAGCATAAATCTTAGCATCTTTCCCAATGAACTGAAAATCCACTCCATTCATTGACCTGCGCTGTTCATCCTTTGAAACAGCAAAAACAGTCTTTTGAATTATACTACCAAGTCTGTCGGCAGCTATGGAGACGACAGTTGCCTTGTCACCTACGGTAGGAAGAGTTGGAAACTCATCTGCAGACCCTCCCACAATCTTGTATAACCCAGATTCCGTTTTTAATTTCACTTTTCCATCATTCGTTGCACTAAACTCAATTTCGGTATCCGGTAAATTTCTAATTATCTCAAAAAATTCACGAGCATCTACAGTTACTTTCCCCTCTTCTATTGCATCTATTTGTAATCTTGACAAAACGGAAACTTCTAAATCTGTTGCAGAAACAATCAAATTCTTTTTGGAAACTTCAAGATGAAAATTTTCCACGGCAGCGATTGTTGTACGAGCAGGAATAACACCAATCACCCGAGCGGTTACTTCCTTTAACTCCCTGCTTTTAACAGTAAATTTCATGTTTCCGCCTCCATTAATTAGAATTTAGTTGCGTACATAATTCGCTGTTTGACAAGTTACTCAATTGTGGCTTAATATTCAATTTGCCTGAGGGTCTGTGTTTTTAACAGTCTTTATAATAATTAATTTATTACTTCTTAAAGTATTATAATAAGAACAAAGGTTGTTAACTTGTTAATAAGTCAATTCATTGTAACTAACTAACTGTGATGCTACAACATTGCAAGATAAAAAATTAAACATCCTATTGTTGATACGTTTATGTCATGATCAATAATATCAACACATCAACTAATTTGTAGAATTTCTTGTTGACAAGTTATAGTTATACACATCTTGCAAACAGTTTTACACACCAATTTTCAAGTTTATACACCTATCATATCGATTTTCTTGCGTGCTCTATCGTAAAGCTCCTTAAAGTGTGGACTCTTGGATATTAAGTCATCAATAACCTGGCACGCATAAATCACCGTAGAGTGATCACGACCGCCAAAATAACTACCAATGGCTTTAAGTGGTAATTTTGTCATTTCTTTTATAAGGTACATGGCAGTCTGCCTGGCGATTACGACTTCCTGCTTTCTAGTTTTGCCTCTCATTTGCTCTTCAGAAACATCAAATACTTCAGCAACTGCCCTTTGAATGTCCTCCACGGTGATTGTCGATCTCCGACTGACCGCCAGGCTTTTTATAACCTCTTTCGCTAGCTCTACAGTAATCTCTCTGTTGCTCAAGCTTGCCTTGGCCAGAATGCTTATTAAACTCCCCTCCAGCTCACGAATATTTGAAGTAACATTTGCAGCTATATATTCAATAACATCTTCGGGAATGCTAATGCCATCATCTTCACTTTTCTTTCTAAGAATAGCAATTCTTGTTTCGAGGTCAGGAGGTTGGATGTCCACAGTCAATCCCCATGTAAATCTTGAAATTAATCTTTCATCAACATCCTTTAGTTCTTTAGGAGGCCGGTCTGAAGAAAGAACGATTTGCTTCCCACTTTGGTGAAGAGCATTAAACGTGTGGAAAAAATTGTCCTGGGTTTTCTCCTTACCGGCAAAAAACTGAATGTCATCTACAATTAATATGTCCATACTTCGATAAAAATTTGAAAATTCATTGGCTCGGTCCTTCTGAATTGCTTCCACGAAGTCTACTGTGAATCGTTCGCTTGATATATAGAGTACTCGCTCCGCTTTTCTAGATTGACGAGCAAAGTTGCCGATAGCCTGTACAAGGTGTGTCTTTCCCAAACCAACACCACCGTATATTACAAGAGGGTTAAATGCAGTCCCAGCAGGATTGTTTGCCACAGCGTATGCGGCGGCACGAGCAAACTGATTGCTGTCACCCTTGATGAAATTCTCGAACGTATAACGGGGATTAAGATTACTCTCAAATGCTGTAGAGCCGTGCAATTTATGAGATGCTTTTTCTACAATGTGGCTTGGATCAGTAGACTTAGGGGGTCTATAAAACTGTTGCTCTGGCTCTGATAAATCATCCTCCGATATAATGTACTCAATCTTCGAGTTCTCACCGAGTACAGACCTCACAGATTCGGATATAACGGTGGAGTAATGTTCATCTAGCCAATCATGAAAAAATTGGCTTGGGACTTTAAGTATTAATGACTCTTCACGTAATGCCACGGGTTTTATTGGTTCGAACCATGTCTTATAACTTAAGTTGTTAACACGCTGCCTGACATATTTTAAGCAGCCCTCCCAAGCAGTCTCTACATTAGTAAAATTTTCTTCCACGATGCCCTCCTGCTATAGGCGAATGTTATCCACATTATTCCTAAAGTTTTTCACATTGAAATACAAATCGTAACCTTTGGTATATCCGAGCATTACAAGATTTTAAACGATATATTAACCCTAATGTGGAAAATCTGTCCAGCAGTATAAGGCGCTAGGCTCGTCATAGTTTGGGCTGTCCGAGCGCCTCTACGTCGGATTGCGGATACACCATTGAGATTCAATTGAGTTAAATTATAATAAAGGCCATGTGGAAAATCAAGCATCACCCAGTGTGGAAAAAGAGATAAGCTACTCTCAGATGGAGAGTTACCTATTTTGTTTGTATCTTCTCAGAAAGTGTTTTCCTAACTTATAAGGATTAAAATACTTACGAAAGAAAACAGGTCGTTGATAAATGTGGAAAAGTAGAAAAACTTTGTGGAAAAGTCAAAAAAAATTGTTGAGAAGGGGTGCAATACTTTACAACTGACCAATTCATCAAAGGTTAATCCACGTTGGGATGACTTGTATTTTTCTTGGAAGGCAAATAAATTTATCATTCAATAACTTTTTAGACGAGGAGCAAGCTAATGAAAAGGACTTACCAACCCCATAATACCAGGCGAAAGAGGACACATGGATTTAGAGCAAGGATGAGATCTAAGACAGGGCGTAAAGTTCTCGCCAGGCGTAGAGCTAAGGGTCGATGGCGCCTTACAGTTAGCGATGAAAAGTGAACGTGACTGTTGACAGCGTGCGTTTCATCCTTCCAAAGGAGGAGATAATTCGATCAGCAAGAGAAGTGCACGAGATACTCAAAAGGGGAGAGAAAGTTGGAGGTGAACATGTTTTGTTTTATTACGTCATAGAGATTGGCGATGGTGAGGTTAAAGCCGCCTTCAGCGTTTCAAGGAAAATTAAGTTTGCTGTCCACCGTAACAGGTTAAAACGCTTAATGCGGGAGGCGTACAGATTGCACGTTGGGGATATTAGAAACGAGCTTAAACAGAAGAATCATGTGCTAAAGTTTGTTGCAATGAGCACGGAATCGGTGACTGTGTTACGCATGAAATTGAAAGAAATCGAGAAAGACTTTGAATTCTTTTTCCAGAAAATCAGATCTGAGCTTATTAGCTAAATTTGCGGCTGCTCTGGTCAGGGGTTATCAACGGGCAATTTCGCCCCTCTTTCCACCATCTTGCAGGTTTTATCCAACATGTTCTAGCTATTCAATTCAGGCCTTCTACACCCACGGCTTTTTGAAGGGGCTCGTAATGAGCGTGTGGAGGATCCTTCGGTGCAATCCATTTAGCAAAGGCGGGTTCGATCCTGTAAGGCCAGCAAAAGGTTCTTTAGAAAGGAAGACTTAATGGGGAAGACTGAGACGATTGGAATAATCCTTATTACTGTGCTTTTATTTGCCTGGATGTGGCTTAACACGCCTAAACCAATCCAGCACATGAACGCGAAGGAAGGAAACGAGGAGATCAAGGAGAAAGGTTCTCAGGTAGAAACTGCTGCGGTTGAGCCTCCAAAGCCAGCGGTGAAGAAGATGAACAGGATTGCATCACCTGAAGACACAACAACCAGGGCGTATAAAGTGTTTGGGCGCTACTTTGCGCCATTGGCAGTTGGAAAAGAAAAGGTGATTACCATATCTACAGATCTGTATACTGTAGTTATAAGCACGAAGGGCGGCTTAATAAAAGCATGGACTCTAAATGATTACAAGACGTGGAGAGGTGATCCAGTTGAGCTAATTAATCAGCAGAAAAGTGGAGACTATAGCATACTCTTCGAATCTGTCGATGGCAAGCTAATTGACACAAAGGATCTTTATTTCACAGCGGACTTTGTAGATGGGCAACACATAAATGTACCGAATGGGAGCTCTTATAACCTCAAGCTCACGCTGACCGTTGGAGATTCATCAGAAATCATAAAGACCTTTGTTTTTCACGGCGGGGAGTATGATATCACATCTGATATAACATTCAAGCGGATGGATGCATTGATTGCGGATTTCGAATACCAGGTAACGTGGGAGAACGGACTTAATTATACTGAAGAAAACAGTGTCGATGAGTCGAGCTTCTCGACTGCATATGCATACAATGGTGGCGAAACAGTTTCCCTTGAAGCTAATGACTTCAACAAACAGAAACGGATTCAGCTTAGCGGACGCACAGATTGGGTGTCCCAGACAACGAAATACTTTACGTCGGCAATTATCGCGAGGAGCTCTCCGGGCGATGGCGCTTACCTTGCGGGCACAGAAATGCACGCGCCCGACAATGGAATAGTGCGTTCTTATTCAACAGCATTGCAAATGCGGTTTCGTGCACTGCCATTTCAATCTGATACATTTCAGGTCTATGTTGGTCCGCTGGACTACAAGCTGTTGAAGTCATATGGCGTCGGGCTTGAGAAGACTGTAGGACTTGGTTGGCAATGGGTTGTAAGACCTATCGCAGAATATGTTATGTTGCCTGCATTTGAGTTTCTACACTCATTTATACCCAATTATGGCATAGTCATAATAATCTTCTCCATAATCATCAAGCTTCTTTTGAATCCCCTCACTATAACCAGTATGAAGTCGATGCGAAAGATGCAGGCGCTTCAACCACTTATGGAGGAGATTAAGGAAAAGTACAAGGATGATCCTCAAAAGATGAACCAGGCGGTAATGAATCTTTATAAAGAATATAAGATCAACCCGGCTGGAGGCTGTCTCCCAATGATTCTTCAGTTACCAATACTATATGCACTCTGGGCAATTTTCAGAAGCAACATAGCTTTGCGGCAGGCTGATTTTTTCTGGTGGATAAAAGATCTTTCTGTGCCTGATACGATCTTGAGACTTCCTTTTACATTGCCAATAATTGGGTTGAACCAAATTAGCGGCCTTGCACTCCTTATGGCTATTACTATGCTAATTCAGCAAAAGATGACGGTAAAGGATCCGCGCCAGCAATTTATGGTGTGGTTCATGCCCGCTCTCTTCTGGATCCTGTTCAACAATTTCCCATCAGGGCTCAATCTCTATTACTTTGTATTCAACCTTCTTTCCATTGGGCAGCAATACCTAATGAACAAGAAGCCAGTTGAGGAAGTGCTGGTTAGACCCGTTCAAAAATCTAAATGGAAGAAGCGTAGCTGAGCATCGTACGGATACCGCAATGAGGGGAAGACCGGTCAGGAGATGATTCGAAAAATCGAGAAGAAGTTCGTCAGTTAGCTTTGAGGAATTCCAAGCTATCTTTGTAATTGCTAAGGAGTTTGAATCTGATTTGTGCATTGACAGGCTTTCGAAGATGTGGGTCACTGGCAACTAGAGCAAATGCCGACTTTCGTGATATGGAGAGAATGTCTGCGTCGGTGATAAGATTTGCCATCTGCAAGTTAGGCGCGCCACTTTGTTTTGGGCCGAAGAACTCCCCTGGCCCGCGCAATCTTAAATCAATCTCGGAAATCTTGAATCCATCAGTGGTTTGAATCATTGCCTGGAGCCTTTCGCGAGTAATGAATTCATCATGGCTCTGTAAATTCTCGCCTGATATGTATTTTTTGTCTGTCATTAAGATACAATATGACTGATGCCGACCTCTTCCTATTCTGCCGCGCAATTGATGAAGCTGGCTCAGTCCAAAGCGTTCAGCATGCTCAATCACCATTACGGTGGCATTTTGAACGTCTATGCCAACTTCGATCACTGTGGTTGCGACAAGTATACTGATCTTGTTTTGCTTAAATGCAAGCATCACGTCTTCCTTTTCTAATTCGGTCATTTGCCCGTGGATTAGTCCAACCTTCAAATCCGGAAAGACCTCGTCACGAAGTCTAACAAAGCTCTCTGATGCTGCCCTCAAGTCGAATCTCTCGGTTTCTTTTACGAGGGGGTACACTATGTATGCCTGTCGACCTGCGATGACCTGGTCCCTTATAAACCTGTATATTTGCATTCGGTCGGTATCAGAACGAAGAACGGTTCTTACTGGTCTTCTACCACCCGGCAACTCTTTGATGACTGAAACATCGAGATCCCCATAGAAGGTAAGGGCTAGTGTACGCGGGATAGGCGTTGCTGTCATCACAAGCAAATGGGGTTCTGTTCTTTCCTGCCCATCGTTGCCGCGTCCTTTTTCTTGAAGCATCATTCTCTGCACAACACCAAATCTATGTTGTTCATCAACGATTGCCAATCCAAGATTATGAAACCTCACCCTCTCTTGTATCAGAGCGTGAGTTCCAACGACTATCTTTGAAACTCCAGTTTCAATATCTCGATAAATTGCTCTCCTCTCAGTAGGTTTCAGTCCTCCGATCAAAAGAGAGCAGGTCACCTGCAATTGGTCTAAAAAACCCTTTATGGTTCGATAATGTTGCTGTGCAAGTATTTCGGTGGGCGCCATGAAAGCTGCCTGACAGTTGTTTTCCACAGCAATTAGCATTGATATTAGCGCCACGACTGTTTTTCCACTTCCTACGTCTCCCTGCAAAAGACGCATCATTGGTCGACCGGATTTCAAATCACTGACAATTTCTTTGAGGACTTGCTTTTGGGAATTTGTTAAAGGAAATGGGACAATTTCGTGTAAAAAACGTCTTGTCAGGTTGTCATAATTTCTCATTACAATTGACGGTGAACTCTTGATTGCGGATCGTCTAATTGCCAGGAGGACTTGAAGATAAAACAACTCCTCAAACTTAAACCTTCTCCTTGCCGATTCTAGTTCACTCTCCGATTCGGGAAAGTGAATTTGCCTTAGCGCTGAGTTAATTTCCACGAGGTTGTTTTCTTGTCTAATCTCTATAGGTAATGGATCGATAAGAAGCTCTATACTCTGGGTTCGGTTGTTAAGGACATTCTGAATGAGGTTGAATATTGTCCTTCGCAGTCCACGGGAGTCCAGTCCCACTCTTCGCAAATTCTCAGTGGATGAATATACTGGAATGATACCACCAGTATTCAGCAATTGCCAATCAGATTCCTCTTCAAGGCTGTCGTAATCAGGGTGGAATAAGCACGGCCTATCACGGTATAGACTGACTTTTCCAGAGAAAGCGGAAAAGCCTCCTTCTTTAAATATTTTAGAAAAGTAATTTATCCCGTTGAACCAGATGGATTCGATAGTTCCAGAATCGTCTCTCAAGTGGACTGATAGGATCCTGCCCTTGCGAGTTCTCAGGATCCTTACCGATTCAATTTTCCCAACAAATGTGACCTCTTGGTTTGCCAGCGCCGCTTCTGCTGCATCGGCAGCTTGAAGGATTTTAGATCTGTCTAAATATCTCCTTGGGAAATAAAAAAGTAAATCTTTGACAGTATATACCCCAACAGTTGACAATGCCTCGGCGCGACGCGGGCCAACGCCTTTTAGAAATTTAACGTCCATTTCATCGAAAGTATTGCACTGCATTTTCCTTAGTTGTCAAGGAGATAGTTGGCATGCCCCAAACAGTGTGTGCCAATTTTCATTTTGTATAGGTTGATCTGCGGGTGCCATAGTCCTCCGTCAGATCAGAATTCGGGTCAATACTTTTAACAATTATTTCAACACGTTTAATTATGTCAAGGAGGTGATCCTTGTTGTTTACAAAATCTATCTCGTCTGATTCAACGATCATTATCCTGCTCCTGTTGTATCTTGAAATCCAAGCTTCGTAGCTACCATTAAGCCTTTCGAGATACTCTCTGCTGATACTTTGCTCGAAGGGTCTTCCTCGCAACTTAATTTGGCGCAATAGGGTATCGACATTTGCTCTAAGATAGATGAGAATATCAGGAGGTTTGAGATAATCTACCATAATAGAGAAGAGTTCTTTATAGCTCTCGTAGTCACGACGATCCATATTTCCCATCTCATATAGATTACGTGCGAATATTTCAACGTCTTCGTATATAGATCTGTCTTGTATCACCGACTCATTCATCTCCACAATCTCTTTGTGACTCTTGAACCGGTGTGACAAAAGGAAGACTTGAAGGTGGAATGCCCATCTTTTCATATCTGCGTAAAAATCACTGAGATAGGGATTGTTGTCGACAGCCTCGTAAAAGGCTTTCCAGTGGAAGTGTTCTGATAGCAGGCGAGTAAGCGACGATTTCCCGCTACCAATGTTTCCTGCTACGCACAAAAATACCTTCCTTCTTGTCATCTGACCCTCATTTCTAATCAATTTAAATTTGCTCCTAAGAAATTACAATGGTGGCGACGTGCCTTTTCTATTTTTTTTCACAGGCGAACTGTTGCTCTCAAGAAATGGTAAAGTGCCTCTAGATGGTCAAGATGATCTGGTAAGGAGTTCCCCGCGAAGCCAAGAACTTCGAAGTGATTGAGGCGGGCTCTGCTCAGCTGTTGCATACCTAAAGGTCCATGTCTAAATGTTGAAATCCTTTTGACCCGAATTTGCCGGATAATGTAATCCGAGCACTCGGTAGTACTGGCCACCGACCCTGGAAATATTTCAGAATGGGTAATCAGAAACTTTATGCCCGAGTCAGGATTGGCAGCCTGACGTGCCAGGTCAACAAAGGGTTGAAGTTCTGTCGAATCTATGCTGTCACGTTCAGGCGTTCCTCGATCGAGGACATATTTAGCATGTATGCCATCGAGCAACAAAACCGCGTAGAGTTTAGGCAAGTTGGATTTTACCGATATAATCTGGCGCAATGCGCCGTATCCCTCACCAAAGCCACTCAAGAAAATCCTTCTTATTTGAATTGGGTGCTTTAATTTTTTTTCAATGCTGTTAACAGTCCTCTTGAGAAGGTCATTAAACAGGGAAGTGTCTTCAAAAGCTTCGACATAAACTGCTGGGTTTTCTCCAAGGTTTATAGATATTGCTGCCATGGAGGCGTTAAATTCTTTTGCAGCATACATTACTGCGCGTGATTCCCCGTGAAAATGGATTAGAAGATCGAATTTTCGTGATTTCATCCTATGCGACGGAATGTAGGCTTCGGGTTCTTGTGGAAGACTGGACTTAATTTTGAAGCTCAATCCTGCAAAGACTGAGTCCGTTATTCTATAGTGCGCCCTGGCGCTATCCATCGTTGGAATAGTATTTTCGTGGTCGGCGGTTCTACTACTCTGGGCAAGGCATTGTAAAGCCAGGAACCATGAGGTCGCTATTAGAAAAGTAATGCAAGCAATAGATCCCTTAAGCTGTGACGAGAGTTGCATATAAGGTGGTAGAGTATTCCGAATCATATTTTTACTTTCCCAAGTAGTATGTCTTTAAACATCACCCAATCCCCGATGAAACTGTAAACCGGGTAATTGAAGGTCGCCGGTTTGTTGTGTTCAAATCGATAGTGACCGATCCAGGCGCAGCTGTAACCAAGCGCAGGTGCGAGAAGGATCCACAAGCCATTCATAGTAACAACAAACATTATCAAGGCAAAGATGGCCAGCAAGTTTCCCACGAAATGGAGTCGTCTACATCCCGCAGTACTGTGTTCAGATAAATAAAACACATAGAATTCAGGAAAAGATTTGTAACGCTGCATAAAATACCTCCTTGTGTTTTCAATGTAATTTAACTTCACAGAGTGAATGTTGGAAGGATTGTGATCGGTAAATGGCGTCCCCAAGGGGATTTGAACCCCTGTTACCGCCGTGAAAGGGCGATGTCCTAGGCCACTAGACGATGGGGACACACAAAAGGTCTGTCTACCCGCCGCCAGCAGACAGACAGACCAAGAAAGGAGGTGCCATGAAGAAGAGAAATAATCTCTTCAATTCTAAATATAAAGCTTGAATAGTTATAGTTGCAAGGTACACCGTGAGAGATTCTTCGGGATCGGCAAAATGACCTGACAAGCTTTAAAACCTTTTTCCTGTCAAAGTCGAGGTCTGACAATGGTAAGAAGGAGTATTAGAATGACGATGATCCATTGAAATAGGAAGGAAATTGTCTGCTGAGCATTCAAGGAAGCCAATCTATCTGTTCCAGATTCAGGCGGATTTATTTGGTTCATCTGGTCGAGCACTGATGCGCGTTGTCTTGAGATTTTAGGACTGATTGTCATCCCCATTATTAAAAGGATGATGAACAATATAAGTTTCAGTCCTAACCATGTTGCGCTCCCCCCGAAGAGGGAAGTAAATGTGATATGCAAAAGGGTCATATTTGTAATTCCACTCAATATGAGGATCAATGCACCAAAAGGTGAGAGCAAGCCAACACTGCGCAAGAGCTTAGCAGCGTGTTGCTTCATGCGGACATCGTTTTCCCACCTGAAATTTGCCTCAATTATCGGTCCGGCGAGTAGAACTGTAAATATCATTCCGGCGCCAATAAGATGAAATACAACGGACAATGTCAACCAGTTACTCATTTCTTCTCCATCATTTTATTTTGTTATTATCAATTGCTAATGCAAGCTTTTCGAGCCTTGCAATGTCCGACAGCTCGAGGAAATGATAAAGAATTCTAACGTTACTTACATCATCGCCAACGATTTGAACAAGAAAACGACCTGCAATGGGCATTTCCAATTTACCGGATCTGGAAAGGGAATCGTAAGCTTCCAGTAATTTTATGCCTTTGTAGTCGACTGTTCTTTCATAGCCTGTTTTGGTTTCCCTGTCGACATTCCCTGTCATTGCAAGTATTAAGAACGAAGACACATGTATCATGTCGCTAATCCTGATGGATATATGTCCGGAGGACGAATCCGGCTCCGGTCTGTAACGCACCTCCACCCAGGATGTGGAAAAGCCCATCATAGCTGCCGTCTCCCCAGCTGGCTTTGTACGCAGATAGCCATCAATTACGCTATCTTGAGGAAGAGAAAATTCAAGTTGCCGAAAATCTATCGCCTGAGCATTCGTGTCGTTTCTCACAAGGATTAACAACGCAGAAAGTATTACACCGAGCTTTGCTTTCATTCACTCCTCACAAAATCAAGTTAATAAAAATTTCCTGAGAAAAATATGGATTTATGGACCTATACGATCTTACTGCGTGAGAAGGGGACTTGGCCGGTAGATGTCGCCGTAAACCTTTCTCATTGACTGAAGGAATTCCCCTATTAGATAGCGGCCAATTGATTCCGTGAATTCAAACGGACCTCCTGGGAAACTCGTTCCGAGCTTAATTGCGAGATCGATGTCTGCCTGAGAGGCTACGCCCTCCTCGATCATGAAGTGCGCTTCATTGACTATCATGCTAATAGTTCTGGCAAGAGTGAAGACTTGCTGATCGTTGAGGGGTGCCTTCACTCCGAGTGGATTTATTATCTTCATTGAGAGTTCACGTAGAGCTTCGCTAATTGAAGCTGCCCTTCTTTCCAGTTTGAAGCAGGCCTTTGGTTTTTCATTAGCGTAATTGTAAAATCCCGAACCAGTTTTTCTTCCAAGCCTGTTAAGTTCCACCATCTTCGATTGAATCAACACAGGTCTAAATCTTGGCTCAAAAAAGTACTGTTCATATATGGATTGTGAAACTGCGAAATTGACGTCAAGGCCAATCAAGTCCAGCATTGCAAATGGACCGATTCCAAATCCTGCCTGAAGAAACGCATAATCGATTTCCTCGACTCCAGCAACGCGCTCTGACAGAACGCGGAGCGGCTCCAAGTAAAAATGTCTGGAACAACGATTGACAATGAAACCAGGAGTATCCCTGGCTACAACAGGGGTTTTCCCAATTTGTCGCACTGTAACGAGCAACTCATTAAGGATTTCTTTGGATAGGAAATCCGTTTTAATTACTTCCACTAGCTTCATTTTATATGCTGGATTGAAGAAGTGAAAACCCGCTATTCGCTCTTTGTGGTTGCAAACCGAAGCAATTGCCCCGATTGAAAGGCTAGAGGTATTAGACGTAATTGGGACCGATTCATTGCAAATTTCATCAAGCTTGTGAAAAAGTTCTTTTTTTAGACTTAAAATTTCAGGAACAGTTTCGATGACGAGATGAGCCTCGGCAAAGTCAGCCAGGTCGGTGCGGGGATGAATTCGTGCAAGGGCTGCTTGGGCATCTTCAGGCTGGATGCGTCCTTTAACCACTTCTCTCTGAAATTGATTCCCTATGACTTCAAGTGCATGTACCACTATCTCTTTAGAAATGTCGTAAAGGAGCACTTCCCATCCGCTGCGAGCGAATGTCATAGCTATCCCGCCACCCATAGTTCCTGTGCCAGCAATGCCCACGGCTTTCATCTTTGCAAAATAGCTCCCGAAGCTTTAATTATTGAGGAAAACGAAGTCCGAGTTCACTACATTTTATTCTCATTTCATTTTTAAAATCGTTGTTTAGTTCGCTGATGTCTTTTTCTACAAGATCGAACCTTTTTTGATTTTCAAGAAATACTTCGTCTTGAACTACAAACTCTTCGACTGCCACTGCATACCATTTTGATAACAAGGGTTCGGTCTCCTTTTTCATGGATTTATTAAACGCAAATTTCTTCATCCAGCTTTCTGCAAGTGCCAAATCCATCTTCTTTTCATCAATAAAGATGCGGCAGCTTCTTTTCCACGGTCCAAACGAGGAAGATTTCGTATTCTCAAGCTTGATTGAAAGAGCCCTCGTAACACAAAACAACGACATTATCAGTTCTAGCCATGTGGCAATGGGATGATACGGGAGGGGGATCCGATCGTCCATTTCAGACTCAGTGGAATTTACTGGATTTGAACCGCCAAAACCTGGGGCGGTGTAGAAATAGTATCTTCCTATAAATGAGCTGGGCTCAAAGCCAACCGATTTCGTAAGCTTAAACATTGTGTTTGCCAATCTTAAATGGCTTCTCAAAATGTTGGAAATTATCAAGCTTTGTTCAATGAGGGGTGCCCTGGAGAGCCATTGATAACGTGGATACGCTAGGGCGAGTTCAGATTCTGCCATTTCCAGGAGTAGACGATTTAAGGTTACATAGTATTCATCGCTCATGTCATCCACGTCTTCAATTGCGGTTTTGGTGCGGATTTTTTGCTCGGTTAGTTTTTCCCGGTCTAAATTTGGAATGCGGGAGGGGTTCTTGATGATTGTGCCAGCTCTTGTCGGCATGTCCAATCACATTAACTAAAGTAAATACTGGTGACAAAATTCATTTTATTAAATCCATTTCACTTTTTTGCTTGAATTTTCTGAGATAATTGATTACAGATCGCATATCCTTTGGGATTGGGGCACTCAATGTGAGAAAGTTGCCAGTTGTTGGATGACTCAACGTAATGGACTCGGCATGCAAAGCTGTTCGAGCCAGTACAGGCTTTTCTTGAATATAGTTTCCCAGTTCATCCTTTTGTGAATAATATCTGGGCTTTACGCTGCTCAGATAAAATGGAGATCCATCCCCGTAAATTTTATCACACAAAATTGGCAACCCTGCAGCACGGAGGTGAACTCTAATTTGATGTGTTCTGCCGCTTTCGGGTTTGATACGAAGCAAGGCAAAACCATGGAATTCCTCCAGAACCTCGTACAGAGTCACAGATTGTTTTCCGTGGCGTCTGTCGATTTTCATCACTCCTGGATTTCTCTTGCTCCCTGAGAGGGGGAGGTCTATTTTACCGAGTTTTTCTTTTGGAGTTCCTATGACAATTGCTTTGTAAGTCTTCGAGACCGTTCTCTGTTCGAACTGTGCGTTTAAAAAGGCGTGAGCCTCTGGGGTCTTTGCAAATAAGATTATTCCGCTTGTTTCTTTATCAATGCGGTGGACTATGAAGATTTGTCCAAAGACATCACGCAAGATGTTATATAAATTGGGCAACGTCTTGTCGAATCTGTCAGGCAACACGAGAAAGTTTGGAGGCTTGTCTATCGCAAGGATACTATCGTCTTCAAAGATCACGGATGCATTTTTTGACTTTAAAATTGATTCCAGTTTGTGCTTTGTGTCCATGACGCTATTCAATCAACTTCCCCTCTCCACTGATTGAAAATAGGGTGCCCGTGCCTTCCTCCCAGATTGAAAAACTTGCCAGTAATATTTTTCGGACCGCAGCCAAGAATAAGAATTAATTTCAATTGATCTGCGAATGTGCGCCACTCGACGAAAAAGCTGTTCCCAGAACTCATACTTGTTCCCGTCTTGTGTAATTAAATTTAGAGTCAGTTTAAAAAAGAAACAAGTAAAGCCTGAAATATTCAAATTGGAATTATCAAACATTATTGAAAACGAACGAACTTAATTACGAAAGAGCTTCGATCAAACTCTTTCCCCAAAGATGGCTGTACCTATTCGAACAATAGTCGCCCCCTCCTCTATAGCTATTTGAAAATCGCTGGACATCCCCATCGACAATTCAATCATTTCTATCCTATCAATGCCCTCGTTGCGGACATCGAGGAATATCTTTCTCAGTTTACGGAAGCAATTCCTGGTTTTCGCCTGGTTATCAGTAAGAGCGCCAACGGTCATCAGTCCCTTCACTCTAAGTGTTTCAAAATTCTTGAGCGATCTGACAAAACTTATTACCTCGTCCGGATGAACCCCGCTCTTGCTCGCCTCGCCAGATGTGTTTACTTCCACGAGCACGTCACGGCTTTGACCAAGCTTTTGAAGGTGTTTGTCAAGCTGGATGGCAAGGTCGATTCTGTCAATGGAATGAATAAGAAACGTCGGGATTTCAAGGATTTTCTTTGCTTTGTTCGTCTGGATATGTCCAATCATGTGCCATTCTATCCTCTCGTTCTTTAGTTCATTGTATTTCTGGGAGAGTTCCTGTACATAATTTTCGCCAAATATGTTTTGACCAGCTGATAGCGCCTCCAGGATTTTTTCACAAGGGAAAGTTTTCGATACAGCGACGAGCTTAACCAATCGCTCGGGATCTTCGGATCTAGTCAAGGCTTCAGAAATCTTTTGTTTTATTTTCTGTAGGTTTTCTGCTATGGACAAATGATCAATCCTGATTGAATTTTTTGGCAAGGTAAAGTGAAATTGATATGAGCTTCTCGTCTTCGTCGCCCTCACGGGTTTTCAATCCGTAGGATCTGCATATGCTTTCCAGCATCTGCAGAGTGGAGCGAGCGCTATAGAAAGGAACATCTAGTTCATCTGAAAGTTTGGAGATCAGGAGGCTGGAGTATTTGTGCACTAATTTCCATGCATCGCGAAGATTTCTCTTTGTGTGGAATCCATTGGGAAAGATTCTTTTCATGGCATCTACATCTTCAACAAGGTGTTCAGAGGATGTGACTTCGTTGTAAGCCACATCATAAAATTCGCGGATGGTCATTTTTACGTTTTCAATTGGCATGTCTAGTTTTTCCTTTGTATTTATCGGTGAAAGCTTGCCAATTTCATGTATTTTCCTGTCGACATAGAGAAGTTTTTTCAAGGCCGGCGTTTTAGCGTATATTCTTCGCCAGTTGCTGCCAGGTGTAAGCCAGACAGCAAATGTCTCCGCCCAGTCCTCATCAGGGTGCTTCTGTGCATAATGATCAGGGAGGTGTTTTACGTGCCTCTTACTCCAGGGATTGAAGCTGTAGCTGTCACTATATTTCTTATAAAAATTGCCGAACAGAGCCTTCCATTCAGGATCCTTGTACAATTTATACGCATAGTTGATAGCGTGTCCAAGCTCGTGTCGCAGTCCCATCTTTATTTCCGCTTCGTTCTCAACACCATCGTATGCCATTTCATCTTCGATAGCCATAAGTGTTTCGTTCTGGAACCAAAATGGAATTTCAATTGAAATGCTTTTGTTTACACATCCCCAACCAGTTCCAAGGTAATACTTCGGTCTGAATCTAATTCCTTTTCTTGAGGCCTCCAGTTCAACTTGTCTAATCAATCGTTGCAGGGAACCGTTTATTTTTGGACTAAGTTCACATATTGGAGTGTCCAGATATCGTATCTTTTCCAGCTCTTTTTGAAGCTTAACTTTTGTCATATCTTTGTTGTAATCCCTTCGTTTTCGTCAATTTTAGCCTTTTTTCTAATTTTTGTGCCGATTAAATAATGAGAGAAAGTTTGAAAAAGCAAGTCAAAAGTTTTTGCAATCAAAGATGTGAGCCTCACAATTTGTTTTTACAGAATTCGTTGTTATTTTCTTAAAAATCTGGAGTTTTGAAATTGAAAGCTGGGTTTTCCACGGTTGCTCTGCCCTTTCTGGTAATCTTTTCTTCATGCGCTGTAACCGACAAAATTTTTCAGGAAGAAAGCTGTGTTGAGGGAACTCTTTACATAATAGGTAATGAGCCGTTTACGCATTTAGCAATCGAGGCTGACTCCGCATGTTCTGGAGGGCAGCTTGCGTCCCTGATTAAGAAGAAAGATATGTATGTACTCTCAGGGAAAGAAGGTGTCATGCTAGCACTTTATAAATACCAGGGGAAGAAAGCGCGGGTTTTTTTTAAAAGGATGCGCGTTTCTGCAGATGGGAATTCGATTCTTGTAAGCCGTTTTGAAATTGCCAAATAACTGATACAAAAGGATGGAAAGGATGTCATCATGCATTTAAAGAATTTTGGGTTACTTCCTTTTTCTTTGTTGATATGGGGCAGTTTATTCATCTCAAATGCTGCGTCTCAACATATGTCGGCACTGGGTACTGTCGCTTCTGAAATAAACGGAGGCTATCCTATTCCGGGGAGCCATCTCCTTCAAAAGGAGGAGGCTTCACTTCGCGAGTACATTGCCCAGCATCCTGAAGCAATTATAGAGCCGCGGCTTAAAAAGGGTTCGTGGAGTTTTTCAATTGGATCTGCTTACCAGTGGTATGCACACAACTTTGTCACTAATAGTGAATATCTTGTTCAGTCCACCTGTAGAGCTGTTGGTGCACATTGCTATGTTTTTGTTGAGGATTCGCTCTGGAACAAGCGGGTCACTCAAGCAAATATTGATTCAATCTTGTCTGCTTTTGATTCTAAAAGTCCTGCGGATCCAAATAAAGGGATATTTCAATTGGACGTTGAAGCATTTGGCAATCCACCTGATGTAGACTCCGATCCGAGGATAATTATCCTGGTCTTGAATATTATTGACGGATGGAGTGGGACAGGTGGTTATGTAGAAGGATATTTTTATAGCAAAAACGAACTCAACGTGTCACAGAGCAATAAGGCTGAGATATACTTCATTGATGCAAACCCCGTTGATCTCTCCAATCCCGTCGGTTTGCGATCAGCCATGTCAACTACTGCACATGAATTTCAGCACATGATTCATTGGAAATATGACAGAGATGAGATCTCTTTTGTCAATGAAGGATGTTCTTTATTTGCTGAGGTCAATTGCGGATATGCAATTTATGATCAATCGTATTTTGCTCGTGAGACAAATCACTATTTATTCGATTGGCGAACAAATGACAATGCTGCTGTGCTGAATGATTATTCTCGTGCTGCAAGATTTGCAATTTATATAAGGGATCAGCTTGGGGTAGGGGTGTTCAAGCAAATTGTCGCCAGCACACTTCACGGCATCGACGGTCTAAACGATGCGTTTTCAAAATCTGGCACCTTATTGAAATTCGACGAACTTTTCAGGACATGGGCAATTGCGAACATTTTAGATGACCGCTCCTTGAACCAGAGATACGGTTATCTGTATCCAAATTTACCGAAGGTTTTCGGTCAGACTTTCCTCAATCCAAATGTGACAAACAGGACTGATACTATTGCAAATCTTGGAAGTCAATACCTTATCTATAAGGGTGGATCAAACTTGTCAATTACATTTAATGCTACAGGTTCGAAAATATTGATTGAGGCAATCAGGAAAGGCACAGGTGGAACTTCAGTAGTAGATATCACCCCGGGTGTTGAGTTCAATGAGCCAGGTTACGGGACAACATACGGTGAGATTGATTTTGTGGTTGTTAATATGGATTATTCAAATCCCGAGGTTGTTTCTTTTTCTTCCAAGGGTAACGCTTCAATTGCTGAGTTGAAATGGGACGAAAATGAGCCGATTGGGTACTTTGGTAGCGGAGTGCTTTCCCAAAACGATACCGTATGTGTGACATTTGATACCGTGCCTGGTGGAAAACTTGACTCTGTCCGCATTGCCCTCAGGCGTGCGGGAACAATCACGGGTGGGGTGTACTCTTATACAGGTACTCTCAGACCCAGTCCACTTGGCAGGCCATTAGCAGCTCCGATTTCGGCATCCATATCAACGACCTCACCAGTCCCTTATCCTGTTCCCTATGCTAACTGGGGTGTCGTAAATCTTACAGGGTATTCAATTAGTACAGATAATCCATTTGCGGTAGCGTTTGTAATTGGCCAGGATCCTTCTACACCAGGTGTGATGGTCTCTTATTATAGGAGTACTTCGCAATACCACAGCTATACGTATTTGAACAGTTCCTCAAACTGGTATTACATCAATAAAAATTCTGACACGATCTATGTATACTTAATCAGAGCATATGTCAGTTTTCCCCAAACAAGCGTGCGCCAGGTGGTAGAGCTGAAACCATCCAGGTTTCAGCTAATGCAGAACTACCCCAATCCTTTTAACCCTTCCACAAGAATCTCATTTGACATAGCAGAACCTTCACATGTGAAACTTGTTGTTTTTGATTTGCTGGGAAGAGAAGTCAAAGTGCTGGTTGACGAGGAGAAAAATCCCGGTCGTTATGAAGTGGACTTCAATGCAAGTGAACTTCCAAGTGGTGTATATCTTTACCGTTTTATCACAGCATCATTTAGTGAGGTTAAGAAGCTGACCGTGATCAGGTAAGAGAAAGGAAAGGGTTGAATTGTGACCGTTGCATAAACCTCGGATGAACTTTCTTTTGGATCGGTGCGCCGGCATACTGTGGAGGAGGTCTACTGCAGACAGTGCTGAATGAGATGAGAAACTCCTGGCACCCTTACAAACTGTGAGGTATCTCTCGCAAAATTTGCTCACTGTAATTATCTTTACTTGCTGAATTTTCAGGGAGGAGGTATTGATATGAAATGGCTATTCGTGTTACCGTTTTTAATTTTTTTTTCGGGTCATAGGGTGCCTCAATTTTATTACTGGAATGGTAAACAATTGGAAGTCCTCAGGAAAATACAGGTGCCAAACCTTGGCTGGACGAGTCTGCGTTTTTTTGTTAAATCTCCTTATGAGTTAGAGACAGGAGGGATAGATTCAGTAAACGGCAGGATTTGTCTTCCTGATAGCTTGGATAGGGCAAACTTTCATTTGGGTGGGCGATGGTATGTTATCTCGTGGCAAACCACATTAAATGTTGGTATTTCCCAACACGCAATTGTTGTCAGGACTGTCGAAGGAACAATTTTTATTCATAAATTTGTCGTTGCAGTTGAAGGTGCAATGAAGATGGAGCAGTTGCACATTAATCATTGAGAAATGGAGAGAGAATCATGAAGCACATTTTTATCTTTTTTGTTGCGCTTGCGATTACAGCACCTCTGAAGGCACAAGAGGATAACGATGCAATAAAATTTGTGAGAATTATTCCGTCTGAACTGACTAAAGTCAAGTATACCCGGGAGCCTCTTTTGTTGCCAAAAGCTGAAGTTGCAAACTGGGTTCCCATTGGGCCTCAACCCGTGAATCTTCTGTATGGTCGCGACCCTTCGTCAGGGCGAGTCTCATCTGTTGCCGTTGATCCACTGAATTCAAACATTGTGTATGCAGCTGCGGCGGGCGGGGGTCTATGGAAAACCACGGACGGTGGGGGTACCTGGACTCCACTAACAGATAACTTACCGCGGCTCTCTTCAGGTTGCGTCGCTGTAGACCCGGTTAATGATCAGATCGTTTACTATGGCCAGGGTGAACTGCATTATTCAATTGACTCATATCCTGGCTCCGGGGTGTATCAGTCGACGGACGGTGGACAAAATTGGCAACAAGTACCTCTTCCTGGTGGTATTTATTATACAGGAAAAATTGCGATTGCGCCGTCAAACGACAGTGTAATTTATGTTTGTGGTTATTATGATATTTATAAATCAACTGACCTGGGCAAGACATGGACCGAACTAAATCTTGTTCCGGATAAATATGGTGCTGTTCAAGATATAGCCGTTGATCCGCATGATCCTAATACGCTTTATGCGGCAAAGGGTTCATACTACTCTTCTTCTTCGGATACAAGCTTTGGAGTTTTTAAATCAACAGATGGTGGATCCAGCTGGTTTAAGCAATCGACAGGTCTGCCACCATCTGGTCAAATTGAAAGGATACAGATCGCCATTTCTCAGACCAATAACCAGATCATTTACGCTAGTATATATGGGCCAAACCCATTGAAAAGCGGTCAGGACACCACACGAGCTTATAAATCTTCAGACGGCGGTCAATCCTGGCGCTCACTCCCTGTCAATGTAGATTATGGCGGAGGTCAGGGATGGTACAATAATTTTGTGGCTGTAGATCCTACGAATTCCAATATAGTATACCTGGGAGGGGTTGATTTGTGGAAATCCACCGACGGTGGTTCAAGCTGGCTAAATTACACACATGCATACACAACTGGTACTGTTCATCCTGACCAACACTCTATATCCTTCCAGGCTGGAAACGGGAATGTCTTCTACCTTGGGAATGACGGAGGGGTTTGGAAAACCCTGAATGGAGGCGCTCAGTTTTTGTCGTGCAATTCCAATCTACAAATAACGCAATTTTATGCTGTTGGAATAGATCCGAGCAATTCTTCTTTGACTTACGGTGGGACACAGGATAATGGAACAGAGAGAAATTTATCATCACGGATAAGTTGGGATGAAATATATTCCGGAGATGGAGGATATGTAACTATTGACCCTCGAAACTCCAATGTGATTTATGGCGAGTACGTAAATGGGGCATTAGCTAAGTCTACCGATGGTGGCAATAGTTTCAATACTATCACTAACGGGATAACTGAAAAGGGGTACTGGACACAGCCTTACGTTATGGATCCGAACAATACTAACATTCTTTATACGGCGACTGACAAAGTTTACTGGACAACAAGTGGAGGTAACACTTGGTCAATTAGAAGTAACGGCTATTTGAAGGGGGAGGGTCGACTTGTTACCACGATGTCTTTGTCGCCTGTCGAGCCTAACGTGATTTATGCGGGCATAAGCGGATATCGCGGTGGGTCTGGATCGAATTTCCTTTACGTTTCAACAGATAGCGGCAAGACGTGGAGTGATATCACGGTTAACCGTGATACTACAGCCGATTTCGCCCGCATCACTGCGGATCCTAAAATAAAAGGTGTTGCATATCTGGCAATGCTCCATTCTCCATTTGTGATGAAAACCACGGACTATGGTAACACCTGGATTCCTTTAACAAGTGGCACCAATGGATTTGGTAACCAAGCGTTAGCAAAGGTTGTGTGCATCGATTCGGTTACAGGCAATATATACGTAGGAACTTACCAGGGGGTTTACTTTAGTAATGACACAGGGATCACATGGTCTAGGCTAGGAAATGGACTTCCCAATGCCGTAGTCGACGATATCGCGATTCAATACTCTGCTCATTCATTGCGCGTTGCAACACACGGGAGGGGAGTTTGGCAGGTAGATTTGACAACAGGAATTGCGACACCTGAAATTCATCCCGACAAGTTTGATTTAGGACAGAACTATCCAAATCCATTTAACCCCTCGACCTTAATTAGTTATCGACTATCGACTGAGAGCTATGTGACTCTGAGGGTATATGATATTCTTGGCAGAGAAATAAAAACTCTCTTTGATGGAAAACAAAGCAAAGGAGTTTATAATGTTAATTTTAATGGGACAGGTTTGCCCAGTGGAGTATATTTTTACAGAATATCGGTTCAATCTTTAACAGGCAATCAGCAATCGTTCACTGCGGTGAGGAAAATGACTCTTTTGAAGTAAGAAATTCTTGGCGGCAGTGAGGATATATTTGGAGATCGGCAAAATTATATAATATGTTGTGGTTTAAGAGGCGCACTGCACCAACCTGGAGATATCAAACTCCCGAATCTCATGGTGAGAATCGGATGAAAGTATGGAGACTTTTGCCTGGGACTGGCGTTCTTGTTGTTGAGCTTCGCGACGAGGAAAAGAAACTTGCAGAGTTTTCAGGAATAGATATTGCTTCAGGAACAGTTCTCTGGCAAAACTTTGGGCTTCCTGAGCCGTGGTGGGTAACTTTTGATAGAATTTACAAAGATGTCTTATTTATTCATCAGTTCGTCAGGCCTGACATGCCCCATACCATGCGAATATTTGCCGTTGACCTTTTTACAGGAAAACTCATCTGGGAAAACAGTGACTGTAAGTTATTGACTATCAATGATGACATTGTCTATGGGTTAAAAGATTCATTTCAGGGTCAAGAGATCATTGGGATGAATTACAAGAACGGTGAGGAAATGATTCGCTTTTCCAGCAAGGATCCTCGGGTGGAAGAATTTAAAGACAATACTGAGACCCAATATCTGTTGCCAGAACCAATTGAAGATGAAGAACGGGTAAAATCGTTGTTTTCAGATATTCGCACCCCTTATATGCCGAATTTGATCTCCCTTTCAAATAAGCTCATTGTTGGTTTTTACCTCGAGTCAGGCTTTGATGAGAAAGGGGTTCAATTATATGATTCTCATATAAGAATTGTTGATTTACTTGGAAAAGTGCTTTATGATGATGTCCCCGATAAAGGCGTGCACGTGCCAATGAACGATTTTTATTTTGTTGTTGGTGATCTGTCCGACAATGAAAGAAAATTCCTGATTTATGTGAAAGAATCAGTTCAAATCTTGTCCTTCGCTCTCGATTGATTCGGCTGACGTTCTAACTACTGATATTCTGCAAGCTTCTTTGTATGGGCAATATATGCATACTTCTTGATAGTCAAGTTCAGTTAGGTTGAATTTCCCTTCAATAGCATTTTGGACAATCGATGAGACAAAATCTGTGACCTGATTGAGCAATTCATCAATTGTTTTTGGAAGGGACTCATACGAGGCTGTGCGTCCCGAGCCTGCAATAGATTGGCTGTAGACAATTCCACCTTTTTCATTTCGGAGGATAAATTTTATTGGGTTTTTTTCATTGAGAAGCGCATTTCGATTCAGTGTGATATATGCAATTCCGTACAAATCGCTAGCGTTCTCCTTTCCCTTGAGCAATGTGTGTAATGCCAATAGGTAAATGAGCAGCTGTGGAGAGGTTTTTCTGAGGACTACTGCTTTAAAGTTTGGAGTACTACTACTGAGCTTGTAATCGAAGATCACGTAGCCCTTTTGTGCATGTTTGTCTATCCGATCAATTCTTCCTTGGACTTTCACATTCCCTATTTCAATTGAGTTAGGGTACCCTGGGCCTTTCTGAGCTGTGGGCATCCCGAAGGTGAATTCAAACATCTCCGGGGTAAAACCCTCTTCTGACAAATTCCTTTGTACGTTTTGTAGAAACAGGTCGAGTGTGCCCTTTGCATAATCAGTTCCAATTATCGTATCTCTTTCTACCTCGAATAGTTTGTGTTCGATCGCAAAATCACTCAAGACCTCCATTCCGCACATCTTGAGCACTTCATTTTCATTTGTAATGTTTTCCAGATTTGACCGCCTCTTCATTTCATTGTAGAATTTGTATAAGGTTTTATGAAGTGCCCCCCCTTTTTCCAGCGGTGTAAAGATGGAATCGATCTTTGGCTGTGGCTCAACAAGTAATATTCTCTCAGTGAAAAAGCGGAAAGCACATTGCGCAAGGGTTTCAATTTGTGATGCGGAGTAAACTCTCTCTTGCAATAAGGTTTTTAGTGAATCAAGTGAATCTTTGGAGCTAATTCTCCCATTGAATACGCTCTCCTTATCGTTGTGTATGCGAGCCCTTTCTGATATGAAACATCTCTGTATATTTAGAGGGAGAAAAGGATTTAATTTTTCGCTAAGAGTGACATCATCTTTTAAAGCAGGGTAAAGTGAGACAGCCTGTTGAGTGTTGTACAAATTTATGCTCTTTGATTCTGATTCTGACTTGTAATCATCGAGAGGAATTTCAGCTATTGCTTCCAGAGCATCCAAAAATGATGAACGTGGAAGCTGCACCTGAGCCTTTTGATCGGGATAAATCAATACAACGTTCTTGCTTGCAGTGATTGCCTGGTAGAACAGGTGTCTCTGCATATATGGTTTAATTTCTTTATTGTCGATTTGCTTTTGAACTGGCAAGAAGATCTCTGGCTCGTATCTGGATGGGAATTCTCCCTCAGTAAGGCCTACAATAAAAAGATAATCGAAATTCAATCCTCTTATTTCATCCAAAGCAGTTACATATACTCCATATCCGTGTCTCTGTCGTATATTGTATCGAGTTGCTGAAAGAGCTGCGCGAAGGTTATCGAGCCAAGTCGACAGTCCCATACGTTCATCGTTGAATCCCAGCTCAACGATTTCGTCAAGAACCTTGAAGAATTTCGAAAGCGCTCGCGAGTCCTTTTCGATGATGTCAACGGGAACATTAGCAGTATCAATGTTCGTGATGCTTTCGTAAATGTGGAGTTCCTTGACGAGGCGCATTATTCCATTTCTTAGTTCAGCAGGTGTTAAATCATCGCTGAGAATCTGCAACTTTTCATTAATTTCAGTCAACAGTTTAGCAGCGGATTGAAGTGTGTCTATATCCTTCTGTATGGATCTCTTCCGGTCAACATCTGCGTCTTCCAGGGTCTTGTTTAGGATTGCAATTTTTGATTCAATGGTTTTAAAAAAATAGGAGAGGCCTCGCTCAAATTTGCAGAGTGCGGCAGCCCTTAGCAAAATGTTCCGTGCTTTTCTTGGTTCAAAGCTCTTGCTGAACGTGATATAGTCACTACTGGTTGCGCGAAAAAGGGATTCTCTTTCGAAATCCCTGACCCTGAGGTCAATGAACGAGATGATTGAATTTATAAGTTCGCTAGTGTCTAGTGTATACCGGTCAGTTATATTTGCTGGAATGCCGTAAGCATTAAATACTTCTCGAAAGAGTTGGGAGTAATTCTGTGGCAAATATGAAGCGACACATATCCTGCTGAGTTGCTGTGATGGGTTTTCTGCGAGTATGTCTTTAATTCTTTGAGCTACATATTCCGGCTCACAATATATGTTTGGTACACGTACCTGCAGGAAATTTTCGCTGAGATTTATCTTCTTAATCTCGCCTCTCGGTTTGTTAAACAGCTTCTTTCCAAGCAAGACTGATAATTTTGGTGATCGTTGATCATCCTCTCCAATTTGATTTTTCTCCTCGAATCCGATAGACTTGAGCTCTTTGACGGTTTCGTACATAGTTTTGAACAATTCTTCATTTTCCGGGATACAGTCAAGCTTGACTGCAAAGCTGACTTTATGACTTCGGGAAATGTTGCCGATAAGTTGGAGTTCGGGTTTCTTGAAGCTGTAAAAGCCTTCCACAAAAAATACTAACGGCGAGTTCACCCATCGATCGAATTCAGATGAGCCATTACGTATAAATTTGTTCACGGTCTCTATTATGCCTGAAGCATCAATGAATTTTTCTCCGAGTCTATTTTGGTATTCTGCATAGATTCTTTGAAAGTCCTTTAGCTTTGCTTGTTCGCTTTCGCCTGCGGTTTTGATTAAAGCATTATAGTCTTCTGGTGTGATACCATTCTCCTTGAGATATGATATTTGATCAACGACTTTTTTTAAAGTGCCCGGTGGCACAGGCACTGACGTTCCTCTGTTAAAGAAGTACTTGGGTTGGATGTCTGACAGGATTTTCCGGACGATCATTCCTTGAATAGGCGGCGAGATGATTTTTTTAGCAAAATTAAATTGAGAAAATAATGCGGTAGCAAACAGTTCCAGGGTGTAAACCGGGAGAACTCCAAAGACGTAATTTTGGGTGAGTTCCCGTTGAATTTCTCTGACTCTCCGGCGCGTCGGCACGATGTAAACGTAATCGTACCCCTTCCTTCCTGTAGTTCTCCGGATTACCTCATTCAGGAAGTCTGTTGGGACTTCTTCATTAAAATTTTTTGTCAAGATTGTTGGCACGTTATCTTTCTCCTCTGCGCAAACAAAAGCCACCCCATTTGTTCGTCATTAGTCCATCTGCTCTGGTTCTTTTCCCTCAAGACGTTTTATTTCGTCGAACTGGTATTTGAACTTCGCCAATGCCTCATGTGATTCATTGTATTTGTTAGCAGTATTGTTAATGTGTTTGCCGAGAGTTTCAAAAAAATCTTCGAATTTTGATAAGGCATTTTCGAGTTGAGAAAGCTGATCGCGAACAAGTTGCGCATTTCTCTCTATTTGTAATCCCTTCAGCCCGATTGCTATGGCTTGAAGATAAGCGTAGAAGCTGTTTGGAGAAGCTGGGACAACATGTTTCCTCAGAGCATATTTGTATACACTCCCATCATCTTTGTCTTGAAGTAAAATTTCGTAGTAGATACTTTCAGATGGGACGAACATAATTGCAAAGTCGAATGTGTTTTCTGCTGGCTTAATGTATTTCTCGGCAACACCGTCAACATGCTTTTTTACTGAAGAAATAAATTTATTGAGAGCTTGATTTCTTTCTGTGTCGGTCGGTGCTTCAATGTACCGTCTGAAATCTTCCATGGGAAATTTTGAATCAATGGATATGATGCGGTTGGAGGTTTTAATTATTGCATCAACTTTTGTTCCGTCGCGGAATGTGTGCTGAAACTCATAAAATCCTTGCGGAATAACTTGCTTAATTAGTTCCTCAAGAACCGCTTCACCGAAATTACCCCTGAGCTTTGGACTGTTTAGGATATTCTGAAGCTGATTGATTTGTTTTCCAATTTCCATAAGGTTCGTGCTTGATTCCTTCAGTTCACCAAAATTTTCCTTTAGAGAGGAGAAAAGCCTGTTGGCTTCTGAAAGTTGCCCACCCAGCTGTCCTTCAAAATTTGTCATTCGTTGTTCTAATGCGCCGCGCAGGCTTTCAACCTGATTTGCAACTATGCTAGTCAGCTGAGAGATTTGTTTAGACATTTGTTCCACTTGTGCGTTTGTTCCTGACCTGTTTTCCTCCATACTCTTGTTCAAGGCTTCGCTGACGAGTCGAATGGTGTTGTTAAATGATTCGATGTTTGTTCTTGTTGACTCTGTGACAGATCGGATAGTGGAATCCATATCAGACTTGAACATTGAAATCATCTGAACGATTTCATTGAAACTGGATTTTTCAAGGTTTGATCGATTGTTAATCTGGATGATGAGAAACAACAAAACCAGGACAAGGAGTCCGAAGATGATAGCAAGAGTTGGTTCCATTTTTCCTTTGCTTTGATGACAACATTAATTAAAACATTTTTGCCCTTCGCGCGAGGTAAGCAGTCAGTGCCCGATCGAAAGATATCGATGTGGATATAAGGTTATAATCAATGCCGTTCTCAAGGCAGGTGCTTCGGAGTTTTGAAACAAAGGTTTTAATCGTTTCAGAATAGATTTTGCGCAGTGCAAGAGGCTGGGCTGCAACTTTTTCTCCAGTTTCCATATCTGTGAATACTGCATCTGAGGAGAAGTCGAGATTTAACTCTGCTTCGTCCGCAATATGAAAAGCAATCACCTCATTTTTTTTATGTCGAAAATGTTTCAGAAGCGCAAGGACACTGTCAGGGTCATCGAGGAAATCACTGATTAAAATTATTAGTCCCCGACGCTTGATTCGTTCGGCCAGTATGGAAAGAGCTGATGCGGTAGAAGTTCTTGAGGATGGTTTTACCGAAGAGAGTTCAGTAAGTAGTAACTTCGTGTATGAGTATGTGAGGTGTGGTTCGTAAAACTTGCGAACCTTTTCGTCGTAAATTACGAGGCCTGTTGCGTCCTGTTGCTTCATCATTAGGTATATTAACCCCGCTGCAAGGTAAGCAGCATATTCGAGCTTGGTTATTTCTCCGTCTTTTTTAAAGCCCATCGAATTGCTCGCATCTAGTAAGACATAAGCTTTCAAATTGGTCTCTTCCTCATATTGCTTTATGTAGAGTCGTTCACTCCGTGCATATACCTTCCAATCTATGTTACTTATATCATCCCCGGGGAAGTACTGACGATGCTCTGCAAATTCAACACTGAAACCGTGGTATGGACTTTTATGCAGCCCAACTAAGAATCCTTCAACAATTAAACGAGCACGGAGCTCCATTGATGACAATTCAGAGATGAATCTTGGTGATAAGATTTTTAGTGCGTTTTCACTCACAATTTAAATTTAGACAAGCTAAACTCCTGGAGCAAGTCGGATTAAGACAGGTTTTTCATATCGAGCAAATTAACACATTGAAAACTGCGGATAGAGGGGTCTATTTGGAAGTATCGGTGTCTTACTCTTAAATTGAGAATGTCTTCCCGCTGAGCTCAGCACAAATTTGATTAACCTCCTTAAGCATATTGATGAGGGAGGGTATCATGAGGCAAACGTTCCTGGAAATTGGGTATATCGATAACTTTGCCACATTTTATATTCGATTGAAGGTACATCGAGTGAAAGGGAAATCGCAAAATTGCATTACTGATCAATTTTATTACCGATCATTCTTATGTGCGTCAACGGGATTTGGAGGATTACAATTATGAAGAGGTGGTCTTATAGAATTACAAAGGTTGGGTCTCTCAACAATCTTAAACTAGTCGAAGAGGAATTAAGTGATGTTGGCGATAATGACGTATGTGTTGAGGTAAAGGCAATAGGCCTGAATTTTGCAGACGTTTTCACTATTCACGGGCTTTACAAAGCGGCACCCCGAAAGGATTTTGTTCCAGGTCTCGAGTTCAGCGGGGTTGTCATTGATAAGGGTAAGAACGTGAATAACTTTGAAATTAATGATCGTGTCATGGGTTCAGTGAGGTTTGGTTCATACACAACCCATTTAAACATCGATCGACGGTACGTTACACCAGTTCCTGAGGATTGGAGTTTTGAGGAGGGTGCATCGTTTATTGTTCAGGCGTTAACTGCTTATTATGCACTATTACCAATGGGGAATTTGAAGCATGGGCAAACTGTCCTTATTCACAGCGCTGCAGGAGGAGTTGGAGTCTATGCTAATAGAATTGCAAAGAAATTTAATGCGTACACAATTGGCACTGTTGGCACCCCTTCTAAAGTAGACCTTGTGAAAAGCGAAGGGTGCGACGCAGTTATAGTACGTGGCAGGAATTTTAAAAGCGATTTGAAAAGGGCACTCGGTGGACGTCCCCTTGACCTTGTTCTTGATGCTGTTGGTGGAAAGATACAGCGCGAGAGTTTTGATATGCTTGCAACAACTGGACGGTTAGTTGCCTACGGACTGTCTAATTTTGCGTCTGGGAGCGCACGGCCAAATTACTTTAACCTGGCACGACAATTTTTTTCGCTCCCGCGGTACCACACACTTGAACTAATTGAATCAAACAAATCGGTTCTTGGATTTAATCTCATCTGGCTTTACGACCGTGTTGACTTACTAAAAGGAATGCTGGACGAAATTGTCAAATTAAGGCTCAAGAAGCCATATGTTGGTGAGGTCTTCCGATTTGACCAAATGCTGCAGGCAATTCGGCGTTTTCAGAGCGGAGAAACCACGGGGAAAGTTGTGGTGAAGATCGAATGAGAGGTCGACCTCTCCTTGAACAGAGGAGAGTCCTTTAAGGCTTTGATTTTTGGGATGGGGAGGCTATATTTTATTCCTGTAGAGATGAATCGCCGGCTCACCGCGATCGGGTTGGGAAAACGCGGCAGTTTTTGCATGTTTCACTTCCCTTAAGCGTTTGCATGGAGCCAGAACTGACTCATGAGGCTATTGAGAGTTTTTTTGGTGAAAAAAGCCTGTGCAAAACTTGGGGCGTAGCCAAGCGGTAAGGCAACGGCCTTTGGAGCCGTCATTCGTAGGTTCGAATCCTACCGCCCCAGCAAAGTTATTAGGTTGATAGATTGTGGATTTACAAATAATCGTTTGTACTTGATGAATGCAACCGCTATTTACAATAGGTTCTGAATGGATGGAATAAAGATATTTTCAGGGAGAAGTAATTTGCCTCTTGCTGAAAATATAGCGAGAGAAATAGGCGAGCCCCTTGGAGAGCGTGAGATAATTAATTTTAGTGACGGAGAAATTTGGGTTAAGTATTCTGATAATATTCGTGGTGCCGATGTATTCATTATTCAAAGCACCAACCCGCCAGCCGACAACCTGATGGAGCTTTTAATTATGATCGATGCCGCCAAAAGGGCTTCGGCGGTGCGCGTTACGGCAGTCATTCCATATTTCGGTTATGCTAGACAGGACAGGAAGGACCAGCCGAGGGTTGCTATTACCTCAAAACTAGTTGCGAACCTTTTGACGCACGCTGGTGCAGATCGTGTCCTGACAATGGATCTACACGCAGCACAAATACAAGGCTTTTTTGATATCCCAGTCGATCATCTTTATTCATCAGCAGTGTTTGTGAAATGCATAAAGGAAATGAAGATACCAAATCTTGCTGTCGTTTCACCAGATGTTGGCGGAATCAAATTTGCGCGTGCGTATGCTACTCGTCTGGAGGCTGAACTTGTTTTGATAGACAAGCGTAGGCCAAAAGCGAACGTTGCAGAGGTGGTAAATATTATCGGAGATGTTAAAAATAAAAATGTATTAATTGTTGATGACCTTATTGACACTGCTGGAACATTTACCGCTGCAGTTAGTGCTTTGAAAGCTGCTGGTGCCAATGATATTTACGGTGCGTGCACCCATCCGATTTTTAGTGGAGATGCAATAGACAAGGTTAATAAGTCGGCAATAAAGAAACTCATTGTTAGCGATACAATCCCGTTGAAAAGGCATTCAGATAAAATTGAAGTGAGGTCTGTTGCAAAGCTATTTGCTGAGGCAATCAGGAGAACATACCAGAATGAGTCTATAAGTTCATTGTTTGAAATTAAGTAAGAGGGAGAAAATGCAAGAAGTAGTGTTGAATGTTGACAGAAGAACATTAATTGGTAAGAAAGCCAAGCAACTTTTGAGAGAGAAGAAAATCCCTGGCGTTTTCTATGTTGGGAATGAGAATGTTGCGGTTCAAGCAGATGAAGCTTCGATCCGAAATCTTTCGAGATCGCACGTGACACGCGTTATAAGGGTTAGGTTCAATGATGGGACGGAGCAACGAGCAATCTTACATGATTTGCAAATAGATCCTGTTTTCGACAGGATAATTCACTTTGATCTCCATGGTGTACGAGAAGGGCAAAAGATCACAGTGCAGGTCCCGCTTCAGCTTTTGGGTACGCCGAAAGGCGTCAAGGATGGAGGGGTTGTACAACACTCCCTTCACAGAATTAAGATACAGTGCTCGCCCGAGAATGTGCCCGAGCATATTACTGTCGACATTACTGAACTTGGTATTGCAGATTCGCTGCACGTAAAAGATTTGAAAGTGGATGGGGTGAGGATACTGGATAACCCAGAGTCTGCAATAGTAACAATTGTACCGCCGCCCTCACTCAAAGAAGAGACTGCTGAAGCTGCAGTCGCCGCTGAACAACCAGCTGAGCCTGAAGTCATCAGCAAGGCAAAGAAAGCTGAAGAAACCGAGAGTGAGCAGGAAGGTAAAGGCAAATCAGAGTGAGTCATATAATCTGTGTGAGATTGTGGCGAAAAAGATGATTGTTGGGCTGGGAAACGTCGGAAAAGAGTTTGAAGCTACACGCCACAATGTTGGCTTTATGGTTGTGGACAATCTTGCAAGCAAGTTCAAGAAACTTTTTATACCTGGGAGAGGCAACTATTATTTTGCACATTTTTCGATTGCTGGTGATGACGTGTACCTGGTTAAGCCAACAACCTATATGAACAACAGCGGGATTGCGGTCAAGGAGGCAGTCGAAAGATTTGAAATTAACCTCCCGGAATTGTTGGTTGTTTATGATGATTTTGTTCTGCCTCTTGGAAAACTTCGTATAAGGAAAATGGGCGGCGACGGTGGCCATAACGGTGTCGCATCTATAATTTATCATCTTAATGATAACCGCTTTCCCAGGCTGAGATGCGGAATTGGAAATGAGCAAGTAAAACCAGGTGCCGACATGGTAAACTTCGTTTTGTCAAAATTTGATCCAGATGAAATTCCTGTCGTAGAAAAAATGGTCAAGACTGCCGCAGATGCGGCCGTAATGTTTCTGACAGAAGGTACAGAAGCAGCTATGAATCAGTACAATTGATAAGTGACCAAGATAACAATTCATAACCTGCTGCCTGCTTCACCAGCAGGCGGCCTAAAAGACCAAAGGAGGTGAATTAAATGAATGCATCACCGAGGGAATACGAAACGACTTACATTGTCAATTCAAATCTTGAAGACAGCCAGATTGAATCAATTATAACTCGCTACACTGAACTGGTCAAAAGCAATGGCGGCGAGGTTACCGCAATTGATCGTTGGGGGAGAAAGCGCCTTGCTTATCCGATAAAGAAAAAGAATGCCGGATTTTACGTCCAGATGAATTATATAGCCCCAACAGATATAGTAAGAAAGTTAGAGTCTGCATTTAAGCTGGATGAGGAAATTATTCGATATCTGACTATATCGGTTGACAAGAACATGAAAAAAGCGAGAGCTGGTGTCAGGGAGGTTCACCATCAGCACATGGTAAGGACCGACCAGCCAGATCAGTCCGAGGAAACAGCTAAAGAGTGAGAATAGTCAATGTTAACACTTGTACGAGGTCAAACGATTTGGAGGAATCATGGCTGACTTGAAAATGCCTGAAATGAATTGTGTGATTATTGCCGGTAATTTGACAAAAGATCCAATTTTTCGTCGTACCACAAACGGGACACCCGTAGTCAACTTTACAGTTGCTGCTAATCGAAAATTTCGTGACAGCCAAAACCAGTGGCAGGAAGATGTGTGCTACGTTGGAGTGGTTGCATGGAATAAACTTGCGGATAGCTGTCGGGATCGGCTGAAAAGGGGTAGTGCCGTTTTGATAGATGGTGAGCTCCAGAGCCGCAACTGGACAACTGATGATGGCCACCATAGATCCGTTGTTGAGATAAAGGCTCGCCGTATTCAGTTCCTGAACAAACAGGGAAGATTTTTGGAAATTTCCGGCAATGATGGTACTGAAGACGAGGAAACTACATTTACTGATGATTCCTTTGACCAATTTTTGACCGATGAAGAATCGGATTTGCTCAAAGGCAATGGTGAGGAAAAACAAAAATAGGTGAAAGTCAATGGCAATTAAAGAGATTAAGAAAAAAAGAGTGTGCAGGTTCTGTGAAACCGGTGAAGTCTATATTGACTACAAGGATGATAAGAAGCTTGTAAAGTTCACCAGTGAACAGGGTAAGATAATCCCCAGACGGGTGACAGGAACCTGTGCGAAGCATCAACGTCAACTTGCGCTTGCAATCAAGCGTGCACGACAACTGGCACTTCTGCCATATGTGTCCGACATTATTAGGTAAGCTTCAGATTCTCAGATAACGATAGTTTTTAATCATTAAAGGAGTTGAGATGAAAGTAATCCTGAGGAAGAATCACGAAGGACTTGGAGATATCGGGAAGGTTATAGAAGTTCGAGATGGCTATGCGCGAAACTATTTGATTCCACAGAAAATTGCTTATCCTTACGCCCCCGGCTATCTGAAAATGGTCGAAAACGAGAAAAGGGCATATGAAGTCAAATTGAATAGAGAAATAAAAGATGCTCAAACATTGGCTGAGAAAATAGCATCGACTTCAATTATAATAGAGGCTCAAGCGGGCGAGGAAGATAAGCTTTTTGGATCTGTTACTTCTCAAATGATTGCCGAAAAGCTACTTGAGAATGGAATCGAGATCGACCGAAGAAAGATCATGCTTGATGATCCCATAAAAGCACTCGGGACATATAAAGTTCAAATCAGACTGCATCAGCAAGTTGTGACAGAAATAAATGTTTCGGTTGTCAAATCCACGCAATAAGCCTGCGAACTTTGATATCGCTTCATACGTTCTGAAAAGCGAGCGACAAAGAACCTATTCGCTCGCTTTTTCATCTAACTTACCGATGGATTACGTTTGTTCAATTTTATTTGGTGAGTTAAATTTTATAAGGAGATGGTGGTGGAGAACGTAACTGTAATGACAGCCTTCGTGTTCGGTGTGATATCATTCATTTCCCCGTGCGTGTTACCGATAGTGCCGGGCTATCTCTCTTTTATCAGTGGATATAGCTTTGACGAAATGCTCAAAAGCTCTCGCACTGAGCTTTTCAAGAAGGTCACTCTCAATTCTTTATTGTTTGTAATAGGATTTTCTGTAGTGTTCGTAGCTCTTGGAGCGTCTGCCACAGCCGTAGGCAAATTTCTCCAGGAAAAATTTGATTTGTTCGCAAAAATTGCCGGTATTATAATAATATTGTTTGGCTTTCATATGACAGGGATTTTTAAGATAAAATTCCTCAATTATGAAAAAAAGTTTCATTCTGATAAGAAAATTGGACCACTTGGGTCGTTTGTTGCCGGGTTGGCGTTTGCATTTGGGTGGACACCATGTATAGGACCTGTTCTCGCGGCAATTTTGGCCATTGCTTCACAACAGGACACTGTAATGAAGGGGATCATATTGCTGTCGGTATACTCTATAGGACTTGGAATCCCATTCCTAATAACCAGTGTTAGCATAAATGCATTCCTTTCATTCTTTAAGAGATTCAGCAAGTATGTGAAATGGGTTGAAATAACAGGGGGCATTCTTTTGATTATTGTTGGAATTCTCATTATGACTAATTCTTTACAAATATTATCAAGTTATTTTGCAAAATGGTTCCCCTTCCTCAGCGAGTTTTCATGAAAAAAAATCAAAGGACGTGATGTTATGGGTAAGACAGTAGAGATCCTGGACGATGTGGTGATCAGATTTGCCGGCGATTCAGGAGATGGAATGCAATTGACAGGTGCCAGGTTTACCGATACCACTGCATTGGTGGGTAATGACCTGAGCACATTGCCTGACTATCCTGCGGAGATACGCGCGCCCGCGGGGACTCTTTTTGGAGTTTCAAGTTTCCAGCTTCATTTCTCAAGTAAGGACATTTTGACACCTGGTGATCAACCCGACGTTTTGGTCGCAATGAATCCAGCTGCTTTGAGAGTCCATTTAAAAGATTTGAGAAAGGGAGGCTTAATAATTGCCAACTCTGATTCTTTTGTTGACAGGGATCTGGAGCTTGCTGGTTATAAATCAAATCCTCTTACAGATGGCTCGCTTAAGGAATATCAGCTTGTAGCAGTTCCGATCACCAAGCTGACACTCAATGCTCTTCAGGGATTGGGGCTGAATCAGAAAGCCATGGTGCGCTCTAAGAACTTCTTTGCTCTTGGCTTAATGTATTGGCTCTTTTCCCGCCCGATGGAGCCCACGGAGGATTGGGTGAAGGAAAAGTTTGGCAAAGAACCTTTGGTGGCTGAGGCAAATATAAAAGCTCTTAGGGCTGGATACTATTATGGAGAAACCACAGAGGAGTTTACATCCCGATATGAGGTGAAACCAGCACAGCTTAAGCCGGGTATTTATAGGAACATCTCAGGTAATGAAGCTACGGCACTTGGATTGGTTGCTGCGGCTCAGAAGGCAGGGCTCCAACTATATTATGCCAGCTATCCAATCACTCCAGCGAGCGACATTTTGCACAACCTGTCTATTTACAAAAATTATGACGTGAAAACTTTTCAGGCAGAGGATGAAATTGCTGCTGCAGGTGCAGCAGTTGGTGCCGCTTACGCTGGCGCTCTTGCCGTTACTGGAACAAGTGGCCCAGGCGCAGCTCTAAAATCGGAAACAATAAGTTTAGCTGTAATGCTCGAGCTTCCATTAGTTATCGTAGATGTTCAGCGGGGGGGACCTTCAACAGGATTGCCCACAAAAACTGAACAAGCTGACCTGTTGTTCGTTACCTTCGGGAGACATGGTGAGGCCCCGGCAGTTGTTGTTGCAGCAGCAACGCCAGCTGACTGCTTCAATATGGCATATGAAGCGGCTCGCATTGCCATTAAGTATATGACGCCTGTGTACCTCTTGACAGATGGCTACCTTGCTAATGGTAGCGAACCCTGGCTTGTACCAGATGCAGATGAGCTTCCGAAGATACAGGTTGCGTTCAGGACAGACCCCGAGAATTTCCATCCCTACTCAAGGAACGAAAATAATGTCCGTCCGTGGGCATTGCCGGGAACTCCCGGATTGGAACACAGGATCGGCGGGCTGGAGAAAGCTCATATTACGGGTAATGTCAGTTATGATCCAGATAATCACGACTTTATGGTTCACCTCAGAGCTGAAAAAGTCAAGGGAATCTCCAAGGACATTCCTCCTCAGGATGTTTTTGGTGAGGAGGCTGGAGAACTGCTGGTAGTAAGCTGGGGAGGTACTTTTGGAGCTGTTAGAGCAGCTGTGGAGCGCGTTCGAGCAAAAGGATTTTCTGTTTCTCACGCGCATCTGCGGTATTTGAATCCCTTTCCACGTAATCTCGGTGATGTGCTGAAGAAGTTTAATAAAATTCTTGTACCGGAAATAAATCTTGGACAGCTTGCTCATCTCATTAAAGCTGAATTTCTCTTACCAGTACATCAGTTTAATAAAGTGAGGGGGCTTCCTTTAAGATCAAGTGAGTTAGAAGATGCAATTATAGAATTGATTGGAGGTGGTAAATAAATGGCAGACGGAAATGGAGCGGTTCAGACAAAGAAAAAATACACTGCAAAAGATTTTGCATCCGATCAGGATGTGAGGTGGTGCCCTGGCTGTGGAGACTATTCAATTCTGGCACAAGTTCAACGCACCCTTCCCGAACTGGACATTCCAATTGAAAAGTACGTTTTTGTTTCCGGGATAGGATGTTCGAGTCGGTTTCCTTACTACATGAATACTTATGGTATTCACGGTATTCATGGAAGAGCACCTGCTATCGCATCTGGAGTAAAAACCGCAAACCCGGATCTCTCTGTATGGGTTGCAACTGGTGATGGTGATGCGCTTTCCATTGGTGGAAACCACCTCATTCATGCGATGAGGAGAAATATTGGACTCAAGATATTGATGTTTAATAATCGAATTTATGCTTTGACAAAGGGGCAATATTCACCAACATCCGAACTTGGGAAGAAAACAAAGTCAAGCCCTTACGGAACCATTGATTATCCGTTCAACCCTGTTCAGCTTGCACTTGGTTCTCAGGGGACATTTGTCGCAAGGTCAATGGACAGAGATCCCAAGCACTTACAGCAGATGATACTCCGCGCCGGAAAGCATAAGGGGACTGCATTTATTGAAATATATCAGAACTGCAATGTATTTAACGATGGTGCCTATTTTGTTTTAACTGAAAAGGAGACTAAGCCTGATAATGTTCTGTATCTTGAACATGGGAAGCCCCTGGTATTCGGTAAAGAGAATGATAAAGGCATTAGACTGAATGGATTTACTCCAGAGATTGTTTCGCTGAAGGATGGGAAATACACATTAAACGATTTAATTGTCTACGATGAGACCTCCCTCGATGTCGCTTTCCTGCTAGCCCAGTTCAGCGATAGGCCTGGTTTCCCGACGCCCGTTGGTGTTTTCTACGAAGTCGAAAGGCCAACTTACGAGGATATGATGGTCCAACAAATCGAGACAGCTAAACAGAAACGCGGAAAGGGTGATCTCAACCGCCTTCTCCGTGCAGGGAACACCTGGGAAATTTCAGGAAACTAAACAGGGGCATACGGTTGTCTTATGACATCATGGCGGCAGGTCTGTTAATCTGCCGCCATTGTGTTTTTTCAAAAATCCTGAGAAGTGTGAAATCAAAGAACAAAGGATGAAATGCAGGTCGTTGAAAAAAAGGATTTTAATAAATACTTCCGTCAAATTGTAGAAACAAACAACAGTTTTGTTTTAACAACTCATGTCAATCCAGACGCTGATGGCCTTGGATGCGAACTTGCGGTAAATAGGTTTTTAAAGAAGCTCAGTAAGCAGAGTGTTATCTTAAACTATAGTGAAACTCCAGAAAACCATCTTTTTCTCGATTATGATGCTGAGATTGTAAAGTTCATTCCCGCCGTGCATGCTAACACTGTACTTGATGCGGATGTCCTCATTGCATTCGATATGAACAATCCCTCGAGATTGAGAACAATGGAAGAATATTTTCTGCGGAGTAAGGCTGTCAAGCTCGTTGTAGATCATCACCTTGATGCAGAGGATTTTGCAGACTACATGTTTATTGACCTCGATGCGGCGGCGAGCGCTGAAATAATTTATACCCTTCTTAAGGACTTAAGTCCCGGCTTGCTTGATAAGTCTATAGCAGAACCGTTATATGCAGGCATAATGACGGATACAGGCTCTTTTAGATTTCCAAGAACTAACGCGGATCTTCATCGTGTTACAGCCGAGCTTCTTGAATTAGGTGTCGATCCAACATATGTGTACAACAGTTTATATGAACAAAGCTCACTTGGCAGGGTCCATCTTTTAGGGGAAGTGTTGACAAATTTACGACTTGCATTCAACGGACGTTTGTCGTATTTCACTGTCACATTAGAGCAGCTGATGCGCAACCGGGTCAAACCCGATGAGACAGATGGATTCGTGAACCAGGCTGGTGCTATAAAGGGGGTTGCTGCGACTGTTTTTTTTATGGAACTCCCTGATGGCGTAAAAATCAGCTTTAGATCAAAAGGTGACCTTGCTGTAAATGAGCTTGCCAAGATTTATGGAGGAGGGGGACATAAGAACGCATCAGGTGCCCGAGTTTTTGGAAGAAAGCTTGACGAGGTCGTACCTGACGTTCTTGTAACTGCAGGCAAAATTTTGTTTAAGGAAGAGGTAATCACAAATGAAAAGTGAATTTCAGGAGAAACATTTCACCGAAGTTAAATCTGATGCTGCTGTCGTTGTTTTCTGCAAGGAAGATGTAGATGGTTTGCGCAACACCAAGGGATTTGCCAATCTCCCTTTTGGTCGTGAAAACGAGCATGTGAAATCAGCAATTACAGCAAGCGAGTTTCAGGGTGAATCTGGTCAACAACTGATGGTTTTCGGCCTTTCGTATACACGGGCACTGGTTCTTATTGGTCTTGGTCAGAAGGATTCAATTACAAATGAGAAGCTTCGTAGAGCTGCAGCGTCAGGTACCAAAGCTATACAATCTGTATTTGGTAATTCTAATCGAAAAAAAAATTTGAAAGTGGTTTATTCTACTTCTTCAACAATTATCGAGCGCCTAACTGGATATGAGGCGGTTCATTCAATCCTCGAAGGTGCGTTACTTTCGGCGTATCGGTATAAGAAGTACTTGACTGTAAACAATAAGAGCGCAGAAATAGATTCGTTTGTTGTTGCATTCAAAGAATTGCAAACATCAATTGGACGAAAGGCGGCTCAGAATGCCCGGCTTGTTTGTGATGCGGTTTATTTTGCGCGTGATCTAGCAAATGCTCCAGCTAACGAAATTTACCCTGAGACACTTGCAGATGCCGCCACTAAGATGGCCAGGAAGTACAGGATAAAGTCAACAGTTTTCGATGAGAGGAAAATTCGCACACTCAGAATGGGTGGCCTACTTGCAGTTAGCGCCGGAAGTTCAAGGGCTCCTCGCTTTATCATACTTGAGTACAAGGGAAATCCGCACAGCAAAGATACGTACGTCATAGTTGGAAAGGGAATAACATTTGACAGTGGTGGAATTTCAATTAAGCCATCTGCAGGAATGGCAGAAATGAAAATGGATATGTCGGGAGCTGCTGCGGTGCTGGGTACACTTCAGGCTGTGGCATCGCTTAAGCTTCCTGTCAACGTGGTTGGGCTTGCCCCATGTACAGAAAATCTTCCCTCTGGCTCGGCCTATAAACCCGGTGACATCGTCACCACGATGTCAGGTCTGACAATTGAAGTCGACAACACTGACGCGGAAGGGAGAATCATCCTTTCGGATGCTCTTTATTTTGCACATCGGTTCAACCCTAAAGCTATAATTGATCTAGCAACTCTCACGGGAGCAGTAGTCGTTGCATTAGGACATCACGCTACAGGGATGTTTGGTACAAGCGAGGAAATCATGGCACAGCTTAGGGAAGCGGGTGAGCGGACATATGAGCGTGTCTGGCCGTTGCCTTTGTTTGAAGAATATGAAAAACAAATCAAGAGTGACGTAGCTGACGTCAAGAATGTTGGCGGTAAATGGGCAGGCTCAATCACCGCTGCTGCTTTTCTAAAGAAATTTACGGGTAATTTTCCGTGGGTACATCTCGATATAGCTGGCACTGCAATGCTGGAAGAAGAGATGGATTATTCCCCCAAGGGAGGCTCAGGAGTGGGAGTCAGACTTTTGACACAGTTTTTTAAACAAATTGCCAGTTGAAGTAGTTTTGACCTTTTGAAACTTGCATATAGGTGTGAATTGTCTAAGAAAACTAAAACCCGGTTAGGTTTGTTATAAATTGTGAAACTGTTTATCGATTTTTTCATCAAATTAAGTGATTAAACTTTTAACGAAAGGAAAATAAAACATGTCGAACGTCCCTGAAACAACAACTGCGACGTTTAAAACTGAGGTCTTAGATTCTCCGACGCCCGTTTTAATCGACTTCTGGGCACCCTGGTGTGGTCCTTGCCGAATGGTTTCGCCTATAGTCGAAGAACTAGCTCGTGAGTATGATGGGAAAATAAAGGTGATGAAATTAAACACCGATGAGAATATGGACATCGCAATCCAGTATAATATACTGAGTATTCCAACTCTTGGGTTCTTTAAAGGTGGCCAAATGGTGGATAGGATTATAGGTGCGGTTCCAAAGAAGGTTATTGTCGATAAAATTAACAAAGTGTTTCAGTCAAATTAAGAAGGAGACCAATGGCTTTTATCCAGGAAGAAGACAAAGATGAAATCCGTGAACAGATTGGAGAACTGACAAATGATGTAAAAATTGTGGTGTTTACTCAAGACGAAAATTGTCAGTACTGTCAAGAGACCGCAGCAATTGTTGAGGAGTTATCTCAACTGAATGATAAAATCAGGTTTGAAAAGTACGATATCGAAGTAAATAGTGATATTGCTGCAAAGTTTGGAATCAAACGTGCTCCAGCAATTGTTGTGATGAATGGTAAAGACTATGGAATTCGATACTATGGAATCCCTGCTGGTTACGAGTTCGTATCCTTGATGAATGCCGTGAAGAATGTGGGGACTTCCTCGACTGAGCTTTCAAATGAGACTGTTGATAAGCTCTCGCAAATCAAATCTCCAGTCCACATACAAGTGTTTGTAACCCCATCCTGTCCATACTGTCCAACAGCAGTTGTTCTATCACACCAATTTGCGATGGTCAATGATCTCATCACAGCAGACGCAATTGAGGCATCAGAGTTTCCAGAGCTTGCACTGGAGTATAATGTCCGGGGAGTCCCGCGAATTGTAGTAAACGAAACCCATCACTTCGAGGGTGCCCTTCCGGAAGAATGGTTTGCAGACGAAGTTGTCAAGGCTGTGACCGAAGGTGGAATTTGACATTAACCATCCGCTGAGAAATCAGAAATGCAGGCGATGTGGTTCATCCATGAAACCACAAATGGCATGCTGTGGCAGCATTTATTTCTTTACTTGTGAGAAGTGCGGGTGGTTATCGGCTTTAACTGATAAGATGCTGAAAGATTTAATTAAAGAGTATGAAAAGCAAAAAGAAATTAACCCATCGGTTTGAACCAAAGCACCACAGAGGTCTGGAATCTCGATACAGGCGCCGAATTCTCCCGCCAACTACAATTCTCAAGTCTTTTGGATTGAAGAAGGGGATGAAAGTCGCGGATGTGGGGGTGGGAACAGGTTATTTCCTCATACCGGCAGCACGAATAGTGGGTCAGCAAGGTAAAGCTTATGGAATAGATGTTTCTGAAGAAATGCTCCAAATACTCTCAAAGAAGCGGCTTCCCAGAAATACTGTAATTGTGCATAGTATCGATGGCTATTCTTTTGATGTCCCCTCTTCGGAGGTCAACTTTGTCGTTGCTAGCGCGATTCTTCATGAAAACGATCCTGATAAGTTTCTTCGAGAACTAAGGAGAATTATGAAAAGGAAAGGGAAACTTCTTATCATCGAATGGAAAAAGACGTCCAAATTTGGTCCTCCATTGGATGAAAGGCTTGATGAAGAAGATGTTGTCAGGATGTTGAAAAGGAACAGGTTCAGACCGGTGACGAGTCGTAGCCTTAATGCACGATATTATGCTGTCTTATCTGAAAAAGTATAGGTGACAATGTGTATCTAAAAAAGCATTTTACACGTAAGAATTTTCTCAAACTAACTTTTATCTTGATCGGAGCAGCTGCCGGTTATGCATACTACTATTTTATTGGGTGTACTTCAGGAACCTGTCCTATTTCAAGCAACCCTTACGTGAGCACCCTTTATGGTGGTATGATTGGCTTTGCGCTGGGCGCGGTCAAAGAGGAATGAAATGTTACTTGTTCTGTACGTACTCCTTGGTATCTTCATTGCCTTCATGGGAATGCAATACCTACTTGTATTAAGAAGTAAGTTCAACAAAGGTAAAAAAGTGGAACCCGTAGGGGGGAGGCTGGGGAAAATGATGCTTCGTGGGGAGCGCATAATGATGTATTTTTATTCACCGGCCTGCCGAGCGTGTAAAATTCAAACTCCAATTGTCGACAAGCTTATGGCTGAAGGCCATGCGATTCAAAAGATCGACATATCAAGAGATATCTCGTTGGCGCGTAAATTTGGTGTGATGGCAACCCCCACGACAATCGTCCTTAAAGGCAATACGATAGTTGAATTTATTGTGGGTGTAAAGTCCGAGGAGAAATTGAGGAGATACTTAAACTAAACTAAGAAAATAAAAGACGAGGTGAAGTAAAATGTCACAAAAAGCAAAACAGAAGAGTTTTCTCGAGAAAAATCTGCACTTGATAGTTATTGCAATTGTACTGGTAGTAATAGGTGCTGTGTATTTGAATAAGTCCAGTAACGGATCGTCTTCAGAGCAGGCAACAGATGTTGCAAGTGTCTCTTCGGCGACAACTGTTTCAAGTACACCTGGTGAGGGTACGCCTGCCCCAGATTTTGCTCTCAAAACAACCGACGGCAAAACAATTAAACTTTCCGATTTTCGCGGTAAGGTTGTTATAGTCGACTTTTGGGCAACATGGTGCCCCCCATGCCGTGCTGAGATCCCGGACTTTATAAGGCTTTATTCAAATTACAAGGACAAGGGTTTTCAGATGCTAGGTATTTCTCTCGACCAGGGTGGGCTTAATGACGTCATTCCGTTTATGAAGAAATATGGAATCAATTATCCAATAATGCTTGGCAATGATGAAGTTGTTGCCGCATACGGAGGAATCCGTGGCATACCTACGACATTTGTGATAGACAAAAGGGGGAATGTCCGTGCGGCATTCGAAGGATATAGGCCACCTTCTGTCTTCGAAAGCCTCGTGCAAAAATTGTCCCTGGAAAAATGAAACTGTTGGTGAATTAATGAAAGTTGAGCTGAAGCAAGTTGAAGGGGGCACATTCGTTGTGAAGGCGGATTCCAACCACTGGGTTGTGTTGGACGCGTCTACAAATGAGGGGGGTAGTGATGCGGCTTCCAGACCAATGGAGCTTGTCCTTATGGGACTGGCTGGATGTACGGCAATTGATGTGGAGTTGATTCTAAAAAAGAAACGTGCCCCAATCAAGAAATTAGAACTGAAGGTTGATGCCGAAAGAGCAGAAGAGCATCCCAAGGTATTCAAGCAAATTCACATTTCTTACATTATTCATGGTGCTGTCAACCGTGCGGACGCTGAACATGCGGTGGCTCTGTCGGAAGAAAAGTATTGCTCTGCTTCTGCAATGCTGAGACGTACAGCTGAGATCACTTACGATATTCAAATCCTTCCGTGAAGGATGAGAAGCGGTGCAATGGAGAGGGTTCAATACTAATCGGGGAAGGTGCTTCCTTTGTTATCTTATGTCTCCACGTGCCATTCTGCTCTCATTGTCTCTAAGAACTTATAGTGCGTAAGGTCAAAATGTATCGGGGTGATCGAGATGTAACCATGTCTCAGAGCCACCTGGTCAACATCCTCCTCATGGTCAAGAATTTGCATCTTGCCGGCAAGCCAGTAATAGTCTCTATTCCTTGGGTCCTTTCGTTGAAAGAACTCGTCGTCCCATCGAGATCTTCCTTGTCGCGTAAACATTATCCCTTTTATCTTCGCAGCAGGAAGCGCAGGTACGTTGATGTTCAGGACCGTATCCTTTGGGAGGCTTTCTCGGCAGACGAACTTTGCAATTGACATTGCGATTTTTGCTGCTGGTTTGAAGTTTGGTTTTCGCGTGCTTTCGAGGGAAACTGCGATCGACGGAATGCCAAGGATCGTCCCCTCTGTAGCAGCGCTGACAGTCCCCGAGTAAATCACATTTACCGCGGTGTTAAGTCCGTCATTAATGCCGGAGATGACCAGGTCAGGTTTAGCTCTCAAGAGAGTGCGTATCGCAAGCTTCACACAATCAGCAGGAGTGCCATCAACGGCATAGCCGAAAAGCTTCCCGTCTCGATAGAATTTGTGTGCTCTCAGTGGTGTGCGCACTGTTATTGCATGTCCTACTGCACTTTGTTGAATGCTGGGTGCAACTACCGAAACGTTAGCAAATCTCTTAAGTGCTTTAACGAGGACATAAAGTCCTTCAGCGTCTATCCCATCGTCATTTGATACTAGAATATGCGGTTTAGGCTTCATACAAAAATTTAACCGAAAAACTCTTCAGATACATCAGCATAATAAATCCATAATCAATATGAAACTTATCATCGATAGTATGTAAAGTTCATGCCTTCGTCTTCAGTAGAGATTTATTATATTTACTCAGGTATTGAACTGTCAAAATGGATGCTTAAAGTGTTTCCAGGTAATCAAAGTTTCGATGCTGTGAGGGTAATACAGTACATGCTTGCCCCGGCAGTAATGATAAATGCATGTGGGCTTCTGCTTCTCAGTGCCAACAATAAATATTCTAATGTTGTCAACCGCATTCGGTTGATTAATGATGAGAAGAGGAGGCTTATTCATAGGGCAGCGGAAAAGGATTTTACCCCAGAAGAAAATTTGCGTTTGGAAAGTGCGACACGACAATTGTACGATTTGAACATTCGTGCTCGACTTGTAAGGAATTCAGTGCTGAGTTATACAATTGCTGCAGCAATGTTTGTTCTATGTTCTCTTTCAATAGGGGCAGGAATGTTCCAGGCATTTGTCTGGTGGGAGCGGATCTCCACGTTAGTTTTTCTTGCGGGGATGATTGCTGTTTTTGTTGGTGTAATGTTTGGTGTCCTTGAATCTAAGAAGGGTTATGAAATAGTCCAGTTTGAGATAGAAGCAGAGCAATAGATAGTTTAAGCAACAGCACTTTTTGCTAGCTGTCATTTTTTACGCATGGAGGCTACGTGATTGAAATGTAGGTTCAAATCATTAGATTACAAACTTAGGAGACAAGTATGTCAGCAGTGGTATTTGATATTGAAACGGCGGCATTTGATTTTGATGATTTTGATGAGGCACAGAAGGAGTACTTAATGAAATCGGCAGAGAAAGAGGAAAATGAGGAGTTGCGACAAAAGGCAAGGGAGGAAATATTAAAACAATTAAGCCTCTGGCCTCTGACGGCCCGGGTCGTTGCTATTGCCTTACTGAATGTTGAGTCTGGAAATGGTATTACCCTGTTTTATTCCGATGAAGAGATGAAATTCGATAAAAACGAATCTGATCATAGTTATACATTTATTGGCACAAACGAGCCAAATATGCTCACAAAGTTTTGGGAGCTTGTTTCCAAGTTCGACGCGTTTATAACGTTTAATGGTCGAAGCTTTGATTGCCCATTTCTCATGCTGCGCTCAGGCATTTTAGGGATCAGGCCCTCAATAAACCTAATGGCAGGATCGCGATACTCGATGCAAAATCATATTGACCTTTTAGAAGAGCTAACGTTTCATGGCGTGACAAGAAAGTTCAACTTGGATTTTTACTGTAAAGCTTTTGGAATCCAGAGCCCGAAGTCGCATGGCATTACTGGTTATGACATCAATGACTATTTCAAAGCAAGAAGGTATAAAGAAATCGCTCAATATTGTATGGGCGACGTTTTAGCTACTGCACAGCTGTATGCCAAATGGAGATATTTGTATGAGGGGTTGAAGTGAAACAGCTTACTGAATCGCAAATTAGAACTCTTGACATAACGAGGCATATGTCAGTAACGGCGAATGCCGGTTCTGGGAAAACAAGCGTTTTAGTCGAACGTTTTCTCCAGGCTATAAGAAGTGGGATAAGAGTTGACGAGATACTGTGCCTCACATTTACGGATAAGGCTGCACTTGAACTCCGTGAACGGATTGGTCGCGCACTATTGGAACGAATGAATAGCCCAGAGCCAGATGAAATCGTCGCGAGGTACAGGGGGGCAAAATCAAGTATGCTTGATGCGAACATCAGTACGATTCATTCGTTTTGCTTAAATGTTCTCAGGGAATTTCCTGTTGAGGCCGGTGTAGATGCAAATTTTAAAGTGCTGGAGGATTTTGATGCAGCATCACTCAAGAGAGACGCAGCAGAAGAAGCCGTAATCGACTCCCTTTCGGGTGAAACGGAATTCGCAAAGCAAACTCACCAGTTTCTTGTCAGATTTGGCTATAAGCAAACTCTTGACATACTTAGTGAAATGTTTTCACATCGGGAAAAGCTTGCACATAAGAAAATCATTTACAATACCCAGCATGATAGCTCCGAGTTCCTCATACCCCGCATAGAGATTTTGAGAGACCATTGGAGCCGACTCGGGAAACTAATTGTGGAAATATCACGGAATTCTATCAGGCATAACGGAAATGGCAAAGAGAATTTCCTCTCTGCTGTTGAGTCACTTGAGAATTCCTTCAACACATCGGAGATAGATCCTCTATCATTGTTGCCAGGTGTGTCCAGAGTATTGGAACTGGTTCTTACGAAGCAACAGAAATTGAGGTCAGGTGTGGAGATAATTCCTAATGGTGATTTTAATCAGCGCCAGATTTACGAAATTATAAAGAGTACTTACCAGATACTTTACGGAGGCGATGACACGGGGGAATTATCTCCAGTATCAATTCAACAGTATCTCGACGATGCCCATACAATTTATGGTTTGTATCTTGCTGCTGAACAGCGATACGACGAAAAAAAGACTTCCCGAGGCGCCCTTGATTTTGATGACCTTCAGCTTTTTGTTTTGAAGTTGCTAAAATTTAATGAGACCGTCAGCAATGTTCTCAGGAACAGGTTCAAACAGATAATGGTAGATGAATATCAGGATACGAACTTGTTGCAGTATGAGATTTTCAAGGGGCTAATAAAAGATTTTTCAGTTGACGGTAGAATCTTCGTAGTTGGAGATCCGAAGCAATCTATTTATAGATTTAGAAATGCCCAGGTAGAGGTATTTAAAAGGACCGAAGAGGACCTGACAACACTTCCAAATGCTGAAGTAATTGCGCTGGCAGAAAGCTTTCGCATGAACGGTGAAATCGCGAAATTTGTGGACTGGCTTTTTGCCGATATCATGAAGAAAAACCCCCTCTTTAAACAGTTGGGATTTAAGTCAACATCGGAAGCTGAATATAGTGCAATTAAACCCATTCGAACCGTCGAGGCTACTGGTTCCGTTGAGATATTTTATGCAGAAGGAGAGAATCGGGCGAATAACTCAGATGCAACGCCCATTGAACTTCAGTCGAATTTTGTTGCTGCAAGAATTAAGAAGATGGTCATGACTGGAGAAAAGATTAGCAAAAATATTGACGGTGAGGAGGTCCTGTCAAGAATTGAATACGGCGATATTGGGGTCTTACTTCGTACTCGAGCATATCTTAAGAATCTTGAAAATGCATTAAAAAAATACAATATTCCATATGTTGTAGCGTCAGGAAGGGGGTTTTACTCGTCTCAAGAAGTACTTGATTTGACAAACTACCTCAACTTTTTGCAAGATACATATTCTGATGTGAGCTTGTTAACCGTTTTGCGATCTCCTATGTTTGGTATCTCTGACGAGGAGCTTTATCACATATCCAATGCAGCGGGTGAATCTCTGTTTGAAAAACTTAATAACTTTTCTTTATCAGGTTCGGCCTCTGAAGAAGTCATGTATGCTTCAAGAGTTCTCCAAGAGGAGATCCAATTTGCTTATAGATTAAATATACCTCAGTTGCTCGATAGAATCCTGGCGAGGACCGGGTGGTTGGCTGCTGACTTCTCAGTTGGGGCTAACCACACAAGGGAGACGCAGCGTCTGGCGAATTTAAGAAAAATGAAAGAGATTGCACGCGACTTTGAGGCACGCGGATTCAGTAGCTTGTACGATTTTGTAGAACGCCTTGAGGACCTTAAGGAAGAAGGTAATGAAGGGCAAGCATCTATAGAAGAGACGTCGAATGTTGTCCGAGTACTTACCATACACTCGGCAAAAGGATTGGAGTTTCCTGTAGTTTTTTTGCCTTTTTGCAATACTGGGGTGGAAACTAAGCGGAAAGTCATTGTTAGCGACGATGTTGGGATTATTCCGATTTTCGATCAGGGTATCCCAAAAGAATTCGCACTTTACAAGAAACTCGAAGAGATAAATGAAAGAGCCGAGGTATCGAGACTTTTCTATGTTGCCTGTACACGTGCGAAAGATAAGCTAATATTGACGAGTGGTGAACGGACAAAGAAGATGTCGTTTGGTGAAATTCTTAAGGAAAAAGCCGATTTAAACTCCATTGTTGGAGATTATCTTGAGTGCAATGGCGCCAAAGTATTTGTCTACGGTAGTATTCCCGAAACAGAAACTGCCGGAGGATCTGGAGTTAAGCCAAACATTGAGGTGGGTAATGTCCGTATAGAGGGGCTTTCAGCAAATGTTGATGGTGAGATTTATTCGGCTACTGTTTTGCAAACCTTTAAACTTTGTCCAACAAAATATTTTCTACGATATCAGATTGGATTACCCACTCCGGAAATTGTCTGGGATGAAGACGAAAACTCTGAGTTCAGCGATGAAATCCTTTCTACAATTAAAGGTCGTGTAATTCATAAGGCGCTTCAAAACCTTCTACCTCAATTATCAAAGGTTGATGATGATATGATAGCTATCTCGGTTAGAAATGCGATTCTGTTGGAAAGCAATATTCGAGTTGACCAGGATAAAATTTCGAACACGATAATTGATATTAGGCAAAATGTAGCAAATGCCATTGAAACCATTCGAAGACTTAATTTTAAGGGCCAGATGTATGTGGAGCAAACAATCACACAAAGGTTCTGGGAAGATTACCTGACAGGCACAATTGACCTCCTGCTCGAAAATGAAAACGGATTCCAAATTATTGACTACAAGACTAACAGGATTGATAGAGATATTGAAAAAATTTACGAGGATTATGAAATACAGATGAAAATGTACGCACTGTTGTGTAGATTGATCAATCCGTATCAGAAGTCAGTACAGGCGACACTGGTTTTCACACGCAAGAAAGGCCTTGCCTTTAGCAAGTCTTATCACGTAGAAGAGCTTGAAGGTTTCGCAAGCGAACTTAGAGCCCTGATACGTGAATTAAAATCGCTGAAATTCAATGCTGGAAGTTTTCCAACAAGCACAAATCACTGTAAGCGCTGTGAGTATTATTCCCGTGAAATGACGAAATGTTTATTTGAAAAAAAATCTTGGATTAATTAAGAATAGAAAAGGTGAATTGCTACAGCATCAGATGGATTTTTTGAAAAAATTCTGTGGTCCTGGTCAGCAAAATCTGGTTTGAAAGGAAGCTATTTGCAACAGTTCCCTTTGCTTCTAGATTTAATTGATCTCCATATCAAACCTGCCGCAATAACAAGTAACACTCCTAGGAATATAACTTCGCCTGTCATAGAGTCATCCCGACGTTGTAAACTATAAAGGCAACTACCCAGGCTATTGCAAAACTGTATGCGAGAAAGATAAGGGCTACCCATTTCCCGGCTTCCCTTGCCATAACTGCGACTGTGGCAAGACAAGAGGTGTATAGAAGAAGGAATATCATAAATGAGAGAGCTGATGCAGGCGTGAAACTTCCTTTGATCACATTTCTTAGATTGACATCACCTGTATCAGCTTTTAAGGTATTTATGCCAGGTTTAAGTAATGAAAGAAGACTTTCTTTTACAGCGAAAATAAGGTTTATTGCTTGACCCTTCAGTTCATTAACCACATGAAAATTCTTTTTTTCAATCTCGACGTTGGCGGAATAAATTGTTCCCATGGAGCTCAGCACAATTTCTCTTGCAAGGAAGGCTGGAATCAGTGATGTTGATATTCGCCAATCTTTAATTCCAATTGGCTTGAAAATAGGCGTTATTGATTTGCCAATGTATGCAGCTGCACTTTGAGATGGATTCTTAATTCCAGGTGGAATATTCAAAAGAATCCAAATTACAACTGAAGCCGCAAATATCAACGTACCGGCTCGGTAGAGAAAGTTTTTTATTTGTGCCCAGACGATTCTTACAACAGTGATCAGCGACGGTACTCTATAGGGCGGCAGTTCCATTACAAAGTGAGATAGTCGTCCTTTAAATGCGGTTTTTCTCAAGAAAAATGCTGTCATGAGACCAATCAGAATTCCAAGCACGTACAATGAAAAAATGACAATGGCAGGATTACTGAAGAAAAGAACAGCAAAGAACGAAAACACAATGAGTCGTGCTGGACAACTCATGAACGGGATCATTGCGATCACCAGCAACTTGTCCCGCCTATTTTCTAGAGTGCGGGTTGCCATTATTGCAGGAACGTTGCAACCAAAACCTAAAAGAAGAGGAATCATTCCCTTGCCGTGTAAACCGAGTTTGTGCATGAACCTATCCATGAGAAAAGCAATTCGTGGCATGTATCCTGACATTTCAAGCAGTGCTAGCAAGAAGTAAATTGTACCTATTAGCGGGACGAAGGTGATCACAAATCCGACACCGCCCACCACGGCTTCAGAGAAAAACTTCAGCATCCATTCAGTTGCACCAGCTTTTGTCAAAGCCATTGCGACAACTGGTGACAGGAAGTTATTGATGAAACCCTCAGTCCATTCCATTAATGGATTTGAGAAATCAAATGAAATTTTGAATAGCAAAAACATGGCAGCAAGAAAAATAAAAAATCCATAAATAGGATGAAGAATGACCTTGTCAATCCTGTCTGTGATATCTCTCGCCGTGGAATTTTTCTTTTTGAAGGTTTCTGCGAAAAAACCATTTGCGAAAGAGTACCTTTCATCTTTAATGATCGTTGTAATGTTCTTCTTATAAAACTTCTCCAGGGCTATGCGCTGTGCTTTACCCTTTTCGCTTTTTGAGAGAAAATCGATCAGCGTATGTTTGTTAATGCTCCCGTTGCGGATCTGTTCACTGACTTGTGCCAGAGCGTCTTCAAATCTATCGTTATATTTGATTGGTTTTGGAACTTTTTGATTTTCGTAGACGTCAACTATGGCATCGAGGAGTTTATCCACTCCGTCACCAGTTTTGCCGTTTGTTTTGACTACTGGAATATCTAAAACTTCGCTCATATGAAACGTGTTTACTGCGACCCCATGCCTTTCTGCCTCATCTATCATATTAAGAGCAATGACCATAGGTTTACCAAATTCAAGGAGTTCTAAAGTAAGGAGTAAATCCCGTTCCGCATTGGCTGTTTCGATGACATCGAGTACGACGTCAGGATCGCCGTCTGATAGGAAGTTATGAGCGATTTTTTCGTCTTCAGATATTGGATCTAATGTATAAATGCCAGGTAGATCAACAAGGTGGATTTCATACCCCTTATGAGCTGTGAGTCCCTCCTTCCTTTCAACAGTTACCCCAGGCCAGTTGCCAACTGAAAGATTAGCTCTGGCTGCGTGATTCAGGATGGTGGTTTTCCCAACATTTGGATTGCCAGTAACAGCTACTGTGATCTTTTTTCGCATTTTACCTCTATACTCCGAGCGACATCGGACGTTATCACTATTCGTGACATACTGGTGCTTACAAGAATACCTCTACCAAGTCGCTGGAGTACTTTTATTTTTCGACCAGGCCTCAATCCCATTGCTTCAATCTTCAGGAGAATTTCATTGTGGTTTGAAAATCCTGTAATTTGAGCAACCTCACCGACTTGCAGGTCGTTCAACGTCTTGACGCTGTCACTGGAGGTTCCCTGACCAAACTTATGCCTGAATCTGTTTCTATTTTGCATATTTAGTCTCAGCTTTTACGTATTGTGAGCTTTCTTTTGGCAGTCCGGGCACACACCAAAGATTTGATGCGAATGACCAGTGAGTTTGAATTTGAATCTCTTTGCAACCATCTCCTGCGCATTTTCAATTCCTTCGTCAACAAATTCAACGATCTTACCGCATTCTATACACACCAGATGGTCATGATGAGTCCTGCCAAAGGCTTTTTCAAATCGAGAGCCATGGTCCTTTAAGCGAGCTCGGAAGACAAGGCCGCACTCTTCAAGGACATCCAGAGTGTTATATACCGTAGCCCTCGAAATCTTACTACCCGAGGTTTTCATCTTTAGGAACAGCTCGTCGGCGTCAAAGTGTCCGTCTGTTTCCATTACGTAATCGAGCACTTCAAATCGCTCCGGAGTAATGCGGTAGTTTCCCGCTTTCAAATACTCTTCCAATTTTTGTCGAGCGGCATCACTTTTATTCATTTTACGAAGTCTAAATAATATTAACGATTTGATCCGAGTGTTTCAAGACACCAGGTCGATGCTGCCTTATTTATGTATTTTATCAAAATTTCATATTCTTGATTTGTCAGGTGAGCTTTTTGCATCATCCTTGGGAGTGAATCTCGCCAATTCTTCAGGTTGGAATCCTTTGGGGTTGGTACAC
>Ga0207433_10000157_pt1 | contig 162655 bp, 131 predicted proteins | sample YelNatPaOPGAMG01_FD_187559 | JGI IMG/M metagenome (GOLD analysis project Ga0207433, IMG submission 187559) | Hot spring thermophilic microbial communities from Obsidian Pool, Yellowstone National Park, USA - OP-RAMG-01 (SPAdes) (version 3) | ecosystem: Environmental > Aquatic > Thermal... | reverse complement strand
CGTACGATCACCAGACTGACGTTTTCGGGCAAGGCCTGGACTACTTGCCGGCTGGCATACTGACCATCGGCTACGACTCGCCAACGCACCTGCGGCAAGGCTTCGGCTGTCTGTTGGGTCATTCTTCCAGCCAGTTCTTGCTGGGTATGGAAGGGATGGTCTCGGTCGCAGTCGGTCTACTTGCGATAGAGGACAAAGATCGCCGGAAGGGCCCAGCTGAGCAAAGGCCAGGCAGCTAGTTGCAGGGTAACCGCCCAGACCAGCCAGTTGTTGGCCCAATGGATGACCGTGCCCCGATGGCTGGGTCCTGTGGCATAGGCATCCTTGAACCAGCCGGCATGGGCCAGATGTCTGCCGCAGCGACGGGCTGTCGTATCGTCTATGGCCAGATCGGCTATGATCTGGCAGGCCTGGCCCTGGGCCGCTTCGAGCAGCAAGGGGTAGATCACCCGTTGCAGCAGGGCTGTACAGAGGTCCGACAGGTCCCAGGCCGCACGATAGAAGAACTTCTGGTAGACCGTCCAATGCCGGTCGGCCTGGTCTGCCAGGGTACGAAAGATGGCTGTCACCGTGGCTGGAGGGCGATTGAGTACCCAGCCCAAGGCGATTTGCCGCCATGTACGGGCGGTAGGTTCGGTGAAAAGGTAACAAACTTGCTGGACAAGGGCGTCCCATGCCGATACCAAGGAAGGAGCATCCATGCCGACCTCCTGTCAATGTATATGATGTTGTCTACCACATACATCGGGTTGTCGGCATGTTTTCTATCATCGAATTAGATTCCAAGAGTGGCTAAACTTGACTATCCAAAGATATTGGAAGATAGATCGTAAACTCCCTTGTCTTATCTTGCTGACTGCCCAAGGTAAATGGGATGGATTGTCTCTGGGGTGGTGCGGATTTGCCCAAGTCATACATGGCCGTGATCGAACCACTGGAATTCGGCGGCAGATGTAGGACCGCTACACCATCGGCATCCGTTAAGGCCATCGCCCCCACAAGGTTATCTGTCAAGGAATACGACACCCTGACACCGGCTACAGGCCTGCCCTCGAGATCTACTACCTTGACGGTTACAGGTATGCCCTTACGGAATTCCAGTCTTCCAAGGTCCAGTACCTCACCTTGTTCGAGCCTTACAGGGCCTACCTTGACGGGGATATACTGGCTATACTGCCGTGGTACCATGCTGATCTCTATGTCGAAACCTGCCAGGACCTGGAAGACCTGGTCCTGATTTGCCTGCAACCTAGATTGTGTGGAGATGATCGGCCCTTTTGTGATAGGAGCACCCCCATAGATGTACGCCAAGCAAGGGGCCTTCTCGTGAGCCGCTGCCTGCCAATGGGCATATACTCGCACGCGCCTATCAAAAACATCGTATTCACTCAGAAGTAAATGGACCCTCACAGTCGCTGCAGGAAATAGCAAGATCGGCGGCAGCCTCACGACGCCAGATAAATCTGGCTCGAATGACTCCCAACTGGGTCCAGTTCTTGTAGGCCCTTCAGGCAAGACCGGGTATCGCAGGTCTATCCTCACAGGCAGGTGGTCTTGCTCCACTGCCCATATCTGCGTAAACTCACCTATCTCAAACGGTGCCAGCCGTATCTCAAACATGCCATTCGCGTCTGTCCTGGTTACCCTGCTTAGATGACATGCCGACTTAAACGGTGCTAGCGCAGAACCATTTGGGTCAAGCAGGTTCTCCCTGTGGATGGCCTGCCACTGCTGCGGATCCAGGATTGGCAGGCCAAGCGTCGGTATCTTTGGATCGGTACTGAATACGATCACGTCACTAATGGGCCGGCCTGAGATACCATGTACGACCTGACCGATACATCTAGTGATAGTGAACTGATCCTTGATCCTTGCAGGCCTGAATTCGACAAGTTGCGGCAGATCCTCACCGATCTCCACAGGGCCGAATTCGTATACCTTACCGTCCCAGATGGCAGTTGCGGTATAGGTGCCAGCCTCAATGACCTCCGGCGATAAACCGTTGAACGACAAGGTTGTCCGTCTGCCCTCAGGGCGGACTATGTGTATACTAACCTTGGCAAGCATGTTCGGATCCGTTATAGGCCCCGATTCATCATAAAACACAAATTGCGGCGTAGGCCTATCCGGAACCAGTTCCAGGTCTATGTGGATCAGGCGCTGGGGCCCATCTCCAGGCCCTACTTGTGGCGGTGGATCAGGGTATCTGCTGCGAGACCTAAACCCAGCCTTTATGGCCTTGAACCTACTGAGATTGCCACCAGTACCTACCAGCTTGATCTGGAAACGGCCCTGCCGGTCTGTCAAACCAACCCGGTCACGTGACGCGGATAGGACCTCCAAGGCCCCCTGCCCCTCTGCTGTGGCCTGCTCGCGAATCAACTGCCAGTCCTGGTCTGTGAAATCCGCTGCCTCCTTGGATGCGAGGCGGTGGTTGGCCAATACATAAAGCCCTGCTGCTGGCTGGCCTGTATCTGCATAGTAGACCCTGCCTGCGTATACCCGCACCGTATCAAAGCGTATGACCAATTCTGCAGGCCCAGACTCAGGTACCCTGACCGGCACCGAATGCAATACTGCCCTGCTGGCTACTAACCAGCCCGAAACGATCGTCCCTGCAAGCAACTCCAGGCCATCCTTGAACTGTGCATACCTCAGGGTCCTTGGGAGCAGCCTGCCAGGCTCTGCTGTGGTTAGCTCGTACCTGGCCAGCCTCTGCCGGTCCACAACCTGGCTGTTGGGGTCTACGAACCTGAATGTGCATGATACCTTGGTGGTAGGGACAGACCTCAACGTGATGACCATATCGCTCCTGTTGACAGGTCCGATGGATACTTCCTCAACCGACAGGCCTGAGCCGGCTGGCGGGGCAATCCACATAAGCCTGTCAAACACACCTCCCTGGGGCCCGTAGATGCCAAATCGCCCCTCCTCGTCGGTCAAGACCTCCACCGAGTACCACGTAGGGCCGACCTCGTCTCGCCCTGGTTCAATCGGGATCTGATCCAGCCACAACCTGGCACCTGCGACAGGCCGGCCTTTTGCATCAACAACCCTGCCTGCCAATAGGTCCGGTCCTCGCTAGTGCCGGGCCACAACTGGCAATTGGATGACCGGCGGACCGGCTGGCCTGCAGCCACTGAACGCTACGGCGGCCCCGGGGTATGCCCGATGGAAGATGTGCAATACCGTGCCAGCGCAGCACGGTAGTCCCTTTGCCCTGCCTGCAGCGTCTGTAGAGGACCTGGCGATAAAGACCCGCATATCCTCGCCAGGGTCCATATCCACCCAGACCTCTATCTGGGCCATCGGTATAGGCATACGGTAGCCATCCGTAAATGTAACGGCATCAGGGCTCCAAGGCCTGGCCAGTAAGGAGATCTGCCCGTCAGGATTGTACCGAGCCACAGCCAGACAGCCTTGCAGGGCCTGCCTTACCTGGCCAAAGTCCTGGTCCGAATCCACCACCGCGATCACAGATCGTTCGGTAATGTCATGGACCGCGGCCTTGAGCAGTCCCAAACCAACCCTGTGCCATCTGTCTTGAGATAGCAGATCTGGTAGTTCCTTGGGTCTGCTATACAGTCCTTGTAGATCCTCACCTTGACGGGGTACCTTGCAAGGGCTTCCCTTATCTGCTGTTCATCCTTCAGGCTGGTGCTGTCCTGTGCAGCAACGATGGCAAGCATGCATATGGCTACGACGGTCATATACTCTCATTTCAATCGCCAAGCCAACTATACCACTTGGCCGACCGATATGCAAGGGATTATACGACCTAGCCCCGGCTGTGCTTGTCTTGTCTTATCACCCTCTTTGCCAACCTGAGCAATTGTGATCTGAGGGTCAGGTTCGCCCTTTCTGCTGCAGCCAGGTTGATCTCAAAGAAGACCTTGTTCTCCTCTATCCCGAGGTTTATGATCCCACCTGCATCCAGGAACCCTGCCTGATCTGCGATGGTCAACACTGGCTCATTTCGCACCGCCTTGAGTATCGCATCGATCCTAGGTCTCTCAGGGCCTGCGATGAATAGGATGTTGCACTGTCTCAGGATCTTGATACCATTTGGGTCTACCGATTGCTGGTCGTTGGGGTCAGGACGTACGGTGATCCTCCTAACCCTCAGATACCGCTGGCCCACAGGCTTTTCTAGCAAGGGGTCGAAGGCATCCTCGAATGGATCCTCGCCGACGATACCCAGGATGATATGGCCCTTTTGCTCGCCTTGATCGGGCTGCGGTTGCTCGAATCTAAAACCATCCACGAATTTTATAAAGTTATATATGAAGACCGCCTTCAACCTATATTCCCTCTGTCTGGCTGTATCCTGTGCAGCCCCGGCTGCAAGCGAGAGGGAAAGGACCAATATAGCCACAAGGACCCAGGAGGCCTTTCTCAAAGACCTCGAGGCCTCAGAAGCCCAGCACGCATTGAATGACGAATTCATGTGTCTGGTCGCCCCTTCCGTCGTTGTGGACAATGCTCTGGCTGACCCTAAAGTTGAACAGAGGATGCAGGGTAGGATACGGGTAAAAGACCAGGCCAAAGGTAGTCCGTTTCAGTATGTTACCAGACCCATCGTCCATGTAGGCCTGATCATAACGAACCACTGGTTCGAGGTGACGGTCGATCCGATATGCGGCCTCTGCATAGAACCCGTGCTTGTGCAGGTCGCCTGCGACGGCCTCTTGTACGGCACTGACATATTCACCCCTGAAGGTCCATTTGTACCTGGCGTATTCCGCATCCAGGTCCATGATAGAAAGGTATTCATCGCCGTCAATGGTATAAGCACCTCGGTAATAGGAAAAACCTCCTTCGAGGCCCCAATCCGTCTTGAATCCGATGCGGCCGCCTATGGCCTTGTTGTTATTGTGGGTGTCGCGGTTGTTGCCGCGCATGTCTCTGATGTCGCCACCATCGCCTGAGGCCTGTTCGAGGCCATTGACCACATAAACGGCATAGTTGAGCGTAGGCAAGCCCTTGGGCCTGTACTGTCCCCTCAACTGCAGCCCAGTCTCAGCCCAAACTATAGGCACGATCCTCCAGAGGCAATAAGGCCTATCGGGCAGCTTGTTGGCGTATTCAGGGCTGAGATACTCATTGAACCTACCCATTGGCACGAGGAACTTGCCCATGCGGATCATCAGCCAGTCATACAGCTTGTAGTCGAGCAGGCCATACCGTACCCCTGTATCGTCACCGCCGTGTTCGTACTCCAAGAGCACCTCCGCAGCGATCCTGTCCTCTACATTCGCCCCCACCAGGACATTGAAATAATGCATATCGAATGTCTCTACCTCCTTGCGGCGGTTCAGGTCGTAGTCCCTGTAGTCGAAGACCCCATAGCCATGTATGTAAGGTTTGACCTTGAGTTGGCCCAATTGTGTGCCGAACCAACCAGGCCTTCCGGTCTGGATGTCCACCTCCAACAGTTCTTCGAGGCTCATATTGTAGATCTCATCGAGGTCTGACGCTTGGTCTATCCCGTGGGCCAGCTCTTGAGACAGGCTACTTGGCAGGGCCAGAAGGCCTATAAAGATCATAGCTATTGCAAAAGCTGCACTACGCACATTCGATCCTTGCGACATCCTGTCGATAGTAGGATTATCGGCCTAATGAACGCAAACCTTGAGACAATGCCTTCCGTCCGACCTAGATCTGTGGAACTGAAATAGATCAGGCCCTGAAGTATCTGGCAGCGATCAGGTTTGCCGCCACACCGTATGCCGAGAGTATCAGAAGGTGCCTCCAGACCGTCGCAATGCCATTTCCCATACTAATCAGTTGGTGAAGGGCCGCCATTGCCCACCCGGTTGGCACTACCATCGCCATCCTTCCTAGCGGAGCCGGTGCAAGCTCCAAAGGCCACCAGCATCCACCAAGGGCGGCCATTGCCAGGGCGGTCAGTACACACACGGCCACAACACGCTCCTCTGTGGCAAACACCGACCCAACGAATACCCCCAAGGAGCCTGCCACCCAAGCAAAGATCAAGAGTGTCACGGCCACACCAGGAAGGTTAGAGCCCAGGTTGACATGGAACAGGAGCCTGCCTACAATAATAAGGAAAGCGATCTGGACCGTACCGAGGAGCATCAGGCCATAGATCTTGCCCATGATCAGCTCCAATCTGGTCACTGGCCCAGCGCAGAGCCGCCTGATGATGCCGTTGCCTCTCTGCGCGGACACGGAGGCCCCGCCGAATACCAGCAGGTTCATCATCAGGTACATCACCAGTGTACCAGGCAGGGAGAAGTTGAAACCACATGGGACCGGCCTTCGCCCAGCGAATCGCGTATCCAACCTCACCAGATCTGGGCCGGCCATCACTGCTCGCAATCTGGCCTCCGTGATCGGCAATGGATCGTTCGGATCCGCAACTACTTCAATGATATGGCTATTGATCGCGATCAGGGCCCTGATCAGCCGCAGCTCGATCATGAATGCATCTGCCTCTGCAGAATCGGACCTGCGGAAGAACTCGACATTGATGTGCTGGTGGTCCAAGACCTTGCTGGTAAGACCTGGCGGGATGCGTATACCGCGTGCAGCGGATCGGCCCTTATTAGGGTCCAGGCGGTCTATGCCCTGGGCACCGAGCTGGTCAACGAGGATCTTGCCCATGAAACCGCTGTCCTGGTTCTCGATAAGCACAGAAGGCCTGTGATTGAACGGAGCTGCCGGCCCGCGATTGGCAAGGCCCATGAAGTAGATGAAGACCAGCGGCATGACAAAGAGCCAGATATAGGCCGTCTTCCACTTGAGCAGGATACGGACGTCATTGTGGCCGATCTGGAGGATGTGCCTCATCCCAACGCCCCCCTCCTGAACCTCCTGCGAAACAGCCATGACGCAGCAGCGATCAGCAATATACTGACCCCTGCTAGTTTGAGGCATGCAAGGAACCAGGGTGCGTCTGGCTGGCCCCATTCCAGCCCACGAATCGTGTCAGAGAACCAATGGGTCGGCATGTATGGAGCGACGTGATCACGCAGGAATGACGGGAGGTTCTGCGGCGGAAACGCACACCCGCCGGCCATACCGATGGCGATCCCGACCATGTTGGCAAGTGCATTGGCCAACCGCTCCTCGGTAACCACTGCCGTAAGCATGGCCATGAGGCCCGCAGCAAAGAAGGCATAGGCCAGGGTCAAGATCACCAGGGCCACTGGATGCTGCCAGTCAAAGCGGAATATGACCGAGCCTCCACCCAACATGATCGCGCTGGCGACCAACACCAACACTACCGCGAAGATGACCTTTGCAGCCACCATCGGCAGGAGGCGATGACGGATGGTGTGGTAGCGTGCGAGCGTCCGGTACCGCAACTCGCGGTGCAGGTCGATCATACCGTTACCTGCGATAAACAGCAGGAACATCCCGGTCAATCCTACCAGGAGAAAACCGAACATATTGAAGCCTGGCCCCTGCCTGGAGGCACCAGTCCGGTGCCCATCTGCCCTGACCTGCCTGTTGTAGCCGATCAAGGGTGGATCCACATAATGCCTGATGGTCTTTAGTCTATCGCCAGCGCGTCTGATCAGGTCTGCGATCCTCTGATAGTCTCCATGTCCCTCCAAGACCGCCAGGACCTCGGGAAACTCGTGGCGGAAGTTCCGCGCCAATGCGTTCATGCCGGTGGCCACCACCGCCAACAGCTCCTCCAACACGGCGGGGTAAACCGACTGGGCTGGGTTCTTGATCAGTTCAAAACTGACCTGCTGGCAGGTCAGATAGTTGCGGGTAAAGTGCTCCGGTATGATCAGCACGGCACTGAGCTTATCCTCCATCAAGGCCTTTAAGGCCGCCTGACGGTCCAGGAAGATCGGCTCGAGGTATCGACTCGCCTGGCGATGATCGGCCACTGCCCTGAGCATGTCTGCCAAGGGGGTCTTGTCCTCGTCCACCACTGCGAATCGGATGCGACCTATCGCCCCGTCATTGGATCTGCCTCCGAAGGTCAGGCCGATCAAGGCGGTCATGGCCAATGGGACCAAGAGATTGATCAGCCATGGCAAGGGATTGCGGTAGGCCCTGCGTAGGTCCTTTGCAAGTAGCAATCCGATCATGGTCTACTGCCTCAGATCCCGGCCCGTCAGTTGTAGGAATAGATCATTGAGGCTGGGCCGCTTGAAGGTGACATTCTGCACCGGGAAAGGCAGACCCAGGAGATCCTTGAGGCATTCGGCAGGATCGCGATCCCCGGCGGCAGCAACGATAAGTTGGTGATCCGCCTGCTGGATGATCCTGAATCGCTGGAGAAATCCTGGCCATGAATCAGGGCGTGCATCCTTGAAGTCTGCCTCCAACACAAAGAGCCGGTCCCCACCGAGCCGATCCTGCAACTGCTTTAGTGTGCCTTCAGCCAGCAATCTGCCGTGGTCCAGGATGCCGATACGATCGCACAGGATCTCAGCCTCTTCCAGATAGTGTGTGGTATAGAGGATCGCTGTGCCTGATGATCGGAGGCTGCGGATGGCGTCCAGGATCTTGAGCCTGGCCTGTGGGTCGATCCCGACCGTGGGTTCGTCCAGCAATAGCAGCCTGGGTCGGTGCAAAAGCGCGCAAGCCAGGTTGATCGCCCTCTTCATCCCTCCAGAATAGGTCTTGACCGCATCCCTTGCCCTGTCCATCAGGGCCAGGGTATCCAGTAGCTCGATCGCACGGGATCTGGCCTGCCTGGCAGTCAGCCCGGCCAAACGGCCCCAAAACTCCAGGTTCTCCAGCCCGGTCAGCTCCTCATACACAGCCACCTCCTGCGGCACTACACCCATGATCCGTTTGGCCCTCTGTGGGTCGGACCAGAAGTCGCTGCCATCGATCAGGATCTGGCCTGAGTCAGGCCTGAGCAGGCCACAGACCATGGAGATGATGGTGGTCTTGCCAGCCCCATTGGGCCCGAGCAGCCCGTAGATCTGGCCTGGGCAGACCTGGAAACTGATTGAATCTGCTGCCTGTATCCGGCCAAACCTCTTGCACAATCCCTTCAGCTCTAGCATGACGATGTGGGCATCTTAGCTGAAGGTCTAGGCCATTGCAAGCATCAAGGTCAACGTCGCAAGGGTTTGCGGTTGACAGTCAACAAGATCGCGCTCTATAGTAGCCTTCGAGGCCGATCAAGTAAAGGCATGGATCCCTCATCATGAAAAACCAGAAAAATGCAAGATCATCGGTAAGAGGTGGAGGTGAAAGATGAAAAGGGACATGGGGATCATCGCTGCTGCGATAGTTTTATTGGCCGCCTTCAGCCTGTGTGGGGCGACCTTCGATCCAGCCCAGGCGTGGGCTGACCTGCTGCACTACATAAGGATCGCCAGATACGACCTGGCCAAGGCCTACGGACAGTCGCTGATAGACGGGAATGTCGATCCTGTAGCCCTTTTCGAATGGTCTGCCAGGTCACCTCAGGATTATCAGCTCCTGCAGCGTGCCAGCCAGAACATGTACGACAAGGAACTGGCCCAGATAGCGGATAGGCTCATAGCACTGATCGAACAAGGTAGACAGGCCCGTAGATCCGACCCTCAAGTCATCAGCCAGGAGATAGAAAGGTTGCTTGGTCCATCAGAGCGAGGCAATGCAATCGCATTGCAACGCCTGAGGGACTCTGGCGAGTATGCGGTGCCGTTCATCCTCGATGCGATGGCTGAACCTACCAGGAGGACATACATCGACAGGCTCGTGCAGGCCCTGGCCAACATCGGCGGTGCAGCAGTTAGGCCGCTGTGTGTGGCTATAAGGGCCGCTGACCCTGCGGTCAGGGTAGAGGTGGTCAGGGCATTGGGCAGGATAGGGTCATCTGAGGTCCTGCCATTCCTGAAGTATGTGGCAGAGAACGACCGTGTAGATGAGATCAGGGCCGTTGCTGCTGCTGGTATCAGACAGGTAGATCCATCTGCATCTGCACAGTCTGCTGCCTCATTGTTCTATAGGCTGGCCATGCAATACTACCAGCAGCCTGGTTCATCAGGGACGGTGAACATGTGGTTCTGGGATCCAAACAGCCAGTCGCTAGTGCGCAGACCCGTGGATGGTAGGCAATTCAACGACCTGATGTCGATGAGGTGTTGCGAGTGGACGCTCAGGGCAGATGCCAGCTACGCAGATGCCGTGAGCCTTTGGGCCGCTGCATTCATGAGGGCACAGTCTTATGGTATCCCGCTGCCAGGATACCTCCCTTACGCGGATGCAGGTCCACTTGTGCATGCCACTGCCACAGGCCCGCGCTATCTACAACAGGTGTTGGCCTTGGCACTAAAGGACGGCAACAAGGCATTGGCGATCGACGCACTGGAGGGGCTAATGGCCAATGCTGGGCCTAGATCCATACTTCTGCCAGTAGGTTCAGTCCAGCCTGTAGTGGAGGCATTGCGCTGGCAAGATCCACAGGTCAGGACCATGGCGGCAATCGCCATCGCTAATGCAGGTCCAAGAGGGCCCTTCAATGCCGCTCAGATCGTCGTCGAAAACCTCAGCGCTGCGATCGCCAGTGTGGCAGATCCCAATGCCGCCCCGGATCCGAACAAGGAAGGTTATGCCATCCGTAGCCTGGAGGCCATGCTGGCGATAGCAAGCCGGGCCGAGGGTACATACGACCTGCTGCCTTCCCAGCAAGCCCTGATTACAGCCACTCAGACAGGCCCGGCAAGTATCAGGGCGCTCGCATGCCATGTACTTGCCCATATACCTACCGCCCAGGCACAACAGGCACTGGCAAGCCAAGGCCTTCGGGCCGAAAACGACCTGGATCTGCGGGTGACGGCATTGGAGGCACTGGCCTTGTCTGCCAAGAACGGTGGCTGCCTTCTGGAAGGACAAATGGTCGAAGGGCTGTTGTCATTGGTAAGATCCAACCAGACACAACCGGATCTGAGACTGGCAGCGGCATCTGCCTTGGGCAGCTTGGACCTACCTAGTACGACAGTGAAGGACCTCATCTTGGCAGGTTCTGTGGATTGAGATGTGACTATTTGGGAGGCAAAAACGATGGTAAGGATGTCTTGCTTGCTGTTGCTGATAATGGCAGGTCTTGGCCATGCTACCGCCATGCCATACGGCCTTTCGGATCCTTGCGGGCTGGTGACAATAGGGATAGACCTCGAAGGCCAGATCAGGTTTTCCGTGACGTTCAAGGGCATGCCGATCGTCAAGGACTGCCCTATATCCATGACCATTGCAGATGGCCAGGTGTTGGGAAAGGACGCCCGTCTGGTCAGCTCGGCTACCAAGGATGTGGACCAGATATTGTCCGCTGAGGTACCAGTCAAGAATGCCAGGATAAGGGACCTGTTCAAGGAACTGACCTTGGACTTTGACGGAGGCTACGGCCTTGTAATCAGGGCATATCCCGATGCAGTCGCGTACCGTTGGACGATCGCAAGGAAAGGACCTTTCAAGGTAACAAATGAGGGGCTTACGCTGCATTTTACGCAGGATCATGGCGTATACTTTCCTGAGGAGGAAAGCCTGCTTTCCCACTCGGAGCGGACATATAGATACCTGAGGCTGACACAGATAGGGGCAAGGCAATTCTGTAGCCTGCCTGCCCTGATCGATATACAAGGAGGCCCGAAGGTCGCCATCACGGAGTCTGACCTGCTGGACTATCCTGGGATGTACATGAAGGGCACTGCCGGCCAGGCTCTGGAGGCCATGTTTCCTGCAGTAGCCATCAAGGAGCAGCAGGTCGACGACCGGACCGTGCGGGTCACGGAACGCGCGAACTACATTGCATCGACCTCAGGACCTAGGGCATTCCCATGGCGCGTGCTGATCATAGCAGCAAAGGACAGCGATCTTATCACCAACGAGACGGTCTACAAGCTGGCAAGCCCATGTAGACTGGCCGATACGTCGTGGATAAGACCAGGCAAGGTGGCCTGGGACTGGTGGAATGCCAACAATCTTTATGGCGTTGACTTTCGCGCTGGGGTGAATACGCAGACATACAAGTATTACATCGATTTTGCTGCCAAGTACGGCATCGAATATGTGATCCTCGATGAAGGCTGGTATCCACTGGGCAATCTCCTGGCCAATGCAAAGGATATGGACATCGAGGAGATATTCAGGTATGCAAAGCAAAAGGGTGTAGGGATCATACTCTGGACCACATGGAAGACGCTAGATGATCAGCTCGAACCTGCAATGGAGCGATTCTCGAGATTAGGGGCTGTAGGCGTGAAGGTCGACTTTATGCAGAGGGATGACCAGTGGATGGTCAACTATTATCAGAAGATCGCCGAAGAGGCTGCAAAGAGGCACTTCTTGGTGGATTTCCACGGTGCGTACAAGCCAACGGGCCTTCGCAGGACCTATCCGAATGTGATAACCCGCGAGGGGGTCAAGGGGCTAGAACACAACAAGTGGTCCAGGGATATCACCCCAGAGCATAATGTCACCATACCATTCATCAGGATGCTGGCAGGCCCTATGGACTATACCCCTGGGGCCATGCTGAACGCCCAGCAAAGCGAGTTTGCGATATGCTTCAATAGACCAATGAGCCAGGGTACTAGGTGTCATCAGCTTGCCATGTATGTGGTCTACGAGAGCCCGCTGCAGATGCTCGCAGATAGCCCATCTAACTATCTTCGCGAGCCAGAATGCCTAGATTTCCTGGCAAAGGTACCTACCACATGGGATCAGACCATATGCATCGATGCAAAGGTGGCTGATTATCTTGTAGTAGCCAGGCGAAAGGGATCAGACTGGTATCTTGGCGCGATGACCGACTGGACCGCCAGGGATATCAGCATTCCCTTGGACTTTCTGGGCAGCGGTAGCTACAGGGCCGAGATCTTCCAGGATGGGATCAATGCCGACAGGGTCGGTATAGACTACAAGAGGGTCGTACGCACGGTCACAGGCAAGGATACATTGACGATCCATCTGGCACCAGGCGGTGGGTGCGCGGTCAGATTCGCCCCAGAAGGCAAGTGACTCGATAGGGGCTATCTGGCCATATCCAGGGCAAGACGCCGCGATATGACAGCCACCTTGGGCCTGAGGCCTGGATCGAGCCTGACGGCCGTGGCAAGGTCGCGCTGTGCCAAGGCCTGTTTGCCCATGAGATTGTAGACGAGGGCCCTGTTTGTATAGGCCTGTGCCAACCTCGGGTCCAATCTGATGGCCATACAGTAGTCCGCCAAGGCCAATCCATACTGCCCCATCCTCAAATGGGCATTACCACGGTTGTTGTAGGCCTGCGAGAACCTGGGGCAGATGGCTATGGCCTGGTTGCAATCCAAGATGGCCTGCTGCGACAGACCGAGGGTATTGTATGCGACAGCCCTGTTGTTGAATACCTCGGCATACTCATTGTAGAGGGATATGGCCTTGCCATAACAGTCTATGGCGTTCTGCAGCAACCCCTTATTACGATATGCTATCCCAAGATTGTTGTACACATTGGCATTATTGGCATCGAGGTCTATGGCCTTGAGGTAGCTATCTATGGCCTGGTCATAGAGGCCGGCCTTGACAAGTGCAACACCGCGGTTGTTGTAGATATAGGCAACCAGGCCAGATCGGTCCAGAGGCCTGATCCGCCGATAGAGCCTAAGTGGGTTCTCGCTGGACGACAGTCGCCACGATACACCATCCCGCTTGAACAGGTCTTCCAGATAAAAAGGCCCACTCAGGCCATAACCTGGCACCGCGTTGAGCATGACCAGTCTCCGGTCCGAGAGCCTGACCATGCAGGAGATATGGGCAGAGCCTATAGGTAGACTGCCAGGCGACTGGAGCTGCAACACCTCTATGGGTATCACCGAAAGCCCAACAGAACCTGCCAACACATAGAAGCACTGAACGCTCCCGAGGCAGTTGGCCTTGCCTCTGGCCAGTACCTCTTCCAGTTCGAATGTCTGGCCATCGGCAGCAAGATTCTCACTAACAAGGCGAAGGATGGATCTAGCGATGGCCAACTCTGCAGAATAAGATCTTGTCCGATCTAGGCCCCTCGTACATTGCGGCAGATCGACGCCACATCTTTGCTGCCAGATCTGGACCTTCTGCAGGAATACTTCGCCGACTTGGGCAGGACACCCCAGATCATGGACTATCTCTCTGATACGCGATTGTAGGGTTAGATCCTCCGCCTGCAGGCCCGCTAGATCCAGGCCTGCGATCAGGCCAATATAGACATATATAAGACCTCTGGCCAATTCATCACCCTTGGCCCCCCTTGCAAGTCAGTTGATTATTATAATCGCTTTAGATAGTCCTTTCAAGACCTCAGCATGCCTGAATAAGTCTAACTGCTACGATCCCCATGACCAACGCAATCCAATTACCCCAGCGCCTCACTCAGAAGCCCATCCCTAGGCCCAGGATGTACTTGACATCCGTGCTGCCTCGACCAGGTGCTGGGCTTTCGTCATAGTTGAATATGACCTTAACATTTCCGAACATCCTGGGTGTAAGACTTGCGCGCAGCTCTGCGGTAGTGGTAAGGTAATAGTCCGAGATCGAATCAAGGCTGGGGTAGTAGGCCAGATCGTTGATAAAGTCCAGGTTCTTCGTGATGGTCCGCTGCAGGTTGTATCCTAACTGGACAGAGACCTCGCTATTGCCCTCTGCAACATTGTCGAACCTCTCGTACAGCGAGGCCCCACCCACCTCGATCCTGAACTTGGTCTTGTCGGTCTCGATCCACTGGTAACCTGCCCCGCCACCTATCAGCACCCGCCTATCCAACAGTGCGATGGCATCCTTCTCGTACCTACCATCGCCATATGCATAAAGCCTCTTTGAGACAAAGTAGTCGTACTTCGCCCTGCCACGCCACCAGTCCTCTATGATCCTCTTGGTGCCCGTGACAGTATCGGTCTGTCTACCGCGGGCATAGTCCATGCTCAGGCTGATGCGGTCGTTCTCAGATCTTCGCACTGCATTGATGCTGAGGCTGCGGGTCTCTGTGCGGGTATTGCCTGTGGTCTTTGTAAGACCCGCGCTAATGCTACCTGTCCACCTTGGGATGGGCTTGGCAGGTGGGTTGACCGCAACAATATCAGCGATCCTGAATGCCTGGGATTGCACGGTCTGACTGGGCTCGATGGCGAAGCGGTTGGGATCTGCAAACTGTACCTTCCTCTTCAGTACCGTACCATCTGCCAGGTGTATCTCTATGGCCTTGTCCGTTGAGAATGTCCGGACATCCGCCAGGTTTACAGTCACCTTCCCTGCCACCTCCGACTGGATCACCAACTTGCCATCTGCTGCCGATTCTATGGTTCCAGACAGACGGTCACCATTCTTGAATACCACCTGATCCGCCCAAACAGAACCCCACAGAACCAACACGAACACCAGACCGTAGCTGAGCAGTCTCATAATAGGACTCCTTTCCATATAGTAATGCCAGCCCTATTCTACAGTTGGCAGACCACAGGTCAATCACCCTACAGACCTATCTTGCAAGCCTGGCCCTGCGGTGTTCCAGATATGATTGTCTGACAGCAGTATATGGCTCGACCGCAGACCGTGTGACCTGTTGATACCGCTCGAAGGTCTGCGGGAACTCATTTATCGTACGAATGGTGGCAAGCCCGGCGTAGACCTCCCATGGCTCTATCAATCTCAATGGGTTCATGAGCCAATCTGCCAATTGCCCTACCCCATCGCGTAAAGAGCAAGGTCCCAGTAGCGGTAATACCAGATATGGGCCATCTCCAATCCCCAACGCAGCAATGGCCTGGCTCATGTCCTCATCCTCATCTATGACAAGTCCTAGCCTGGCTGCGGCAAAGTCGTTTATGCCGAGCATCCCAACCGTAGAATTGACCACGAATCTGCCAAACTCCATCCCGGCCTCGTCAAATCTACATTGCAGCAGACTGCTGACGAACCTGGCAGGCGTGGTCGCATTGTGAAAGAAGTTGCCGACACCTCTTCTGATAGGCTCGGGCACGATATTGCAGTACGAACGGCTGATCGGCCATACGATGCCATTATACACTCGATCGTTTATGCCAAACACAAACCTATTGAGATCCTCGAGAGGATCTGCTGTTACTTGCGACTGTTGGTATTCCCGCTCGAGTTCGTCTAGTCCCAGTTGATCTGGATCGGCCGATCGAACTGGCGCTGCCCCTTGCTGCCTGGATGAGGCACAACCACCTACTGCTACTAATCCAAGCAACGCAACGAGACTGCAGCTAACGATCGCGCGATCGCAGGTCCACACGTCTGCCATTTCTCCCAAAGGGCCTTATCATCAGTATCAATTGTGGCAATATCGTCAATGACGCAATAAGCGCGACGAATATGGCCAGGCCAGTCAGAAGGCCAAAGTACATACTGGGAACGAAGTTGGATAGTACCAGTATGGAAAAACCTATCATCAAGGCCACTGTCGTATAGTATATTGCCTTGCCGGTGCTCGAATGTGCACGAAACAGTGCCTGGATGTAGCCATGACCATTGGCCAACTCATGCCTGAATCTGTGCATGTAATGTATGGTATCATCGTCTGCAAGCCCTACCCCTATTGCAGCGATCGTGATCGTCATCATATCCAACGGTATATCTAGCCATCCCATAAGCCCAAGCACGCAGCTTATTGCAAAGGCGTTTGGCACGATCGCGATAACAGCCTGTGTCAAGGATCTAAACAGGACCGTGAATGCCAGAAAGAGCACAAACATTGCAAGGCCTAGGCTCAAGATCTGCGAGCGATAAAGACTTTGCAGCATATTGTTGTATAGGACCAATAGCCCTGCCGTCCGGATATGCTGGGCCGGAACACCGAGGATATCAGGCAATTGCTGTCTAATCTTATCTAGCAATGCCTGCCGCTTCAGTGTAGGCAGTGAGTCCAGGATCCTCACGGATATCCTGGCCTGACTGTGCTCGATAGAGACATACGGTCTGACCAGGAGGTCCCTGATAGGCTCTGGTACCTTCTTGAAGAGCAAGGCCAGCTCAAGCGCATCCAGGGGCTTGTTGTCGTTGAGCCGCTCTATCATCCTGACCAATGTCACCAGCGAAAGTACCTTGCCAGTCTCAGGTAGACCTTCGAGATACCCGTGTGCGGCCTTTATGGTGGCTATCTTCTGTGGTGTGAACCAATAGACCTCCTGATCGACGTTCTCAAACTCAGCAGCCAGCTCATCCTCAGGACCTGCCTGCTGCAACCTCGGAAAGTCTATCACCACATCCAATGGAGTAGTACCACCCAGTCTCTGATCTATCAACTTCAGTCCCTGATGGATCTCGGTATGCCTCTTGAAGTAGTTTATGAAACAATTCTCTACCTGCAATCTCCTGATGCCCAGTGCGTTGAAAACCGATACGACGACAGCGAATATCAATATCGCAGGCCCATATCCAGCCGTCAGCCTAGCCAGATACATCGTTATGCCAGATCCCTCCTGTGCCGAACCGGCATTCCTTTCTCGAGGTAGCAGCACAAGTACCGCAGGCAATAGCACAAGCGGCACCACCATTGAGATGGCAACCCCTGCGACCATGATCCGGCCGAAGCTGGCAACCGGTTTGATGTTGGATGAGATCAAGGATGCAAATCCGCCTACGGTCGTCAGGCCGGAATAAACGCACGGCCGCAATATGGCAGCAATGGTCTGTTGTAGTAGATGATACTGGTCGGACTCCGGCTGTTCACTGGCCAGCTCCCTATACCTGACGATGATGTGTATCGTCATGGCCAGGGTGATGATCAGTTGAAGGCTAATAAAATTCGAAGAGATGACCGTTACCTCCCATCCAGCCCAACCCAAGAGTCCCACTGTGTACAAGACCGATACAGCACAGATCAGGCAGGCCAGTATGACCCACATCACCCTTCTGAAGATCATGGCAAGGGCGACTACCAATAATAGGAAGACCGCCGAACCGAATATCCTCAGGTCCTTCCTGATAAAGGTCACCATGTCGTCTGAGATCATGCTGACCCCTCCAAGGAAGAGCTGACCGTGTTGCCTGTAGCGGTCCATTATGGACCTTATTGCCACTATATCCAGATGCCGCTGCGTGCGGATCCGGTCACGGTATACCCGCAACTGCTGATCCAATCCCTTCAACTGGGCCCGCTGTAGCTTGGAAAGACGGCCCTGTCTCTTGGCGGCCGAGAGCCGATCATATTGCTCAACTAGGTCCTGGTAGTCCTTGTCTTCTGGGAAGACCATCAATATGGCAGTAGTCTTCAGGTCTGGGCTGACAAGCAACTGACTGTAAAGCGGGCTGGTGGCTAGCTCCTTTCTCGCCAGGACCAGGTCTACGTCGTTCGACTCCAATGTCCTGACGGCAGAGCCGAGCTCCTTGAGGGGCACAGGTGGGCTTTCCAACAGAGGCACATCCAGGATGGTAGTGACAGACTGCAGGTGCCTTATCGTCTTCAGGTCGTCGCGGAGCCTGCGGATCGCCTGGACCGTACCTGGAGAGAACAGGTCCTCCTTTGGGGTGAACGCAATGACCAACATATCGCCAGATCCATATCTCTTTTCCAGCAACCTGGCAAACTGAAGGTCTGCATCCCCCTCCATCACCAATGTATGGGAGGAGGCATCCAGTCTGAAGGCAGTTATGTGCCTGCCAAGATAGACCGCAGCAGCGCACATCACCATCAGGACCAGGACCGGATGGCGGAGTATCACCCTCTCAAAGAACCGAAGCGGCATTGTATGAAGGCGGGTCATGCCAGCCTTAGCCCTTTTGAGGCTGGTTCGGATCCTTTAACCTCTCCTCCAGTTGGGTAAGTAGTTCATCGATGGTGGCCTTGGCCAGGATGTCTTGAAACTGCGCCCTGTATGTCATAACGAGGCTTACCCCATCTATCTCCACATCGTATATCTTCCACCTATCGCCGCTGAGGTGGAGCTTATAGACGATGGGTATAGTCTTATCCTTCGAGACCAGGTCCGTAGGGATCTGGGCCCTCCTTTCGACCACCGTCCCTGGCCTCATGACCACCTTCTGATCGTTGTAATCGGCCAGCTTGCGAACATAGCTATCCTTCAAGAGTTCGTAGAAGAGGGTTGTGAATCGCTGCTGCTGTTGCCTAGTCATGGCAGACCAGTACCTACCGATTGCTAACCTGGCCATGACATCGACGTCCAAGACGGTGGTGACGACCTCGACAATCCTTGCCTGTTTGGCAGCGATGTCCATCTGCTTGGACTGCAGTGTGCCAAGGACCATATCAAGCGTCCGCTTGACCAGCCTCTGAGGATCCTTCTCTCCTGATGCTATCTGCACCCAGTTCGGTTCGCTGGACACAACCCCCAATACCGATACCAACAACCAGACACACGTCATACAATGCTCCTTCTGACCTGGCGACAGATTATACCTCCCCACCAGAGTCCGCAGCAACATCGATTCTCACTTGTAAACCCCAGGCGAAGGCTCTATCCTACTAGTCGATATCGAAACAGAAGATGCCGTTTTGGGAGGTTCAACCATGTTCGAGACCATAGACAAACTCATGCTCGCAGGACTAGGTGCCCTGTCCATGACCCGCCAACGTGCTGAGGAGATATTCGAGGAGTATGTCCGTCGCGGCCAGGCGGTCCAGGAACAAAGGTCAGGGTTCGTAAAGGATCTATTGGATACTGCAGAGAAGACCAAGGCTGAACTAAACAGGTTGATAGCCGAACAGGTGGACAAGGCCGTAGGCAAGCTCCCAGTGGCTACAAAGGATGACATAAAGAGGATCGAGGAGAAGCTGGACCAGATCCTCAAGAAGATGTAGTGACAAGGCGTGTGGGTACCTGGCCTTACTAACAGACTCCGCAGGATCAGGCGATACAGGCATATCATGGCCGTATTGGTGAAGTACGGCCTTGAGGAGGTGGCGGATGTCATACACATGAGGGTGACAGGCAGGTTGCGCAGGGCCTTTTCAGACCATCCTGCCACGCAGACTCAGACCCACAACAGGCCGGTCAGGATAAGGCTGGTCCTAGAGGAGCTCGGGCCTACCTTCATCAAGTTCGGTCAGCTGCTCAGCACAAGGCCAGACCTGATCCCCCACGAATACATAGTGGAACTTGAAAGGCTCCAAGACCAGGTCAGGCCTTCAGACCCCCAACAGGTCTGTCAGCTCATCGAACAGGAGCTAGGCAGGCCCATAGACGCGTTGTTTGCCAGGTACGACTGCCAGGCCATAGCAGCAGGCAGCATAGCCCAGGTACATAGGGCAAAGTTACCGGATGGCACTGAGGTGGTCGTGAAGGTCTTGCGACCAGGGATCAGGCAGATCGTCAGGACCGAGTGTCAGATCATCAAGGAACTGGCGGCCATCTTGCAGGGTGCGGTCTTCGAGGATCACGGCCTTGACCTGGTCAGGATGGCAGACGACCTGACAGAGGCGATCATCCGTGAGACCGACCTGGCTAGCGAGCGGCGGAATATGTTGCGTTTTGCCAGGGCCTTCCAATCCGATCCCACTATACACATACCGAAGGTCTTCGAGCCATACTGCACCGATGCGGTCCTGACCATGGAGTATATTGACGGTGTAAAGCCGATGCCTGTAGAGGCACTCGATGGGAAAGGCATGGACCGCAGGCTGCTGGCAAAGAGGGGGGCAGACTTCGTTCTGCGACAGGTCTTCGAGTTGGGCATGTTCCATGCAGATCCCCACCCAGGTAACTTCTTTGTACTGCCTGGAAACGTGCTTTCGCCTATAGATTTTGGTCAGGTCGCCATCCTGCCATCCAGCGATCGAAGGCTGATAGGTGAGATCCTCCATGCCGTAGTCATAAACGAGCCAGGTAGGATCGTATCCATCCTAGACAGTCACCAGATGTTGGATGAAGGAGCAGACCAGGCAAGGCTCTCGGCAGAGATAGAACAGTTGATCGCCAATTACCGGCACCTGCCGCTAAAGGATATCCCATTCGGCCAGATCTTCCCACAGATCTTTGACCTGATCCGCACCTACAAGATACGCACCCCTGCCAGGTTCGGCCTTATGCTCAAGAGCATCGCCACCATAGAGGCCTTTGCCAAGTCGCTGGACCCGGAATTCAATCTGGCAGGTGCCATAGCACCATACGCAAGACAGGTGCTCGCCACACAGATAGAGCCAAGGCGGCTTTGGGAAAGGCTGCAGACAGGTCTACAAAGGCTGTCGGAGATGGCATGGCAGCTCCCTGAGGATGCAGGGCTGCTGATCAGAAAGGTCAGGCAGGGAAGGATACAGGTGAGGGTACATCACGAGCACCTGGAGAACCTGACAAAGACGCTTGATAAGAGCTCCAACAGGATCAGCTTCGCCCTCATCATCGCCGCCCTTCTGGTAGCATCCAGCCTACTGGTGCCTCAAGAGGGAAAGGCGTTAGGCTTCATATCCTTGCAGACATTAGGCATTGCCGGCTATATCTTCGCGGCGATACTGGGCATATGGCTTGTGGTATCTATCATCCGCAGCGGCAGGCTATAGGCCTACCTACTAGCCATCAGCCTAATCGGCCTGCTCATGGGCTTCAGCATCCTGGTTGTCTTCGCCCGTCTCTTCCAAGGCCTGCTGGATCCTTTCTGCAAGCGATAGTAACCTCTCTGCAGCCTGTGCATTGACAGGATCTGCCATGGCCTTCTGCAGAGGGCCTACGGCCTGGGCCGCCTGACCTATGCCGAGCAACTGATAGCCAAGCAATAGTTGCAGGTCAGCATCCTCAGGTGCCTCCTTGGTCTGGCCCACGAGCCGATCTATCTGGTCATAAAGGACCTGATCATCCTTGTATAGCCCCCTAGGATACAGGACACCCTTCGCATCGGAAGGACCAGTGAGGGCCTTCCGCAGTGCCTCGGCTGCCTGCGCGTATCTGCCATCTGCGAACAAGGCCTGGGCATACGCGAATGGTATGATCCTGTCGTCCGGCTGGGCCTCTGCTGCCTGTTGGAACAGCACTGCTGCACGCTCAAACTGACCCTGCTCGAATGCCACGACCGCAGTCTCGAAGAGCGTATCGGCCTGGGTGGGCGGGTTCGGAGGCTGTTGGTCTTGTTGTTTTGGCGTCAGTTGCTCCTCAGGTATCCCGTATATGGTCTTCTGCTTATCAGGTTGATCCGACTTTGTGTCACCTCTCAGGTAATTGTAGGTGTAGTAGTTATACGTGTTGCCACATACCTCGATAGGTACAGGGCAACACCCATACCACCAATATGGATGACATCCATACCAATGGTACCGTATGGCCAGACAATCCCATGGCCACCACCCGTCGAGGCTGACGAATACGTACTTGCGATGATAGAACGGGTACACGAACCCGATGCACCAATCCGGGCCCCTGCTGTACCAAAGCCCCACCCTGAAGGATGGCTGAATGATCCTATGGCAGGTATGGCCGTGTGTATCGAGTGAAACAAACACGTATCTTGGCGTGGTCCGCACATACCTGGGCGGATCCCTGTGCAATATGACGGCAGGCGGATCTGGATGGTGGCTAGGCCTTTGCTGGCGATGCAGGGCATCGCCATTGGCTACGATCGTGCCATGCTGCCTGGGCACAGACCTCTGCGAGACCACCTCCGTGCTTGGTGGCCCGCCAGACCCACCCTGCTGGCCACGGCCAGTGTCCCTAGCCCGACCAGGATCCCTGGCTGCAGTGCCATCCTCGACCTTGCTGTCTGCACGACCTTGCCGACCCGGTGCGGCCGTAACCGTGGCCTTGTTTGGATTGAGTGTGGACTGGAGCCTATCTGCCACCACACGCACGAGGTCAGATGGCCCCCTGACCTGGCCATTGGTACTACTGGCAGCAGGCCTTGCAGGCTGGTCTGATGGCCGAGTAGCTGGGTTTGCAGGCCTATCCGGTCTTGCCTGCAGATTGGCCCCCACACGCGCAACGATCTGCTGGACCGTAGGCAGGCTGGGCCTCGATGGGGGTTGGGCCAGCGATACCGTCTGCTGGATGGCAGGCGAAATAGGCCTAGCTGGTAATGCAGGCGTGGCAGGCCTTGCAGGTGATATCTGGGGCGAGGGCTGCACGGTCACACTGCTGTTGGAACGGCTCCTTGGCTGCGGGTTCAGGACCGCCGATAGACTAGCCCTGACCACCCCGCCGATCCCTTGATTGGACGTACCCCTATCCTTTGAAAGGCTAGGACTCTGGAGACTGAGGATCAGGATTCCTCCTAGGCAGGCACGCAAAAACACATTCGACCGTAACATAGTCGGTCTCCTTCCTTCTTTGCCCGGCTTGAGGGCCATAGTTCCTATGTTATTATACGCATATGAAGATGGAATGTAACGATATTTCTGCAAAGGGTGGTCCGACAGGCCCAAGGTGGGCGGTCTATTGGCATGCCACAAGGCCCAGATTCCTGACGGCCAGCATCGTGCCAGTCCTTGTTGGCACTGCAGCAGGACTGGCCACTACAGGCAGGCTAGACTGGCCCATGTTCATCACTGCCTTGGCAGGGACCGTACTGATCCATGCAGGCTCGAACGTGGTCAACGACTATTATGACCATCTATCAGGCAACGACTGGGTCAACCCCTCCCCTACGCCATACTCTGGCGGTAGGCAGTTCATACAACGGGGGATCCTCTGCCCGAGGGCCACGCTCGGATTGGGGCTGCTGCTGCTGGCCGCAGGCGGGTGCATAGGGATCGGTATCGTCGCGTACACAGGCAGTCTTTTCATACTGGCCCTAGGCCTGGCAGGGGTACTGGGCGGATACTTCTATACCGCCAGGCCCATCCAATTAGGTTACCGGGGTGTGGGGGAGGTGGTCATAGGGCTGCTTTTCGGGCTGCTACCTGTTTATGGAAGCTACTATCTGCAGGGCCGCAGCATCGATGGCCTGCCACTACTGCCTGGCCTGATACTCAGTGCACTCATCTTCCTGGTGATCCTGATCAATGAATTCCCTGACCGCATTGCTGACCAGCAGGTCGGCAAGAGGACCCTGGTGGTCTTGTTCGGCCCATCTACGGCCACACGGGTGTACAGGACCGTCTTGGCTGCTACCGTCGCACTGGCTGGCTGGCAGGTATGCGCAGACATTGCAGGGTGGGCAGGCCTGATGTACCTGCTGACCCTACCACTGTGTATCAAGGCCTTCAACCAGGTGGGCCTGTACCTGGCTGGAGGTGCAGACCCATTGGCAGCCAACGCAACCACCATCAAGCTACATCTAGTTGGTGGGCTCTGCATGGCCATAGGCCTTGTCTTGGATGGGCGATATACCGGCCCTATAACATACCTCAGGTCCTAGTTCAAACCGAACAGACTGCGTTTAATCGCCGAAAGGTCTGGATATTACCTATCTTGTGAGGCAGGCTATGACCGACTCCTCCAAGACAAACGAGTTCTTGCGTTTGCTCATGGCCAACCAGAAGAGGATCTATGCATTTATCCTATCCCTGGTACCCAACCATGAGGATGCAGAGGATCTGTTCCAGCAGACGGTCCTGATCATGTGGTCCAGGTTCGACACCTTCGTGCCTGGATCCAGTTTTGCTACATGGGGCATGACCATAGCAAGGTATCAGATCCTGAGCGTCAGGAAACGCTACGCAAGGGACACACTCCACCTGAGCAACATGGCCATAGAGTTACTGGAAAAGGACTGCCATCCGTTCATAGAACACATGGATTCAAGGATGTATGCACTCAGGAGGTGCGTATCCCGACTGAGGCCTAGGGACTATGAGCTGATCAGGCTCAGGTACGAGCAAGAGATGACGATAAAGGCCATAGCCCAGCAGGCAGGTAGATCCGTCCAGAGCATATACAAGCGGATCGCCAGGATACATGATGCCCTTCTGCAGTGCATAAGGACCACACTGGCAAAGGAGGGCCTGGCATGACCGACCGACCTCTGGATAGGGTCTTATTGGCGGAGTGGATCGTCCGATCCCTCGATGGCAGCATCACTGCGGCGGAATTCGCAGAGCTCGACCGATCGATCAGGACCGACCCAGAGGCCAGGCGGTATTATCTGGAGTTCATCGCCACCTATGTAGGCCTGGAAGACCTGGTAGGCGTACTGCCAAGGCCAGAGGGCCTTGGCATAACAGATACTCGTCAGGGGCTGGATGCAGCCATGCCAAAGGGTGGTACCCCTAGGCTGATGCTGGACCCGAGCCTGCCTGAACAAGAGCGGATCAGACGGATCGAGGCATATGCCAGGGCCCAACTTGAACGCTTCCTCGAGCAACAGCAGCCCCAGGGGTGGGGTCATACCTATCCGCAAGACGGCCCTTCCCTTGGGGCATGGCTGGCCGCATCAGGTGAAAGGTTGGTGCGGGTCGGCATGAGGGCGGCAAGGCTGGTGGCCATCTGGTCAGTTGCAGCGGTGGTCCTGTTGCTGTTGGGCCTCTATGTACATTCACAAAGGGTACTCGGGACATTGGTGGCCACAAGCCAGGCAGTGTGGGATCGACCCTTGGAACCTAATGCACCGTTGCGGCCCGGCAGATACGGCCTCGAGCAGGGCTATGCCAAGATCGCATTGAGGCGAGGTGCAGAGGTCATCATCCAGGCCCCTGCCTCCTTCAGGCTCCAAGGCACCAACAAGGTGTATCTGACCAGTGGCTGCCTAACCGCCAAGGTTCCACCCCAATCAGTGGGGTTCACAGTGCGTACACCAGGATCCAGTGTTGTGGACTTCGGCACCGAATTCGGGCTGCTGGTAGGCACACAGAGGTCCTCAGAGGTACATGTATTCGAAGGATCTGTCGGGTGCAAGGCGTTGGACCAGACCTATACCCAGACACTGACACGCGGCCAGGCTGCCACATTCGACCTATCGGGCAGGATGGAACTGGTGCTCATGGCCCACAGGCCGAGGTGGTTCACCAGACAGATCCCATCAGGCCCACAATTCGCTATACCCGGTAAGAGGCTCAGCCTAGCGGACATGGTAGGGGGCGGTAGCGGCCTGGGCACAGGGATAATAGGCCAGGGCATAGACCCATCGACAGGTCTTGTCACGTCAGGCAGACAGGTCTTGAAGAAGGCAGGCAGTGGCTTTGCGGTAGTACCTGGCCTGCCGTATGTGGATGGCGTTTTCGTGCCGGATGCAAACCAGGGACCTGTAGTGATCAGCTCTACAGGGATCATCTTCAGAGACTGCCCTAGGACCGTAGGTACCTGCTTTGAAACCATACTTTATGGGGCCGTATTCCAGGCAGGCTCGTTCGAACAACATCCGGGCCAACTCCTCGGAAGGACGTACTGCACTGTAGACCAGCCATCCATAGGCATGCACCCCAATGCAGGTATCACGTTCGACCTGGAAAGGATCAGGTCCAACATCCCGGATGTCACGATACGAAGATTCCGGGCCATTTGTGGGATCTCCCAGACGGCCCTTGATTATTCCAGGCGCGACTGGGACCCAAACCTAGTGAAGACCGACTTTTGGGTACTCGTGGATGGGCAGGTCAGGTTTCATAGACGTTTGGGGATCTTGCCAGAAGGGCACGCCCAGATAGACCTGGCCATAGGGCCACAGGAGCGTTTCTTGACGTTGGCCACCACAAGCGAGGGTCTGTACAGGTACTGCTGGGCGATGTTCGCAGAACCAGCACTTGAGCTCGATAGCAGGCGCAATGAGATGACACATTAGGTCGATCCATAGATAAGGAGGATGAACTATGCGTAGCACAGGTAAGATTGTAGGTATAGTGGTAGTTAATTCGTTATTACTAGTTCTGACAGGTCTAGCCCAGGCAGACCTGGTAGGCTGGTGGAAGTTGGATGAGACCGCCGGGACTGTAGCAAAGGACTCTTCCGGCTATGGGAACGACGGGACCTGTCAGGGCACGATAGGTTGGACCGTCGGCAAGGTAGGAGGGGCATGGCAGGGCGACGGGACCAGCAGCTACATACGTATACCCCACAGTGAGAGCCTCAACCTCAGCAATGCCGTCACTATAGCCATGTGGGTCTACTCCACTGGCGCCCCGACCAGGCAACTGATCTGCAAGGGCACAGGCGGGACTGCCTGGTGGTCATCATACAGCCTCAGGATGGGCAACACCGTGCCTGCCACAGGCACCAGGAGATTGAACTTCAGGGGTAACAACACCGGTTCACATCCCAACCTGCTTTGGTCCAACACGGACATACCCACAAACGAGTGGCTCCACATAGCTGTCACGTTCGACATAGCCGCCCCTGGGAACAATCAGAAGATCTACTTCAACGGCCTGTTGGATGCAGAGAACAGCTCATCTACACCCCTGAGCACAAACACAGCAGACCTACTGATCGGCGCTGACGCATATGGGACCACCAGATGGTGGTGGGCAGGCATGATAGATGATGTGAGGATCTACAATGAGGCACTGCCTGCAGGTCTGATACCAGTGATCATGGCAGGTGGTAGCCTGACGCCTGGTATTGCGGTCAATCCTCAGCCTGCTGACAAGGCAACCGATGTGCGGAGGGATGTTATCCTATCCTGGCAGCCTGGTGCCTATCCGTGTACCCATGATGTGTATCTAGGTACCAGCCTGGCCGAAGTGGAGGCTGCCACGAGGGATAAGCCTGGTGCGGTCTTGCTGGGCAAGGACCATACATCCACATCCATAGAGCCTGGTCTACTCCAATTTGGCCAGACATATTATTGGCGTGTAGACGAGGTCAATACCTCGCCGGATAGGACCATATACAAGGGTTCTATCTGGTCATTTACGGTAGAGCCATATGCGTATTCGATAAGCCCTATTGCAGCTACAGCATCCAGCTCCTTGAACCAAGACTCAGGCCCTACCAAGACCATAGATAGATCCGGCCTTAACACATCTGACCAACACTCCACAAACAATTCAGATATGTGGCTATCAGACCCAGCTCAACCTCTGCCAGCCTGGATTCAATTCCAATTTGATAACCTATACATGTTCCAAAAACTCCTGGCCTGGAACTCCAATATGGCCATAGAACCTACCGTAGGCCTAGGAGCAAAAGACGTAGAAATCCTATACTCCCAAGACGGCCTATCATGGTCCAGCCTAGGCTCATTCCAATTCAACCAGGCCCCAGGTAACCCCAACTACTCGCCAAATACCCAAATAGACCTAGCAGGTATAATCGCTAGGTACATAAGACTAAACATAAAAACCAACTACAGCAACTTGATCAACCAAACTGGCATCTCCGAGATCAGGTTCTTCCAAATACCTACAAGGGCCTTCTATCCAAACCCACCTAACGCAGCTACCAACATCCCTCTAGATGCCACCGCCAACTTCAGACCAGGTAGACTCGCCTCCAGCCACACCATATACCTGGCATCAGACCAAACCACTGTGGCAAACGCCTCAGCACCCTCAATATCTACCCAACAACACTCATTCAATATCTCCCAATTCAACCCACTATACGCAACTACATACTACTGGCGTGTAGATGAGGTCAACCAACTGGCCAACCCAACTACCTGGCAAGGCAATATCTGGAGCTTCACAACAGCCCAGTATGCAGTAGTAGACGACTTCGAAGCCTACGACGATATATGCAACAGGATATTCTTCTACTGGACAGATGGCCTAGGCCATAGCGGCTCTAAAGACTGCGGCGTCCCTGCCGCAACAGGTAACGGTACCGGCTCTACCGTAGGCAATATCAACCCACCATTCGCCGAAAGAACCATAGTCAACTCAGGCAGACAATCCATGCCCCTGGCCTACGATAACTCCTCAGCCCCCTACTATAGTCAAACAACAAGACTGCTTGATCCACCTCAAGACTGGACCAAAGGTGGTGTAGATACACTGACTATATACCTCAGAGGTATGGCACCAGCTCTCCTAGAATATGCACCAGGGGCCATGCTCCTTAATGGTACAGGCTCAGATATCTACGGCACCGCTGACCAAGGCAGGTTCGTCTATAAACAACTCCACGGCGATGGCTCCATCATCGCACGCGTAGAGTCCCTGGCTAATACAAACGCATGGGCAAAGGTAGGCGTAATGATCAGAGAAACCCTCAACCCAGACGCAAGCTGGGCCTATGTACTATACGCAGGTCAAAACGGCGTAAGATTCCAGGCAAGACTCCAGACCGCCGCCTCTGCTACAAGCGATACCCCTATCGCTACCACCGAACAAATGGCCTTGAGGGTACCTGTCTGGATCAAACTAGAAAGAAAGGGTAACCTCTTCTATGGCTATTACTCAACCGATGGGACCAACTGGACCTCTATGGCCTGGAACCCACAGACCATACAGATGCCCACAGATGTCTACATAGGCATCGCCATCACAAGCCATGCCGCCAATGTCGTCTGCGGCGCTAAGGTCACCAATATATCTACCACAGGTAATGTCTCCGGAAACTGGCAGTCTGCAGACCTAGGGGTGGCACAGCCTATAGACCAGGGCAATAGCCCTCAGCAGGTATATCTGGTCATAAAGGATGCAGCAGGGGCTAGCAAACAGGTCAACCATACCGATCCTACAGTCATAGCCACAGGGGCTTGGGAAAGGTGGGATATACCTCTAAGTACCCTTGCCAATATCAACCTCAAGGCAGTAAGCTCCATCACACTAGGCATAGGAAATAACACCAACCCATCCCCTGCAGGCAAAGGTAACCTATACATAGACGATATAAGACTGACAAGGACGGCCGCGCAGTAGTCATGGAGGTAATTCTCTGGGAAAGATCTATTCAAGGGGTAAAACCATGAACAACAGGACAACGATAAGAACAGTGATTGCCGTAGTGCTCTTGCCCTTTGCGATTAGCTACGGGGCATTCAGGCTCGTAGAGAACTTCGACGCTATGGCCACAGGTTCCCCAGATGGCCTGGCATGTACAGGCTCGCTAGGTGGAACCTGGGATACAGAAAGCGAGGCAACAGGCAATGTCGTGATCGAAGACAATACTGGCAGCAGGGTGGTTAGATTCATGACAACCACAGCCGGTGCCGCAAGGGGTGTAGGGTTCAACGGTATTACCAACCCGATCGACGACGGCGAGACCGGCAAGGTCTTCTTTAGGTTCATGATCCGGACCGACAGTCAGGTTCCGAGGACCTATATAGGTCTCATAACGGACACCAGCAGCAACCCTATCACTGCAAGCCTGATAGGCAATGTGGCAAACCTGACGGTGGGCTTTGGCCTGTTGGACAACGGAGCAGGTGGCTTCAATATGGTCAAATTGGATGGCACAACCATCCTCAAGCCTGGCCTATCCAGGGCCACCTGGTATAACGCCTGGATCATAGTGGACAACACAACCGACAAATTCGACATATACCTGAGCACCGCAACCGGCCCTGCAGGAGAGGCCACCATGCCTGAATCAGGCGACCTAGTTGCAGGCGGCATACCGTTCACTAGCCCCACTACCGATGGATTCGTAGGGATGGCCTTTGTCTGCCCTGGCGGCACTGTACAGTCATCCAGGACGTACATCGACGAGATCTGGTGGGATGGCGATGAGGGCCTTGCACCTTCGCAGGCCGCAAAGAGCCCGTATCCATCCAGCAATGCGACAGATGTAGCGAGGGATGTAGTGCTTAGGTGGGTGGCAGGTCCAGATGCAGTGGCACACGACGTGTACCTCGGGACAAACCTCCAGGATGTTCAGGCAGCGACCAGGACTGATCCTAAGGGTGTGCTGGTCAGTCAAGGCCAGCCGTCTACCTCATTTGATTCGGGTGGATCGCTGACGTTTGGCCAGACCTACTATTGGAGGGTAGACGAGATCGGTGCACCTCCATCCTCGACCATATACAAGGGTTCTATCTGGTCATTTACGGTAGAGCCATATGCGTATTCGATAAGCCCTATTGCAGCTACAGCATCCAGCTCCTTGAACCAAGACTCAGGCCCTACCAAGACCATAGATAGATCCGGCCTTAACACATCTGACCAACACTCCACAAACAATTCAGATATGTGGCTATCAGACCCAGCTCAACCTCTGCCAGCCTGGATTCAATTCCAATTTGATAACCTATACATGTTCCAAAAACTCCTGGCCTGGAACTCCAATATGGCCATAGAACCTACCGTAGGCCTAGGAGCAAAAGACGTAGAAATCCTATACTCCCAAGACGGCCTATCATGGTCCAGCCTAGGCTCATTCCAATTCAACCAGGCCCCAGGTAACCCCAACTACTCGCCAAATACCCAAATAGACCTAGCAGGTATAATCGCTAGGTACATAAGACTAAACATAAAAACCAACTACAGCAACTTGATCAACCAAACTGGCATCTCCGAGATCAGGTTCTTCCAAATACCTACAAGGGCCTTCTATCCAAACCCACCTAACGCAGCTACCAACATCCCTCTAGATGCCACCGCCAACTTCAGACCAGGTAGACTCGCCTCCAGCCACACCATATACCTGGCATCAGACCAAACCACTGTGGCAAACGCCTCAGCACCCTCAATATCTACCCAACAACACTCATTCAATATCTCCCAATTCAACCCACTATACGCAACTACATACTACTGGCGTGTAGATGAGGTCAACCAACTGGCCAACCCAACTACCTGGCAAGGCAATATCTGGAGCTTCACAACAGCCCAGTATGCAGTAGTAGACGACTTCGAAGCCTACGACGATATATGCAACAGGATATTCTTCTACTGGACAGATGGCCTAGGCCATAGCGGCTCTAAAGACTGCGGCGTCCCTGCCGCAACAGGTAACGGTACCGGCTCTACCGTAGGCAATATCAACCCACCATTCGCCGAAAGAACCATAGTCAACTCAGGCAGACAATCCATGCCCCTGGCCTACGATAACTCCTCAGCCCCCTACTATAGTCAAACAACAAGACTGCTTGATCCACCTCAAGACTGGACCAAAGGTGGTGTAGATACACTGACTATATACCTCAGAGGTATGGCACCAGCTCTCCTAGAATATGCACCAGGGGCCATGCTCCTTAATGGTACAGGCTCAGATATCTACGGCACCGCTGACCAAGGCAGGTTCGTCTATAAACAACTCCACGGCGATGGCTCCATCATCGCACGCGTAGAGTCCCTGGCTAATACAAACGCATGGGCAAAGGTAGGCGTAATGATCAGAGAAACCCTCAACCCAGACGCAAGCTGGGCCTATGTACTATACGCAGGTCAAAACGGCGTAAGATTCCAGGCAAGACTCCAGACCGCCGCCTCTGCTACAAGCGATACCCCTATCGCTACCACCGAACAAATGGCCTTGAGGGTACCTGTCTGGATCAAACTAGAAAGAAAGGGTAACCTCTTCTATGGCTATTACTCAACCGATGGGACCAACTGGACCTCTATGGCCTGGAACCCACAGACCATACAGATGCCCACAGATGTCTACATAGGCATCGCCATCACAAGCCATGCCGCCAATGTCGTCTGCGGCGCTAAGGTCACCAATATATCTACCACAGGTAATGTCTCCGGAAACTGGCAGTCTGCAGACCTAGGGGTGGCACAGCCTATAGACCAGGGCAATAGCCCTCAGCAGGTATATCTGGTCATAAAGGATGCAGCAGGGGCTAGCAAACAGGTCAACCATACCGATCCTACAGTCATAGCCACAGGGGCTTGGGAAAGGTGGGATATACCTCTAAGTACCCTTGCCAATATCAACCTCAAGGCAGTAAGCTCCATCACACTAGGCATAGGAAATAACACCAACCCATCCCCTGCAGGCAAAGGTAACCTATACATAGACGATATAAGACTGACAAGGACGGCATCTCCCTAAAGTCTCTACCTCCAGATCTAGGTTAGACAGGCGGCCTGTCGGTTTGACAGGCCGCCTGTCTGCCTTTATAATCCTGTCTGACTAAAGGTTATGAGGGTCGTATGAACTTAAAGGGTGTCATCCTTGCAGGTGGGACCGGCTCGAGGCTTCGTCCCCTCACGAACGTGACGAACAAGCACCTGCTTCCAGTAGGCAAGATGCCCATGATCTTCTATCCCATCCATAAGCTGACGGCCATAGGGATCGAGGAGATCCTGGTGGTGACCGGTGTAGAGCATATGGGCGACGTGGTCAGCCTCTTGGGCTCGGGCAGGGACTTCGGCTGTAGGTTTACGTACAAGGTCCAGGATGAGGCAGGAGGGATCGCCCAGGCACTAGGACTTGCAGAGGACTTCGCAGCAGGCGGAAGGTTGGTGGTCATACTGGGGGACAACATCTTCCAAGACCCGCTAGGTCCATATGCCCAGCGATTCAGCCAACAGGGTGCCGGGGCCAGGGTCCTACTAAAAAAGGTACCTGATCCACACCGTTTCGGTGTGGCCGAGATAAGGGATGGGATGGTCCTGCGAGTGGACGAGAAGCCTGCCAATCCCAGGTCTGACTACGCAGTGACAGGCATATACTTCTACGACAGCCAGGTCTTCCAGATAATAAGGACACTGAGGCCATCTGCCAGGGGTGAGTTGGAGATCACGGACGTCAATAATGCATATATAGCCCGTCAGGCCTTGGCCTATGACATCATGTCCGGTTGGTGGACCGACGCAGGCACATTCGAATCCCTCAAGAGGGCCAACCAATTGGTAGAGGAGGCGCCTCCCCTATGAAAAAGAGTACCCTGCCACTGAGGCCGGTCCTTAACCTGGAGGGTCTGATCGTGCGCAGCTCAGGAAGCTCCCTGATAGAGCACGTTGGTGTCAGGAGGGCGAAGCTGATGTGCGACGAGAGGGGAAGACTCGGAGAGATCATGCGGGTAGACGACCCTTGGTTCGAGCGATTCGGCCAGGTCTACTTTACCACCACATTCCCAGGTGTGGTAAAGGCATGGCACTATCACGCCAAACAGACCGATCACTTCTATGTAATAAAGGGGCTCGTGAAACTCGCCTTGTACGACGGCAGGCAGGCTAGTCCCACCTATGGTACGATAAACGAGCTCTATCTTGGTGAGCACTGCCCTGGTCTGGTCAGGATACCGCCTGGGGTCCTGCACGGCTGGATGGCAGCAGGTCAGCAGGAGGCATACATCGTCAACGTCGTCTCCGAGCCCTACAATTATACCCAGCCTGACGAGTACCGCGTGGACCCTCATGACAATGACATCCCATATGATTGGACAAGGAGGGATGGGTAAGAAGCCGCTAGTTATCTTTGGCGCAAGGGGGATGTTGGGCTCAGACCTTACCAAGGCCTGTGAGCGTTCAGGGATAGAGTATATCGGTCTTGACCTTCCTGAACTGGACATAACAGATCCAAACATGATCAGGTCTGCCTTGGACCGCGCTGGTGCAGTGGTCAATTGTGCGGCATTTACCGATGTGGATGCCGCAGAGGACCATGCATCCGATGCATTCAAGGTCAATGCAGAGGCAGTCGGAAGGTTAGGCGAGCTGGCCAAGAAGGCAGGGATATGGGTACTCCACATAAGCACTGATTATGTCTTCGATGGTAAACTCAAGAGGCCTTATACCGAAAAGGATACACCCAATCCTATATCCACATATGGCCGCAGTAAGCTGGCAGGTGAACAACTTTTGCAGGCAAGTGGCTGTCATTACTGCATACTCAGACTGCAGTGGACCTATGGGGCCAATGGCAAGAACTTCGTGACGAAGCTCCTGCAAAAGGCCAAGACAGGTGCCGAGCTGAAGGTGGTCGATGATCAGGTGGGCAGCCCGACATCTACTGCCGAGGCTGCCAAGGCCATCTGTTGCCTGATCGGCAAGAGGCCTGAAGGGATCTTCCATTTCGCAAGCAGCGGGTACATAAGCCGATTTGGGATGGCCCAGTTCATATTGCAACAGATGGGGTTATCCAACAAGCTTAGCCCGTGCAAGTCCTCGGACTATCCGGCCAAGGCAGCCAGACCCGCCAACAGCAGATTCAACTGTGAAAAGATCACGCCCTTGCTGGATGGGCCCATACAGCCATGGCAGGGGCCGCTGAAGGAATTCCTAGAGGGTCTATGAACATACTGGTTACTGGCGGGGCAGGGTTTATAGGCAGCAATTTTGTCAGGATGGTCCTTCAGGAACATCCGGATTGCCTGATCGTCAACCTCGACAAACTCACCTATGCGGGGAACCTCGAGAACCTGGAAGGTTTTCTGGACCATCCGAGGCACGTATTTGTCAAGGGCGACATATGCGATGGCCAGCTCGTCTGCCAACTCCTAGAGACATACAAGATCCAGACCATCATCAATTTTGCTGCGGAAAGCCACGTAGATAGGTCCATCGTTGGCCCAAAGGTATTCATAGAGACCAATGTATCTGGTACCCTGACATTGCTTATGGCTGCAAGGGACAAAGGCCTGCAGCGTTTCATACAGATCTCTACAGATGAGGTATATGGCTCGCTAGGTCCAGAAGGCAGGTTCACAGAACAGACTCCTCTTGCGCCTAACTCCCCTTATTCTGCCAGCAAGGCCTCTGCCGATATGCTTGTGGCCGCATTCGGCCACACATTTGGCCTGCCATACAATATCACCAGGTGCTCCAACAACTACGGCCCTTACCAGTTCCCAGAGAAGCTCATCCCATTGATGATCAACAATGCCCTTAATGACAAACCCCTGCCTGTGTACGGCGATGGGATGCACGTGCGGGATTGGCTTTACGTATACGACCATTGCACCGCCATATGGAAGGTCCTGACGGAATCGCCGGCAGGTGAGGTCTACAATATCGGCGGCAATAACGAACGGCCGAACATAGAGATCGTAAAGAGGATCTTGCAGCACCTGGGCAAACCCGAATCCCTCATACGATATGTAAAGGATAGGCCCGGCCACGACCGCCGCTATGCCATAGATTCCACAAAGATCCGTACGCAGTTGGGCTGGAGGCCTTCAGTTGACCTGGATCAGGGCCTTGCCATGACCATAGATTGGTATCTGAACCACCCACAATGGCTCGAACATGTCGTAAGTGGCCAGTACCAGGAATACTACCAGGCCATGTACGGCGATCGCTAGGACCGGTCTAGACGGCACCAGGGAACATGGATGTGCTTATTTACGGTGGTGGTGCAGTAGGGCTAGGTGTAGCCAGTTGCCTCATCAAGGCAGGAGTGAAGCTCGACATCATCGCCAGGTCCAACACCGTCGCTGCCCTCGCAGAACATGGGCTTGTGCGTACCGGCATCTTCGGTACATATCATGCCGAGCCAGGCGGGTTTCGGGCCTACACCGCATTGGAACAGATAAGCCAGCGAAGCTACCGCTACATCGGCATCTGCACCAAGTCATTCGATTGCCACAACGCTGCAGCGGACATCGCTAGGAACAGCTGGCTCATCGGCCCTGACACGAGGATCGTCCTGTTCCAGAATGGCTGGGGCAATGCAGAGGTCTTTGCTGCGATCCTGGATAGGGCCATCATCTACAATGCCAGGGTCATAACCGGCTTTGAGAGGCCTGCCCCGAACCACGTAAACATCACCGTGCACGCAGCACCCATCACCATAGGAAGTCTCTTTGGCCAACCTACTAGTCATGTAGAGCCCCTCGCTGCAGCCATAGATGCAGGCGGCATACCATGCCAGACCACCTGCCAGATAGAGAAGGACCTTTGGGCCAAGATGCTCTTCAACTGCACACTCAACCCCCTAGGTGCCATATTGGGCGTCCCATATGGCCGGCTGGCGCAAGAGCCATCCACGAGGTTCATCATGGATCGTATCGTCGAGGAGATCTTTGCGGTATTGAAGGTATCGGGCCTTTCTACACACTGGCAGGACCCAGGGGCATTCCTTGAGGCCTTCTATGGCAGGCTCGTGCCAAATACGGCAGCCCACCGGTCATCCATGTTACAGGACCTGTTGCAGGGAAAGAGGACCGAGATCGATGCCCTAAATGGCCAGGTCATAGCCCTCGCAAGCAGGCACGGTATCCCTGTCCCCTACAACCAGGCCATATACCAACTCATCGCATTCCTGCAGTCAAAGGCCGGCAAGTAGATCTACTTCGCTGGGCGGGGTAGCAGGGAAAGGTCGCAGGCAGGCGAAGAAAATCCTTGCCCGACGAAAGGAATCTGTTATAATTAGTAAAGGTCCAGCGGGCACCATTAAGACTTGGCAGTTCAGGCCTGCCAGGTAGCCAGAACAAGGAGAGAGCAGTGAGTGACACTGGACAGATAGAACACGCTGCAGGGATGGCTCAAGCCTATTGCCCTGGCCCCATACCATCCTTCGACCCATTTGTCCAGGCCATTTTCGACGTCGTTCCAGAGACCATCATCCTGGTTGATCGGTACGGGAAGGTACTGGCACTGAACAAGGCCGCCGCACAGAGGCTAGGCAGGCCCGCTGATCAACTCATAGGCCTGGGCCCGCAAGAGGCCGCAGACCTGAAGATCAGGACCAGGAGGCAGATACAGGCCGCGATCGCAAAGATCTCCCAGGCAGCTTCTACAGGCAGGCCGCAGAAGTCCAAGGATCGGAGGGGTAGCCTTGTGTTCGAGACCACATATCAGCCCATACCTGCTGGCCGCGGACCTAGCGACCTAGTGCTGGTCTTTTCCAGGCAGGTGGGCCGAGCCCCACATAAGTCGTCCCATGATGGGCCACTATCAACCCTCACACCCGTCCAACTGGCCATCCTGAGGCTCATAGTCAAGGGCATGTCCAACAAGGAGATCGCCCACCAACTGCATCGATCCCGCAGGACCATAGAGAACCACCGCGCCAGGATCATGCAAAGGCTCCACGCAGAAGGCCTACCGCATCTGATACGGATCGCGGTCAAGCTAGGCCTATAGTTTGTCTAACCCCATTATTTTCCCGCAGTTACATTACGTCTCTGCACCTATGAAATTTGAGTATTCTCCACAGTTGCGGCAATTCATTCGCCTTTCTATCATCGATCTTAGGGTTTATGGGCAAGATTCCAAGACAATATGATCGATTCCTCAGGACTTTAGGAAGGAGAAGGCAATGAGAACTGATAAAAGGGTAGGTCTGCCGCCACCTGGCGGGTGAGGTAGGGCAGAGAAAATGGTGGCTTATGAAGTCGGCAAGCTAGGATGTACCGTTAACTAGGCAGGACATGTTCTAAAAAAAAGTGCATCCCGTCATGCTAGTTTACGGTTTCAACTTGAAGGGAGGAACAATTATGAAAAACCTGTTAAGCCTTTGTGTCGTTGCATTGCTCGCTACAAGCCTGCAAGCAGCGCTGTACACGCCACCAGTTTCGTACCTGATGGACACCACGAACTGGGTACAGGAATGGGGAACAAACGGTAGCACCCTGGATAGTAGGGAGCTGGCGGGCCCCGGAGTCAGGTACACCGTTACCCTTAACAGCGGCGGGGAGTGGCCCAAGGTAGGCATCGGCGACGGTTTCGACCGCCCATACGACAATGCTGGGCTTGCAACCGGGCTGGGGAATATGGGTGGTGACTTCACCGGGTTTACCGGGTATAGCCTGATATTAAAAAATGAAAGCTCTAACGGTCAACACGCGTGTCTGTTCATGAACACCGGGTGGACGGACAATGGTGAACCTGACACCTATTACCAGGATACCGCCGGATGGACCTGGTTGAACCCGGGAGAGACAAAGGTACTGACGCTGGATTTCTCAAATGTGTATTATTGGGACGGCAGCAGCATGAAAGGCCCGGTAGCTATGCAGTACCTCCAGCACGTGACCAATATCGGGCTCCAGCTCGGTGGTAATACAGGTACCTTTTCGGTCGTCGTTACGCCCATCCCCGCTCCAGGGGCTATCCTGCTCGGCGGTATAGGCACTGCCGTGGTTGGCTGGATCAGGAGAAGGAGGCTGGCCTAGGCAATACGATCGCTTGTCGAGTAACAGCTTTCACCCGCAAAAACGGCAGGGCAACCCCCGGCCGTTTAGTTATCAAGGCATGCAGGGATCACGCATAGTTGGACACCAACCGGATCGGAAGGCCGTTCAGGGCCGAGAGCCTCACGACCTGGACAATTGCGAGCGACCTGTAACCTGGCCTAATTGAGTGCCTGTCGGCAGTTTCGAGGCTTTGGCCACTGCAAATCAACGCCCCATACTGATCAGGTTCATGGTAGGAAAACCGGATGAACTAGGTATTTTCCACGCTTGACGATTGGTCTTGCACCATTTTATATTTAAAAATGTTATGGCAGGCCTGCAGATCCAAAATGTGGTCCTACTGGGGTAACAGGTGGCCTAGATCGAGCAGGGCCTAGCAAGGTGAAGCAGCAGTTTGCGAAGGTTGGGGAATAAGGAAGGAGCAAGTGATGGGCAGAGAAAGACTACGCTTTTTGCTCTTATTGGGAACCATATGTTCAACCAGCGTATTGGCAGGGCCGACCTGGGAGGTGCGAATCGGAAAACCTACTTCCCAGCCCTATGACTTCATAGCGGTACGCATGACCAGTGCGGGCGATTCATTTGTGCATCCAGCGATCAACGACTTTAGCGTGGGCAACTGGGCGCTGGTGTGGGAAAACAGCGGAACCTATCCAACCATTGCCTCCGCCTCTGGGCCCAAGGTCACCATGCTATACTTCGACCTCCTTTTTGCTGGCGAGAAGAACAATAACCCCTTAGAGTTTGACATCGCCTATTTCAAGGCCGGATCCAACGAGATACTGGAGACTACGCACATGCAGTGGACAGGGACCAGTTGGAGGTTGTGGTCAGGAAGCTGGCGACCAACGAAGGCGGAGCTCGTCCCAGCACCAGGGGCACTCCTTCTAGCGGGTATAGGCACTGCCGTGGTTGGCTGGATCAGGAGAAGGAGGCTGGCCTAGGCAATACGATCGCTTGTCGAGTAACAGCTTTCACCCGCAAAAACGGCCGGGCAACCCCCGGCCGTTTAGTTATCAAGGCATGCAGGGATCACGCATAGTTGGACACCAACCGGATCGGAAGGCCGTTCAGGGCCGAGAGCCTCACGACCTGGACAATCCCGAGAGACCTATGATCTAGCCAGATTGAGCTTGCGTGCGTTAGTTTGGGAATTTTACACCAGTAACTCTTGGTACTATAGGACGTTAAAGTTGCTAAGGGCATCTGCATAAATTAGGTATTTTCCACACTTGCGGAAGAACTTGCCTTTGTTTACGCTCAATGACGTGGATATACCCGAGCCGGATGATTTAGGCATATCTGAAGTAGTCTTAACTGGTTAGGCCGTTTGCAGGCGAGGATTGCGATTTTTTGGGAAGGAGGAAGGGATGAAAAGATGGTCACTTGTACTAGGGGTCGTGGGGCTTTTGACCTTCATGACCGCCCCAAGCGCATGGGCTGCATTCTCCTGGGTTTCGGTTGAGGGTGACCTCACATTACCAAGTGGCATCAATCTCAGCACGGCAACAAGCCTTTCGCTGGCCAGTGTTGAAGACAGCATGGGTAATGCGGCGGTAGACTCAGATTCCGGGAATATCTATACTGATGCACGCGCAACGATCGTAGATGCATCCGCCTCTTCTGCCACGTCCAACCTACATGCAGAGTCTGAGTTAGAGGCCACGCCAATGCCAGTAGCTTGGTCTGTCGCATCGGGTTCTGCCACCCAGACTCGGCGGTTCCAGGCGACAGATTCTGGCTACAAGACCTTTACGCTCAGCTACTGGATAGTGGCGGACCTTAGCACCGACTGGCCTAGCGAGTTCGCAAGCGGCCAGGCAGTGTTAACCTTGACAGTAATGCGGTCGGACTTAGGTGGCCCAACCTATGTAAACCAGACCTACACATTCGACAAACTGGTGAAAGACGGTGATGACTACCAGGACACGATTACCGGCCAGCTTTCTATAACCAGGTACTTTGGCTATGGCAATCTAGGAAGCGTCACCTTGTCAGTACAGGGTTTAGCCAACGCATATACCATCCCTTCTCCGGCGGCATTACTGTTGGCAGGTATTGGGACGGCCATCGTTGGCTGGGTACGGGGCAGGAGGTGGCTGATTAACGAAGGCATCGTGTAACAGGGTATGCCTGCGGCTGTCCAGCTCGGATGGCCGCCAAAGGCATTGATCGACCGCCTGGCGGAATTGTCAGCCGAGGGAGTCTCTAAGCGGGCCGAGGTCCTACCTCGGCCTACTTCTTATTGCCAGAACAAGGTTTTGGTTGAAATGACTGCGGAGATCAGGTAAAAGATAGGCGGCCGAGCGTGTCGGCCATGATGGTGATGGCATGGCGAGGTATCGCGGTCAAAAGGCCCTATACGAGGTGATAAGTACAAGCAAGACAAGGCCTGTGTTATTGAATATGGGCCAGGCCCAGAGGCCAGAGCCCCAGGACCAGCCGGTCCAGACGGCCCAGCAGCCACAGGCCCAGGCTGAGCCTGCGCCTGCCCCATCATCGCCTGCGGTAAGGTGGCACAAGGCAAGGCTCGTGCAGTTCAATCAGGGCAAGGTGGAGCTGACGATACCCTATCCTATAGCCATCGCCATATTGCTGGCATTGATACTGATCATACTGGCTGCCTTCAGGCTGGGCCAGTACAGCGTATGATGATATGCGGAGGCAAGAGATATGTCGATGGACAAGTCCCTCAGGTATAGGGCAGCACTGAGCAGGCATAGGAATGTCCTTACTAGGGCAGAGAGGATGCTGATACTCAAGGACCAGGGTAGGTGGAGCGAGGACAAGGGGCCTCTCGGCCTGCCGAAGGTTGCCCACCGAAAGGGCCATGCAGGCAAGGGCCACTAACCGGCCTGGTATAACTGCCTGATGACAGTGCAGAGCCGATCGAGGCCAAACTCGAGGTGGGCCTGGTCTGTGGTATAGCTGATCCTGATACACTGGTCTGCATGTGGCCAATCCCTGGCGCTGCCGATAAAGAAGTGCCGGCCAGGTACCACGACCACACCTGCGGCCTTTAGCCGTTCGTATAGATCTAGGCAACCTACAGGCAATCCCTCAAGCCACAGCCAGATGAAGAATCCGCCATCAGGTCTGTGGATCCTGAATGGTAGGCCCCCAAGCCTGTCTGTAAGGATCTGCACGGCCATCTGGGCCCTGCGACTGTAGAAAGGCCTTATCACCTCCTGACAGAGTGTTTCGAGGCGACCTTCTTCTATGAGCCTTGTCATGATGGCAGGACCGACCCCGCCTGGTGCCAGGCCTGTGGCTGCGTTGATGGAGGCAACGGCATGGATGACTACCGGATCTGCTATCACGATCCCGGTGCGTACGCCAGGCAGGCCCAGCTTCGACAGGCTCAGGCAGAGTATCGTACCAGGCCGCCAGAAGGCACTTACCTGGGTGTAAACGATGTCCGGAAATGGGGGCCCATATGCACAGTCCAGGATCAAGGGCACGTGATGTCCTGCAGCCAACTGCCAGATCCGCTCCAGTTCGCTATCCGACAACACATTGCCTGAAGGATTGCTGGGCCTCGATACGCAGATCGCACCTATGTCAGGCCCGATCCTGATCGCATCCAGGTCGGGATGGTATTTGAAGGAGTGATCGCCTATCAGCTCTATCTTGGCAGGTATGGTCACAAAGACCCCTGGGTCGACGGCCGCATCCATATAGCCCATGTACTCAGGGGCCAACGGCAGCAGGACCTTGCGGCTGGTCCCATCATCCATCCTGCCAGCTAGCAGGTTCATCAGGGCAAAGAATGCGGACTGGCTGCCATTGGTCAGGGCGATGTTATCTGGCCCTATAGGCCACCCATACCGCCGCCTCAGCAGCTCGCTGAGCACCTCTATGAACCTGATATTGCCCCTGGGCGGGTCATAATCGCCTATGGCCCTCGCCAGGCCAGAGGGGTCTTTGGCCAGGTCCATGACCGCCTTTGTTACGGCCGCCTCTACCTCCGGAATATGCGCAGGGTTACCTCCACCGAGCATGGCCTGACCCCGCGACAGGTCTGGAATGTCGGCCAGGTCTTCCATGAGACGACACAGAGGTGATGGCAAAGCCAAGTGCTTGAAAAATAATGAGATAGGCTCCATTAATGATCCCTTCATCATCGGGTGTTATTCGATAAAGTATTTAAGATGATCCCAGCACGACCATCAGTACCAAGAATCGCCATAAGTGACCAATTGGCTGTTGCATAGGCAGCCCTGAAATGCTAGAATAATCCTTGTTGGGCCGTTGGCCAAGAAGGACCGCCGATATCCGCAGGGAATTGCGAAGGCCTTTTCTTAGGTAGCTGGCTATGGGAAAGAATATCGCTGGTAGCCGCTCTTTGGGTTTGGGTGGGCATGGGGCTTGATCCGACCAGGCTCAAGGACTGGCAACTGGCGCAGGCAGCAGAGGAACGAATGAAGCCCATAGGCCATCTGGCTAGGGAGATGGGGCTTGAACACAGCGAGATCCTGCCCATAGGCCACAAGCTGGCAAAGGTGGATTTCAAGAAGGTCCTGGCCAGGGTCAAGGATAGGCCCAACGCCAAGTACATAGACGTATGTGGCATTACGCCTACGCCATTGGGGGAGGGCAAGACCACCACGACCATAGGTCTGATCCAGGGCCTCGGCAGATTGGGCCTGCGGGCAACCGGTGCGATAAGGCAGGCAAGTAGCGGGCCCACATTCAATATAAAGGGCACATCTGCCGGAGGTGGGCTGTCGCAGATCATACCTGTTGGCCCCCTATCCATACGCCTGACAGGGGACATCGACTGCGTTACCAACGCCCACAACCTGGCCATGGTGGCCCTGACCGCAAGGATGCAGCACGAGCGCAACTATACCGACGAGCAATTGGCCAAGCGGGCCCTGCGCAGGCTGGATATAGATCCGACAAGGGTCCAGATTAAGTGGGCGATAGACTTCTGTGCCCAGGCGCTACGCAAGATACGGATAGGCATTGGCGGGCCCATGGATGGGGTAGAGATGGACTCTGGGTTCCAGATATCGGTCTCGAGCGAGGTCATGGCCATATTGGCCATAGCCCAGGATCTGGCGGACCTCCGCAGGAGGATCTCCAGGATGATCGTAGCGTATGACAGGCAAGGCAGGCCCATCACCACTGCAGACCTGGAGGTAGACGGGGCCATGACCGCCTGGTTAGTGGATGCGATCAATCCGAATCTGGTCCAGACCATGGAAGGCCAGCCCATGTTCGTGCATACTGGTCCATTTGCGAACATCGCCATAGGCCAGAGCTCGATCATTGCAGATAGGCTAGGCGTAAAGCTCGCCGACTACCACGTCACAGAGAGCGGCTTTGGGGCAGACATCGGCTACGAGAAGTTCTGGAACATAAAGTGTAGGCTATCAGGGCTAACCCCTGATGCTGTAGTAATAGTGGCGACCGTGAGGGCACTGAAGATGCATGGCGGTGGCCCTCCGGTCAGGCCAGGTCTACCTTTGCCTCCGCAATACACCACCGAGGACCTCGCCCTTGTTGAGAAGGGCTGCGAGAACCTCATTGCACACATAGAGATCGTCAGGTCCAGCGGGATAAGGCCTGTGGTGTGCATAAACCGCTTCCCCACAGACAGCCCACAAGAACTCAACCTGGTCAAGAGGCTCGCCGAGCAGGCGGGTGCCTATGCAGCCATATCCGAGCACTGGCAAAAAGGCGGGGCAGGCGCAATAGAGCTGGCAGAGGCAGTGGTCCAGGCAGCAAACGATCACCACCAGTTCCGCTTCCTCTATGACCTGCAGACACCATTGAGCCAGAGGATCGAGTTGATCGCAAGGCAGGTCTATGGTGCTGATGGGGTGAGCATCGAACCGATCGCAAAGGCCAAGATCGAGGCCATTGACAGCGACAAGGCAAATGGGGTACTCGGCACGTGCATGGTCAAGACCCACCTGAGCCTCTCGCACGACCCGAACCTAAAGGGCAGGCCCAAGGGCTGGGTCTTGCCGATAAAGGATGTACTTATCTACCGAGGTGCTGGACTAGCAGTGCCGGTGGCAGGCGATATCAACCTGATGCCTGGCACAGGTTCGGACCCTGCCTTTCGCAGGATCGACGTGGACGTGGAGACAGGCAGGATCATCGGACTCTAATACCTGCCCCTTATACGCCTCTGCTCTAGCTCAGTGGCCTTGCGGAGTGTGGCCTTCTCACGCCAGGTCAGGCTGTGCATCCCATGGTCATGGACCTTCTGGAGGATCCTGTCCACCTCCTGCTGGAGCTCTGCGTCCCTGGAGATCTGTCTGTGCCAGATGATGGACCTCAAGCCAAACAGGACTCGATCGAACCGATCACGCAACAGGACGAATGCGGCCCCTGCTCCCATGCCGCCGAGGTGTGCAGCCTCGCCACCTGCATTATAGCCACCGGTAAAGATCACCAACAGCCCTATGACGATGAATATCAATGCCACATACCTGATGGGTACCGGCAATAGAAAGTAGACCAGCACGGTGATCTGGGGGAACAGGATCGCAGATGCAGCGAGCATCCCAAGGATCGCACCTGAAGCCCCGATCATGAAACCCGCTGGCAGGACCTTCAGGACGGTAAGGAGGACATAGCAAAGCCCACCAGCCATACCACAGCCTAGATAGAATCCGAGGAAGGTCCTTGTACCCCAGGTCCGCTCCAACAATGGCCCAAACGATACTAGACCGATCATGTTGAACAGTATGTGCCACAACCCACCGTGCAGGAACTGGTACGTGACAAGCCGCCATAGCTGGACGTCGGTCTGCCACGAAGAGGTGCAGACAGCAAACCATCTTGTCAGCCACTGGTCAGCTCCAAGGCGTTGCGCAAGGAAGACCGCGAGATTGCCTATCAGGATCCACATGACCGCTGGGCTTATAGGGCCGAATCCCAGTCCGGTCCGGAATATGTGTCTCCTAGGCCAGCTGTGGCCCTGTTGGATGTAGTCCCGATCGTAGAAACCCATGTCCTAAAAAGGCCCCTGAATACCTGATGCCCAACCAACTGGCATAGATATCATACCTGGCAAAGACCGTCATAACCAGCCAATAGCCCATTCAGAACTGCATTGCACTCGAGAAGGCAGACGCGAACAGCGGGTCTGTGGCCAGCTCTATGTACCTGATCGATCTGGCTATGGCAGATGCCTTTGCCCTAAGCCTACCATCCAGTAACACCATCCTCGCCCCAGCCAGTGCAGCATTGCCTATGGCCTGTACCCGGTCCTGCTCCAGCCCAGGCAAAAGACCGATCCTGATAGCAGACCGGACATTTATATACTGACCGAATGCACCTGCAAGAAGGACCCTCTTCAGGTCAGACGCCCTCATACCTGCCTTCAATAACATGACCTCTATTCCTGCCCTTATGGCCGCCTTGGCAAGTTGCACCTGCCTGATATCCGACTGCGTCAGGATCACATCCGCTGCTACCACAAAGGCTGGCTGTCCCCGGTACGTCGAGACCCGCTTGGCCATCACAGCAGGCAGGTCTGGCTGCATGCTATCAGGTCCTGCCAGCCTCCCAGTGCGGTCCAATAGCCCGAGGTCCAATAGACAGGCGATCAGGTCCACCAGTCCACTACCGCATATGGACCGCGCGGGCTTGTCACCTATGGTAGTTACATCCAGGTCCTGATCCTGTAGCCAGGCCCGCTCTATGGCCCCCTCCACTGCCCTACTGCCGTTGTGGATACTGGCACCCTCGAATGCAGGCCCTGCTGCACAACTGGCGGCAAGGACCTGGCCGCCAGCCGCCAACAATAGTTCGCCGTTGGTGCCTACATCCAAAACCAATGTGCCCTCCTCAGCCTGATCTATCCCTACAGCAAGGCCAACTGCGGTGGTGTCTGCACCGACAAAGCCCGCGATGGAGTCAACGACATGGACCTGGGCGTCCGGGGCAAGGTCCAGGCCCAGCCTAGCTGCAGGCACATCGGCAGCCTGAACTGAAAACGGCCTATAAGGCGCCTGACCAAGCTGATCTACAGGCAGGCCGAGGAACAGGTGCATCATGGTGGTATTGCCCACGACACACATTTGCCCTATCTGCACAGGATCGATCCGAGCCTCTGTTGCAAGCTGCCCTATCAAATGGTTTATGCATGCAACGATCAGCCCTTGCATGACCCTGCGGCCTTGCTCGGTGCTGGCATAATGGATCCTGCTTATCACATCCGCGCCGTAGGCGGCCTGGGGATTTGTCGTGGCTGCACAGGCCAACTCCTTCCCGCTTGCCAGCTCGTGCAGGCAGGCTACAACGGTCGTGGTACCTATGTCACAGGCAACCCCGTGGCCTGTACCTGGGTGCAGGCCGGTCGCAACGGGTATGGATGTAGATACGAGTATCTGACCTTCGTCCGGAGGTGCAGGTGCTAGGTATACCTCCAGATCCTGATATACATTGTACTGGCAGGCAAGGACCTCCTTTCCTTCTGATCCGAGCAGGACCAAACACTTCTTGCATGTACCCTTGCCCCCGCAGTCGGCCCGGACCTTAACCTTCGCCTGCCTGGCTACATCCAGGAGGTTCGCCCCGGCAGGTACACGGACCTCAATCGCCCCAGGGTGGAAACGAACTAGACACCAACCTTTCGGCCGGCCCCGTCCAACCTGTGCCAGTGACCCGCTCCTATCAACTGCTGATCTTATGCCTTATCTTCCACCTGGTATGGCGCTTCTTACTTCCAATCTTGCGCCTACGCCTCGGTTTACCCATCTTTTTCTCCGACACAAATCCCAAAAGTCGGTTGCGTTACTTCCACCAACATCGCTATTATATACGTATCCCCAGAAGACTGAAAGGCCAAAAGATAAACCAGCCTACTAGAGGTGCCTGACATGATACAGTGTAAGGACTGTGAATACTATCAGATTGAGCCTGACAATCGAAGGACATTCAGGTGCGATCCATTTGCGACGATCAAGGAGCCAGAGTGCCTGGCCAAGTGGCAGCTCATCCGCCTCGACATGCTGGTGGCAAGCTATCAGGGGATGCTGCAATGGTACAGGCGGATCGCCCCCTTGACCGACAAGATGCTAAAGTACATGAAGCGGGAGATCGAGGAGATGGAGGAAGGCGATTCCTGGAAGTTCCAGGACGAGTCTGATCCTGAGATAGAGCCGTTTGATAACGACCCTGACCAGCCGCCGGAACCTTGATCATCGTGGATCGTGTCTTCGCCCTCCTCGCAAAAGATGAGTGGGATCTATACTGAGTCTATAACTAGATTGATCGAGCAACTAGGCCTATTGCCAGGGATTGGGCCAAAGACCGCCGAACGCCTTGCATTCCACATATTGCATGCACCTGACCAGGAGGCCTTCGCGTTGGCAGATGCCATAAGGGCCGTCAAGGAACAGATAAGGCCGTGCAAGGACTGTTTCAACCTTGCTGAAGGCCCCTTATGCCCGATCTGCTCGGATCCAAGGCGAGACCACACAACTATATGTGTTGTAGAGCAACCCAAGGACCTTGTGGCCCTGGAAAGGACAGGGCTTTGCAAGTGGGTCTACCACGTACTCGGCGGACATATCTCGCCATTGGACGGGGTTGAGCCTGCAGACCTGACCATAGATAGGCTCGTGGAGAGGGTCAGGTCAGGCCAGGTCAAGGAGTTGGTGATGGCCACAAACCCTACACTGGATGGGGATGGTACGGCCTTGTACATTGCCTCCCTGGTCAAGGGGTTGCCCGTCCGCATTACCAGATTGGCCAGAGGCCTACCTTCTGGAAGCACTATCGAGTACGCTAATGACAAGGTCCTGGCCGATGCCATACTCGGCAGGCAATTAATACAATAGAAGCTAGTTGTCAGAACCTCAGTTGAAGGCGAAGAAATGCCATCCTGCCAGGGGTATCGTGTGCGGTGAGCGTGTCGCATTGTATGAAGGGCTCATGACTGCGATTGGCTATATCCATCACGCCACACATCAGCTCACCCCTACCTGCAGCTATCTGTTTGGCAACTGTCAGGTCAAGCCTATGGCTTGCAGGCACCTCCGACCTGACTGACGCGCTAGCAGGCGTGGTGTCAGTATACCGGTAGTTGACATTGACGGTCCACTTCTTCGGCCCAAACAACCTCAATGTCATACCAGCCTTGTGCCTGGCAGGGAACATTCCACGCAAGAATTGGCCGTCCCTGTCGGTCTGGAAGTCGTTATACGCGTACCAACCAGATACCCGCAACGATCGCCTCGTGATAGAGATCTCGCACTCCCCACCGTAGGCCGTACCCCCGTCGATGTTGTCCATATAGTAATAGGTCGGGGCAAGGATCCCGCCACCTATCAGGTCTTCGAACCGCTGAAAATATGTGTCCAACCGCAGTCCCAACCCACCGCCAAACCTGCCATTATAACCTGCCTCTATCGACCAGGTATGCTCATTGTCTAAACTACCCGGAGCGATCAGGTTGACTGCATATCCATCGAATGGGATCGGCACACGGTGGACGGTCACCCTGCGCAGGGCTATCAACGGGGTGCGAAACGCCCTTGCAAGGCTCAATCGGATCAGGTGCCGCCTGGATGGATCAAGGCCGTAGATAGATGCAAGGCGGGCAGCCCAGTCCAGTTGGGTCTCTGAGTACCAATCTGCCCTTACCTGCCCTTCTACGGTCAGACGCCCTGTGGCCTTCCAACGGTCTATCAGGAATCCCCCGCCAGAATACTCGTCATAGGGTCTGCCAGGCAGGACATACTCCTGGGGCTGGCCATCTATGGTGTTTATGTGGGTCAGACGCAGGTATCCACCTACCGATGCATCATGTCCGCCAGCCATGCCCATGTCTAGTTGCCCTTCAAGGGTGTTCTGGCTGGTGGTATAGTGGAAGTAGTTGGGCCTATTCGAGTCCTGGAAGTTCCCAAACCACTGTATGTAGCCAGACCTACCGCCAAGGTCACGATCCACCCTTGCATAAGCACCTACCAGGTCACTTGTTATGTCATGCATAGGGAAGTATCCCATCTGCTCGAAGTCGCCGGATTCGAAGTGCGAATAGCCAAGCCCGAACGCTATCTCTGTGTCCTCTGAGGCCTTGTAGATCAGGTCTGTATCTGACCGCATGTTGCGACTGAAGTCACGCACCACGTAGCGATCCAGACCGATTAGTCCGTCCATGATCAAACTACCTGTGAAGGACTTGTAAGAGGCCTTGCCCTCGAGCGCATCGAGGGAGGATCTGTTGTCCTCATAACCCAAGGATGTCCTCCAGCTCCACTTGCCATTCGTATCTGCCCACCTGATGTGCGTGTATGCGTCGCCAAACTCCGATAGGGTCGTGGACCCAAGCCAGCCCTTCACCTGATCAGGCCGTTTGGTGATGATGTTTATCACACCAGTGAGGGCATTTGCGCCCCAGGCGGCCCCACCTGCACCGCGAACCACCTCAATACGCTCGATGTCCTCCATCAGGATAGGCAGATTCCAATACTCAGGCCCACCGTAGATGGGGTTGTCCGCGAGCCTGCCATTGACCAGGGACTGGACCCGGTCGGAGGATAACTCGTGTAGGCCCCTGACCCCTATCGCGTAGCTGAATCTATTGTACTTGAGCACATCCATGCCAGGGGCGAACTGCAGGACCTCGGGTATATTGGTAAGGCCACTATAGTGTATGTCCTCAGCGGTGATCACACTGACAGGGACCGATAACTGCTCAGCCACTTGCGGTTGCCTTGAGGCCGATACCACTGGCACCTCCAACAGCTACTCCAAGGACATGCTGAACAGGTCCACATAATCCCGCACCTCTGCAACGACTACCTGACCGCAGGCCCATAGCAACAGGCCTGCAATCGCCAGGGCCCTCATAAGTGATGATCTCGATCCGGACCTTCGCATCTGTGTACCCCATGCACATGGCAGAACCTGGCCTTTAGCACCACGGGCGATATACGATAGCCGTCGGCAGATCCTGCTGGTCAGTTGAGCAAAAAGGACCGATTGTGCGGGGTTATGGGCCTTCCAGGGCAGAATCGAGGTAAGCAAGTACCGCCTGCTTTGCATCCCTTAGCCCATCTGTATCGGGAATGGTTGCGGCCAGCCGGTGCAGGTACCTCAGCCTGGCCAACGACTCGAGCGTGTACTTGAAGTTGATATCATAGACCCAGCCCAACTGCATGAGCTTGAGCTCATTCAATGTAGATATCCTGGCTGCATGGACCTTGCTCCTATTACATAGGGCATCCAGTATGGCCTGGCTACAGCCAGGCACGTCTGGAAGATCGACACCAAGGTCCAGAGGCTCATGGCCGGCCTTGCCCTCGTAGACCGGTAGTACGATACGATAGATATCCAGCTTGTCGCAATCCCTTACGATCTTGCTAACCAATAGGTCTTGGCCGGATAGTGCCCCTGCCAGTTCGGGCTTGTTGTGCCACCAGATCGCTGCCTGTATCGACCTTCTGGTTGCGCCATCGAGCTTGTCCAGGACTTTGTACCTGGCTAGTACACTGACACCGTATGCACCATGGTCCAGGCTGGCTGCATCCATGAAGGTTCGGTATTGTGCAAACTGTTCGAACCGCCCCACATCATGCAGTAGGCCTGCCAACTGGGCGGTCGACCTGACCGCTGGCCCTAGATCGAGCCTGCGGCCCAGGTCCGCGGCAAGGGCTGCCACACGACGGCAATGGGCCTGCTTGCACATTAGGTTAGCGTCAATGCCCCTATCCTGACCGTAGAAGGCCTCTGCATACCGGTCGAACCAACGGCATATGTCCCTGGTCACCTTGTCCATGACAGCCTTGGATGGTAGTCTATCGGTGGCCTGGCACGATGCAATCGGCCAAGTCCACTCTGCAGGCCAGAGTTTGCTTGACAGCGGCTGGCAAACTCGGGCATAATAGTGGACCTTGTCTGCCGTACCTGATATGGCAGAAGATGGAAGTCGTCGGCATTTACCGGAGTCGGATAAAAGATGCTCCCAGCAAAAAAGACGTCGCACAGTCGTAGCCGCACCCGCAGGGCACACAAGAGGCTCAGGCCGGTCAATTACTCGGTCTGTCCAAAGTGTAGCCAGGCAAAGCTGCCTCACGCTGCGTGCATGAACTGCGGTTATGTCAATCCACAGATAACCTTAAAGATAGCCAAGGAAGAGCAACAAGCATAGGCAATGCGGATAGCATTGGATGCAATGGGGGGCGATTTCGCCCCTGACGCCATCATCGAAGGGGCGATCGATGCCCAACAGCAGTTGGACCAGGATGACCAACTGCTCCTTGCAGGGCCGGCGGCGGTACTTGAGCCGATACTAGCAAGACTGGGGGCAAAGAAGGATCGACTGGTCATAGTAGATGCCCCAGAAGTCATAGGCATGGATGAGCCCCCAGTAGAAAGCCTGCGCGCCAAACCGAGGAGCTCCATAGCAGTTATAGCAAAACTTGCCAAGCAGGGCCAGGCAGATGCAGTAATATCCGCAGGCAATACTGGGGCATGTGTGGCCGCCTTCCAGATGAGGATGAGGAACCTGCCAGGCGTCAACAGACCCGGGATAGCAGTGGTCTTCCCCACCTTTGGCGGCCCCGTAGTGATCTGCGATGTAGGGGCAAACATAGCCTGCAAGCCCATCAACCTGTACCAGTATGCCGTAATGGCAAGCGTCTACTCAAAGAGGCTATTGGGAAAGCCCGATCCAAAGATAGGTCTATTGAGCATAGGACAAGAGGATGCAAAGGGCAACGAGCTGATCAGGAAGGCCAGGGAATTGATGAAGTCCGATCCCGACCTGAACCTGAGCGGCAACATAGAGGGTAGGGATATATTCAAGGGTGTCGTAGACGTGGTCATCTGCGACGGGTTCGTAGGCAACGTTGTCTTGAAGCTCTCTGAAGGCCTGGTGGATACCATCTTCAAGATCGTCAAGGACGAATTGATGTCAGAACAGCTACAATTGGCTTTGATGTTCAAACCAATACTGACCCGTATATACCAGAAATACGACTACAACGAGTACGGAGGCGCTCCGCTGCTAGGCGTAAACGGGACCGCCCTAATATGCCATGGTGCAAGCCAGGCCAGGACCATAAGGAATGCGATCCTTGCGGCCAAGAGATATCATAGCCAGAAGATCAATGCGGTAATCGCCGACTATCTCCAGGCCAAGGCCCAGGGTATATCAGATGCACAAACCCAGTGAACCTAGCTGCCAGCCTTGCAGGGCGGTAATAGCAGGCAGCGGCATCTACGTTCCACAGAAGGTCTTGACCAACCAAGATCTTGCCAATATGGTCGAGACATCAGATGAGTGGATCTGCACGCGGACCGGCATAAAGACCAGGAGGGTGACCACAGACTGCGAAACTACTGCCAAACTGGCTACGGAGGCGGCCAGGAATGCGATTGCACAGGCGGGGCTGACAGCCGATCAGATAGATTTGATCATTGTGGCAACCGTCACACCAGAGATGGTCTTTCCGTCCACTGCATGCTTCGTCCAAGAGGCATTGGGGGCCGCCAACGCATGGGGGTTCGACCTGGCAGGCGCATGCAGCGGGTTTGTGTATGCCCTCTACACTGCAGGCCAGTTCATAGAGACAAGGCGAGTCAATAATGCCCTGGTGATCGGCGCTGAGACATTGACAAAGATCACCAACTGGAAGGATAGGTCCAGTTGTATACTCTTTGGTGATGGGGCAGGGGCTGTTGTCCTCAGGCCAAGTGACGATCCCTCGCGTGGCCTCCTCTATAGCTATATGGGCATGGATGGCAGCGGCTGGCAGTATCTGAACTGTCAGGCACATGGGTCGAGGTATCCGGCCTTCAAGCCACTGGACGACCCGAATCTGATCTATATGTCGATACAGGGGAGGGAGGTCTACCAGCTTGCGGTAAGAAGGATCGTGGAATCGGTCAACAGGTGTATGGAGGCATGTAAACTGGACATAGATCAGATAGATATGCTCATACCCCACCAGATGAATGCCAGGATCATCGAGTCGGCAACAAAGAGATTGAGTCTGCCTGCCGAAAAGGTATTTGTCAACATAGACCGCTACGGCAATACCTCTGCTGCCTCCATACCTATAGCACTCGATGAGTGCATCCGCACCGGCAGGATAGGGCCTGGCAGCCTGGTCATACTGGTGGCATTTGGTGCAGGATTGACATGGGGCGCGAACGTCTTGAGGCTTTGATCTAGAAGGATCCACCGATGGGGTTGGCATTCCTATTCCCTGGGCAAGGGGCGCAGGTAGTTGGCATGGGTAAGGAGATAGCAGGGACCTTCCCCCAGGCCATGGCCATCTATGACCGTGCCAGCAAGGTCCTGGGCTTCGACCTGGCCAAGGTCTGCTTTGATGGGCCGGCATCCAGGCTCAACAGCACTGCCGTCGCCCAGCCTGCCATACTGGCCACATCCCTGGCGATCCTTGAGGCAATGAAGGCAAGCCTGGGCGAAGACATGCCCAGCCCTTCTGCATGTGCGGGCCTCAGTTTAGGCGAATACACCGCCCTGCATGTGGCAGGTATAATAGGTCTGGAAGACTGCCTTCGGCTCGTACAGGTCAGGGGCCAGGCCATGGAGGCAGCTGCCCAGGCACAGCCTGGCGGGATGGTGAGCATCATAGGGCTCCAATTGGAGCAGGTCCGGGCCCTCTGTGAACAGGCCGCACAGGGCGAGCTTCTGCAGCCTGCGAATCTCAATTGCCCTGGCCAGATCGTCATCAGTGGTACCGCTGCTGCCTGCGAAAGGGCCCTGGCCATTGCCAGCCAGTTTGGGGCAACAAAGGCCATAAGGTTGGAAGTGTCCGGGGCATTTCACTGCCCTCTGATGGCACCTGCGGCAAGGGCCCTCGAACAGGCCCTCGCCTCCTGCAGGATAAATTGGCCTGGCCCAATACGGGTCGTAGCCAACCTTACGGCCGATTATTACCAATCCCCACAGCAGGTCAGGCAGTGGCTGGTCGGCCAGTTGACATCGCCGGTGCTCTGGCAACAGTGCATCGAAAGGCTCATCGCCGACGGCATAGAGACCTTCTTGGAGATAGGTCCTGGCAGGGTCCTGACCGGGCTTGCCAGGAGGATAGATAGAAAGGCTAGGGTCTTCAATATCAGCGACCTTTCAGCCTTGGAGTCGTTGAGGTCTAGCGGATTGGAAGGATAGGCCATGGAGCAACAGACCGGAAGGAAGCGATTGGCGGTAGTGACTGGTGCAGCCAGGGGCATAGGCAAGGCCATCGTCATCGAATTACTCAGACAGGGTAGGCTGGTGGCAGGGCTAGACATAAATGCCCAACAGCTTGCCCAGTTGGAACAGACCTGCAGTCAGTTGGGATTCTCGGTGACCACAAGGCCTGTTGACATCACCCAGACCGATAGACTGACCGAGGTCCTGGAGGGGCTCGCCGAGCAATTCGGGGGCATAGACATACTAGTGAACAATGCGGGGATCACCAAGGATAGGCTCATCATCCAGATGACAGATCAGGACTTCGATGCGGTCATGGCCGTCAACCTCAGGGCCGCATTCGTGGCCACCCGTGTGGCAGCGAGGCACATGGTCAAGAACAGGTTCGGCAGGATCATATGCATCAGCTCTGTAGCAGGGGTGATGGGCCAGGCAGGCTCTGCAAACTATGCGGCTAGCAAGGCTGGTCTGATAGGCATGACCAAGTCCGTGGCCAGGGAGCTAGGCAAGAAGGGGATCACTGCCAATTGCATCGCACCAGGCTTCATACAGACGGACATGACCAGCGGCCTGCCTGAGGAGATCAAGACCGCAGCCCTATCCATCATCCCCATCCGCAGGTTCGGCACGCCAGAGGATGTAGCAAAGGCTGTCGCGTTCCTGGCCTCAGACGATGCAGGGTACATAACCGGTCAGGTCCTGTGTGTAGACGGCGGCATGGCCATGTAAAAAACCAAAAAGGGGTTGTCTGGGGCCTATGCTGCCGTTATCATACCGCCACCATTGTGGCTAGGATAGTTCGGTGTGTTGCTTTTAGGGAGGAACATTCGTGGGCAACAACGATGTAGACGTACAGGCCATAGAGAAGAAGGTCATAGAGATCATAAGTGAACAGATGGGGGTAGACAAGTCCACCATCACAAGGGAGACCTCCTTCATCAACGACCTGAATGCCGACTCGTTGGATACCGTGGAACTGGTCATGGAATTTGAGGACGAGTTCGACATGAGCATCCCGGACGAGGAGGCTGAGAAGATCCAGACGGTCGGCGCAGCCATAGATTACATAGTCAAGGTTGTCCAGAGCAAGAAGGCCGAAGGCAAGTAGCCCCCAAGCGATGGAAAGAAGACGGGTGGTCATCACAGGTCTCGGCTGCGTAACGGCCTTGGGTGAATCCGTCGAGGAGCTGTTCGATGCCCTGTGTGCTGGCAAGAGTGGCGTCTCGCGGATCGAATCCTTCGATCCTTCCCCCTACCCTGTGCACATCGCAGGTGAGATAAAGCACTTCGACGTATCCAAGTACCTGGATAAGAAGGATAGCAAGCGGATGGACCGCTTTTCCCATCTTGCCATGGCGGCAGCCATCCAGGCAGTCAGGGATAGCGGGCTCGACCTGGCCAAGGAGGACCCATATCGTGTAGGCTCCATCATTGGTACGGGGATAGGTGGGATAAAGGAGATAGAGGAGGAGCATCTGGTCCTGCTGCACAAGGGGCCAAACAAGGTATCGCCCTTTTGTGTGCCGAGGCTGATGGCCAATGCTGCATGTGGCAACGTAGCCATATACTTCGGCCTGCGAGGGCCGAATTTCTGCATCTCCAGTGCGTGTGCATCTGGCAACCACGCCATTGGCGAGGCCTTCTGCAATATCGCATATGGTCGAAGCGACATCCAGATCACTGGCGGCTCGGAGGCGGCAGTGACGCCCATAGGCCTCAGTTCGTTCTGTGCCGCGAGGGCCCTCAGCACCCGCAACGACAATCCCCAGGCAGCATCCAGGCCCTTTGACAGGGACAGGGATGGATTCGTCCTGGCAGAGGGGGCTGGAATATTGGTCCTTGAGGAATACGAACACGCAAAGAGGCGTAGCGCAAGGATTTATGCGGAATTATTGGGCTATGGTGCAACCGACGACGGCTATCACATCACTGCACCATTGCCTGATGGGGCTGGGGCAGCAAAGGCGATGGAGCTGGCACTGGTCGATGCAGGGATAGAACCCGAGCAGGTCGACTACATCAATGCCCATGGTACTGGCACGGCGCTGAATGACGTGGCCGAGGTTACTGCCATAAAGCGTGTCTTTGGCCAGCATGCATACAAGCTATCCATAAGCTCTACCAAGAGCAGCCTCGGCCACATGCTGGGTGCAACCGCAGCGGTAGAACTGATCGTGACGGTCATGGCCATATGTAGGTCCATCGTCCCTCCGACCATCAACCTGGAAAACGTCGACCCTGCGTGCGACCCTATGCTGGACTTCGTGCCTTTGAAGGCAAAGCAGAGGCCAGTACGCATTGCCATAAGCAATTCACTCGGTTTTGGAGGGCACAACTCCTGCCTGGTGGTAGGCAAGGTCTAGCCGCTGACAGGGAAGACTGCCCTTATGTGTCTTTCCAATAGATTGTAGGTCACTGCCTGGGCTATCTGCTGGCTGTTCGCATCGAGGGCATCCAAGAAACGCCTGCCTATCTGGGCAGCCAACCTATATGCAACGTGCATAAGCTGCCGCATGTGCGGATTGAAACCAGGACAGGTCGGGTCGTGCCGTATGGCCATAGCAAATCGATCTGCAGACCAACCGGCCACCTCTCCAGCGGAAGGCAACCTGCCAGGATCAATATTTATGACCGTAGCGTATGGCCTACAAAGCTCGGCCATCTGATCCAGGGCCTGTGCGTAGATCTGCCTTGCTATAGCAAGCCCCTCCCCACCTGCCTGTGCCAGACAGGTCAACTCCTCGAGCCATGTGGTACCAGCGGTCTTTAGGTGCAGACCTGCACCTGTCCTGGCCAGGATGGCCTTTATCAGCGGATATATGGAGAACTTATCGCTGCCTGAATGTATACTGAGCTTGAGCCCATCTGGCAGGCCAAAACGGCCCTGGGCATATCCGACCACTGCCACATCCCCTCCAAACTCTGCCTGGAACCTGATCAGGTCGCCTACATAATCGACGCCCTTATTGAACCTGCCAGAGAACCTCGGGGCAATGGTCTGGACCGGGATGCCCTCATCGGCCAATCCCGCCAGGATCAGCAGCAGCTCTACAGGTCCCTGAGGCCTGTCTGCCTCGTCCATGGATACCTCGGTGATGAATCTGCCCTGGCCCTTCCTGCTGAGGATGTATCTGTAGATCCTGCCTGCCTGCCGAACCGCTGCAAGAAACCTCGAGGCTGCAGCCCTGATCTGGTCCATATCGACCTTGAGAGGGCTGTCGAGGCCAGGTATCTCAATGGATCCACACAGGTCTGCGTGTCTCTTGACAAAGCCCTCTATGTCTTGGGTCTCGGCAGGGACCCCTATGAAGTCAGCCACGTCTATGGTGAAGAAGTCACATGGCTGTATGAATTCATCGACATTCTTCAGGTTTATGTGGTCTGCATCCACGAAGTAGTGGCCCTTGTAGCCCTTTGCCCTTACCGCAGCATCTGCCTCGTGGCGGACATCAGCAGGGGACGTACCTATGATGCTATGCTCCCTGTGGGACTTGTTCCATACAGGATCCAGGTCTATCCCCGCATCGCGGGCCTTCATGATGGCCTCCAGCTGCGCCTGGCCCTGCCTGCCGAACCTATCGCCTATGCCTATAGAAAACCTGTTCAGTTGCAACCGCATCTTACCTTCAGATCAATGGCCTTTGAGCATACAACCACCACCGAACAGGTCAAGGATCAATCGGCTGGAAACAGCTCAGCCATCCTGATACCATCACTGGTTATGAGATGGTATCCGATCAGATTCAGGCCCATCTACAAGGAAAGGATATGGGGCGGAAGGCGTCTTGCCGAGGTCTTCGGCAGGAAGCTGCCTGACGGCCTGTTGATAGGCGAGAGCTGGGAGTTAGTAGACCTGCCCGCCGATAGGTCTGTGGTAGCCGATGGGCCAATGGCTGGGTGGACGATAACTGATGTAATGGAAAGGTATGGCCCACAGATAGCTGGCAGGCCCGAAGGGCTGACTCCATTCCCCCTTTTGGTAAAGTTTCTGGATGCACAGCAGGTACTTAGTGTGCAGGTGCATCCTGATTCGAGCGCATGCAAGAGACTGGGAAAGGGCCAGCCCAAGTCGGAATGCTGGTACATCGTAGATGCCGGGCCTGATGCCTTTATCTATAAGGGCCTCAGGCCCGGTACCTCCCCTGCCCAGCTCGTCGAGGCGCTGGAATCAGGCCACCTTGACGGGATACTTAATAAGGTACCTGTCAGACCAGGCCAGTGTCATTACCTGCCTGCTGGAACGGTCCACGCCCTGGGCCCAGGGATATTGGTAGCGGAGATACAGACGCCATCGGATACGACATTCAGGCTTTATGACTGGGGCAGGTTGGACCAGAATGGAAATCCTAGACCGTTACATCTGAAGGAGGCCCTAGAGAGCATCAGGTTCGACCTGTTCGAACAAGAACTGTTACCAACCACCTCTGGCAGGCTTGTAGATGGACCATACTTCAGCGTGGACAAGCATCTGATGCCAGCTCGTCACGAACAACTCAAGCCTGCAGGCCTCATGGTTGTGATCGTGGTGATCGCTGGGTCAGGGGCCATAAGCGATGCCAAGGGCCATATCGTGGAGGTAAGGGCTGGTGACTGCCTGTTGATACCTGCGCCATATGAAGGTGCGATCATTGCCCAACGAGAAGGCATAGAGTACCTATCCGTGAGCGTAGATACGGTATAGAATGTGAGACCCAGCAACGACATAGATCCTGCAGTTATGCCAGGAACTGTCTGGCAGGACTTGATGTGTTTCTCGTTGATAGAGCTGCTTGTAGTGATCGCGATCGTGGCAGTCTTGATGGGTATACTGATGCCCGCACTGAGGTTGGTCAGGCAACAGGCACGTGCCGCAGGGTGCCTGGCCAGCCTGAGGCAGTGGGGTTTGATCTGCCACCTGGACGTCTCTAACAACGACCACCACCATGGAGGCCAGAATTGCCTGTTTGCAGATTGGTCTGCAAGACACGTCTATGTCAAGCAGCTCTGGCAACTGAAGTGGCACCGCAGTCTTGACCCGGCTGCACCAGAACCAATCTGGCCGGGTTGGATGAGGTCTATACCTGATCGGTACTGACCAAAGGGCAGGACGATGATCAAGAGGATCGCCATACTAGGATCTACAGGCTCTATAGGCAAGACGGCACTGAGGGTGATCCAGGCCTTGGGCCAGGAATACCAGGTAATAGCCCTCAGCGCCCATACCCAGATAGAACTCCTTGCCCAACAGGTCAGACAGACCGGCGCAAGGGTTGTGACCATCACTTCTAACCACATGGCCAGGGGATTCAGGCAGTTGGTCCAAGAAGACAAACTAGAGGTCTTGGAAGGTCCTGAAGGTCTAGTGGAGATGGTGCAGAGGGACGATATAGATATCGTCCTATCTGGCCTTGTGGGGATAGCAGGCCTGCCAGCGGTCCTGGCCGCGGCGCGCAAGGGCAAGAGGTTGGCCATAGCCAATAAGGAGCCATTGGTGGTGGCAGGCCAGCTATTGACATCCACTGCAAGGACCTGCGGTAGCATGATCATACCAGTGGACAGCGAGCATTCTGCCATATTTCAGGCCATGCAGGCCGGATCCCACAGCGAGGTGGCAAGGATCATCCTGACAGGTTCAGGCGGGCCTTTTCGCAATGCAAAGGCATATGACCTCGAGCATGTGACCAGACAACAGGCCCTTTCTCACCCTGTCTGGAGTATGGGTCCAAAGATCACGATAGATTCCGCCACCATGATGAACAAGGCCCTCGAGATCATAGAGGCACAATGGCTGTTCGATATCAGCGCAGATAAAATCGAGGTCCTGATACATCCGGAATCCATCGTACATTCCCTTGTGGAATTCGTGGATGGATCCATCATCGCCCAGATGGGCTATCCGGACATGGCATTACCGATCCAATATGCCTTGACCTATCCCCACAGGGTCCTGGGCCCTGCCCAGAGATTGGCACTGACCAGGCTGGGGTCTCTGACCTTCGATCGTCCGGACCTGCAGACCTTTAGGGCCATATCCCTGGCATACCAGGTTGCCCGCTCAGGGGGAACTACCTGTGCGGTATTCAATGCGGCAAACGAGGCTGCAGTGGAGGCATTCCTGGCCGACAGGATCAGATTCACCCAGATCATGGAACTGGTCGAGGCCTGTTTGGAAGGGCACAACCCTGTCTCAAATGCCGGCCTCGAGCAGCTCATGGAGGCAGACGATTGGGCCAGGAGATTCGTAGGCCAGAGGATTGCAAAGGGTCTCAAGGCCAAGGTCAGCAGGTAAGGGCAATGAAATTGTCGCAAAAGGCGCTGTTAACCATATACGCCAGGCTAGGTATCGTGGCAGGTACAATTGTGGGCTTGTCCATATTGATCGCCCAGAATACGGCAGTGGCCACGAGGATCATACTTGCCGTTATAGGATTTACTGCCGTGGTTTTCATACACGAATGTGGACACTTCATCGTGGCAAAGGCAGTAGGCATAAAGGTCCAGGTATTCTCGATCTTCCTGCCACCGATCCTGGTAGGTATAAGGCGGACCGAATCGGGCTACAGGATCAGATTCCTGCCTGAACTGCTTCCAAGGCCAGATGATCCAGATGGCGGGTTATTGAGCCTGACAATCGGCAAGCCAGCAAGGCCTAGCCAGACCGAATACAGGATTGGCCTAGTGCCTATCGCAGGGTATGTAAAGATGCTCGGTCAGGATGACCTTGGACCTGACAAGGCCATCGATGATCCTGGCTCCTTCGGTAACAAGCCCATCTGGGCAAGGATGGCAGTGATAGCAGCGGGAGTGGTCTGCAATGTACTGGCTGCCATATTTATTACCAGCGCGGTCTATCTCATAGGCATAGAGCTACCGCCTACCGTAGTGGCAGACGTACTTCCTGGTTCGCCTGCAGAGAAGGCAGGGATCCAACCTGGCGACCGCATAATCGAGATAGCAGGGCGCAAAGAGCAACTGCAACCAGACGACATCATCGCCGCTGCCGTGCTTTCCGATCCTGGCCAACAGGTACCGATGAAGGTGACAAGAAAGGATGGTTCCACAGCCTGCCTGAAACTGGTTGCCGAGCAGACCGAAGGGTCACCGGTCAGACTCTTTGGCATAGAGTTTGACCAGCCCCAGGAATTGGTTGTTGCACAGGTGGATGATCCAGGGCTGCTCTATTCAAGAACAGGCCTTAGGCCTGGCGATCGTATTGTGGCAGTAAACAACCGACCTGTATCCGAGCATTGGGAGTTCCTCTGGGAGATAGCGAGGGCATTTGAGCCAAACGTGCCGTTGACCATAGAGCGAAAGGGCCAGACAGGGACCGAACAGGTCACGCTTTCGATAAAGACCTATATGGGTTCCGTGGCGGATGGCGATAGGTCTGAGTCCGACCTGAGGCACATATATGGACTGGTGCCAAGGATGCAAGTGATGGCCATCCAGGATGAGGATTGCCCGCTAAGACCAGGCGATGTGATCACTGCAGTTGCCGATATAGAAGACCCAACCTTCCTGGAACTAAGGCAACAGATCGAGACTCACGAAGGAAAGGACCTGACCATTCGGATATTGAGGGCCGGTCCAGATGGCAGACGGCAACCGCTCACGGTCCAGGTCAGGCCCAGAAGGTCACAGGGCCGGCGGGTCCTCATAGGGATCGTGCCCACGTTCGATTGGCAGGAGCCTGCCATTGCAAAGGGCATCGAGCTGAAAGACCTGCCTAGCCTACCTATACCGCGGGGCGCTACCATTGTCAGGATCGACGATTCACCGGTGGCAGATCTGTACCAACTCTGCAGGATCCTTTTGGCAAGCGAAGGTCGGTTTGTGACGATCCATTGGCGGGCAAAGGATGATTCCCAAGGCTCCCACACCATCAAGATCGAGCATGTAGCAGAAAGGATCTCCGTCAGACCCTTGCCTGCCATAGAGATCCCATTCAAGGTCCGGATGGAGCTGCATAAGGCCCATAATATCGGCCAAGCATTGGTCATGGGCACCAGGCGAAGCATAAGGTTTGTGGTCCAGACCTATGTCACTGTCAAGCAGCTAATATCGGGTGGCGTAGAACTACGGGCCATGAGCGGCCCTGTTGGCATAGCCACCATCGCATACAGGGCTGCGGAACAGTCCATCAGCACGTTCCTGTACATGCTGGCATTCATCAGCGCGAACCTGGCCGTGGTCAACTTCTTGCCTCTACCTGTGGTGGACGGGGGTCTGTTTGTGTTATTGATCATTGAAAAGATCCGTGGTGCCCCATTGAGCCAGAGGGTACAAGAGGTTATAACCTATGTGGGGCTGTTCTTGATAGCCTCCTTGTTTCTGTACCTGACTTACAACGACCTTTTAAGGATGATATACAGGTAGCGAGGGCCGAACATGGGCAAGGATGTCGTGCCGCTGGCAGGCACCAAGAAGGGCCTGGCCAGCCTTGAGGTCTTGAGACCAGAAGATGCATCTTGTCGAGCTGCGCAGGTATACCATAGTGGCCTGTTGGAGGAACTGAAGGCAGCGGATCCGCAGGTATATGAGGGCATCGTTGCCGAATACCGCCGCCTTTCGGAAAGCCTGCAGTTGATAGCAGCCGAGAACCGCTGCTCCAGGGCGGTGCTGGCCGCACTAGGTTCTATACTCCAGAACAAGACCACAGAAGGCTTTGTCGGCAACAGGTTTCACGGCGGCTGTCAGGTAGTGGACAAGCTCGAACAACTTGCCATAGACCGGGCAAAGGAGGTCTTTGCGGCCAGGTATGCCAATGTACAACCACACTCTGGAACCGCTGCCAATCACATCGTCTTTACTGCCTTGCTCGAACCCGGCCAGAAGATCCTGCATATGGCACTGGATCAGGGTGGGCACGTCTCGCATGGGGCCTCTGTGTCATTTACAGGCAGGTTCTTCTCCACGTATGCCTACACAGTGGACCGAGATTCCTACCTATTGGACTATCAGGCCATCAAACGCCTTGCGATGGAGGTCCAGCCAAGGTTGATCGTCTGTGGTGCAAGCGCATATTCCAGGGTCATAGACTTTGCAGCATTCCGTCGGATCGCAGACGAGGTAGGGGCATTCTTGGTAGCGGATATCTCGCACATAGCAGGGCTGATCGCTGCAGGCGTCCATCCCTCGCCGATAGACCTGGCCCATGTCACCACCACCAGCACATACAAGCCTGGCGGGCCGAGAGGAGGTCTGATACTTATGGGCAAGGACTATGATATGCCAATAAGGGTTGGCACAAGGACAAGGCCCTTGTGGGAACAAGTAGAAAAGGCTACCTTCCCGGGCTTCCAGGGTACCCCATATCTCAACAATATCGCCGCAAAGGCCGTCTTCTTTAAGGAGATGGGCTCGGATCAATACAGGCAGATCCAGGCCCAGATAGTCTCGAATGCAAAGGCTTTGGCCCAGGTCCTTATCGACCAAGGGATGCATGTGATAACCGGAGGTACGGACAACCATATGGTGCTGGTCAACGTGGCCTCATTCAGGCCAGGCATAACTGGCCTGATCGCGCAGCGTGCATTGGAGGATTGCGGGATAGTGGTCAACATGAACAGATTGCCATATGACCCACTGCCCCAATCCATCACCAGCGGAATCCGCCTAGGTACGCCGATAGTTACCTGGAGCGGGATGGGTTCTGACCAGATGAGGATGATCGGTCAGATGATCGCAAGTATCCTGGGCGAGGTAGTGCCGATAGATGGGCGAGGATACCGGCTCGATAGTACATTCCAGCAGCAGATCCGACAAAAGGTTTTAGATCTCTGCCATGCCTTCCCATTGATCTAGGCGGGCAGGTCAGCCCCAAGGCCCCTCAAGACTGCCTGTATCTTCGCCAGATACCCCCTGAGGATCTCTTCATTTCTGGCCTCTGCCACGAGCCGCATGACAGGCTCCGTGTTGCTTGCACGCAGGTGAAACCACCCATCCGGCATGTCAGATCTAAGCCCATCGCTTAGGTCATGATGAGCCTGGTCGAATGCCTGTCTGACTTGAGCTATCACCTCTTTTAGGTCGATATTCCTTATAGAGAACCTCTTTTTAGCCATCGCATAATAGCCTATCTCGTCCGCTAACTGCCTGATGGTCCGGCCTGTCCTCGCCATGAGCTGCAAGACAAGGGCCATTGCTACTAGGCTGTCGCGGATAGGCCCAACCCTCAAATCTATCACCCCGCCATTTCCCTCACCTCCTATGACACAGCCATATTCAAGCATAGCAGATGCCACGTTGGCCTCGCCTACAGGGGTCCTGATCAGTCTACAACCAGCCCTGGTTGCGATGTCCTCTATCATCCTTGAGGTGGATAGGTTTACTGCAACAGGTCCTGGCCTTTCGGACAGGACATACCTAGCCGCCAATGCCAAGGTGTATTCCTCGCCAAGGCACTTGCCCTGTGCATCCACTATGGCCAATCTATCCCCATCAGGGTCCTGGGCGAGGCCGATGTCTGCACCAAGAGACACCACCTGCTGGCAGAGCGCTCGGAGGTTCTCCTCTATAGGCTCCGGCCCCCTGCCGAATATCCCAGTGGGACTATAGTTTATCAGCTTTACCTGGCAACCGAGTGCAGCCAGGAGCCTCCTAGCAGGCCTACCACCTGCTCCATTGACGCTATCCAAGACCACCCTGAACGATCTGGCCGAAATCTCTTCAGGATCTACGATCCCAAGCACCTTCGATATATGGACATGGTCGGATTGGTTATTCCGACAGATCCTGCCACAGGATGTCCCATCGACCATGCTGATAGCCTTGCGCTGATACCGATCCTGCAGATCGCTGGCGGCCTGCCTGGAAAGGGCCATCCCGTCCTTGGATATCAGTTTTATGCCATTGTATTGCTGGCCATTGTGCGAGGCAGTAACCACCACACCGCCTTCGCAACGAAGGTGCCTAACCATCAGACCCACCGTAGGTGTAGTGACTACGCCGAGGTCTATCACCTCCACGCCAACGCTGCTGAGCCCTGCCATGGCTGCTGATGCGAGCATGGGACTGCTAGGCCTGGTATCCCTGCCTATGCAGACCCTTACATTCTGCCCACTATGACCGTTGCACAGGTAGCTGCCAAAACTGGCCGCATAGTTGCAAGCCACCTCGGGCGTCAACTCTTGTGGTACCAGGCCGCGCAGACCGCTTATACTGATGATCAGACCCACCTACCTGCCCTCAGGACTAATCCAGCCTGCATACATAAAGCTCATTCACAAAGTCCAGTTTGGCCAGCTCCTCTATGACCTGAGGGGTAGGCTCCTGGTTGAGGCTTACGGCAAGCACGGCCTTCTGCTCCTCCAACTTCTGGGCAACCCCCATGGTGCCTATGTTTATCTTGTGCCTGCCACATACAGTACCTACTGCACCTATAACGCCAGGTCTATCCTCGTTGAATATGACCACGACCGTACCTTGGGGCGTCATCTCCAGCTTGAAACCATCTATCTCTATGATCCGCAACAGCTTGTTGCCGAATACCGAGCCTGTGACTACCCTGACCATACGGTCCGTGACGACCTTGGCAGTGATGCTGGCAGAGACATCCTTGGGTTCTGGGTTCTTGCTCTCCTGGACGCTGATACCCCTCTCCTTTGCCAAGGCTGGGGCATTGACCATGTTCAAGGGCATCTCGAAGTGCCTCTGGAGAAGGCCTATCAACAGGTTCAATGTCACATACTTTACGTCCATCTCGGCGATGGTGCCGCGGTATTGGACCTCCAGCTCCCTGACCTGGCCAACGGCTATGGTGCTTATCAACCTGCCTATCCTCAGCGCCAGTTCGCTGTACTGGGCCACGATAGTAGGCATAGCACCAGTAATAGATGGGGCGTTCACCGCATTCCTGATCGTCTTGCCCTGCAATGCCTCGAGCAGGATCTGGGCCGCCTCTGTTGCGACCTCTATCTGTGCCTCCTCGGTGCTTGCACCAAGGTGTGGTGTGACCACGCAGTTGTCGAACTTGGCAAACCTGTTGTCCGTGGGCGGCTCTTGGGAAAAGACGTCCAAGGCAGCCCCGGCGATGCGGCCCTTGGCAAGGGCATCGTACAAGGCATCCTCGTTTATGATGCCGCCCCTGGCCACATTGATCAGCCTGACCGTAGGCTTCATCATGGCGATCTGCTCTGCACCTATCATGTTTACAGTCTGTTCGTTCTTTGGCACGTGGACCGTTATGATGTCAGAGTCCTCGAAGATCCTCTCCAACCGGTCGCATATCTCCACACCCAGCTTTGTGGCCTCAGTGGGCACTGCCAATGGGTCATAGCCGAGTATCTTCATCCCAAAGCCCCTGGCCATCCGCGCAACGGCCATGCCTATCCTGCCCAGGCCGATGATGCCCAGGACCTTGTTGTGGAGCTGGTTGCCCATATATCGCTTGCGGTCCCACTTGCCTGCCTTGAGGCTGTTACATGCAGGCACCACATTGCGGCAGAGTGCAAGTATCAGGGCCATGGTGTGCTCTGCAGCGCTGAGCGTGTTTCCGCCAGGGGTATTCATCACCAATATGCCCTTCCTGGTGGCCTCCTTCAGGTCGACGTTGTCCACACCCACGCCTGCCCGGGCTATGGCCTTAAGCCGGCCAGGATTTGCAAGGACCTTGGCGGTGATCTTGCTCTCGCTGCGGATGATCATGCCATCGAATTGCCCTATCAGGCTGGCAAGCTCATCCTCACTCATGCCGGTCTTGACCACCACCTCTACATCCTTTGCAGCCTTGAGCGTCTCTATGCCCTCTTTGGCAAGTGGGTCTGCCACTAGGATCCTGATCATCTTTCATCCCTTCAAAACACCGATCTTGTCATGGCTAAGGATTCTAACAACCGCAACCGGCCTGACAAGGAACTGCCTATCTGCCCAAGATCATCTTGATCGCGGTCAGGAGCATTACCAGGCCAAATAGCCGTCTTAGCAACAGGTCGTCTATACCTGCCGCAAACCTGGCCCCTATCAGACCTCCGACGAAAAAGCCCAGCCCAACTAAGACTGCGATCCTGATATCCACATGGCCATTCTTGTAGTATGTCCAAGCAGCCAATAGGCCTATAGGAGGCACCATCAGTGCCAAGGTGGTGCCTTGGGCCATATGCTGTGAAAGCCCAAAGATCCAGACCAGACAGGGTACGATCACAATACCGCCACCTATGCCCAAGAGCCCGCTTAGTATCCCAGCCGAAAGTCCAATCACTAATAAGCCTATTATCTGCATTGTAACCTGCCCGTAGGACCAAATAGATCATTGAACCGACCCTCTATGTCAGGATCTTGGCACAATGCCTGTCCAACCAGTACTGCCGTCGCGCCTGCGCTTACCATCTTCTGGACATCCTCCCTGCTGGATATGCCGCTTTCTGCCACCAGGCCATCTGCTGGATCTATCAGGGCGGCCAATCTACAGAATGTGTTGATATCAACATGCAGGCTGCGAAGATCTCGATTGTTTATCCCGAGTACAGAAAAGCCCCTCTGCGGAAAGCCGACAAGGCTTCTCACATTCAACAACACCTCTGGGCTGTGGACCTCGAGAAGTACGGTCAACGTCAACTGGCTGGCCAAGATCAACAGGTCTGACAACTGTCCAACGCTGAGGGCCTCCGCGATCAACAGGATCGCGTCAGCACCTGCAGCCCTTGCCTCGTATACCTGATAAGGATCTATGATGAAGTCCTTGCAAAGCACCGGTAAACTGACAGCAGCCTTGATTGCAGTGAGGTATTCGAGGCTGCCCTGAAAATAACGCTCGTCCGTGAGGACACTTATGGCATCTGCACCACATCGCTGGTAGGTCTGGGCGATCTGGACCGGATCAAGATCGGCCCTGATCAAGCCAGCGCTCGGCGATGCCTTCTTGACCTCAGCGATGACATTCACGCCCCTAGGATTGGGCCGCGTAACGGCCTTGTAGAAGTTTCTGCATCTAGGCAGACCCTGAACCCTGGCCTTCAACTGATCGAGCGGGACCTCTCGCCTTCGGGCCTCCAGCTCCAGACGCTTGTCTGCAAGGACCTTTTCCAAAAAACCAGCCACGCCAAATACCTGCTAGACCTGTAGTTGCTTGCTGACCTCGACAAAGGCAAGCCTGAGATTGTGCAAGGTCTCAACCAACATCTGGACCTCCTCAGGCTGTAGGTTTCCCTTGGTCTTCTGCTCCAGGATCCCCAGCATGTCTATATTGTACCTGGCAGCCTCCAGATCCGGTGGCTGCTGCGGCTGGCCCTTGAGCCTCAACAGTCCCAAGGCAAAGAAGGCCTGGGTAGCCAGCATGTTTACAAGACCGACAAAATCGGCCTGTGGCAACCCGCCGGACCTAGCTGCCTGCTGATCCTGTTGTCTTTCCTTTTCTGCCAACAACTCCTTTTCCTTTTGGGCCTCCTTCTTCCAATCCTCGTCGATGATGATCTTCCTTTCCTTGTCTTCCATATGTGCCTCCAAGTATATTTAGCCCTTTCTGTGCCTATCCATCTCCCTGCGCTGATCCTTTTCTATGATGCTCCTTCGCTTGTCATATTGCCGCTTGCCCCTCGCCAAGGCCAGCTCGGCCTTTGCCAGGCCCTTTTGGGTAAAATATAGCCGCAGGGGTACCAATGTCAGGCCCTTCTGTTGCAATCTAGACCAGATCTTCCTGATCTGGGACTTGTGCAAGAGGCACTTCCTCTTGCGGTCAGGGTCGTGGCTGGCAGCACCTGCCTGCTTGTATTGGGCAATCTTTACCCCTACCAGCCAGCATTCACCATCCTGGATCCTGGCATATGCCCCATCCAGATCGGCCTGTGCCGCCCTCAATGATTTGACCTCGCTGCCAGTCAGGACTAGCCCTGCCTCAAACCTTTCCAACAATTCGTAATCCCGGAGGGCCTTCCGATTGACCGTGCAAGGCGACCTTGCACTTGCATGGTTCTTCTGCTTGCCCATAGCTGCATATTAACCCCCCATCTAATGGCCTGCAAGCCCAGCAGAATCAATTACCGGCCTGCGATTGGTATATTGCCAGTGACCCCTTCACACGCTCGGCCCATTGATGGAATGTGCCGTCTGTGATTGCAGATCTGATCTGGGCCATGAGCCTCTGATAGAAACGGATGTTATGAATCGACAAAAGTATAGGGCCCAGCATCTCGCCGACATTGAAGAAATGCCTTATCGCCGCCCTGCTGTAGTTACTGCAGGCATAGCAATCACATCCCGGCTCGATAGGGGCCTTTTCGCTGCTATGGATGCTATTGCGGATCCGCAAAGGCCCTTCCATGGTGAATGCATAGCCATTCCTCCCGTTGCGGGTAGGCAAGACGCAATCAAACATATCTATACCCGCCTGGACGGCCATCAGGATATCCAGGGGCGTACCTACGCCCATGAGATACCTGGGCCGATCCTCTGGAAGCAGGCCGGTTGTGTATCTTGCGGCCCGGATCATGGCATCATGCCCCTCGCCTATACCGAGCCCACCTATGGCATACCCGTCGAACCCTATCTCCACCATGGCCCTCGCCGAGAACTGCCTCAGATCCTCATAAATCCCGCCCTGGACGATACCGAATACCATCTGGCCCTGCTTGACTTGGGCCCGCCTGCAGGCTACAGCCCACCTGATGGTCCTCTCTGTCGCCTGCCGGACCTGGTGGTACGGTGCATCGTGTGGGGGGCACTGATCCAGGCACATCACGATGTCTGCGCCAAGCCTGGCCTGGACGGTCATGGCAGTCTGTGGGTCCAGCCAGATCCTCCTACCGTCCACATGGCTGGCGAATTCCACACCATCGTCCTCGATCCGGGTGAGCCTGGCCAGCGACAAGACCTGATAACCCCCGCTGTCGGTCAGTATTGGGCCATCCCACGCCATGAAGCTATGCAGCCCACCTACCGCCTCCACCACATCAACGCCCGGCCTGACCAACATGTGGTATGTGTTGGCCAGTATCACCTCCGTACCCATGCTGCGAAGCTGGGCCGGCAAGAGGCCCTTTACCGCCCCTGCGGTCCCTACCGGCATGAATGTCGGGGTATGGATGAGGCCATGTGGTGTCTCCAGTACAGCCGCCCTAGCGCGGGACTGGCTATCCTCAGCGATGATCCGCCAGGTGCCCATCTGACAAACGGACCTTACCGCCCAAAGACCAGGCCGCCAGGCCCTAATCCAGGCTCTTGAGGGATAGACCCAGGTTCGCCAGCTCCCGCTTTACCTCGTTGAGGCTCGTGGCTCCGAAGTTCTTGCAACCAAGCAGCTCTGCCTCTGTGGTCCTGGTCAGTTGGCCTATGGTCTTGATATTGAGCCTCTGTAGGGCCTTCCTTGCCCTGACCGATAACTGCAGCTCCTCAACGGACTTACCTAGCACCCCAGTATCCTCAGGGGGTGGAGGTGTAGGGGACGGCTCTTGAGGCAATTGGGTAAACTCCTGGCCTTCCTCCAACGCCATCCCTAGCCTCAACCCCTTGGACTCCAATATCGCCTTGACCTCCTTCAGGGAGGTCTCGCCGAAGTTCTTGAACGACAGTAGCTCTGCCTCCGTGACCTTCAGCAGATCGCCGATGGTCCTTATGTTCATCTTCTTGAGGCAATTCCTGCTGCGGACCGATAGCTCGAAGTCCGATATCGGGGTCTCCAGTATGGCATTCTTCTGGCTCTGTTGGCGCTGCTGTTCCTCGTCGAAGTACATCGTCTTGGAGCTGACGATGTCCTTCTTGAACAACTGGGCCCTCTGGTGGTTTGGGAATGCCTGCAAGACCCTTTCGACGCATTCCAAGGCCTTATCGTATTCCCCAGCATCCTCATAAAGCACCGCCAGGTTCAACAATGCGTTTGTGGAGACATGGGACCCCGAGGCGATCCTTGAATACAGCTCGATGGCGGTCTGATCATCACCTGCCAGATCGGACCTATATGCAAGGTGGAACAATGCCCCTTGGTGGTCTGGGGCCAAACCTATGGCTATCCGGTAATCCTCCATGGCCTGTTCATAAAGGCCCTGGTCCTCCTCCAGCCTGCCCTTTTGGTAGTGGTATTCAGCACTGACATTACAGTAATTAGCGCAAAGGTCCAACTCCCTCTGGGCGGCAGCATAATCCTTGGCAAGCCTGTAGGTCGCCACCTTTTCCATCGCCACCAAGAGCCCGTCAGCACCGCTAGAGCCTGCCATCTCCAGTGCCTTTATGGCCTTTTCATACTCCCTGCAGCCACGCAGTGCATATGCCAGATATAGGTACTTCTGGGGACAGTCCTGGGCCTGTTCCAATGCCGAGACTGCCTGCTGGTATTGGCCGATCATGTACAGGCCTATACCCAGCGGCAGGATATTGGGCTTAGCCTTGCCCCTTTGCTGGTCTAACTGCTCGGTGAATCTCAACTGGCTGGCCTGGCTAGAATGGACGATCACACAGACCTGGCCGATCAGGTCCAGCGAGGGCCTGGGGTCTGCAAAGAACTCTGCTACAAGGTCTTGTTGCAAAGACTCCATCTGACAGGACTCCTTCATCGATTATCGAGGAATAACCAAAGACGGAGGTATTATACGCGTAAGGCCACCACCTGCAATAGGATTGCGATCAGCAGCTCCGCTGCAGCAGTAACCTGGCCAGTGTGCGTAACCTATCTGCACCTTCTCCAAACTGCCCCAGGCAGCCCAAGGCCTGATCGGTCAGTTGCCTCGCCACAGACAATGATCGCTCCCTGCCCATCACCGCAGGATATGTGAGCTTGCCTGCCTTCTGGTCCTTGCCAGGGGTCTTGCCCAGCTGCTCTGCAGAACCGCTTATGTCCAACAGGTCGTCCGTGATCTGGAAGACCAATCCCAGGTTCCGGCCATAATCGCCCAGCGCCTGCAACTGCCTTTGATCAGCCCCACCGCACAGCCCTCCCATCATCGTCGCGCAGCCAAATAGCTTGGCAGTCTTATGGAGGTGTATGAACTGTAGGTCAGTCAGATCCCCGCCAGACCTCTCTGCCAATAGGTCTGCCATCTGGCCTGCAACCATACCATCAGGACCAGCGGCATTGGCCAGTAGGCCGATGAGTTGCACCGCCAGGCCAGGCCCCTCGACCTTTGTGGCCAGGACCTCGAATGCCATCGTCAGCAATGCATCGCCTGCTAGTATCGCAGAGGCCTCGTCAAAGGCCTTATGGCATGTCGGCCTTCCCCGCCGCATGTCATCGTTATCCATAGCAGGCAGGTCATCGTGGACCAGGGAGTATGTATGTACCATCTCTATGGCCGCTGCTGCCATCTCGGCGGCCTTGTGTGTCTGGCCAGATACAAGCTCACAGGACCAAAGCACCAAGATGGCCCTTATCCGCTTACCAGGACCTTGCATGGCATAGGTAACCACCGGCCTGATACAGTCTGCTATAGGTAGTTCCTTCAAGAGCCCGTCTATGATCGAGTCTACCTGTCTTGCCGCCTGCTGTAGGTCCTGCTGGATCTGGTACTTGGCTGGTCCTTGCATGGTTTCAAAAGGCGATTTTTTCGCGTATTATGAGCGCAAGGAGCAACTGATGCCAGAAAAATTGGTCACTAGCAAGGTCCTGATACTAGGCCTGACCGGCTCTGGCAAGGGCGCGGTGGCATTCGAGCTGGCCAAGAAGACCAACGGCCAGATCCTGAGTGTAGACTCCATGAAGGTCTACCGCAGGATGGACATAGGGACCGCAAAGCCAAGCATCCACCACCGCCAGCAGGTCCCCTATCACATGATAGACGTGGTCGAACCAAGCGAGGCCTTCAGCGTCGGCAGATTCGTTGCGCAGGCCCGTGGCCTGATCGATGAAGTTACAGGCAGCGGCAGGCCCCTGATAGCTGTAGGTGGCACTGCCCTGTACATAAAGGCCCTGCTGTACGGGCTCTTCGACGGCCCGCCAGCAGATCCAGCCATCAGGGATCGGCTCCGTCAGCGAATCACCGTAGATGGACTAGATGCCATATACGCGGAACTGGCCAGGATCGACCCGGATGCCGCGGCCAGGATCCACAGGACCGACCAGAAGAGGATCATAAGGGCGATCGAGGTCTATATGCTTACAGGCCGGCCCATAAGCTCGTTCCAGAAACAGTTCTCTGGCCAGCCAGACCTTGGTGGTTGGACCATCGTCGGTCTGAGGAGGGACAAGGCAGACCAAGCCCATCGGATCAATGCCAGGGTGGCCAGGATGATAGATCAAGGCCTGGTGCAGGAGGTACAAGGTCTACTAGCGGAGCCTAAGGGCCTCAGCCCCCAGGCCAGGGCAGCTATAGGCTATGCAGAGGTCATAGACTATCTCAACGGAAGGATAGACCTGGACAAGGCCATAGAGCTCATAAAGCGGAGGACACGGAGGCTGGCAAAGGCCCAGAGGACCTGGTTTCGAGGCTTCAGGTTCGTGCACTGGTTAGACCTCGAGCCAGACGAACCACCTGATCTGACCGCCAAACGGGTAATGAGGATACTGGATCAACCTCAGGACACAGCCTCTGGCGGGAACAGATGACCTGGTTCGGGCATCAATAAAATATGTATGTACTATAGACCCATTTGGTATAATCAACCAGGAGGAACGACATGGGTCCTGAACGCAAGGCCTTCACGCTGATCGAGCTGTTGGTCGTGATCGCCATCATAGCGATACTGGTGGCCATCCTCATACCAACCTTGGCCAGGGCAAGGGAACAGGGCAAGAGGGTCGTATGCTGGAACAACCTCAGACAACTGACCTACGCCTGGCAGTTGTATGCAGATGAGAATGGCGGCAAGATCGTTAACGGCGAGGCTGGGTATGACAGGCCTGGCGAGAAGGCATGGATAGGGGCCGCCTGGGCCACGGACTATAGGTCGGTAGCACCCACACCTAGACCAGAAAAGGAGCAGATCGCCGCCATCATGGGCGGGGCACTGTGGCCGTATTGCAAGAACCTCAGGGCATATCGGTGCCCTACAGGCCGAAGGGGAGAGATGCAGACCTACACGATCATGGATTCCATGAACGGCCGGACCAGCGGCCGTGGCCTACCTACCGGCTATAGGGTGGACAAGACCGTGCTCTGGGTGAAGAAGCTCAGCGACATGATCAGACCCCAACCAGCAGAGCGGGCGGTATTCCTGGATGAAGGCAAGGCCAGCCCTGACAGTTACGCAGTCCACTATCCCTTGCAGCAGTGGTGGGATGCACCTATGTTCAGGCACTCCATAGGGACCTGTGTGTCTTGGGCGGATACGCACGTAAGTACCTGGAAGTGGAAGGAGCCCCAGACCATACAACTTGCCTGGGCCTCCGAAAACGGTACCTATCAGAGCAACACCCCTGCCGTCAGCCCTGCCGAGGACCTGAAGATGGTACAAAGGGCCTGTTGGGGCCGATTGGGGTATTAGGTGGTATGCTTTAGCTGACCTATTGACTTGTATTCTTATGGGGCTTTGGTTAGAATAAGCTCATCGAATATGCGAAACCTGCATCCAACAACCAGTCAGCGAAGAAGGAGGCAGATCCCATGAGACACCCCCGCGGTTTTACACTCATAGAGCTACTTGTGGTGATCGCCATCATCGCGATCCTGATGGCGATACTGATCCCAACCCTTACCAAGGCTAGGGAACAAGGCAAGAGGGTAGTGTGCCAGAACAACCTAAAGCAGCTGATCCTTGGCTGGAACATGTACGCAGATGACAATGGTGGCAAGCTCGTCAATGGAATGGCAGGCATGCTCAACAGGGAAGGTGAGCCACCTTGGATACAGAGGACCTGGGACAATTACCAGGCTGGCACATACCTGCCGACCGACCAACAGGAACGTGCTATCAGGAACGGTGCCTTGTGGAAGTATTGCTCGAATCTTAGGGCATACCGCTGCCCGACTGGGAGAAGGGGCGAATTGCAGACCTATGGGATCGTCGACTCCATGAATGGCTACGCATATGAGCCATCTAGGGGTCTGGCTGGCAAGTACAGGGATGGAAAGACCGTGCTGCTGGTCAAGAAGCTCAGTGACATTATTAGCCCACCTGCCAGCCTCAGGGTGGTCTTCCTGGATGAGGGGAGGACCACGCCCGATACATATGCAGTCTATTACACGCAGCCTATGTGGTTCGACCCGCCGCTTATCAGGCATGGGTTCGGTACAAATGCCGCATTCGCCGATCACCATGTAGAGTACTGGAAGTGGAAGGATAATGCCACCAGGATCCTTGCCAGGGAGGCGGACGAGAACAGGTATTGGGGCAGCAGCATGCGGACCCAGCCCAACAGCGAGGACCTGCAGATGGTCCAGCGTACTACCTACGGCAAGCTGGGTTATCTGCCATGATCCTTGGGCCTGAGCCCTATCATGGCTGCTAGAAGGATGTGCCTGAGCCGCTCCTCAGGGAGCCGGCTGAGGTAGTCGTCCGTAAAGTCCATAGGGAATGGGGCGGGGAAGGACTTGATGCGGTCTATCAGTTCCGATCTCCCCATCTGGCAGACCGCATAGGCCAACCTGTCTATGGACGAATCACCAATCACTGCATCATCCCATTGAGACCTGCCATCTGTATCGGCTAGCGACAGGTGGTACTTTGCAACAGGTCTCGTGATGGGTGTTGGCCCGGACCTTGCGGCCTGGTAACCTAGTCGCATGCTCGCAAAGGACCTCGACTACCAACTGCCGCCAGGGCTGATCGCACAGATGCCTAGGCATGACCGCAGCGATTGCAGGCTAATGGTCCTGGACAGGGCCACAGGTGCCATCACGGATACGAGGTTTGCCCAGATCACCGACTGGCTCAGACCCGGCGACTGCCTGGTCCTGAATGACACCAAGGTTATACAGGCCAGGTTCCTCGCCAGGCGAAGGACCGGAGGAAGGATAGAAGGGCTGTTCCTCTGTCAGAGACCGGATGGCACATGGCAGGTCATGCTCAGGCCTTCGGCTAGACTCAAGGACGATGAACAGATCGATCTGCTGGATGGCCAGGGCAATAGTAGGATCCAGGCCGTTATCCTTTCCAGGCAGGCCGATGGTACGATCCTGATAAGACCTCAGCAGTCCTGTAACGCCCACGATGTATTGGACCAGATCGGATTGCCGCCGCTTCCGCCATACATCAAGAGGGCCGGCGATCCGAAGGCCATCCAGATAGACCGCCGCTATTACCAGACCGTCTATGCCACCAATCCAGGGGCAGTGGCTGCCCCCACTGCAGGCCTGCACTTTACGGATGAGCTGCTAGGGCAGATAAAGGCCTCAGGTGTCGCCATCGCCCATGTGACGCTCCATGTCGGGCCTGGCAGTTTCAGGCCGGTCAAGTGCCTGAGGATGGAGGACCACAAGGTCTTTCCCGAGCGTATGATCATTGGACAACAGGCAGTACAGACCATAAACCAGGCCAAGGCATCGGGCGGCAGGATCGTGGCAGTGGGCACCACGTCCGTCCGCGCGATCGAGACTGCTGCGATCGCGACCCCAGGCGGCTGGGCCCTCAGGCCATTCGACGGGCAGACCGACCTTTACATATTGCCTGGCTACGAATTCAAGATTACCGATTGCATCATCACCAACTTCCACCTGCCTCGTTCTACACTGCTTGCCCTGGTAGCGGCATTTGCTGGCCTCGGGATGATAAAGTCTGCCTACCAACATGCGATCGATCGGCAGTATATGTTCTATTCCTATGGCGACGCCATGCTGATCCTGTAGCACCATCAAGGCGGGCATTTGCCGCACGTAGACCTGAACAAGGCGGTGCTGAGATAACGATCGCCCCTGTCGCAGATGACCGTCACGATCGTACCCCTGTCCATCTGCCTTGCCAATCTGATCGCCCCTGCCACTGCAGCACCACTGGACATGCCGGCGAATATCCCCTCCAGACAGGCAAGCTGCCTTGCGGTCTCAAATGCCTCGTCGTCATCTACAGCTATGACCTCGTCCAAGACTGATCGATCGAAGATGGGCGGTACGATCGACTCGCTCATGTTCTTGAGCCCCTGGATCCTGTGGCCTGGCATGGGTTCTACGCCTATGACCCGGACAAACGGGATCCGCTCCTTCAGGAATCTTCCGACGCCCATCAGCGTACCTGTAGTGCCCATGCCCGCCACGAACACATCCACCTGACCTCTTGTCTGCTCCAATATCTCAGGACCTGTGGTCATATAATGGGCCATAGGATTGGCTGGATTGGCGAACTGATTGGGCATGAAATACCGGTCAGGCTCCTGCTCTATCATCCTGTGGGCCATCCTTATGGCCCCATCGGTCCCCTCCTGGGCCGGCGTCAAGACCACCTCTGCCCCGAATGCCTCTAGCGTCCGCTGCCTTTCCACACTCACACAGGTAGGAAGCACGAGCTTTACCCTGTATCCCTTTGCAGCCCCGATCATGGCCAGGGCTATGCCAGTATTGCCTGACGTAGGTTCCAGTATGACCTTGTCCCTGGTCAATACCCCAGACCGCTCGGCCTGGTCTATCATGAACAATGCGGCCCTATCCTTGACGGACCCGCCAGGATTGTTCCCCTCCAGCTTGGCCATGATTCGCACGTGTCTATTCGGACCGATCCGGCCCAGCTGTACTAGAGGCGTATTACCTATCGCACCAAGTATGTCCATGGATTGATTATGCCATCCGCAATACCAATCCGCAACGCCACGGCCCATACGGCCAATATGGATGAACCTACCAAAAAGGCTTGACAAATAGGACATGGGCACTATAGTTTTTATCGCTTGTTAGATCGCTGGGCCTCGCATGGAGGCGAAGGCCGCGCAGCATCCACCCCGACCCGGGTGGGCTGCTAAAAAAGATCGGAGGTTTGGGTGCACGGAGGCACGGAAGACAGCTGACTATCACCCCCTGAGGGCCATATCTAGATCCTAGGATTGACCGACCCAGTCTGCGTACGACCTGAAGGATCGATCCGCAGGCGCGGCCTTCCGCCTGTAGGTCTGTCTATCCAGCTTCCACGATAGGCCCGCTAGTCGAGATAGGCTGGTTGATTCCGTCCTGACGTGGCAGAGGATGGACGGTGCGTGTATTGAGGACATCTTGGCTACTGGGCAATGGCAGGATGGTGTTGCTGGCCTGTGCCATCGTCTTCTCTACCGGCTGCTCGGACAGGATCCAACTGCCCCCAAAAGATGTATTTGAGAGGTTCCAACACGTAGCCCCTCATAGACCTGCCGAAAAGATGGGCACGGCCACTGTTACATTGCCACAGCCAGGTCCCTATCGCATCAGGCCAGGCGATGTCCTGGAGATCACGTTGGCATCCTTCCTGTCGACGGTCAGCATCGAACAGGCCATACCCCAGACACAGACCACCTCCATCGCATGCAGGGTTCAACCGCCAGGCCATATCGTCTTGCCGGTGGTAGGCCAGGTTCATGTGGCGGGTCTGACCATCCCGGAGGTCGAATCTGCGATATCAAATGCCTATTATCCCACCTATACCAAGACCTATCCAGCGGTATTGGTCAGACTTGCAGAGGCCCGAAAGGAGAGGGTCTCCATCCTTGGCGTGGTTGCCAGACCAGGTGTATACGAACTGAGGGCAGACCAGATGTCATTGGTTCAACTCTTGGCGGAGGCAGGTGGCATAGTCCAACCTGGTGCATCCTGCATAAGGATCCTACGTCCAGGCCAAGAGGGCCAGACTACGATCACCGTACCTATGAGGGGCCCTACTGTACCGTTCTCGGATGTACCGCTTCGAGAGGCCGACCAGGTGATCGCAGAGAGGCTCGTAGTGCCGCTCTTTACGGTCATAGGCCTGGTGAACAGGCCCGGCAACTTCGAATACCCGCCCGATGCCAACTATACCCTCATCCAGGCCATAGCCTTTGCTGGAGGTCTGGACCTGCGACTCGACCCGCGATACGCAGTCATCTACAGGCTAGATCATGACGGATCCATCATCCACGCGGTATTCCAATTATCAGATCCAAAAAGGCCACAGGCCACGACCACCAGCATCAACGTGCCAATAAGACCCGGCGATATCATCGCCATCGAACATACGCCACGGACCAGGTCAAGGGAGTTCCTGGATAGGATCTTCAACGTGCACATAGGGGCATATCTGCCACTAATCAGGTGACTTGCATATGATCTGCCAACAGCCGACCCACCATCCTACCAACAAGCCCAAGGCGCCATCTCCTGGCCTGCCTTCGGTCGTCTGGCAGCACAGGCTGGTGGTATCGGCCTGTATCCTCGGTTCGATCGCCATTGCCAAGCTGTATCTGGCCGTTGCCAGGCCAGTATATACCAGCACTGCAAGCATCTATGTACAGCCAGACGGACCGAGGATCATGAACGAGGACCGATCCGCCGCGATGACCGCTTCCAACAACTACCTTTACAACCAGATAGAGCTGATCAGGTCCAGGCCCGTCGTGGCCAAGGCCGTAGAGGCCTGCCTTGCCGCGGACCTGCGGTCGATGAGAGATATCAATGAACCGATAGAGATCGTCCTTCGCAACCTCGAGGTATCCTTGGGAAGGAAGGACGATATCATCAGGATCAGCTTTTGGGGCCCTGATCCAAGAGAGAATGCCTTCATCGCAAATGCAATCGTCAAGTCCTACCTTGCATTCATTGCCCAGCAGCGGGCAAAGACCTTTGGACAGGTCCTAAATATCTTGGAGACACAGAAGGCTGCAAGACAAGTGGCCTGCTCGCAGGCACAAGAGATCCTCACGGACCTGGCGAACAAGTATCCGCAGCTGGCATTCTCGCCAGAGACCGGCAGGGCATTGCTGGACCAACTCAAAGATATCTGGTCGGCCTTCACAGAGGCCAGCCTGGCCGAGTTGGAGGCAAGATCCTTGCTCGAGGCGGCCAAGAAGGCCAAAGACGATCCAGAGGCCTTCTTGATGACGATCGGATCTAAGATCCCATCAGGCCAACGTGGGGATGCCGAGGCAGAGACGGCCAGGCTCAAGGCCAGCCTCAAGCAGTTGGAGTCGAGCCGCAGCGATAGGCTTAGGCTTGTCACTGTCGAGCACCCAAGTATCAAGGCCATCGACGCCCAGATCGCACAGACGAGGCAAGATCTGGCCTCGCTGCAGCAGAGGCTCGTCTCGACAGGATTGTACATCCTCGAACAACAGCATCTGTCTGCACAACAGAAGGTCAAGGAACTGGCCTCCAGGCTCGACCAGCAATCCCGGCAGATCTCGCTTTTCGACAAGGCCTTTGCCCTGTACACGCAGGCCCAGACACAATACCAGCAGGAGAAGAGACTCTGCGAGCTCTTGGACCAGAGGATAAGGGAGGTCCGCATGGCCGCAGATGCAGGCGCGTTGAACATCACAGTCATCGAGGATGCCCAGCCCGCCACCAGGCCATCCCGACCAAGGCCGGCAAAGGTCGTGGCAATAGCCCTTGTCCTAGGGCTGGCCACAGGCTGCGGTCTAGCAGTATTGATCGAGGCTACCAGCAAACGTATTCGCGACGCAAGATTGATAAGGGAACTAGTCCCATATCCAGTCATCGGCCAGGTTCCTGTGATCACCAAGAGGCGATCCGATCAGGCCACTGAGGCATTCAGGATGATACGTGCCGCCATCCTCACAGGCCCGCCAGAGAAACATGCCCACATCATCCAGGTCGCCTCATCCTTGCCTGCAGAAGGTGCCAGTACCACCGCCACTTACTTGGCCATGGCCATGGCCCGCACGGAGCAAAGGGTCTTGCTCGTGGATGCCAACCTCCGCAACCCTTCGCTGCACAAGATCTTCGGCCTCGACGGCCGCATCGGCCTGTCTGCGGTCTTGACGAGGAAGTCACGCCTGTCCAGTGCCGTCGTTCCCACAGCTATGCGTCGGCTACATCTGCTGCCCGCAGGATCCGATCAGACATCTAGCAGAGAACTGTTGTTCGGTAAGGCCTTTGGCCAGTTGATATCAGTACTGGCCAGGTACTACGAGCGGATCATCATAGACAGCCCGCCATTTGTCGACGCTGCTGACGCACAGGTGATAACGGCCGTAAGCCAGGCCGTCATCCTGGTAGTAAGACCAGGCATCTGCACATATCATGCCCTCGGTCTGACGGAGGACCTCCTTGCAAGGCACCCAGATAGGCAGGTCGGATTGGTCATCAATGCAGTCCCGATGACTACCCTGGCCAGCAAGGCTGTCTATGGTAACCACAATGGCAGGTACAGAGGCCACATCCTGGCCTCTTTGGGCATTTGGTCAGGTGTCCCAATAGCCCTGGAGCTTACTGGATATAAAAGGGTAACAAACTAGTTATCACCTCTTCCTCTGCGGCGATGTAGCCGACGAGGACGGAGTCTAGCTTCAGTTTCTACATAGGTAAGGCTACGGCTGAGCAGACCATATCCCTGCCCACCTCGTGCACAGCGACATCACGGGACCAGAACCCCAGTGCAGAGGTGCCATCCTTGATATCCCGATTGGCAGGTGGCACCACCTGGTCGGCCATTGGTTCGATGGTCTCGCAAGGCTGCAGCCTCCTGATGGGGATCGCCTTGGCCAGGATCCTGATGCCAAATGCCTTTGGCTGGTTTACCCTTATCCAGGCAACGGTCTTGATGCTTCAAAGTGTTGGTGGGCTTGGCTTGGGTCTGGCAACGACAAGTCACCTCGCACGGACAAAGCAGCAGGATCGGCAGAGGGCAGGCCGCATCGTATGCATGTCGGTCCTGGCCACTAGCGTTGCTGGGATCCTGATCGTTGGGATAATACTGGTGGTCCCGACCGTCATCCTGCAGAGGTGCCTGGGAACCAATGACTACCCAAACGCCATCAAGCTGCTCGGTCTGCTTGGCATGCTTGCGATGATCAACAAGATCCAGACCGATATCTTGATAGGGCTGGAGGCATTCAAACAGACTGCCTTCATTGCCATGATCCGCGGGGCGATGGCGGCCCTATTAGCAGCAATGGGGGCCTATGCGTCCGGAGCAGTGGGTGCGGTCGCAGGTCTGGGGGCAGCCTGGCTGCTTTCTGGGGTCATCTCTCAGGCGATCATCCTCAGTACCTGCCGCAATCAAAGGATCTGCCTAGCCTGGGGCCAGTTCCTGAGGGAGTACCGCCTCTTGGGTACATCCATGTTCGTTAGCGCAAGCAGCCTCTGGCTGGCAGTCGTCAACTGGTTATTGAACATCATACTGGCTAGACAACCGAATGGCCTGGCGGAGCTGGCCATCTTCAATGCCGCAGATCGATGGCGTACTGCAATGCTTTTTGTACCAGGACTGCTGGCACAGGTGAGTCTGCCGATGTTTGCATCCGCATATAGCCAGCATGAGATAAATACATGCAAGAGACTGATGACGATGGCCGGCTCTACTGCGATGGCCAGCACTGGTATATGTGTTATAGCCGTGTTCTTGACAGCCCATACGCTGATGGCAATGTACGGCAATAACTTTGTCAGCGGCGATAAGGTGCTCTTGATCCTTGCCCTTTCGTGCCTGCCAACGGCCGCAAGCATGATCGGCTCCTATTGCCTCTGGGCTGTGGGAAGGACAGGCACGATGCTATCGATCGATCTTGTCCGCGGCCTAGTCAGCCTGTCGTACTGCCTATTTCGTAGACCCATCTGTGCCATGGATCTGGCGATGGGGATCCTGATCGGCTACATAGTCAGTGCAACTATCGTGGCCGTTGCGATCTGGCCAGTTATCAGGCAAGGCAGGTACAAGGGCCAGCAATGCTGACAACAGACGCTACAAGGTATCTGCTTGCCTATGGTTCTGCCAGACGCCAGTGGCTGCTGGCTGAATGTGTCTGCTGGCTGACCGCGATTGGCATGCTCCAGGCCTGGATCGCTGCCATACTCTTTGCACAAGGCCTCAGAACAGGTCTGGATCAGTGGGGTAATAGCATCGCAGTGGAGAACAAATCCATCGTTTATTATCTGGCCCATGGTGGATCCATAGCCAGCCTTTTATTGGCCGGGACCATTGCTGGGATCAATGGCTCCTACCAGAGGCTAGACACGCTGGCGAGACTGGCGATATGGCTGCTTGTTCTGGCCAGCACCTTGTGGGCCATTGTTGCATACAGCCTCGATGAGATGACGTCCGCTGCGATCCTCGGTGCGACAGGCCCTATTGTGTGGTTGAGCAGCATCATCATGCTTGCAGGGACCGAGGACAAGACCTGGGACAGACTCGAAGGTCTGGTAGATCCGATGGTCGTCACCACTGCTATCCTTGCACTAGGTTCCATCTATGGAGCTGGACCGGATTCTCCAGCTGCCATGTTACGCACAAATCATTATTTTTCCTTGCTATTCTGGCTTGCAGGCTGGCGATGCCTGGGCCGCACCTATAGAGATGTCGTCTGGATACTGCTGGATTGTGCCATGCTGGTCATCTTGTGGATACTGGCACTGTGGCTCCAAAGGAGGTCTTGGGTGATCGACATGGGGCTGCTTACCAGCATCTATCTTTATACCTTAGGTAGGAGGGCTGGATCCCTTGCAAGGCCTGCCTACGGGCTGGCCATTCTGGCGGTCGCAACGGGTGCTGTGATCTTGACCGTGCCATCGCTTAGACAGGCATTGTCAGGCCTGATGGGCCGGATCAGCGAGGATACCAGGAGCGAACAATACAGGATCTTCTTCTCTCAGGTCGAGATCGGCGATCTGGTATTGGGCCTTGGACCAAAGGCCACGTACTATTACGGCCCGGCAAGCCCGAGATATCAGTTTTTCGACAACGCCTACATCTGGATGGCATTCATAGGAGGGCTGCCCATATTGGTATCCTATTGCCTGCTGATCCTTCGGCCTGGCCTTGTGGCCTTGGTACGTTCCTCCGGTCAATCCCATCAGGTGCGTGCCTCTGCCATCATGTTGGGGATCTGGGCCCTGGTGCTAGGAGGATTGGGGGTCTTCAGTTGTCCATCCCTGAACGCCTATCACTATCTGGTATGCCTGATGGCAGGTTTGTGTTGGGCCTCGCTGTAATACTGTGCAAGATATTCGTCCTCGAAAACATAGACGAATTAACATGGTCTTGCTAGGCGGTTTCCCATACCCGCGAGGCATGGCCGCGACCAGGCACATGCAGCTTGTGATAGACGGCCTGAAGGCCTATCAACAGTTGTCCATGCAGGTGATCATCCTGAGGCAATCGGCCAAGGACAATCCTATCAATGGTACCCACAAAGGCATCCGCTATCAGACCGTCATGGGTGACGCACTCAGGGCAAGGCTCTTGCTGGCAGCCCCGCAATTCCTGCTGAGGTCAAGAAGGGCCGTGGGTCTGGCATACAGGGACCGTATGTGGAACGTACTGTACGTGTATGGACCACCGGCCATAGACAATCTCTTGGCCATAAGGTATGCCCGCAAGCTCGGATTCAAATCGATCTTTGAGATCGTCGAGGATGATGATCTGGCAATGGATGTATCCAACCGCATCTGGCACCGCATATCGAATGCCTTCATCAGGCACCTGACCTGTCACATAAGCGAATTGGCCGACGGGATCGTGGTCGTCAGCTCGCATCTGGAGGCAAAGTTCAAGGCCCTGACCTCAGGGTCTGTACCTGTACACCTGCGGCCTGTACCTGTAGATGTCAGCCGCTTTCCCGATCGGCCCCAGATGCTCGGGGAAAACCCCAATATGTTCTATTCAGGAAGCTTCGGACTCAAGGATGGCATCCCCACCTTGCTAGATGCATTCGACCTGCTGGCAGCGAGGTACCCCAGACTTACACTGACCATGACAGGTCACGGTAGCAGTGAGGATATGGCCCTTGCGGTCGCGAGGATCCAAGGATCACCTTACAGCGACAGGATCCATTACAAGGGCTATCTGGAGGATGACCGTTACCACGCAGAGCTGATGGCCTGCGATATACCCTGCATGACCCGGATCAATCACCCTTATGCTAATGCCGGCTTCCCATTCAAGCTCGGCGAGTACCTGGCCACAGGCAAGCCTGTGATTGCATCAAGGGTGTCGGATGTGGGAAGATGGCTTCAGGATGGGAGATCCGCGATGCTTGTCGAACCAGGCAAACCCGACCAGATTGCATGCAAGATAGAGTACCTGTTGCATCACCGAGACATCGCATCTGCGATCGGCTGCGAAGGCAGGAGGGTGGCCAAGGCCCACTTCAGTCATACAAGGCAGGCAGAAGCCCTATTCGGCTTCATAAAAGGGATCTTGGAGGCCTGACATGCCAGACGCCTTGTTGGTAGACCCATGCAACTTTGTGGACTATCCTGCAGGCGGGCAGCTGTCCTTTGCCAAGCAGATGATGATGGCCTATGGCAATCGCCTTGCCTTGGTCGGTGTCTGCACGGATCGTGGCCCGGTGGGCCGCTGGACAAGAAGGCAATTCGATGGCACCACCTTCGATTGTTTCAGCTTCTGCCGTTGCAGGCCTACACATAGAAGGCCATTGGTGCCAGGTAGGATCCTAGTATTTTCAGGTTTGCTTAGATTCAGGGATGCGATCTTCCGCCGTGGCATTGATAATCTCTTTACTCAATCCCCAGAGGCCTTGATAGCCCTCAGCCCGCTGCCGTGGAGGAGCATCTGCTACTGCCTGGCTGGTGCAGAGAGTCCCCTGCGTAGGCCAAGGTATGGTTGGGCCAGGTTGCTTTCGGGCCTCTTCGAGATACCTTGGTTGAGGGCCATCAGACGCGCTGACGTGGTACTCGCATCGGCAGATCAAGCATCCATAGACAGGTTCCTACGGGAACGACCTTCATTACGGTCCGGAACCAGGATCCTGCCCTTCCCTACAAGATACGATCAGACAGTCTTCTATCCGGTAGAGAAGGATCTGGCCCGGGCGACACTGGGCATTCCGCCAGACCAGGTCGTCGTGGCATCCGTAGGCAGGATCAACATCGCAAAGGGGTGGGACCTCATCCTGGATGCGTTCAGGATCTTCTGGCGGAAACTGCCTGCAAGCAGGATCTATTTCGTCGGTGATGGCGAAGACCGCAAAAGACTGTTACGAAGGGCCATTGCACTTGGTATCCAGGATCGGGTGAATGTAACAGGATTCCTCAATGCCCAGATGGTAGCGAATTACATAAACTCGGCAGACCTGGTCGTCTTTGGCTCCCACCACGAGGGTTGGTCGGTTGCCATGTTGGAGGCCCTTGCATGCGGCAAACCCGTAGTCTCTACGGAGGTCAGCGGCTCGAGGGAGATGATAAGGGATGGTTTGAATGGGTTTGTCATACCCAATCGTGACGCCGATTGCATGGCCAAGGCCATGCACGATGCATTGGGCCTCGAACAGGCAACGGAGGTGTCTATCTCCATCGCCAGCAGATACACCATTGCAGGTCTCAGTCATAATCTCGGCCAACTTTGGCCGCCTCTAGGTTGAATAACTATGTCTCTGATCTTGATAGCAAACCTTCCCAGCCCTCCAGGTATGGACGTATACAGGGACACGGCTGGTGCCTATGGCACGGCACAGTATGTCTGGCGGAAGGGATATGGCCATTCATCCAACGTCTTCTTTCCTACCTTCATACCCTACCTCGCCACAGCGCTACAACGCGCAGGCCACCAGGTCATGGCCTTGGATGGTCAGGTACTCCGTTGCAACCTTGCAGGATTCCTAGGGCGACTAGAAGACATCCACCCAGACCTTGTCGTGACCATGCCATCACTGCCATCGATAGATGGCGACTGCTATCTGCTAAGTTGCATAAGAGAGTTACTACCCAAGACGCCCATCATCGCCCTAGGCCCTGCATCCGCTGCACTGGCTGGGCAGATCCTTTCGATAGGCCGTGTAGACATGATAATCAAAGGCTCATATCCGTTTTATCATGGCCCGATCCTGGAGTTCCTGGATAGGACAAGGCACTCGCCCATCGAGGCACAGTTGCCAGGTACGGTTGTCATGGGACCGTCGGGCCAGATCGCAGAGACCCCTGCAGCTCCTGCCACCGAGCGCGGTAACCTGGACGATCTGGACCTCGAGGTCTACAGGCTACTGCCGGTCCAGAAATACCGTATTGCAGCCATGGGGCCTCAAGGCAGGCTGACCAACTACTTCCCCATCATAGGCGGAAAGGGCTGCCCATTCGGTTGTATGTATTGCCCATATCCGGTAGGTTATGGAAAGAGGCTGGTGCTCAAGTCGCCGCAGGTGGTAGTCAGGGAGATGCAATTCCTGAACGAAAACTTTGGCATCGAGGCATTCCTCTTTAGGGATCAATTGTTCACTGCCAACAAGGCTAGGGTCGAGGCCATCTGCGATCTGATCATTTCCGGCGGTCTGGATGCAAGATGGGCGGTAGAGGCCAGGGTCGATGAGGTGTCACCAGGGATGCTCGCCAGGATGAAAAAGGCAGGTTGTATAAGGATCCAGTATGGTGTCGAGACAGGAGATCCTCAACTGCTCGAAAGGGTAGGCAAGCCAGGGCTGAGCCTGGCCCAGATCTCCCAAGGCTTCGAGGATACGGTAAGGGAGGGCATCCTGGCGGTAGCGTTCGTGGTTTTTGGGCTGCCTGGTGAAGATTGGTCTGCGGCAGAAAAGACCATAGATTTTGTACTGAAGCTCAACTGCGACAACGTCCTTTGCAGCGTACTAACACCGTATCCTGGGACCCCCCTATTCGAACTCGCAAGGGAAAAGGACCTGATCGTGACATATGACTGGCAGAAGTACACCAGCCGCCATGTGGTCATGCGCACCGAAAGACTCTCTGCAGAACAACTCCAGAGGCTCAGGGCGAACTTCGTGAGGCTTTTTAGGCTGAAGCAGCTGAGCAGGATGATCCGCCGAGATGAGAGGGCCCCATGTGCCATCACGTGGCGAGCCCTTGCATACAGGTTGCAGATGGCAAGGGAGCACATTTTAGGCAGATCTCAGTAGACAGCAAACTGGCAATGAATGTCTTGATGGTGCACAATAGTTATGGCGGTTATAGTGGCGAAGAGGCCGTGGTCGATCGTTGCATCGACCTATTGATAGCTAAGGGCCACACTGTCCACCTCTTTGCAAAAAGCAGCCGTCACATCTCCAAGGTCTTTCTTGGCAAGGTCCGGGCATTCTTCTCGGGGATATTCAGCATTAAGGCAAGACGCCAGTTCCGACAGGCATTGGATCAGATCCGACCGCAAATCGTCCATGTACACAACCTCTACCCACTGATCTCCCCATCCATATTGCCAGAATGCCGCAAGGTCGGTGTACCTGTGGTGATGACCGTCCACAACTACAGGCTCCTATGCCCCAATGCTATGCAGATGTCCAGGAGGGACGGCCGTCACTGTCGGATGTGTAAAGGTGGCCGGGAATACTGGTGCATCTTGAAGGACTGCGAGGCAAGCCTGCCAAGGAGTATCGGCTATGCAGCAAGGAACTACATTGCATGGCGGTACCGGTTGTTCGTGGATCACGTCTGGCTTTACGCCTGCCTGGCCCATGCTCAAATGGAGGTACTTGTGGATGCGGGTTATCCCCCAGAGCGGATGGAGGTCCTTGGCAATATAGTGGAGCCAATAGATTCGATTGGCCATACCCATCCAGGCAGGTACGTGGCCTTCGCAGGTAGGGTCAGCCCAGAAAAGGGCATAAAGGTGCTCCTTGAGGCAGCAAGATCCTGCCAGGACATCCCCTTTCGGATCGCCGGCAACATACAGACCATGCCAGATATCCTCGGCCTTGCGCCTGCAAACTGCAGATTCCTTGGCCATATAGACCCTGAGAAGATGCCACAGTTCTACAGCGACAGCAGGATGGTCGTGGTCCCGAGTCTTTGGCACGAACCGTTCGGCCTATCTGCAGCAGAGGCGCAGGCACATGCCAAGCCGGTGGTATGTTCGAGGATAGGTGCCCTGCCCGAGATAGTCGTGGACGAGGTCACCGGGCTACTGTTTGAACCAGGGGATGCAGCAGGACTTGCTGCCAAGATTAGGTATCTGTGGGCCAGGCCAGAACTGTGCCTTTCCATGGGTAAGGCCGGCTGGCAACGGACAAAGGAACTCTATGGCCCTGAAAGATACTACCAGCGGCTGGTCGGGGTCTACCAAAAGGCCATCTCGCTCGGCCCACCCCAATGCAGGTCAAGAAGGACGTCTTAGATAAGGAGCAAACGATGCTGAGGATCATATGCGAAACCATTCAAGCCCTTTGTGGCATTGTACTTCTGCCATTGCTTGGCCCCATGCAACCACATCCTTTGACAACCCTGCTTGCTGCCCAACCTTCAGGTTGCGGGGTATGCTACTTTGTGGATGCACAGCTTGGCGATGACTCCTATTCAGGCAGGCTGATGGAACCAGATCCAGCCAGAAAGGATGGCCCTGTCAAGACGATCCAGTTGGCCTACGATCGGCTGCAGCCGGGCGATACCCTCTATATCAAGAAAGGCCTATATAGGCAGGCATTGAACCTTACCAAGACCGCATATCAGTTCAGACCCATAATGATACAGGCATTACCCGGTGACCAGGGCGATGTCATCATAACCGGAGCAGACCCGGTCATAGCTTGGCACAGATGTCCGGACGCGCAATCCTGCGCTGGCAATCCATACTGGCAACAGATATTCTACGCCCAGGTAGACAAGGATGTGAGACAGGTCTTCCAAGGCGATAAGAGGCTGAGGCCATCCCGTTACCCTGTCGAAGGTTGGCTCTATCCTGCATCCGTACCAGCCGACAATCAGATCGGGTTCTACGACCCTGCCATCGCTGCGATCAAGGACATCGCTAGTACTGGTATATGTAACATAAGGACCGCCCCATGGCACATCGACCAGATCCGCATTCAATCCTATTCCGCCTACAATGCCAAACTGACGCTCCTTGCCCCAACCCGCTACCCGATATCCCTCAGCTCAGGCTACTACTTGACAAATCTTGTCAGCCAGATCCGGCAGGAGGGCCAATGGGCCTTTGATTACACAAGAGGCCGCCTGTACATATGGCCTATCGGAGGATCGCCAAATGATGTGGAGGTAACGGTCCGCGACTATGGGATAGCGGCTGCGCCTGGCACGTCCTATCATACTATCAGCGGTCTATCCATAAACTCTGCCAACGATGGGATCCGTCTCGAAGGCACCAGCCACATGTACATCGTCGCCAACTCCATAGACTGGTCATCAAATGCTGCCATACTCGATTCTGGGACATCCTTCTCGACCATCAGCGAGAATACCATCAGGTATAGCGGCTATTCAGGGATCTTGCAGGATCAGTCAGCGACAAACGGCCTGATAGAAGGCAACCTCGTCTATGCAACAGGTGCACAAGAGGCGGGCGAGGACCCGATCAATGGTGATGCCATAGGTATGGCAATCTTTGGCACCGGTACCAGAGTCATAGGCAATAGGATCGATCGCACGAGCTACGACGGGCTATATGTCGGCCGCGGGGATACATCTGGCCGCGAGGTTGCATACAACCATATAACCAATGCGTGCCTATCACTTGCGGATGGGGCCGGGATATACACAGATGGACATTCCAACCTGCCCCTGGCAGACCATATCCACCACAACATCGTGGCCGACACCTGGGGCTGGCTGGGTGGCTGGGCCAGAAAGGAAGGTCAAGGCAAGGCTGGATCATACTTGTGTGTCGGCGAGGGGTATGGCATATACCTAGACGAACAGGCCAACAATAGGGTCGTGGAACACAATACCATATTGTATTGCTCTGCTGCAGGTATCTTCGTACACTGGGCCCAAGACAACATCGTCTCCAGCAATACCGCTTACGGCAACGGGGCATGCCAGATACTGCTGGCCGGAAGGGACGACCCCCGCTTCGGGCTCAAAGGCAATAGCATCTATGGCAATCTCATGATTGCGACTAGATCTTACCAGAGTACCCTCAGCGTCCATATCGATTACAGTAACATAGACCTGTCCACCTGTGACCAGAATCGTTATTACCACCCCACCGATGCGAGGCACATCGCCATGTGTTCTAAACCATCCTCAGCATGCAGTGCCATGTCCCTTGCCCAATGGCAGGCCACAACCGGCAATGATGCGGCCTCTGTGGAGCTTTGGTCAACGGCAGATCATACCTCCAAAGAACCATCGATAATGGCCAACCCATCCATGGCCACTATCACGATACCGATAGTAGGTCAATACCTCGATCCTGATGGCATCCTTGTCAAGGATAGCGTCGCCCTGGGCCCATTCGAATCCATAGTCCTGTTGCCTCTATCGGCCGACTAGAAGAAGATATCGTGCATCCAAACAGAGCCCAAAGGCCTGACCGCTTTAAGATCCTAGGGTTCCCGATAGACCTAGTCGACTACAGGACAGTCTTCCAGCAGATAAATGCCTGGAGGGCACAGGGCGTCTGTCGCTTCATCATCCTTGCCACAGCAGCCGATATCCAGCTAGCCCAGACCGACGGCCTAGGTGCGGCAGCGCACCGTTCTGGATTGAACCTGCCCGATGGTATCGCTGTAGTAATCGCGGCCAGGCTCATGGGCCACAGGCCCTCGGGCCGGGTTGCTGGCCCTGATCTGATGCTGAGGCTCTGCGATTGGGGCCAGGAATATGGATACAGGCACTTCTTTTACGGCAGTACCAATGATGTTGTCGAAAGGCTCATCGCAAACTTGACCCGGCGCTTTGCCCATATGGAGGTGGCAGGCTTCTTGTGCCCGCCGTTTCGCGACCTTACGCCTCAAGAAGATGCCGTGGCAGTTGAGAAGATCAACGCCTGCAGGCCAGACATCGTCTGGGTCGGGCTAGGCGGGATGAGGCAGATATGCTGGATGTCGGACCATCTAGGCAGGATAAGGGCAGCAGCAATGATCGGTGTCGGGGCTGCCTTCAACTTCCACTCAGGCCTTGTCAGGCGGGCCCCTGCCTGGCTCAGGAGGATTGGGTTGGAGTGGTCCTACAGGATGTTGACAGAACCGCGCAAGATCATACCCCGGACGAGACACACCCTTGCCTTCTGCGCAAAGGCAATCGCCCAGGCATGCATGATGCGGCTCTCAGCGAGGCATCTTCAACGAACTTGGCCCTAGGAGACACAACATGTCAGAACCCCAAAGAATATGTCAGGGCATATCGAGCTGTCTACAAGTTTGCTCATCGGCACCGATCGTAGGTAGGTTGTTCAGATATTATCAACGACCCAAGAGTTACCTGGCCTGGCACCTAGAGAACAAGGGTCTTGCTGGACTAGCGACTGCTATCCTCAGCTCCCTGTCAAAGGCATGGCCTAACGCAGATCGCCCAACAGCCAGGCAGGATACTGGCCAGATCCTCAACCTCAAACCCGGCGAGCTCGTGCTGGTCAGGCCTATCGAACAGATCCTTGCCACGCTGGATGCCAACAGGAGACACAAGGGCCTGCTGTGGATGAACGGTATGAGCAGGTATTGTGGAACCAGACAGCGGGTATACAAGAGGGTCGAGAGGATCATCTTGGAACAGACAGGACAGCTAAGGCACCTCAAGGATACCGTCCTGCTGGATGGGGTCATCTGCGATGGAGGCCAGTATGGAGGATGCGACAGGTCGTGCCACTTCTTCTGGAAGGAGGCATGGCTCAAACGGATCGAAAAGGAGGACAATGATGGAAGTGATCATACAGGATGAAGAAGGTAGTGATTCTGAGCATTTCGTTTATCAAACGCCTGGAACGGACCTATCCCATCTGCAGGCCTGGGGCAGGATGGTCCAGGAGCTCTTTGGCCACAAGTCCATCTACCTTGTCGCAAGGAATGATCAAGGGATCTGCGGTGTACTACCGCTTTCTCAGGTCAAGAGCAGGCTGTTTGGCAATCGGTTGGTATCTCAACCATTCAGCGATTATGGTGGACCCATAGCCACCTGCAGCCAGGCTGCAGATGCGCTCTATGACAAGGCGGTCGAGATTGCCAAGGGCCTGGGCTGTCAGTACATAGAGTTTCGCAACCTGGACCCTATGCCACAGCCGCTAGCCCTGAGGACAGACAAGGCCTGCATGTTCCTCGATCTTGCACCGGACCCGAGGATCGTCTGGGATGGATTGAGGCCGCAAATCCGCAACCGTATCCGCCGGGCACAGAACAGTAAGATAGAGGTAACTAGCGGGGGTCTGGATCTATTAGATGACTTCTATCGCCTTTGGACCTTGCGGATGTGCCAGCTAGGTACGCCATGCTATCCGCGTGGTCTATTTGAGGCCATCCTGAGGAGGTTCCCTCGGCATAGTAGGATCTTCCTGGCTACATACAACGGGCAGGCCATTGGTGCGATCTTTGCATACATGTTCAATGACTGGGCCCGCACCCGCTGGGGGGCCTCGTTGAGGGAATACGACTCATTGAGTCCCAATTACCTTCTGAATTGGTTTGCCATAGAGTTCTATTGCAGGGCAGGGGCCAAGCGGTTCGACTTCGGCAGAAGCACGGTTGGCAGTAGCCAATACACGTTCAAGAAGCGATGGGGCGCCAGGCCCGCGAACCTAAATTGGCAGTACTGGACCGCAGACGGTAGGGAGCCACCGATAGCCAGGCCTGATGCACCTGCATATCGGTGGAAGATAGGGGTCTGGAAGAGGCTGCCAGTTGCCTTCACACGAATCGCTGGGCCATGGATCAGTAAGGCCCTTGTCTAGGTTTGCATCTAGGCTACGCTAACAGGTAAGACCAACATCCAAGGAGGAGAAGACCATGGCGGAGGAAGTGTGTGGTTTCAGACCCAATGCATTCAGTTGCGAGATAGAGGATTGGTTCCATATACTTGACAGCGACCGCGTACCATCTATCGAGCGGTGGTCCGGCCTACCTCTATTTGCGGACAGGGGAGTAAAGAGACTGTTGGATCTGTTCGATGCCACCAAGACAAAGGCCACATTCTTCTGTCTTGGCTGGATGGCAGAGAGGATGCCCGATCTTATACGCCTGTGCCGCGATGCTGGCCACGAGATCGCCTCGCATGGTTATGGGCACGTACTGGCATACGAGGCCGGGCCGAAGGCCTTCCTAGAGGACCTGGTCAGGTCCAAGACGATACTGGAGGATATCACTGGCCAGGAGGTCATAGGCCTGAGATGTCCTGGCTTTGCAGTAACCGAGCGAAGCAGCTGGGTCTTTGATGTGGTTGCAGAGGCAGGATTTCGCTACGATGCAAGCGTCTTCCCTGCCCACCATGGCCATGGCGGGCTCAGGACTGCAACGGTTCGGCCACACCTTGTACAGACGATCAACGGCCCAATAGCAGAGATCCCTGTCTCCACCATCCGCCTTTGCGGCAGGAGGTACTGCATGTTTGGTGGGGGGTATCTGAGGATAACACCGCTACCCTTGATCCGCTGGGCCATAAACAGATTGCGTGCCGAGCAGATACCACTTGTGATATACATACATCCTCGTGAGGTGGATCCTGACCACCCTAGACTGCCACTGGGTCCATACCGCAGGTTTAAGTCGTATGTCAATATCAACGGCACATTCTCCAAACTCCAGTGGCTTTGCAGTAACTACAAGTTCGGCACCATCGCAAACCTGGCATCCACTGTACTTCCGCTGCCTATCGGTAGGAATGCAACCAGCCCGGTCTCGGCCGTGCACTAGCTCAACCTATCCTGGAAGAAGATGTATCTACTCGTCTTCGCTGCCTCTCTAGCCTTGGCACTTGTCACCACGCCAATGGTTATCTGGCTGGCCACCGGTGTCAACGCCATGGACAGGCCTGGCGTCAGGACGGTGCACAGTCGGCCTATAGCCCGCATAGGTGGCATAGCCATCTATCTCTCTGTCGTCATACCCATAGTGGCCATCCAATCCATAGAACAGGCAAGACAGGCGTTCCTGCCGATGTCCAGGCAGCTGGTGGTGCTGGCAGCGACCGCCACTATCGTGTTCGCCATAGGTCTCATAGACGACCTCAGAGGGCTACCTGCCCGAGTAAAGCTGACCATTGAGAGCATATCTGCCCTGGTCCTGTACGCATCTGGCATCAGCATATCCAGCATAGAGGTAAACGAGCGATTCACCCTCAACCTCGGCCTATCCGGCATCTTCCTGACATGGCTCTGGATCGTGGGAATCACCAATGCCGTAAACCTGAGCGATGGTCTAGACGGCCTGGCTGCAGGCATATCTGCCATAACATGCGCAGTAATATCCATATTCAGCCTCTATCACGAGAACGTGGTCATGGCGATCCTGACGCTATCCATGCTCGGCGGATTGTGCGGCTTTCTGGCCTTCAACTTTCATCCTGCCAGGGTCTTCATGGGTGACTGTGGCAGCCTATTTGTGGGCTTCAGCATCGCTGCTGCCAGCGTAGCATGTCTCACGAAGTCGTCCACGATCGTCGCCCTTACCCTACCGATGTTGGCCATGGGTGTGCCGATCTTTGACACGCTCTTTTCGATACTCCGCAGATTCCTCGAACGGCGATCCATATTCGCTCCAGACAAGGACCACCTTCACCATCGCCTGCTGGCCATGGGGCTCAATCAAGAAAAGGCCGTGCTGGCCATATATGGCGCAACCCTCGTAGGTACAGGGCTGGGTCTGATGATGATGGTCTGGAGGGATGTTATGGCCTTGTGCATATTCTGCTGCATTGCCGTCTTGATCCTGTTCTTTCGGCTGGCAGGTGCAGTACAATTCAACCAAGTACTGGATAGATTGCGGCACAAGTACGCACATGCCAGCCAGAAACGGCATATGCAACGCGTGTTCGAAGAACTACAATTGCATTTCAGGCACGCTACAGGCCTGGAACAGTGGTGGCAGGCGGTCTGCCAGGCAGGTAGGTCGCTCGGTCTTGAATCCATAGACCTGATATGGTTCGATGGACAAGGCAAGAGGCAACAGAAGAGCTGGCATAAAGGGTCCAGGTCGTGCGATGGTGGCCATCTCGTCACCATGTACCTTCCGATATCCAAGGATCAGCCGATCCACTGCCGCATCGCCATCCCAGCCGGCCCTTCCCTGGAATGGGCGGGCCAGAAGGTGGCATTCTTTGGCCGTCTGGTAGACGAGTCTAGACCGGCCATCACCTCGGTGCAGGTCCCAGTGAAAAGGCCCAAGGCCAGCAAGAGGCCCAGTCCAGGGCTTGCTAGACCTGCTAAGATATAACCCCTACCAAAAAACCCTACCCATTCGAGCTGACAGACGGCCGATATCCTGCCCTTTGACAGGAAGGCCGGTGTTGTTTATGCTCAGCCACGATACAGCGATGAAGATCCAAGGTATCAAGATCTTTTTCCGGCATCTACTTGGCCGATGGCCAGGCCTCCGGAAGACCTGCAGGCAGGGTCGACCGGTGATAGAGGGCCTCGAACCTAGGTTCCTTCTGAACTGCGACGCATTGCAGGTCCAGCCAGGACCTGCAGCCTCCTCTGCTGCAATCGTTGAAGACCTTGTCCCGAGCAGGATGCCCGACCTGCCCGGTCTGACACCAGTGATAGAGGATGCCAGGTCCTTGGCAGGGCAGATCGTCTATCTAGATGCGGATGGCCAGGATGGTTTCGTATACCACGGCCCTGTCCATCTTGGCCCGATCGATTTGGAAGGATTGACACTGACAGGCAAACTGGTTGGGATGGAGGACCAGGTCTTAACGGCTGTTACATACGTCTTGACCGAGGTTTTTGCACCTGTTGGTATAACCTTCGTGAGCAACAAGCCAGAGGCAGGCCAGGCATTCTCTACGATCTACATATCCAGTGACGACGAGGCCTTCAGGCAATTAGGGGGCTACCAGGGCCTGGCCGAAGGATTGGACATTGCAAACCAGGATAGACAGGATAACGCCGTCGTGTTCGTACAGGACCTGAGCTCCGCTACAGGCGTAGATACCGCTGCCATCGCAATAGCTTCGAGGGTCTGTCATGAACTAGGGCATCTGCTTGGCTATGTACACCGCAAGGACATAGATGAGATTAGATCAGGCCTTGTGGATATCAACCGGTATGCACACCGATTGGTCAACCTCGCACATGAGGCAGGTGTCGATGATCGTTACATAACATACGGGCCTACGCGACAAAAGATCGAGTCCAAGGACACATACGTACATCAATGGATCGCAGCCCAGGCCTGGGTGTTCTACGACCAGCAGTTCAAATTCGCAGAAATCGGGGCCTATCTCGGGACGATATCCGGTTCGAACGACGACAAGTGGTATCCTGTCGATCAAAGGCAATTCTCGGGTGACGACCTGCTGGAAGGTGTATTCGAAGAGGACACATTGGGGATATGGCTACGCCATTTTGTGCAGGGAGGTGAAGATGAGGCACTGCTGACAGGACTGGCCAAGGTCCCAAAGGACGACGGTTTGATACTCCAGACCCTCCTGAAGGGTACGGTCACAGAGATGGTGACAGACCCTACTGATGGCCGCTACCTTTCGGGATACGAGGCGGCCCAGGTCCTATGGCAGCAGGCCATAGATGCGTATGAGGGCGGGCAAAAAGGCCTTTCCTACTACTATTTGGGAAGGGTCGCGCACCTTGTTGCAGATATGTGCACACCGGCGCATGTGCATCTGGACCGCCATGCAGCAGTACAGGGCGATGGCGACTACTACGAACTGGTTACCGCATCCCAAAAGCGATTCATGTCTTGGGGCATAGATGGCCAAAGGGCTGGGCCAACAGGCCAGATACCTGTCTATAGCGACCTGAAGGGGCTGTTCAGTACGACGATCAAGTACACTCAAGAATACCCCTGTTGGAACCTGGCAGGCAAACTCCAAGTACCAGGACTGGACCGCGATGACATACCCAACACTGGCAGGCACAGGCCTGACCTGGTGGGCCCACAGTCCGGCTGGGGCATGGAGGACTATTGGATCGTTGCAGACGACCTGATGCCATGGGCCATAGAACAAACGGCGGCCCTCTACAGGCTATTTTATAGCCAGGTGGATCGCCAGGTCCCTGTCGTCCAGTTCATCAGCAAGCTGGGTATCAGCGAGGATGCACCTTCGCTGGCCTCGGCGAGGCTGAGCATACAGGCCCTGGCCCAGGACACGTGCAGTGGCCTGGCAGTAGATGGACTGGTCTTCTTGATCGAGAAGGAACTGGATGGACAATGGATACAGGTCAGTTCCATTCGGTCGAGCGATGGCATCCTGAGGTCAAGGCTCCAACAAGATGGGATCTACAGGGTGAAGGTCCTAGCCACTGATGCGGCCGGCAATACTGGGTCCACGCAATGGGGGTATCTGACCATCGAGGACGCCTCGACATGCCCGCCGCTGGTCACGGTCGATCCGCTGCGGACCACGGATCCAAGCCCAGCCCTTTCAGGGACCGTGGACGACCCGAACGCCTCTGTTACGATCGAGGTGGCTGGCAAGATGTATCCTGCCATCAATAACGGTGATGGCACATGGACCTTACCGGCAGGTCTGATCGGGCCACTTGCCCCTGGCAGGTACCAGATAGTTGCTACCGCCAAGGACCTTAGGGGCAATATCGGGACCAATCCGGGCGCAGATGAGCTGTGGATAGTCCTGATGGACGAGGGGTTCGAGGATGGCCTAGACGGTTGGATTACCTGCGATCAGGGCAATAAGGCCGGACCTTCGCGATGGAGGATCGAAAAAGGCCAACTCGTGCAGCTATCCAATATCTACGGCAGCGATACTGGCGTGGCCAGGTGCGGGACCTTCCTAGGATACCAGGCGGGTTCCGAGTGGTCGGATTACCAAGTCCACCTGACCTTAAGCTCTGGCGATGACGATGATATAGGCATCATGTTCAGGGTACAGGATGACCACAACTACTACAGGTTCTCCTGGAATAGGCAGATCGGATATCGCCGACTTGTCAGGTGCCAAGATGGCAGTTTCGCGGTCCTGGCCTCGGATCTGGTCGGGTATGAGATGGGGGCCGACTATCGAGTCCAGATCAAGGCCCACGGCCCATTACTGCAGGTGTATGTGGATGACCAACTGGTATTGTCATCCGTAGACCAAACCTTCCGCAATGGCACCATAGCCCTATATTGCTGGGCAAATGCAGGTAGCCATTTCGACAACCTGGTGGTAGAGGACCTCTCTGGTCAGGATATACCCCCGGTCATTACGGCCATCCAGTGTGAGCCTTCGCTCATCACAGACCTGCAGCGATCGATAGTACAAGTCCAGGCCGTCGATTACGATGGCGAACAGGCTACATTGAGCTACCTCTGGACCTGCACCGAAGGCGATCTAATTGGGCCTGATTCTGCACAGGCCCTGTACACGCCTCCTGATGTGGATGGATCTGTGGACATAGAACTGCAGATACAGGTCAGCGATGGGATAGAGGTCACATCCAGCATTGTAAAGCTCACGGTGATCGATGCCGATGCCCCAAGGTTGCTCACGGAGGACTTCCAGGACAAGGACATGGATGGCTGGTCTATCGTACAGGAAGGGTCATGGCCCTTGCGGGCGCGGTGGTCGTCCACAGATGGTGCCTTGGTCGAGACCTCTGGCATATCGCGACGCAATGATGGGATTGCAGCACGTGGGACATATGCCTTTTTCAAGTATGGGCTCAACTGGACTGACTTGCTGGCCAGCGTCCAGATATGCTCAAGGGACACCAGGGACCTTGGCTTGATGTTCAGGTACGTAGACAAGGACAACTACTACCGCTTCAGTTGGAATAGTCGGGCTGGGTATGCAAGACTGGTAAGGTGCCTTGGGGGCAGATTCGAGCTGCTCACCTGGTCGGCATTCCGATATGTCAAGGACCGTGTATACACCATCGCGGTACTTGCCAGCGGCCAGGACCTGAGGGTCTATGTAGATGGCAAGCCATTACTAGCATATCAAGATGGCCTGATTGCAGCTGGATCTATCGCCCTGTATAGCTCTGGCAACAAGGGCAGCTCATTCGATCAGATAGAGGTCTACGCCGTTTGACTCGATTTTTTTGCCCGTCCTTTTTGAGCGGTTGCGCATCAAGTCCGGTAAGCGTCTAACATGTAGTGGAAGGACCCCGCTTTTATCAGGCCATATCCAAAGGAGGGCCTTGAAGGTTGGCAAGGCTTGAAACATAAGGGCGATTTCTGCTATACTGTAGCTCGTGCAACTATGGGGGACCATAGGCCTAGAGGCCTTGGTGACCCTGGGGTTATGGGGGAGCTGCAACGATGGCTATCTGGAGTCGGGTGTTGAAAGGCATAAGAGGGGGGCAAAGACGCAGGTCGGTACCTATCCCTAGGTTCGAGCCGCTTGAGCCACGGATGCTGCTTAGCGCCCAGATCATGGGTACGGTCTGGAACGACCTGGATGGCAACGGACTTAAGGACACTGGCGAACCTGGCATACCTGGTCTGACCGTTTACCTAGACAGTGGCCAGACCGCCACTACGGACTCGAATGGGGTCTACCAGTTCAAGGACCTGATCCCAGGTACATACAGGGTAGGTCAGGTCTTGATCCCAGGCTTCTCGCAGACCTACCCGATCCAGGCTGGCCTTGTCAATCAACAGCACCTGTGGGCCTGGTCCACGCAGGGGATGGCAACCAGCAAGGCAGATGCAACTGCCGTGCGGACCGATGCGCAAGGCAATGTGTATGTAGCCGGCACATTCGAAGGCACAGTGGACCTGACCCAGGATGGGTCCAACGACCCGATCACCTCCGCTGGTGCAAGCGATGTATTCATATCAAAGCTCTCCAGCGACGGCTCAGGTATATGGACAAAGGTCATAGCAGGCACCCACGGCCTGTTTGGAGAGACCGTCACGGACATGATCATCGCCCCTTCTGGCAAGATCTATCTGGTAGGCGGTTTTGGCTCTAATGTAGACTTTGACCCAGGGCCAGGTGTAGTGCTCCGCTCTGCGACGTCATACCGCAACGGCTATCTGTTGGCCCTCAATCAGGATGGCAGCTTCGATTCGGTAAGGACATTCGGTGGCACCGGCCAAGTAACGATCCTTGGGATGGATATGGACCCTGCAGGCAACATCTACCTGACAGGGACCTTCTCGGCCACGATAGATTTCGACCCAGGCGATGGGTCAGACCTCAAGACCGCTGCAACCAACGCCACTGCCGCATTCATAACCAGGATAAATGCTGACGGTAGCTATGCATGGACCAGGGTCATGGGAGGGGATTACTACACCCGTGGCATTGCCGTGCGGGCAGACCGTTCAGGCAACGTGTATGTAACTGGCATCTTCTCTGGCACGGTCGACTTCGATCCAGGTCCAGGCGTAGACAGGATGACCTATGCAGGGGACTGGGACATATTCATATCCAAGTTTAGCTCCAATGGCGACTATATCTGGACCAGGAGGATGGGCGGCAGTGACTGGGATATGGTCCATCAGATGCGGATAGACCCGGCAGGCAGTATCTATCTGGCGGGCCTATTCAGCGGCTACGCAGACCTGGACCCGACCGCTGGGTCGGACTATAGGTGGACGCATAACCACGTCGGTGCTGGTTTTCTTACCAAGCTCAATCCTGACGGGACCTACGCATGGTCGCAGGTATTCGGGAGCACTGACCTGAGGTGGGCTGCAACAGACATATCGCTCGATCTTGCTGGCAATACATATGTCGTTGGAGAAAGGATGGCACTGCCAGAATATGCTGGAGTAGATCCTAACTCGGATCTGTTTATCAGCAAGGTCGGACCTGATGGCAGGGTCATCTGGACACAGACCATAAACGACATCATCAATATCAACACACAATCTGACTACACGCCTTGGCAGTGGAACGTGACTGCCACCGCTGATGGCCAGCTCCTTGTCTGTGGCAGGTTCGGCCGCGCTGTAGACCTAGACACAGGCCAAGGCATCGATACCCGTACCCCAACAGGCCAATACGAGGCCTTTGTGATAAGGCAAAGACCCATCTCCTACACCCACTCGGTCAGCTTGGCAGATGGACAAACTGCCACAGGTATAGACTTTGGCAATAAGATCACAGGCGGATTTGAGAACTTAGAACCCGTCGTGACACGTTTTCGAGTGCACGACCCAGATGCAAGTGAAGGATATGCAACCAACAGACAGGTACAAGTTGAATTGGATGCCATAGACATCGCTGGTTCCATACACGGTTGGATGATCACAGAATCCCAAATCCCACCAGCTGCATCCGATCCTGCATGGTCTGCCACAAAACCCACCACGTATACGATAATAGGCCCAGGCGATGGGCCAAAGACCCTTTATGCCTGGGTAAAGGACGATCAAGGTGCCGTCTCGGCACTGACCTCGATCTCGCAAGCGCAGCTGACCCTGGATACATCTGCGCCTACAGTGACAGTGACACCTCAGATCACACCTGACGCGACCCCACCATTGACCGGTACCGTCGATGACCCACAGGCAACCGTGCGTGTTAACGTCAATGGCCACACATACCTGGCAACAAATGATCGTGCCGGGCACTGGTATCTGGCAGACGATTCGATAAGCGACCCGCTCAAGAGCGGTACTTATGATGTCCGCGCCACTGCGACAGACCTGGCAGGCAACCAAGGGCAGGATCCTACCTCGAATGAACTCATCATCCAGGTCACACCACCTACTGCAAGTATCACGGTTACAGATGTGACTGTGCCAGGTTCGGGACATACGTTTGCCGTTACCTACCGATCAAGCATAGGTATAGATGCGGCAAGCCTGGACGACCTGGATATACTTGTGACAGGGCCCAACGGCTTCTCGCAGATTGCCGAGCTTGTCGGCTTAGATAGTGCGCCAAGCCACACGGAGGTAGTAGCAACATACAGGATCACTGCACCAAGGGGTCTCTGGGCAGAAATAGATAATGGAGTTTACACGGTATCTATCAGGGACAGCCAGGTAAAGGACCTGGACGTGCCCGCTCATTACGTACCTTCAGGTGTGCTCGGCCAATTCACAGTGGATGTGGTAGATACCCCTCCAGAGATATCGATTGCAAATGCCTCCATTACCGAGGGTGACGACGGCAGCCAAGTGTTGCAATTCACGGTCAACCTCTCCTGGCCAAGTGCAACTGTCGTTACCGCAGATTATTCCACCTTGTCCGGTTCTGCAACCCAAGGATCTGACTACGTGGCAGCCGAGGGCACCATAACGTTCCTGCCAGGCCAGACAAGTCAGGTGGTAGAGGTAGGGATCATCGGGGATAAGAGATACGAGGCAGATGAAATCTTTTATATTAGGCTAAGCAATCTGCAGAATTGCACGCTGCAGGACGGCGAGGCAACAGGTACGATCATCAACGACGACGCAGCCCCCCTACCACCAGCCGAATATTTTGATGGCAGGCTGGGAGACTATTTCGATCTGAGGAACAAGGCCTTATGGTTCACGCCAGATCAAACAGGTACAGGCTACACCACACAGATTGCCCCATTGGCAGGCACGCTACCCACCAATCCAGATGGCGGGACTCAACTGGCATTAACAGATAATGACTCGATCTATGTCCCACTTGGGGATGGCAAGACCGTCCGTATCTTTGGTCAAGAATTCCATGGGGTATATGTCGGTACCAACGGCTATCTTACCTTCACGGATCGAGATACCGACAGCACCGAATCGCTGGCCGACCACTTCAGGATGTCGAGGATAAGCGGGCTATTTGTGGATCTGGTCGCAAGGTCAGATAGCAGCATAAGCTATAAACAGCTATCCGATCGATTTGTCGTTACGTGGCAGAACATGGGCCAGCCGACCATCCAGGGCAGCCGCAACACCTTCCAGATAGAGATCTACTTCGACGGCAGGATCCAGATTGCGTGGCTGTCGGTCTATAGTGCAAAGGGCATCGTAGGCCTATCTGACGGTCAGGGCATAAGACCAGGATTCTCCGAGACCGATCTATCCTCTAGCGACCCGATACCCAGCATCAGCATCACCGACGCTAGTATAGACGAGGGGGATTCTGGCAATACTTACCTGGAATTCCAGGTCCAGCTATCGGTCCCGATCGGCCTGGATGTGGAGGTCGAATATAACACCATAGGCATCACGGCAACCGCAGGTGAGGACTTCACACCGGTTTCAGGCCGCCTGACCATACCTGCTGGCCACAGCGTTGCGGTAGTCAGAATACCTATACTCGGCGATACCCGCTACGAATACGATGAAACCCTCAGGCTGGAACTTAGCAATGCCAGGTATGCCGTCATCGAGGATGCCCAAGGCCTCGGCACGATCAGGAATGACGATCCCATCGTCCCACCTGTCATAGACTCATTCCATGTGCAGGGGACAGGAAGTGTACCCGCTGGCTATGCCAACAACCGTCATGTAGCCGTTACCATCACCGAACACGACCCTGACGGTACGGTCGTGGCATGGGCGATTACTGAATCACCGACACCACCTGCCCTTGATGCAGACATATGGCAATCAACCAGACCTGCCCAATACAACATCAGCAGCACCGGTGATGGGCTTAAGACGCTCTACGCTTGGGCAAAGGACAACCACGGTGCCATAAGTAGCCTGACACCCTCATCACAGGCACAGATCATATTGGATACCACCGCCCCAGTTGTGACCGTCGACCCATTGACGACAAAGGATCGCAATCCACAACTCACTGGGACTGTAGACGACCTTGGTGCTGCGGTAAAGGTTACCGTGGCCGGCAAGACCTATACTGCCACCAACCTCGGCAATGGCACTTGGTTCCTTGCAGACAACCTCATAACCCCATTGTTGCCTGATGGCGCACACGACGTGCAAGCCAAGGCCACCGATCATGTCGGCAATGTCGGAAATGACCAGACGACAGACGAACTAATCGTGGACTATGCCAATCCATCACTGCAAGGATGGGGCCCGATGATGGATACGGGCGTAGATGGTGCTGACAAGGTGACAAAGGCTGTACCTGTGGTATTGAACTTCCAGTTCAATGAGCCAATCCAAGGGCTCGATTCTGATGTCACGATCCTTGCACCTGACGGCACGTCTGTAAGGCCCGATGTGATAACAGGTTGGGGCACTGCAAACCTGCGCGTGGTATTGACTAATCCATATCAGGATGGCCAATACACAGTGCGATTGTCAGGGACGATCACAGACATAGTGGGCAACCAGCTCAATGGTGGTGAAGAGATCGTCTTGGCCTTCACATTGGATAGGCAATCACCTGGCATCAGTCAGTGGGCGCTGCAAGAGGCACAACCCGGCACTGCAGATCCGGTAGTAACGACTGACCAGAGTCCTGTCATTACCATCAGGTTCTCCGAGGCCGTCTATGGCTCTAGTCAGGACGTCAAGGTTATCGGGCCGGATGGCAGCATTATCGATCCAGAGGTTGCAGGCCTCGGCACCGATACTATTGTGATCAGCTTCCCGCAGCCCCTGACAAAGGCAGGTCTGTACAGGGTCACCCTGAAGGCATCAGGGACTATCACGGATCAGGCAGGCAATGCAATCAACAACGGGATCGACCTGACCATACCGTTCAACCTGCAATTGCCGATCCTGCGGATGGGTTCGGAATTCCTGGTCCCATCAGCAAGTGCATCGGACCAATTCATGCCTGCAGTGGCATCAGATGGCAACGGGATGTTCATTGCAGCCTGGTACAGTAGGTCAGCAACAGACCCTGATGTCTTCGAGGTCTACATCAGGCGGTTCGACGCCACTGGCACGGCCCTCGGCCAGCAGCAGTTGGCCAGCATCGGCAGTATAAGACTACCAGGCCTGCCTGACAGCCCAGCCATAGCCGTATCAGCGGATGGCAGATTCGCAGTTGCCTGGGAGGCACAGGTCGGGATCCTTTCGCAGGTGCAGTTGCGGATATTTGCACCGGATGGTACACCCATATCTGGCATAATCACCATAGGTGGCCAGTACTTCCACTGCTATCGACCTGACCTGGCCTTCGACCCAACGACAGGTCAGATCCTAGTGACATATACCAGACAGGATGACGGCCTTGTGGTCCCAGGCGACCTTTACGGTACGCAGATATACCTGCAAAGGTATGATCTGGATGGGACTGCTCAGGGTACAGCGATACAGGTCAGCTCCACCGCTGGGAAGGCATCGAAACTGGCAGTAGATCCGAGCGGAAGGATCCTGGTGATATGGAATGGCAAACAGCTGACAGACCGCTTCCTCATCGCCAGATTCATCGATGCATCCGGACAACTGGGTCCTGAGTTCAAGATAACACAAATAGACAATCTATCCGACGGATTGTTGCAAACGACCTCTATCGCCATGGATGGACAGGGAAGGTTCGTGGTGGCCTGGGATGAGCCGTTCCTGCAGAAGGTGTTCGTCAGGCAGTTCGATGCGGATGGCCAACCCATCGGCCAGGCATTTGAATTGGCTGGGGCAAATGCGACCGAGCCAGACGTGGCCATAGATACAGAAGGCAACTTCATCGTTACATGGTCCAATACGGACCGTGACGGGGATGGCTGTGGCGTATATGCCCGTAGGTTCAACCCAGATGGCTCTACCTCTGGCCCTGACCTGAGGGTCAATAGCCAGGTAGCAGGAGAACAATCCCAACCTGCACTTGCCATAGGCCCATGGGGACGTGTGTTGGTCTGCTGGTCAAGCCTCGATCCAGGCAGTATCGGTACGGACGTGAAGGGCCAGATATTGGATTATCTACCCCCTAATGTGACCGTAGATAGCATCATCACAGAGGACCTAAGCCCAGCCCTATCTGGTACGGTCGATGAACCGGACGCCGCAGTATATGTCTCCGTCCGAGGTGCAAGCTTTCAGGCCATCAATAACGGCGACGGGACCTGGACACTGGGGTCGGGAAATATATCTTTGCCAACTGCCGATGGGGCGTACGATGTGGTCGTCAAGGCCATAGACCCTGCAGGCAATGTTGGCACCGACCAGACCACAGGCGAGTTGATCCTGGATAGAGAGGACCCGGTCATGATAGGCCAGCCAGCCCTGATAGAGGATACTGGTTCACCTACAGATAGATTTACGGGCGACACGACACCTACCGTGGTCTTCACGTTCTCTGAGCCGGTCTACGGGACCGCGGATGCGATCCAGGCCTGGGTGAGACCTGTCTCAACCATACCAGGTTATTACGAGCCAAGGGTAGATATCACTCCGGATGCCGTGGAAGGCTGGGGCACCAACCAGATCTCTGTCAGGTTCACGACCCCGTTGACCATAAATGGCGAGTACACCATCAAGCTCATAGCAGCACAGGTCAAGGATCGCGCAGGCAAGCCGGTCAACGACGGCAGCGACATATATACAGGCTTCAGGCTCGACTGCAAGGTACCTCAAGTGATGTACACAAGCCTGACAACTAGCAGTCCTTATCCAGACCTAGAAGGCTATGTGGATGATCCATTCGCTACTGTCAGGGTCAGGATAGGCAACGTCATCGAAGGTGTCGCAAACGTTGAATACGAAACAGGCAACTGGACGTGCTCGATAAATCAAAGACTCGTACCGGGCCAATACGAGGTTGTAGTCACAGCGACCGACTCTGCTGGCAACGTCGGCACAGCCACAGGGACCCTCACCATCCTGATGGCAGAGGAGACCTTCGATAATGAGTCGAATAGCTGGGATGTGGATTGGTTCTTCTCCAGGTGGCAAGAGGTCTTCGAAGGTGACAAGGATGTGCCAAAACCCGCGCCCGCAGGCCAGACCCGATCATGGGGCCCAGATGCCGCGGAGGTAATGCTCACGCAGATCAGCAACATCTACTCTAGCAGTTCAGACCCGCTGGCCAGGAAGGGGACGTATCTGCTGTTCAAACCCGGGTCCACATGGACCGATTACAGGGTCAGCTATACCATGGCCTCGGAGGATGACGGGGATATAGGTCTGATGTTCAGGGTAAAGGACGCGAATAATTACTATCGCTTCTCCTGGCACAGGGCCACTGGCGAGCGGAGGCTTGTCAAGTGCGTAGACGGTAGGTTCACGCTCCTTGCCTCCGATAAGGCAAATATGGACAAGGGCACCTTCTATGACATACAGGTCCTGGCACATGGCAGCCTGCTCGAAGTATATGTCGATGAGAAGCTGATCTTTGCTGCTAGAGATACGTCCATCACCAGCGGCACCATTGCCTTCTACTGCCACAGCAACAACAGGGCCTTCTTCGATGACATGCAGGTGGAGAACCTCGCAGGCGTGAACCTGCCACCTAGGTTCACACAAATGGAGGCATCTGCCAATAGGATATTTGACACGCAAACCGTACAACTCCATGCCCAGGCATACGATCCGGATGAAGGTAGACCTATCACTTATCTTTGGGTCTTGGACGAGGGCCAAGGTCAATTTGACGACCCGACCTCGCCCAATCCGGTCTTTACGCCTGCCAATATCAGCGAGGATATGACCTGCGTGATCCATGTCGAGGCATCGGATGGCGCGGTCACCACCAAGTCAAAGGCCATCCAGATCGAGGTCTTCGATGCAGACAAGCCTGTATTCCTGGAAGAGGACTTCCAGGAGGTAGACCCCAATGAATGGGTCATAAAGGATGTCAGCAAGACGGCATCCGTCTGGACTGCTGTCGACGGCACACTCAGGCAAAAGACCTCTGCCACCTCATTCCTGACCTACCTCAGGGGTTCTATCTGGCAGGCAGTGCAGATAGAGGTGGACCTCAGCTCGAGCGTGGATGGGGCAATGGGCGTGGTGTTCAGGTATCAAGACGAGAACAACTACTACCGATTCCTTTGGAACAACAATGATGGTACCAGAAGGCTCCAGGTCTGCATTAATGGTCAGGTCACAGATCTGGCATCAGACAAGGCCAAGTACACAAAGAAGCAGGTCTACAAGCTCAGTATCATCGCCCTGGGGCCATTCATTGCCGTTGACATAAACGGCCAGAGGATCTTTACGGTCACTGATACCAGACTCACGACAGGCACTGCCGGTCTGTATGTCAGCAATAACAAGGGCGCTAGCTTCGATAACCTGGTCGTAAGGAACTTCAAGGATGCTGACCTTGCCCCGGTGATCACATCTGCCTATCCTGCAGATTATCTGGCAAGGGATGGCCAGCCACTGGGATTGACTGTAGAGGCCTACGACCCGGACGGCGATGACCTTACGTACCACTGGTCGGTCGTTGAAGGGGCAGGCACGTTCGACGATGCAGATATAGCGAACCCAAGGTTTACCCCTGACGATGTCACGAGGCCTACCCAGATGAAACTGGCAGTAGAGGTCAGCGACGGGACACACCGGGTCACCAAGACCGTGGATATCACCGTCCTAGATAGCGACGCCCCGCTACTGCTGGACGAGGACTTCAACGATGGCGACTTCAATGGCTGGTCGATCGTCAATCAAGGCAATCGCAATACGCCGAGCGGGTGGTCTGCCACCTCTGGCCAGATGGTCCAAACCTCCAAGATCTACAGGGCTTCCGACGGCATAGCAAGAAGGGGTACATTTGCCAAGTACCTGATCGGGTCGGTCTGGACCGACTATGAGGTCAGTGTCCAGATGATGTCTAGCTCCAATGGACACATGGGCCTGATGTTCAGGGTAAAGGATAACAACAACTACTACCGCTTCGCCATGGGCCCGACAGGGATGTACCTGGTCAGTTGCAAGGCAGGCAGATTCACGACATTGGCCTCGAATGCCACCGGTTACACTGCAAATCAGGTCTACCAGGTAAGGGTGGCAGTTCTCGGCCCACAGATCAGGGTCTATGTAGATGGATCTGTGGTATTCGCTGTAACAGACACCAGCATCACTGCTGGCACGATCGCACTCTACAGCTATGCCAATGCAGGTTCATACTTTGACGACATAAGGGTCGTCTCGCATACAGGCCAGGATCTTGTGCCTGTAGTGAACTCCATCTCTGCCAGCCCGAGTGCGATCACACACAACCGGACCAGTCAGCTCAATGTGGATGTGACAGAGCCAGATGGTCAGATCCTGACCTACCAATGGTATGTCGAACCTGGTCAGGGTACGCTCAGCAGCACCAGCATCCCCAACCCGATCTACACGCCACCGCAGGTTGCAGGAACACAGGTATTCACCTTGACGGTGGATATATCAGACGGTGCCCACATCCTCAGGCGGACGGTAGACATAACCGTATCAGAGCCTCGGGTCTTGCTCCAGGATGACTTCAACGATGGCGATTATACCGGCTGGACGATCGTGGACCAAGGCGACCGCCTAGGACCTAGCGCATGGTCTGTCCAGTCAGGCCAACTTGTAGAGGACTCCGGGATCTATAAGGCCTCGGACGGCATTGCCAAGCGCGGGACCTTTGCCAGCTATGCATCTGGGGCGGCCTGGACCAACTACGAGGCGAGCGTGCTGATGCAGTCTACATCGACCGGCGAGATGGGTCTGATGTTCAGGGTAAAGGATAACAACAACTACTACCGCTTCGCCATGGGCCCGACAGGGATGTACCTGGTCAGGTGCAAGGCAGGCAGATTCACGACATTGGCCTCGAATGCCACCGGTTACGTCGCAGGACAGGTCTACCAGGTAAGGGTCCTGCTGGTAGGCCCACAGATGAAGGTCTATGTTGATGGCTCTGAGGTATTCTCTGTGACCGATACTAACATCACCGCCGGCACGATCGCACTCTACAGCTACGCCAATGCAGGTTCCCGATTCGACGATGTCTTGGTTAAGGAGGTGATCTAAAGGGATCGCCGACAGACCTAAGATTGTCCAAGCTCCAAGGCCCGGATATAATCCGGGCCTTGTTCATTTACCGAAGGTCTTGATGGAGTGACAAAGATGATAGAACCCAAGAAGGCAGAGAAGGTGGTGCTGGCCTATAGCGGCGGCCTGGACACGAGCGTGATACTACCATGGCTTAAGGAGACGTATGGATACCAGGTGATCGCATTTGCGGCAGACATAGGCCAAGGCGAAGAGCTGGCAGGTATAAAGAGAAAGGCATTGGCTAGCGGGGCTGTAAAGTGCATCGTAAAGGACCTGAGGGCGGAGTTCGTTAGGGACTTCCTGTGGCCATTGCTGAAGTCAGGGGCCGTGTACGAGAATGGCTATCTGCTGGGGACCAGCATTGCAAGGCCTCTGATCGCCATGCACCAGGTCCAGATTGCACACCAGGAAGGGGCCACTGCTGTTGCTCATGGCGCAACAGGCAAGGGCAATGACCAGGTCAGGTTCGAACTGACGTATATGGCCCTCGACCCGCAACTGAAGATCATCGCACCGTGGAAGGACCCTAACTTCAAGCTCACCAGCCGCGAGGCCGCCATAGCCTATGCCAACAGGCACCACATACCCATAGGACAGAGCAAGAGGAAGATCTACTCCAGGGATCGAAACCTTTGGCACATCAGCCACGAGGGGGGTGACCTCGAGGATCCAGCCAACGAGCCAAAGGATGACCTTTATGTCCTGTCCAGGCCGGTATCAAAGGCCCCCAATAGACCGCAGTATGTCCGCATAGGCTTCGAGCAAGGCATACCTACAAGGCTCGATGGCAGGGCCATCGATGGGGTCAGGCTCATAGAGACCCTCAATGAGATAGGCGGCAGGCATGCAGTCGGTCAGGTAGACCTGGTAGAGAACCGACTTGTAGGCATGAAGTCCAGGGGCGTTTACGAGACCCCTGGCGGGACCATACTGACGGTCGCACACCGAGCATTGGAGAGCCTGACACTGGATAGGGAGACCATGCACTACAAGGCCCTCGTGGCCCAGCGATATGCAGAATTGGTTTATTATGGCCAGTGGTTCAGTCCATTAAGAGAGGCACTTGATGCATTTGTGGACTCTACGCAGAGGTTTGTTACTGGCGAGGTCAGGGTAAAGCTGTACAAAGGCCATTGCACCATAGCTGGCATCAGTAGCCCAATGAGCCTCTATAGACCATCGCTGGCCAGCTTCACCATGGGCCCTGATTACGACCCGACCGACGCCAAGGGATTCATAAGGCTCTTCGGTCTGCCTATGAAGCTGACTGGCATGATAGCAAGGCAGGCAACCAGGGCCAAGGGAGGCAAGTGACGATACCCAACTGGCTGGTGGCGGTATTCCTGTTTGCATTCGGCTGCTGCACAGGCAGCTTCCTGAATGTAGTGATCTACCGGCTGCCCAAGGGCAGGTCCATCGTAAGCCCTGCCTCTGCCTGCCCCAACTGCGGGGTCCACATAGCCTGGTACGACAACATCCCCCTGCTCTCATGGTTGATCTTGGGGGCTAGATGCAGACACTGTAAGGCCAGGATCTCTGCCAGGTATATCATAGTGGAGCTGCTGACAGGCCTTGTATTCCTAGGTCTCTACCTTGCCTACTTCCAGATGGGCATCAGGGAAGGGATGCCAGGTCTGACGGATGGGGGATGGTTGGTCTATCTGAGCCACCTGGCCCTCCTTGCGGGCCTACTTTCTGCAAGTGCTATAGACCTGGAACTGTGGGTCATACCCTTGCAGATCTGCTGGTTTGCGACCGCAGTAGGCTTGATCGCTGCAGCCTCAGGGCCCCTGTTCATACCAGCCCAGACCATACGGCTATATGGCCTGCTGCCTGTGGCATCGCCGACCACCGGGGCGATGGCGGCCGGTGGTGCCATAGGCCTTGTCATAGGGCTGATCTGCTTGGAGAAGGGCTGGATAAGCAGAAGCTACCAGCAGACCCCAGACGACCCTGCACAACCGAGGCACAGGCACGAGGTGATCAAGGAGCTGGCATTCCTTGCACCTATTGTCACATGCGGCTTGATCGCACTTGCATTGACAAGGACCAGCCCTATCGGAAGGCACTGGCATCGATTGATGGCCTTGCCACCGCTGGCAGGCCTGCTTGGTAGCGGGTGGGGTTATCTTGTAGGTTGCGGGCTCGTCTGGGCGACCAGGATCGCCGGTACGCTTGCCTTTGGCAAGGAGGCCATGGGCCTCGGTGATGTGCACCTGATGGGGGCCGTTGGGGCGGTCCTGGGCCCAATCCAGGTAATACTGGGCTTCTTCATCGCGCCATTCCTCGGGTTGGCCTGGGCTGCGACCCAGATGCTCTACAAGAAAATCCATGAAATCCCATACGGTCCATTCTTGTCAATCGCCACGGCCTTGGTTATGCTCTTTTACGATGGCCTGATGGATCGGCTGAGGATCGTGTTCGGTCGATACTGAGGCCGTGTCAAGGAAGAGGCAATGGTATAAGGAGATATGAAATGTACGCCCCTAACCACAGACAAGTCAGCATCCTTGCAGGCATCTTGATCCTCTCTACCCTGGCTGGGTGTACCAACTATCGCAAGCGATGGGAGTACCTCAACGCAGAGCACGAAAACCTCAAATCCAGGTACGAGAAGGTAGAGCAGGAAAAGGGCCAGCTATCCCAGCGGGTGGCCCAAGACCAACAGACCATAGAGGAGTTGACCAGGCAGCTCGAGGCCATCAAGCGAAATCCAAAGGAGGCTGGGTTCGGCGACCTGCCTGTAAGCGTGGATACCGCCGCCGGTACCATCACAGTGACCGTATCCAATGCCCTCTTGTTCGATGCAGGCAGGGCTACCCTCAAGAATTCTACCATAAGGGAGTTGGATCAGGTCATCTCGACGCTCAAGCAGAAGTATGCAGGCAAGAAGATCATGGTGGTCGGCCATACCGACTCAGACCCTATCCAGAAGACGAAGGACCTCTGGAAGGACAACTGGGAGCTCTCTACGGAGCGCGCCCTGGCTGTGACCAGATACCTGATCGAGCACGGCATACCTGAGGCGGACATCATGGCCGCAGGGTGCGGGCCTGCAAGGCCTGTAGCGCCGAACACCACCGCTGCTGGCAAGGCAAAGAACCGCAGGGTCGAGATCGTCGTGCAATACAGGGGCTAGCGGACGGTCGTCTGTTCCACAGGCTGCGGCACTGGTCCGATACCTAGTAGGCCGCACAGCCTTTTGGGGATGTCGGTATTGTCCAGCACGCCGGTGAACAAGAGGGCGCCAGGTCCATACGCATAAAGCGGCACTGGCTGGCCTGTGTGTACCTTGTTGGTCCAGGCGGTCTGCAGTTGCCTGGTCTGCACCTCATCCTCGTCCTTTGTACCCTTGGCGGCTGGTGCAGGCACGATCTGTAGCCCACCTGTCTCGTGGTCAGCGGTCACGAGCACCAGTGTCTGGCCATCCTTGCTAGCAAACTCGATACCGGCCTTTACCGCCATGTCAAACAACAGTAGCTGCCTTATCATTGTCTCCAGGTGGTTGCTGTGGCATGCGGTATCTATCTGGCTACCCTCTACCATCAGCAAGAAGCCTGGCTTGGCCAGCCCCAGGCCATTGCAATCCTTGGCTGAATCCAGGACACCGATGGCGGCCTTGGTCATCTCGGCTAGGGATGGCTCCGGAGGCATGGTGGTCATGGCCTCCATGGCAAAGAGCCCCAGGACCATATGATAGCAGTCCTTGACCCCTGATAGGTCCTCTACGTACTGGTAGCCAGCCTGCCTGGCCTGCTCCAACAGATCCCTCCTGTCCCGCCTCTTGCTACCAGTGACGTCCCTAGGCAGGAAATATGCCTTGCCCCCACCAAACATGACATCGACCCTGGAGGCGAGCAATTGAACCGCTATGACGGTCTGCATATCCCTGTGCCTCACATGCGCAGCAAAACCTGCAGGTGTGGCGTCGGTGATGCTCTTTGTCACCACCAGGCCTGTCCTAAGCCCCCTCTGGCGGGCCAGCTCCAATATCGACCTGTAAGGCTTGTTTGGATCCCTGCCTATGATATTGTTGTCCGTCTTGATCCCGCATGCCATCGCAGTGGCGGCAGCTGCAGAGTCCGTCACCAGACTGTTTGCAGAGTGGGTCAGTACTATGCCTGTGACCGGCATCCTCTCCATCCATAGCCTGCCATCAGGCCCTACGGCCCTGATCCTGGCGGTACTGACCTGGCCTAGACCCATACCATCGCCTATGAAGACCACGACATTCCGAGGCCTCTCGGCAGGGATGGCAGGCAGGACGAGCTGACCAGGGGGTTGATAGAAGCCAATGTCTAGCGGCTCGGTAGCCTGTGCCGACCAGACCTGTATGGCTAGCCCTGCGCATAGGGCAGCGGCCAACCATAGCATTAATCGCTTCTTATTCCAGACCATCGATAGAAGAAAGTATAGCCAGAAGATCCCTGACCAACAATACCAAATGGCTGGCGGCCATAAACCCTTGTCAAGAAACGGTTTATCAAGGTCCTAAAAAAGGCCACAATCCCGCCTTATTTGCTATTGCATGGCATGGATGTTAGATCTATAATTCAGTATTGACGTTTCGATGCCCCAGCTGGCCTCAGGTGGGGCGACCAAAAGGTAGTCGCTGAGGTGCTGTGAACGGAGGCTCGGGTTATATGGGCCTTTCTAGGGTTGAGAACCATAGATCTTTGGGACCTTGGTCGCAAGACCAGGTGTGGGTCACGATCTTCGTGAGGAGTTGAGTTGGTATCTGGCATTTGACCCCTATGAATACTTCAACAACTGCCATGGTCTTGCCGATAACCATGAGCATAGGCCAGTGGCTCGTTGCTACTGGCCAGGAAGGATGTCCTGGGCAGGACAATATTTGAAGGATCTAAGGAATGGCACCTAAGGTTACGGCAGGATCAGAAGGTAGTTGGGGGAGAAAGGAGGTGATACGAACAAGCGCAGAAGAAGTCATTGCAGGTATCTAGTGGATCGTATCTCTAACGTAAGCCTCTTATTAGGAGGAACATCTATGAAAAGGTTGTTTCAGTTGAGCCTTACGCTCGCCCTGGTGATCGCCGTAGCAGCGCCGGCGGTGACCATGTATCGTTGGGAGAACACCAACGTCAGTTCTGCTGCCGCTGCCCTTGCTGTAGTAAGAAGTGGCAAGGCACCAAATGCCACGGTCCCATTGGCAAAGATTGAGTGGACCGATGCAAGTGTACAGTACACGGCCAATTACTACGTCGGCTATGTCACAGGCTGGATCGTGCCGCCTGCAGATGGCCAGTACACGTTCTATGTCGCCAGCGACGATGACAGCATCTTCGCACTGTCGCCAGATGCGGACATAGCAAAGGCAGTGGCCATCTGCTCCGTGACCGGCTGGACCAGCGCGAACCAATGGAATAAGTTTGCCTCCCAAAAGTCGGCACCAGTGACATTGAAGGCAGGTCAGCCCTATGCCTTCTACCTGGTCATGAGGGAAGGCACCGGAGGTGACAATGCCTCTGTAGGTTGGACCGGCCCAGACCCGATCGGATCAACGATCACCGTGGTAGATGGCCAGTATGTGCTAGAGGACGTACAGCCTGACAAGGTCACGTTCGGTGCCGTCCAAAGTGCGGCTGCAGTGGTTGGCAAGTCCGCTACGCTATCTGCCACTGCAGTGAGCATGAAGCCATGGACCTTTGCCTATGAGTGGTACAAGAAGGGCGAGACTGATACCAAGGTTGGTGATGGCACGAGCCTTACCATAGCTGCAGTTACCGATGCCGATGAAGGCCTGTATTACTGCAAGGCAGGGGATGCCGTCTCGGCAAATGCATTCCTGGATGTCACACACGGCCTTGTGCACAGGTACACATTCAACGTAGAGGATGTGGACCTGATCTTCATAAAGGACGTGGTTGGCGGAGAGGATTGGGACGGCATGCTCTATGCCAACACAGGCAGGCACAAGTTTGAGGATGGCAAGCTGGTATTTGGCAACAACGGCGAGACCTCGAATTCCGGCAAAGGTGACTATGTAGACCTGCCCAATGGGATTATGACATCCACGTTCATGACCCAGTTCACCATAGAGACGTGGGTCACACCCATGGGTGCCCAGGCCTGGCAGAGGATATTCGACTTTGGCACCAGTGATCAAGGCGAGGACAAGTCACCGAGTGCAAACAATACCGCCTACATCTTCCTGTCCACAAAGACCTCAGGCAATACGGCGGCCAGGTTTGCATACAAGAAGCCCATCACGCCAGATAGTGGCGCTATAGAGAAGTCGGTGGACCCCACCCCATCCTCTAACTACATACTACCACTGAACCAGGAGGCCTACCTGACGGTGGTATGGGATGAGGTCAGCAACCTGGCAAAGCTCTATTACAACGGCGTGATCGTTGGCCGCAACACGCTGCACATGAAGCTCAGCCAGTTGACCGACAACAACAACTGGATCGCCAGGTCTCAGTGGAATGACCCATTGCTGGTAGGTGCCATCAATGAGTTCAGGATCTGGGATACGGTCCTCAACGCTGCAGAGATCGCCAGGCACTATCAGGTAGGCCCGAACGACACCAGTCTTTCGGAGCCAGGTGCCTGCATTACCGGCGTACGCAGCATGGGAGACCTGAATGGCGATTGTGTTGTGGACTTCATCGATTATGCCATGATGATAGAGCAGTGGATGATGGACACAACACCGCTACAATAGTTGTTCTCGACGCAGGCATACAAGGGCCCAGGCCTCTACCTGGGCCCTTTGTCTTGGTAGATACTATTGGGCACTAGGCAAGCCAGATACACTAGGCCACCATGGGCAAGTCGGATCGCAACAGCGATCCTGACCCCGCTGTGCCTGTTGATGATCGGCGAGCTGGTGTGCCGACTCGTTGGCCTTTACAGGCCCACCGGCTTTCTGATAATGACCCCTGACAAGAGGTACTACGCCCCGAATCAGGACTTCCTGCGTCAGTTCTACAGCGGGGATGCAGCGGTAGGCAAGATACTCCCATTCAGGGCCCAGATCGATAAACCCAGAGACACAAGACGCATAGTGATCATTGGCGAGTCAGCAGCACAGGGCACGCCAGAACCTGCGTTCGGGTTCGCCAGGATCCTCCAGTTGATCCTGCGAAGGGCAGACCCCCATCTCAGGATAGAGGTGATAAATGCAGCGATGCGGGGTGTGGACTCTACGATCTTGGCTGTTGCTGCCAAGGACCTGATCCAGCTCAGGCCAGATCTATTCGTCCTGTACATAGGCAACAATGAGGTCGTAGGCCTACACGGGGCAAGGTGGAGCTTGGGCCTGGCAGTTAATGGCCTAAGGAAGGGGTTGCAGCATACGGCCATAGGTCAGATACTGACGAGGATCGTGCCTACAGGTACTAGCACCCAGGACATGGCCTACTTCCGCAGGCATAGGGTGGCCATGGCCGATCCGAGACGCAAGGCCGTGTACAGGAGGCTGGCTGGCAACCTCGATAGGATCTGCAGGCTTGCTGCAGACAACAGGATAGGTGTGGTCCTGTGTACCGTGGCAGTAAACCTGAAAGATTGTCCCCCATTCGGCTCGCTCCACGGCCCAGACCTAGACCCATCAAGCCTTTCCAGGTGGCAGGGGCTTTACAGGGATGCCATAGCGGCAGAGGCCTTAGGCAGGATCGACCAGGCCATATCCTCATTCGAGGCGGCCAACAGGATAGACGATGGGTTTGCGGAGCTACACTTTCGGCTTGCAAGGTGCCTCGAGAAGGCAGGCCAAAGCGACCTGGCCTTCCAGCATTTTCGAATGGCCTGCGACCTGGATGCACTGGCATTCCGTGCAGATAGCCGGATCAACGAGGTCATCAGGGACCTGGCACGCAGATGGCAGGCGAGCAACGTCAGGCTCGTTGACATCGAGGCAGCAATGGCCGCCAAAGGTATACCAGGCCAGCAGTACTTCCATGACCATGTACACCTGAACTTCGAGGGCGATCATCTAGTGGCCTGTTCTATCGCACCTGCAGTATGGAAGGCATTGGGCCTGGATGGCCAGCCAGGACTGCCATCCGTCCAGGATTGTGCAGCAGGGCTCGCATACAATACGTTTGCACAGTTGCAGATGGCAGCAGGGATGCTCCAGACCACAAGCAGGCCCCCATTCTTGGATCAACTAGACCACGATCACGTCCAGAAGGCAAACGCGCAATGGCTGGAGGCAGCCATGAAGGGTATCACGCCAGGGCAGCTCCAGGCAGCAGCAGATGCATACAGTGCTGCCCTGGCCAATGACCCAAACGACTGGTACATCCACCGCCTCTATGCATACCTGGCCCTCTGGCGGCAGGATGCCAAGGCCGCCATCGACCACCTGGATGCAGCAGTCAGGCTCTTCCCAGAGCACCTCCCTACAGTCCTACTGTACGGCTCTGTGCTTGCCCAGGCAGGCCTCAACCAACAGGCCATCATTCAATATAGGAGGGCACTTCGACTGGACCCAGCCAACAAGATGGCCAGGAAGGCCGTCAGGTCATTATCGAGGCATTGACGTGTTTGGCAGGAAGGTCTGCAGGTGGATACTGCCAGATGGCCTTATCTTGACGGTAATGGCACCGTAGTCACCGGTACAGTAGAGCTCCTTGCCAGAAAGACATGGATTGGAGCGGACTTGCAATGCCTGATTTGCCGTACAGCTGCACAGCAACCACCGAGGCCGCAGTCGATCCAGGAGGTCTGGATGCAACGTCTTGGCAGAGCCATGGTGCGGGACAAGCACGACATCTGCCTGCAGCCCTTGGTATCTGGAGATCAATCTGGCCTGGGCATACTGCTCTATGTCCGAGCAAAATAGCACAGACCTCCCAGCGAAACTCAATAGTATCACCGCAGAGCGGTCGTTATCACTGAGGGCAGGATCGTTCACATCTGCAGGTGGCCAGAGGACCTGGATCTCCATGCCGCCTGGCCAGGCAGACTGCAGGCAATGCCAAGGCCTTATTGGTACCCCCTCATCATGACAAGCACCTGTGATGATCTTGCTGGCAGGGCCATCATCCAGTACTGCGTATACCGCCTGTGTCCTCACGGCAGCCATGACCTCTGGCAGGCCATTGACGTGGTCCATATCCGTATGGCTGATGAGGATCGCATCCAGCCGATCGATAGCCAGAGATTCCAGCGCAGGTGCGATCACCCTGCTGCCCGCATCCGGGATGAACAACGAACCGCCATCTATAAGGACCGTCTTGTCGCCAGGTGCCCGTACTATCACCGCCTGGCCGTGTCCTACGTCCAGGCACGTAATGATCAGGTCCTTGCAGCGGCTGCGTAGGTAATGGCCATAAGACAGGGCTGTCAGGAATGCAAATGCAAGGATCGCACCCAAGGCTACCCTGAGGACAGGCCTTGCCAAAGGCCGCAAGACCACCGATGCCAGTGCAAGGTAGTATAGCATCACTGTACCGAGGCCGACCGACCCTGTCCGCAGGATGCATATGTTCAGGTCCGAAAGATAACCGACAAGCCAGGTCAGGGCATGTGCAGGTACCTCTGTGGCCCCTGCCAGGATGTGACCTGCATCCGGCAAGACCAGGCAGACCAAGAGTTTTGTCACCCCAAGGACCATCACCAACCAGACCAGGGGAAAGACCATGGCTGTCCAGATCACCGAAAGTAGATTCAACCTGTAGAAGTGGTATAGGATGATCCCTCCGCTGGCTAGAGAGGCACCGAGCCCTACGGCCAATAGACCATATATGGACCTGGCCAACCGGTACAACAGGACCCACCACAATCTGCTGGAGGCGTACTTCATCATCAACCCATCCATCCAGCGATGCAGCGGCACCGCGACAAGGAATATGCCCACTAGACACGCAAAGGATAGCTGCCAGCTAGGGTCAAAGAGGTTCTCTGGTCGGTATAGCAATAGGATGATCGCTGCAAGGGACAAGGTATTGAAGGGCTGGGCCTGACGGCGGAGGACGATCGAACCGCAGTAGACCAAGGTTATCACCGCAGCCCTCAAGGTGGGGGCAGTAGGTGGTATGACAAGCAGATACATGCCGGCCACGAGGATACACGCCCAGGCCCTTGTCGGATGTAAGAGCCCAAGCAGATGCCCTATCAGCCAGACGGTACCCATGATGATCCCAAAGTGCAGGCCTGAAAGGCTGAGATAGTGGACAAGGCCTGTTTGCCTGAAGGCCTGATAGGTCCTGCTATCTATATAGGACCTCGATCCTAACAAGAGCGCGTTGACCAAGGCGTGGCCACAGGTCCCCTCGGACCAGCCACATCTCAAGGCCTCTGCTGCCCTGTCCTGTAGATAACCGACCAGCCTCAGTGGCCAACCAAACCATGGTCTATCGAGAGGCCTTATGGACAGGCTGGATCTGGCCACCAAGATCGCCCTGACATGGCGTCTTTCCAGGTGATCGGCCATGTCAAATTGGCCGGGGTTGGTAGCGGCCCTGGGCCTCGACAACCAGCCCAAGACCTCGATCCGGTCGCCAGGTCTGAACGCCCCCAGGCCATCTGGGTCTGACCCAGGCTGGACCTGTCCATCTGACTGTGTCCTGGTCTCCAGGCGGACAAGACCGGTGATCGGCCTGGACCCACTGGCCGTGTGGATACTACTGCTTGCCAGCAAGAGGCTGTAGGTCGGGAGCCAGGGGTAGAGCTGACTGAACGACCAATCGTGGCCCTGCTGCCGCGGCCTCGACCAGACAAGGCCTTCCAACCTCACTAGCCGCGGCTGGTCTGCCAGGTATCTCCTTATGTCGTTCGGGCCAATCAGCCTTGCGTGGTGTGACCTGACCATGCCAAGGGCGGCAAAAGCGCAGGTGCAGGCAAGGACAAGGCCTAACCTGGTCTTGGACCTGTACAGAAGGCCCAATAGGATACCCAATATCAATACAACGGCGGGCCAATACCACGAGGATGGATCCGAAAACTGCCCTGCCAGTATCCCAAGGGCCAGTGCGATAGCAGGCAATAACAAGGGGGCCGCGACCAACAGCCAGTCTATCTTGCCTAGCTGCAGATCCCTTATGACCCTGAGCTGCTCTCCCCCGAGATCCATGGCTACCAGGTTAAACTGGCAGCCGCAGGCAATCAAGTCGGTTAGGCGGCGTCCTCGTCAGGATACGGAGGCGGCGGGGCAGACCTGTGCTCCCCAGGGCCACCGCCAGCCTTCTCCATCTCGGCAGCGTATTCGATGCTGTACTTTGTCCATGGGATGGCCTGGAGCCTCTTCTTGCTTATAGGCCTTCCACTGCCAAGACATATCCCATAGGTACCGTTCTCAATCCTCTCAAGTGCCTCGTCGATCTCCTCCAAGAGCCGACGCTCGCTATCCACCAATGTCAGTGCGTTGTCCAACTCGAATGTGTCGGAACCCATGTCGCCCATGTGCAACGGCATGTTGGATAGGTCCGTCCTCTCCCGCTTGAGCGTCCCCTCCTCCATGCTCTTGACGTTGGAAAGGATCTCCTGCCTCTTGGCCATGAGCAGCGACTGGAAGTATCTTAGCTCTTCCTCGCTCAGCGGTGTCTTTTCTAGTCTTTCTTGGTCAGCCATGTCCTCTGATCCCACAACGAGCAAATCAAATCTGGGTCAACACTGTCGATACCGATAGGTCCTTTACTGCTGACCTCCTCTTTGCTATCGACCTGAGACCTAAAGTTTACTTAATAGATCCAGGATTTGCAACTGGAAAATTGACAGTCCCCCGCAGGCTGCTTACATTACCAACCGGCTACCGAACTCTAAAAGGAGCGATAAGCATGAGGCCTCTGTTGGTTCGATTGGGCCTGGTCTTGCTTGCGACCTGCCCCGGTATATGCTGCAAGAGACAGCCCAGCCAGGCCCATATCTGGCAGGCAAGGGCAGAGAAGGCAGAGGTCGAGCTGGCAAGTGCATTGAAGGCCTTGGACAAGGCAAGGACAGAGAGGGACCAGTTTGAGCAAATGCTCAATGAGCGGACCGAGCAGCTAAAGCAGTTGGCCAGCCAGTTGGATCAGGCCCAGGCGGCCCTCGAGGAGAGCAAGATCCAGGCTGGTAGGCTCAAGCAACAATCGGACAAGACCGATAATGCCGTCAAACAGTTGTCGGACAGGATCCAGGCACTCGAGGCACAATTGAGGGACAAGGTCGCGCAGGTCCAGAACCTGGAGCGGACAAACAAGGAGCTTCAACAGACCGTCAACGAGCTGACCACACAGATACAGCTACTGGTAGAGACCGTGAAGGAGTCTAGGACCACTCCCACCGAGCAGCCGGCCTCAGACGCGAATGGCCAGTGACCTAGACCTTGGCGGGGGTTGCTGACAGGTCCCAGTACCGTGTGATGGCACCCATGACCTGGACAAAGTCTGCATAGTCCAGGGGCTTCACCATGTACCCGGCCACGCCGTAATGGAATGTCCCCTGGACGTCTGCGGCCTCCTTGCTGGTGGTCAGGACTACCACAGGAACGCCCATAAGGTCTGGATCTGACTTGAGCTCCTTGAGGAACTCTAGTCCGCTCATCCTCGGCATATTTAAGTCCAGTAATATCAGCCTCGGCAGTTCCTCCAGATGGCTCCTGAGGTATTCTAGGCCATCTACCCCATTGGAAAGGTGCACGATACAATCGCCTAGGCCCAGGTCCTCCAAGGCCCGCTTGACAGTCATGGCATCTACCTCGTCATCCTCTATCAATAGCAGCGGTCTGGACCGATTCATCTTCCACCCCCGATTGACCCTGTGGTAGCTCACTTAGGGTCCAATAAAGATCTATGGTCCTTATTGCCTCCACGAACTTCTTGTAATCAACGGGCTTGACTATGTAGCCTGCGACGCTCAACTTGAAGCTCTCCACCACATCCTGCTCCTCATGGCTGGTGGTCAATACGATCACAGGGATCGTCTTGAGCTGCGGGTCGGCCTTTGCTACCCTTAGGAACTCGATCCCATTCATCCGTGGCATGTTCAGGTCTAGCAGGATCACGCAAGGCCTCTGGTTGTTCGGTTCCCTCAGATATGCCAAGGCCTCCTCCCCGTTGAGACAGTGATCCAGCCTGTTGGTTACCTTAAGGTCCTTAAATGCCCGTCTAACCGTCATGGCATCGATGCTGTCGTCCTCCACCAATAAGACCGGTCTACTATTCTTCATCTTTGACCCTCACTATCGCAAAACCACTATCCAACGCAGCAGACTACCTCAGTCCTACTGCACAACAGGTCCTATCGGCAACCAACACAACCAGCTTAACAAGGTACTTGCACAGTCCCTCATCATCCTGGCCAGCGCACGCCAGCCAGATCCATCGCCTCCCTCAGGTGCCTCAAGAGATAGGCCTTGTCTGGACCACCTAAGTGCTCCCAAGGCAATATGGAATCTGGCCCGAATCCCTTCCCCGCCAACCCATCGAGGTCCATGCCTACCTTGGCAAATGCGTCCTTCCAGGTCTGGGGATCGAAACATTCGTCCCACAGGTCAAAACGTGCCCCAGCCCGCCAGGCCCTCTCGATGGCCTGACCAACCCTCCTGTCGGCCCTGCCCAGCGCCGCCTCTAGTATGCTCCGCTCGATAGAATGGAACCTGAAACTGACAGGATAACCACGCAGCCTTGCCTTCTCCTGCAGGATCCAGGACCTGGCCTGCTCTAGGTAGGACCTGGGCATCTGACCGAGCCAGCCGAAAGGGGTATGTGGCTTTGGCACCAACCAACTGATGGTACATGCGATGTTAGCAGGCCTGCCTGGCCTGAGCCTGGCCAGGTCCGCTGCCAGGTGCACTATCTGTCTGACCTCAGATTCCGTCTCGGTGGGCAGCCCCACCATGAAATAGAGCTTCAACCTCTGCCAGCCAGCATCGTAAGCAGCACCTGCGGCGGCGAATAGGTCTTCATCGGAGATAGGCTTGTTGATGATGGTCCGCAATCGTTCTGTTGCAGCCTCCACAGCCAAGGTCAGCCCAGACTTGCGTACCGATGCCACAAGCTCGGGTATGAGCATCAGGTCCCTGTCTACACGCAGGCTAGGTACCGAGATCCCGACATGATACGGGCCAAAATAACCATTCAAGGTCCTGATTAGATCCACGAGCCCAGGGTACTCGGCGCTGGAAAGGCTCAGCAGGCATATATCCTCAAGACCTGTGTTGTGGAAACCTGCCTTTGCCAGATCCAAGATCCTCGATGGGCTGCGTAGTCTCAGTGGCCTTTTGCAAAAGCTGGCCTGACAGAACCTACACCTGCCAGGACAACCCCGCATGATCTCCAGGTTTATCCGCTCGTGGATCGTCTGTACGAAGGGCACGATCGGCCTGACAGGCACAGCAGCTCCATCCAGATCGCTCACAACAGCCGCCTTTCTATATATGTCTACCCCTGCCGCTACCGGCCTTAAGGCCACTGTACCGGCCGATGCGTACTCGACATGATATAGGCTGGGTACATAGGCCCAGTTGAAGGCCCTTGCGGCCTCTTCCAAAAAGGCCTGCTTGCCAAGGCCTGCCTTGCGGCACTGGCGGAAAAGCTGGACAAGCCCCACCACAGCATCCTCCCCATCCCCAAGCACAAACAGGTCTATGAATTCGGCCATTGGCTCTGCAGCCTGTGCCATGCCCCCTCCGGCAATGACTATTGGGTCGTCCGGCCGCCGATCGCTACTGCGGATAGAAAGGCCAGCCAGATCCAACATGTTCAGGACATTAGTATAGCACAATTCTGTTGTCAGGCTAAAGCCTACCATATCGAAGCTGGCCACAGGGGCCTTGGATTCCAGCGAAAACAATGGTATACGGTGTAGCCGCATGACCTGCTCTGCATCAATCCAAGGTGCAAATACACGCTCGGCCGCCACCCCATTTATGTGGTTCAGTATCCAATAGAGGATGGCCATACCGGTGTGTGACATCCCCACCTCATAGACATCTGGGAAGCATAAGGCCACCTTCACGTCACAGCAGCAAAGATCCTTGCGGATCTGATTGACCTCGCCGCCTATATACCTGCCAGGCCTAGAGACCTGGTCGAGGAAGTACCTTTCAAGCGTGCCCGTAAGATCTTGTATCCTGTCCGACCTCATGGGCTTATTATACGGACATGCAATCTGGATATATACACCACCGCCAAGTCAAGGCCTGGGTAATAGCAACTGCAATAGTTGCAGCGATCGCGGCCATCGCCTTGTTCCGGGACAGAGGTCCTGTGACCGTAGATAGCGGTCAGCGTGTAGTGATGGGCACATTCAGCAGGGTGGTAGTGGTAGCCAAGGATAGGGGCAAGGCCTTTGCTTGCATAGATGCTGCCATGCAGGATCAGCAATGGATAGAGGGGATGATGAGCTTTCATAGGCCAGGTTCTCAGCTATCCATACTGAATAGATATGGGCATGAAAGGCCTGTGGCCTTGCCCGAACCGCTCTTCGAACTGATAAAGAGGGCCATCGATCTGAGCAATGCTACCCATGGCGGATTCGACCCAACCGTAGGCCCTTTGGTGAGGCTCTGGAGAGAGGCAGGCCAGGCAGGCCATCTGCCATCCGACAGCCAGATCCAGCAGGCACTGGAAAGGACCGGTTGCACCAAGCTCATCCTGGACCCCAATGCAATGACGGTCCGCTTTGCCACAGATGGGATGATGCTGGACCTAGGTGGGATCGCGAAGGGCTATGCAGTGGATCGCTCCATAGAGATCCTCAAACGCATGGGTGCTCTGGGTGGCATGGTAGATCTAGGCGGGAATATACGTTGTTTTGGCAGGCCTCCAAGTTCCGCCGCCTGCTGGACCATCGGTGTACAGGATCCAACAAAGGTAGACACTGGCGACCAGGATGGGATCGCCATGGTCCTGAGGCTGACTGACCAGTCCGTGGCCACCAGTGGTCATTATTACAGGTTCGAGACCATCGGCGGTAAGAGATTCAGCCACATCATAGACCCGAGGACAGGCCAGCCTGCACAGGCACTTGCCAGCGTGACGGTGATCGCACCCGACGCAACCACTGCAGATGCCCTGTCTACTGCGATCGCAGTGTTGGGTGCAGATGAAGGGCTCAGGCTCCTGGCAGAGCTTCCTGGAGTAGACGGGATCCTGATGCAACTAGACGCATCAGGTCGATTGACCACTAGGATGACAGAAGGTGTAAAGAGGCTCCTGGCAGATGCTCCTAGGAGGTGATCTGACTCGGATCCTTGCCCTGCTCTATGGCGGCGATCTTTCTCAGCCTCCTCTCGTGCCTGCCACCCGAGAATTCTGTATTCAACCAGGCCTCCACCAACCTACGCAACACGACCTTGCCGATCTGGTCTGCTGATATGCACAAGACATTGGAGTCGTTATGGCCCCTAGATACGCTTGCGGTGAATTCATCATGGCACAGTGCTGCCCTGACACCAGGTATCTTGTTTGCCGCAATACACATCCCTATCCCTGTTGCGCAGATCAGGATTGCACGGTCTACCTCGCCCCTTGAGACAGCCATGCCGCCTTGGTATGCAATGTCAGGGTAATCTACAGGCAGCTCGCTATCGGTACCGAGGTCGATGACCTGATGGCCCAGTTGGGTGATGATCGGCTTTATGATCTCCTTTATGCGAAAACCCCTATGGTCACTGCCAATTGCCACCTTCATAGCACTAGCTCTTTGATCCTCCTTTCTATGGCCGCTTGGATCTGGTTTGCGCACCGGTCAAAGACCTCGGCAGGCTGGCCTATAGGATCCGGTATGGGCCCTTGCTCATCCAAAAGCATGCAGCGCGGCGCTGCCGCCGGCTCCAAATCCAGGACCGCACTGCGATGGGACCGATCCATGACAAAGATCAGATCGCTATCCCTGATCAACTGTGCAGTCAATACACGACTCTTATGCATACTTAAATCCACGCCACGGGCGGCACAGGCCGCCTGAGCCCCTGCACTAGCCGGCAGACCACCTACCTCAATAATGCCGGCAGAGATCACACTATAGCCCATATCCTCGAGTTGGTCAACATTGCAGCCCAGGGCCTCTGCCAGATAATGGCGGCACAGACCTTCTGCCATTGCACTGCGGCAGGTATTACCGGTACAGACAAAAAGCAGCCTTACACGGCCCCAATCCACTAATTGGCCCTCCTTGTAGACCCCCTCCCTGATGACCTGTATCTGGCCTGCCGTTATCCGCGCGACGGTGCTGCTACGGCCGTATCTGCACGGCCCACCATCTATCACCAGATCCAACTGACCGTCCAGGTGCTGCAACACACCTGCAACATCTGCAGGGGCGACTAGACCCGCAGGATTTGCACTGGGTGCGACCACAGGATGCCTGGTCAATCGCAGTAGAACCGTTGCGATGACATGATCTGGGCAGCGTATTCCGATGCTGGAATCACGATACAGTATATCGAAAACCTCCTCACCTAGCCTTTCCCTCTGCTGGCCCAGGGCAGATCGATCCAGCTCGAAGACCACTGTCAAAGGACCTGGCCATGCCCTATCTATGAGCTTGCGGACCCTTAACGGCAGATGGGGTACATAATCGGACAACCCAGACTTGTCAGCGATGTGAAGTGTATACCGCTTCTCCGCTGCCCTCCCCTTGACCTGATCGAGCCTTCTTATGGAGTCGCTGCGACACCTACAGCCTATGCCGTAGACCGTCTCTGTCGGAAAGGCCACCAGCCCACCAGCATCGATGATACTGGCCGCCTTCGACAGATGGGCCTGAAGCTCACCTGTGCCCTTTAGGTCCAATACAGGTGTGATCATGCAGCAAGGATAACCGGCCTTCCCCTATCGAGCAAGCACAGGCCATACTACCTGCGGCCTTGCATGACCTTGTGCTCTGTGCCCGAGACCAACCGCCTTATATTGGCCCTGTGCAGGATCACCACCAATACCGCTATCGCTGCAGCCAACACCACTATAGGCCAAAGGTACCGCAACTCCCAACCAGGCAATATGGCTATAGCCAACAGCAACAATACCGGAAAACTCGATGCAGCCACGATACTTGCCAGGGAAACATACCTCCATGTCAAGAGCACAATGGCCCATATCACAAATGCCATCACTGCACAGACGGTGTAATATGGCCATAGGCCGATCGCCACGCCAAAGCTGGTTGCAACACCCTTGCCACCGCGGAAACCCAGAAAGACCGGAAACACATGACCAACCACCGCAGCAGCCCCGACCACCAGCCAAAGCAACAGGGCCTGACCTGCGTCCTGCCAGACAGGCACCAAGAACATCCTCGTCAGGACCATCGGGATAAGCCCCTTTAGCATGTCCAAGGCAAAGCAAATGTAACCCCATCTACTCCCGATGGCCCTGGCAAGGTTCGTTGCACCGATGTTGCCGGAGCCGATGGTACGTATATCCTTGCCATGTGCCCTTGCCAGTATGTATGCAAAGGGCACCGAACCCAGTAGATACGCCCCTATCACTGCAACCACCCAAGGCATACACATAAGGGTAACAGTTCCTCCCAAAAACGCAAAACGTGATCATTGAATGGCCTTGGATGGGTGCTGGCATATCCACTAATGGGCGACGATCTGTCTGATAGACCAGGTGTTGTCATCTTTCATAAGCTTCTGCTGGCACCCTCTGAGACATTCGTCGCCAGGCCCGCTGGGTTTCTCCGGAGATATCGACCTATCTTTGCAGGCCTACGACTGGATGGCGCAGGCAGGTACTCAGTCAATCCTTGGTATGCTGTAGCCCATCCTTGAACCTACTGGATGGATCCTGCGAGGGCCTGGGCAATGTGGCCATAGAGACACAGGGATGTGGCGTACCTGTCAGCGGTGGACTGCCAGAGGTGGTCATAGATGGACAAACTGGGCTTGTGGTAGATGCCAAGGACGAACACCGATTGGCAGACACCTTCATCGCGATCCTGACGGACCAGGCCTTGAGAAAAAGGATGTCCAAGGCCGCGCGTTTGCAGGCTGAGGGGATCTTTGACATCGCCACCCAGACAGCCAAACTAGAACGGATCTATGATGGTTGCATAAGGCATCACCAGCCAGCGTACCGAGGACCTGCAGGCTAACTGGGGCCCATGAGATAGAAGGTAATGGTCATCAATTGCAAGACACCTGCAAAGCCGAGCAGCACCAGGATGTCCTGCGAGCTGGCATCGCCCACGACAAACCTCCAGAAGGCAACGACCAGGCAGACTGTTGCCATTGCCTGTACCATCCCTGCCAGGACCCTGATAGCAGAGATCCTTGGCCCTTCCGGAGATGAAGGGCCCTGCCCTTGGTTGGCATCTGCTGGTTGCTTGGCATCCATGGTTCAATAGGTCCCCACCGGGGCTTACCCCGTGGGGGGCTCTGTATCCATCTTAAGTCCAGATTCTACCAATTGGCAGATGATATGGTAGGCAAGTTCATGGGCCTCTTGGATCCTGCAGACCGGCCCTGGGCCTGTTGCAAGGCATATATCCGCCAGTTCCCCTAGGGGTGTTGCCTTTGGGCCTGTCAAGGCAACTACCTTTGCCCCGCAGGCCTTAGCTGCCTTTGCTGCCGCCAGGATGTTCGGGCTAGTGCCGCTAGTGGATATGCACAATACTAGATCTCCGCACCTAGCCAATGCCTCTACCTGGCGAGCAAAGACCTGATCGAAGCCCATGTCATTGCCGATGGCCGTCAATATCGAGCTATCGGTCGTTATGGCAATTGCCGGCAGGGCCGGTCTAGTCACACCCGGTGTAAATCGGCCTACCAATTCTGCTGCCATGTGCTGTGCATCGGCGCTAGATCCACCATTGCCGCATATCAATAGCTTGCCCCCGCGCCGGAATGTATCGCAAATAGCCTGGGCTATTTCTTCCAGGATCCGGCAGTTGGCTGGCCCAAATGCCGCGTTTATTATGTGCACATGTTCGGCTACGAGCCGTTCGATCTGTGCTGTGACCGTATGATTCATCAGGATCGTCTGGCCCCAGTCTTTATCTGCTCTATCGTGGCAGTGGTACTCCTTCCTTCGAGCAACGGGGCGAATACGACCTTGCCACCATAGCTCCTGACAAACTCTGCACCCACAACGCCCTTCTCCTGCCAGTCACGGCCCTTGACCAAGACGTCAGGCCGGATCTGCTCTATCAAGGCCATCGGCGTCGGTTCATCGAAGATCGTCACAAAGTCGACAGACGCAAGTGCTGCCAGCAATGCCGCGCGGTCCTGCTGTGTGTTTATGGGCCTGTCAGGCCCCTTTATCTGCCGCACAGACCTATCGCTATTGAGGCCCACCACCAAAAGGTCGCCTTGCTGCCTGCAAAATCCAAGATACTCGATGTGCCCCCTATGCAGGATGTCGAAACACCCATTGGTAAAGACCACCTTTAAGCCGATCCGTCTACGCCAGTCCAACTCCTTGAGCAACCGCCCCAATGGCAGGACCTTCTCCGGTCCGATCCCTTTGCACACCGCAATGGGTAGCCCGAAGGACCCTCCCTCCATAGGGAGCCCTGAGGACTGGCTATGTATGATCTCCCTGATGATATCATCTATCGTCACTGGGCAAGCACCGAACTTGGTGACCTCGATGCCTGCGGCTATGGTTGCTAGTTGTGTGGCCTTGTGCCAATCGAAGCCTGAAGCCCTGGCCACGGCCAATGTGGCTAATACCTGGTCGCCTGCGCCTGTGACGTCGAAGACGCTCCTTGCCCTGGCAGGGATATGCTGGCCGGACGGAGCACTTGCCTGCTGAAGGTATGCGCCGTCAGCATCCAGTTTGATGACGGCTGCCTCTAGGTCCAGTCGTCTTATCAGCGTACCTGCAATCTCTTGGCAGTCCTGGATATTCTTTATGGCCTTGCCTGCAAAGGCCCCTGCCTCGAAGCGATTTGGCACAAGGCATGTTGCCTGGCGATATCTGGCAGGCCAATTGGCCTTTGGGGTCGGATCTACCAGCACAGGTATATCGTGGTCCCTTGCCATCTGTATTATTTGGCCTGCCAGCTCATCCACAAGCACGCCATAGCCATAATCCGATAGACAGATTGCCTGCACCCGATCCAGGATATTCCCTACAGAACGGAGTATCCGCCCGATCGTCCCTTGATCTATGGCCTGTGAGGATTGACGATCGAGCCTCAGCAACTGCTGCTGTAGGCAGCCCCTTGCGACCCCTATGACCCTGGTCTTTGTGGTCGTAGGCCTATCTGTGGAGGTCACTAAACAATCGGTTGCGATACCAGCCGATTGCAACAGCCCGACAAGCCTTCTGCCCTCGTCATCGTCTGAAACGACCCCCATGCAGATACACTTGGCCCCAAGTGCAGCCACATCTATTGCCACAGAGGCGGCTCCACCTGGCCTGGTCTCGATCCTCTGTTGGACCAATACTGGGATAGGGGCCTCAGGGCTTATCCGCTCGACCTGACCGAAAACGTACACATCCAGCATCAAGTCGCCGATGACGGCTATAGTCGGATTGCCAAGACCAGTGACTGCTTCTAGTAGCTCATAATGCATCCTTGCACCTAGCGAACCGGCCCCCACTGGGACCACCGGCCGCATCCAGCGGCTTACCTTAACTAGTCGAGGTGTTGGGCCGGCTGTCTTTCCCTTGCGTACTGCGCCACGATCTGGGCCTGGATGTTGCTCGGCACAGGCTCATAGTGGCTAAAGCTCATGGTGTAGCTGCCGCGACCGCCTGTGACACTCTTGAGCTGGCTGCTGTACTGGCTGACCTCTGCCAGCGGGACCTGTGCCTTTATGACGATATAGCCACCTGCCAACATCTCTTGGCCGAGCACACGGCCACGTTTGCCTGCCAGGTCACCTGTTATGTCTCCCATATTCTCTGCAGGTACGGTCACCTCGATATTGACGATCGGCTCCAACAGGACGGGCTTTGCCTTCAGGACCGCATCTATGAATGCCCCCTTGCCTGCGGTCCTGAACGCCACCTCCTTGGAGTCCACAGGGTGGTGTTTGCCATCGTACACAGAGACCTTTATGTCCTGCATGGGAAATCCCGCCACCACCCCGCTCTCCATCACATCATTGATCCCCTTGAGCACCGCAGGCTCGAACTGACTGGGGATCGCCCCGCCAAATATGTCCCAACTAAACTGCAGAGGAGGCTGGCTGTTCCTCGGGGCAGGCTCGACACGCAGGAAGACCTCCCCGAACTGGCCAGCACCACCGGTCTGCTTCTTGTGCCTGTAGTGGCCTTCTGCCTTTGCGGTGATCGTCTCCCTGTAAGGGATCTTGGGCTCCTTGGTCTTTACTTGGAGTTTGAACCTCCGCTCCATCCTCTCAAGCATCACCCTCAGGTGCAGCTCCCCAAGCCCGTACAGCACAAGCTCCTTGGTCTGAGGGTCCCTGATCGCCTTCAGACACGGGTCCTCCTCGCAGAGCCTCTCCAGGGCGCCGCTTATCTTCTGCTCATCGCCCCTAGCTGCAGGCTCTAGCGCCAGGGCATACATGGGTTCCGGCAATGGAGGTACCGCGAATCTACCGGTAACGGTCCCATCGTGCAGGATATCTGCCAGCTTCAGCTCCTCTGCCCTGGCCAAGGTAATGATCTGCCCGGCCAGGCCTTGCTCGACCTCTTGGTTTTCGGGACCCTGTGAGATGAGGATATGACCAGGCCTAAACCCCTTCCTCTGGTCATTGCGGACCACCGTCATGTCCGGCCTGATCGTGCCACTGAATAGCCGGATGGTGGTATACTTCATGTTGGACTTCGGATCATAGCCTATCCTAAAGACATACCCAGCCAAAGGCCCCGATGGATCGGCCTGGAGCTTAGGTCCATCTATCAACGCTACAGGCATATCTGCAGGTGATGGGGCAAGCCTGATGATCAGGTCCAACAGTTCCTGGATCCCTACCAGCCTTCTTGCGCTGGTAAAGACGATGGGCACCAACATGCCACTGGCGACGGCCTTCACGAAACCGGCTGCAAGCTTTTCAGCAGGAATCTGCTCGCCAGCCAGGTAACTATCCATCATGGCATCATCTGCCTCGACGATCCTCTCTACCAGATCCGTGTGCGCCTTGGCCAGGTCCATCACGGTCTGCACACCACCTGACCCTGTAGGCGATAGGCAGTCCACTACCGCCTGCCCATCCCTGGTAGGCAGGTTTACGCACCGGCATTGTGGACCAAATGTCTCTTGGATGGATCTGACCAGGGCCTGTAGGTCTATGTCCTCGGCATCCAACTTGTTTACCACAACGAACCTCGGTTTGCCCACCTGTTCGGCCAGGCTATAAAGCTTCCTTGTGTTGGTCTCGATGCCAGAAGAGGCAGATACCACAATCATGGCAAACTCGGCAGCCGGGATGGCCATGATGCTCGGGCCTATAAAATCTGGATAACCTGGGGTATCGATGACGTTTATGTGCCTACCCTCGTAGTCCAGGTAGACCACCGCAGATGAGATGGAGTGCCCCCGTTCCCGTTCCTCCTCATAGTAGTCGCATATGCTGGTCTTCTCGTCTACACTACCAAGCCTCTTTGTGACCCCTGCCTTGAAGAGCATGGCCTCTGCAATGGACGTCTTTCCGGCACCTGCATGGCCCAATAACACCACATTCCTTATGTTGTCAGTTCCCGACACGTTCATACCTCCGAATCTATCAATCAAAGATCATAGGCCAGGAAAAGGCAATCATGATACCGCCAATGCCCCCATTTCTCAAGGCCCTACTGACCGATCCCAAGGTCTGCTTTGGTCAGTATACTCTCGAAGGCAAGGCCCTCAGCGGCGATGGCCTCCCTTGCCCCCTCCAGGCGGTCAATGACCGCCACCACCCTTGCAACCCTTGCACCTGTCTGCCGGATGACCCTGGCTGCCTCTAGGGCCTGACCACCTGTGGTGGCGATGTCCTCTACCAGCAAGACCACGTCTGCAGGGCAGATCCTGCCCTCTATGAGCCTAGCAGTACCGTAGTCCTTGCGGCTATTGCGGATGATGACAAAAGGCCTGCCTGTCCGTAGCGACGTGGCTGCGGCCAGTGCTACGGCCCCTAGCTCGGCACCAGCGATCAGGCTGATCTCGTCCGTGACATACCTAGCAAACTCCTCAGCTAGGCCGGCGAGTATGTCAGGGCAGGTCTCAAACATGTATTTGTCTAGATAGTATTTGCTCCTGCGACCGCTACGCAGGACAAAATCCCCCTCTATATAGGAGACCTGCTTGATCCTCTGTATCAACTGCTTGCGGTCCATCAGACCCTCAGTCCAGATCGCTTGACCAGGGATCCCCGATATCTTCGGATTATAGGCCTTGCCACCTGTTCTAGATACTCATCTACCTGTTGGCTTGCCCTACCTGTGTAATACGCCGGATCCATCAGGGCACCCAGATCAACGGATGCAAAGGCAGGCTCTGCCTTCAGCCTTGCCAGTAGATCGTTCGGCATGCCTGACTTGACCTGTTGGGCTGCAGCCTGGGCATGCCTGCGGATCAGCTCGTGCAACTGCTGCCTATCGCCGCCGGCCTTTACCGCTGCCATTAGTATACGTTCAGTGGCCATAAAAGGTAGCTCCGTTGCCAGGTGGCTAGCTATGACCTTTGGATATACCACCAACCCGTCAAAGACGTCCAACAGTATCTCCAGGATGCCGTCTACTGCCAGGAATGCCTCTGGTATGACCACCCTGCGATTCGCAGAGTCATCCAGTGTCCTCTCCAGCCACTGCTGGCTGGCTGTCATGGCGGGGCTGGTACTGAGGCTCAGGACCAACCTCGACAATGCGGTGGCCCGTTCGGCCCTCATCGGGTTGCGCTTGTACGGCATGGCAGAGGACCCTACCTGGGAGGCCTCGAAGGGCTCCTCTATCTCCTTCATGTTTGCCAGTAGGCGCAGGTCCGTGCATACCTTCGATGCGGATTGGGCAATAAGGGCCAGTGCATTGATTATCTGCGTGTCTATCTTGCGTGGGTAGGTCTGGCCAGTGACAGGGCAGATCTGCTTGAACCCAAACGCCCTTGCCACCATACGCTCCAGCCTCTTGACCTTCTGCTGATCGCCATCAAAGAGCTCCATGAAGGATGCCTGTGTACCTGTGGCCCCCTTGATACCGCGAAACGGCAGGTGCTCTATCCTGTGCTCTATCTCTTGCAGGTCCATCACGAATTCCTGGCACCATAGGATAGCCCTCTTGCCTACCGTTGTGGGCTGGGCAGGTTGATAATGCGTGAATGCCAATGTCGGCAGCCGCCTATATCGCCTGGCAAACCTGGCCAGCAGGTTTATGACCGATGCAAGCTTTGCCGCCACGATCTGCAATGCCTGGCGGATGATGATCAGGTCCGCGTTGTCAGTGATGTCGCAGCTTGTCGCACCGAGATGGATGATAGGCGCGGCCTTGGGGGCAACCCTTGCAAATGCATGGATGTGGGCCATCACATCGTGCCTGAACTGCCGTTCTAACCTGGCTACCTCCTGCAGGTCTATGTCGTCCAGGTGAGCAGCCATCTGATCGATCTGCTGTTGCGTGATGGGCAGCCCCAATGCCCTTTGTGCCCTTGCCAACTCCAGCCACATCCGCCTCCATGTGGCAAACTTGACTAGCGGACCGAAAAGCTCGGCCATCTGCCTGGAGGCGTTCCTCTCTACCAGTGGGCTCGTATAGATGGACCCTTGCTGCATCAGTTGCCCTTTGCACCCAATGCCGACTGCCGCTGTTGTATTATCTGCTCAATCTGGTCCAGAATCTCGGCCTGTAGCTCGACGTCGCCCGCAGGTGCGGTCTGCCTTATCTGCTCAGGGGCCCTCGCACCCACTATGGCACTAGTGACCTCTGGCCTGCGCAGTACCCATGCGATCGCGAGCTGTGCAAGCGTCAGTCCTGCCTGCCTCGCGAGTGGGCGAAGACGCTCGACCATCTCCAATGTGGCACTGAATTGCGGCTCTTTGAAGTCATCGATCTTGAGCCTGTGATCGTCAGGTGCAAGTTGCGAGAGGTTGTCCTTTGTGAACTTGCCGATCAGCAGCCCCCTTGCCATGGGGCTGTATACGATAAGGCCTATACCATTGCGGCTGCAATATGCCATCACATCCTGCTCGATCTGGCGGTGAAGCATGCTGTACTGAGGCTGCAAGGACTCAACCGGATGGATCCTGGCCAGCCGTTCCATCTGCTCTATGTTGAAGTTCGACACACCTATATGTCTGACAAGGCCCTTCTCCTTCAGCCTTGCCAACTCCTCCCACGCCCACTCGATCTGCTGATCGGGGATGGGCCTGTGGATCTGGTAAAGATCGATCACGTCCAGGCCAAGCCTTCGCAGGCTGTCATGGCACTCATTCCGGATACTCCTCGGCTCGAGGCAATAGACACGCTCCTTGCGCTCGTTCCAAAGCATCCCACACTTGGTGGAGATGATGGGTCTTGAGCGTATGTGCCTGAGGGCCACACCTACGAGGTCCTCCGAGTGGCCACAACCGTATATAGGTGCAGTGTCGATCCAGTTTATGCCGCATTCCTCGATGGCAGTGACTATGGCACGTATGGCCTGACCATCGTCCTGGGGTCCCCAACCTACCTCCCAAGGACCGCCCATAGCCCAGGTCCCCAATCCGACAGTGGTCAATTCCAGGTCCGTCCTACCCAATCTTCTGGTCTTCATGAACAACCCCGAAAAGGCATCTTGAAATACGCCCTAAAATAGTCACAAGCGCAACCCATATCAACCTTTTTGCATACCGCCAGGTTGAATCCTACATTTTCTATGACGGCCTAGAGGCCTTGACAGTCTTTGGAGGGCATAGAGACCATGATGGACGCATTACAGACGTACAGCCCTTTAGAACACCTAGCCAGGCCTATGAAGGACCGAACCACCGGTATCCTTTCCTATAATCACAATGGCCGTTGGCGGGTCTGCAAGGTATTGATAGAGGCTGTGGACAAAGACTGGGTCAGACTGACCTTACACCCAACGGCCCAGGCCCATCAGGTCCAGCTTGCCGAAGGCCAACCCGTTGGAGTCTCCTTCAAGTGTGGGTATTGCAAGATCATATTCGATACACAGGTCGTCCAATTGAGGACCACGGCCGAGGATACTGCGATCATAGTAGCCACGCCAGACCAGGTGGATACCATAGACCGTAGGAGCTATTTCAGGGTCAGGGTCCCTTCGTGCCTGAGGGTAGATGTACTCATCTGGCCCAGGTCTGCTGGCGAACCTCAGCCAGGCCCACAAGATGCAGGCTGGTGCGGCCAGCTCGTGGACATAAGCGCAGGTGGGGCCCAGGTGGCCATACCTGTGGACAATAGAAAGAGATTGGACCTGAGGCCATGTCAGTACATATGGGTCAGGTTCACACCATTGCCCTACCAAAGGCCCATCACCTTTGTTGCACAGGTCCGCACGATCCTGCCTACAGCGGATGGCTCTGCCGTGTGCATAGGCCTGCAGGCAGTAGGCCTGGAGGCGAGCAAGGCCGGCAGGCAGACCCTCGCAAGGTTGCTGGACGCCATCAGTCAATACGCCCGGATGGGCCAGGTGCACACATAGTCCAGCAGCCTGGACTTGACTGGCCTGGCTAGGCCAGGACAATGGCCCCTGTGACCAGGGGTGCAGATATATCGGCCATAAGGCTGTTGGTGCTGGATGTAGACGGCGTCTTGACCGACGGGACCGTCACTATCCACGCGGATGGCTCGGAATCCAAGCGGTTCTGCCTACAGGACGGCCACGGCATAAAGATGTGGAGGCGGGCCGGTCTCGAGATCGCACTGCTTAGCGGCAGGCCATCTGCAGCCACACGACACAGGGCACAGCAGCTGCACATCAAGCATCTCATAGAAGGCTGCCAAGAGAAGCTACCTGCATTGAAGGACCTTCTTGCTGGCCTGGCAATCCCTGCCGAACAGGTGGCCTATGTCGGGGACGACCTGATCGACATACCGGTGGTAAGATACGTAGGGCTCGGTTGTGCGGTGGCAAACGCGGTAGACCAGCTCAAGCTCTATGCTGATTATGTGACAAAGAGGCCGGGCGGACATGGGGCCGTCAGGGAGGTCATAGAGTACATACTGAGGTCCTCTGGAAGGTGGGATGAGCTGGCGCAGCGATATACAGGGGAGCTGGGGCAATGAAGATGGCCGTCTTGCGGAGGATCGCCATAGGATCGGCCGGCCTATTGGTTGGCATAGGTATCTATCTGGTGTACAGCCACCGTGTGCGGACGCCGATCCTGGTCCCAACCGATGCCCATACTAGAGGCCTGAAGGATCGAAGCTGGTTCCGCCAACCAGGCAAGGTAGGCCAACTCGAGGTCTATGGGGCTAATGGCCTTACCTATCGCCAGATGGACCCCAACGGCAATCTGATCAGGGAGCTGGGTTTCGAGGAGTTGTGGCACCAGGGCTCGGATAACTGGCAGGTCAAGAACCCCTTTGTCAGATTCTCGTGGCAGGACGCCAATTGCCTGATAACCGCTGATGCTGGCAGACTCATGCTCCAACCTGGGTCCAACAGGGCCTTGGCCAGGGCAGGCAGGCTCTGGGGCAATGTGCGGATCCGGATAAGCCCCACCAACAACAGCCCCATCCCAGATTGCCAGATGCTCATGGACGATCTGATCATGGCAGAGGATAGACCACTGTACAGCTGCACTGGTGCCGTCCAACTGACCTGGCCCAATGGGCAATGCACGGGCAGCCAGATGGAACTCTTGTACAACCAGGCCACGCAGAGGCCACAATACCTCAGGATAGGCAGGTTGGAGCAGTTGACCTGGCGGATGGACCAGCAGATCGGAAGGCCGGTGGTCCATCGCGGCCAGTCGGATCATGATCAGCCTGGAGGACCGAACGACTATTACCAATGCCTGCTGACCGATCAAGTCCTCATAAGTACTGGCAGTAACGTCGTATACGCTGACACCTATGTGCACCTGATCCATCTCGGCTGGTCAGGCAGGCAGGGCCAGAGGTATCCCACTACGGCAGACCGATCCAGCGGCCAAGATGCACCTGACATGGGGCTGGTCACGTGCAAAGGCCCTGTATGGATCTGCCCAATGGACCAGGAACTACCCACGATCGAGATCAGGCAGCCAGCTGATCGAGGCCTTGACCAACTACCTGGAAAGGCAAACCTGGTACGTACATCCAGCATCCTTTATGACCACAGCACAGGCGATATCTCGGCCAAAGGGCCTATCCAGATCAGGCTCTACATACCGGACATAACCGACCCATGCACTGGATCCAGGCAGACCCTGCCCTTGAGCATAAGTGCTGCCAACCAGGCCGACTTCAAGGCAGATACCGGCCAGCTGACGCTGGATGGATCATGCCGATGTACGCTCGTCAGACAACAGGCCAATTCGATCACGCATATCAGCCTTTGGTCTGACAGGATAACCTCTTGGCTGACAGATGGACCGGATAGTACGAACCTGACCGCCATCCAGCCGGTCAAGTCTATCCGCGCGGATGGTGGGCAGGTGGAGCTGCGGGTGGAGTCATATCCGAAGGGCCAACAACCTCGGTTCATTCACGAGGATACCAGGCCTTCAGGCCCGCTGGCATCCGGTGCCAGGATGGTCTGCCAGCAGATAGGATGGGATGCAGCAGGCCAGCTCATCACTGCCAAAGGACCCGGCACCATCTGGCTCAACAATGCCTCTGCCAGGATCGATCCGAATGGCCACCAGCCCTTCTATGCCATGGTCAGGCAGTTCGCGCTTGCCAGCTACGACCTGGCGAACGACCGAATCGTTGCCTCAGGCGCGGATGAACCTATCCTCGTGGATTACTTGCCCATCTCCGGTAGCCGGCAGGATATGCACATAAGGGCGCAGGCAAGGGAGATCGAGATACAGTTCTTTCGCAATCAGGATAGCCGACTCGAGCTAGGCCGACTGGTTGCGACAGGCCAGGTCTTTTATGACGATCAGGAGAACCGGTTTTCAGGCCACAGGTTGACGTATGACCAGGATACTGGTTGGATGGAGATCGCTGGGCTGGATGGCCGGCCCTGCAGTGCAAATGGCCTGGCTGTGCTGGGCATCCGGTTCAACCTGAGGACCAGGCAGCTACAGACCACCATCATTTCACCTGGTATGTGGCTGGTGGGCCGGTAACGAGTTGCCAAGGATATGGAACAGTGTCTTTTCGACCTATCTGGACAGAGGGCCCTGGTGACAGGGGCAAGTAGGGGTATAGGGCGGGCTATAGCAGAGGGGCTTGCATCCTATGGGGCAGATGTAGCACTCGTTGCCAGGTCAGAGGAGCAACTTGCTGCAGCAGCTTTAGGGATCGCCAATGCTACTGGCAGGCGTGTCTGGGTCTTCCCTGCAGACCTGGGTGACCTCGATGCCATCCCAGGTCTGTTCGACGTGATCGTTCGACAGGCAGGTGGTGTAGATATACTGGTCAATGCCGCCGGCACCACCTTCAGAGGCCCGAGCGAGGACCTGGAATTGGCACAGTTCGATCCAGTCATGGCCCTGAACCTGACCTGCCCATTGTTGCTGTCCCAGGCCATGTGCAGGTATTGCAAGGCGGTAGGAAGGCCAGGCAGGATCATCAACATAGCCTCCCTGCTCTGCCACGCAGCAAGGCCTACCATCGCCGCATACACGTCAAGCAAGATGGCCTTGGTGGGCCTGACCAAGACGCTGGCCGTGGAATGGGCAAGATACAATATCTCTGTCAATGCCATTGCACCTGGCTACATAAGGACCGACCTGACCGCAGCCCTTCAAGCAGACCCGGCCTTCGATCGTTGGGTCCTCTCCAGGACCCCATTAGGCAGGTGGGGCCTGCCAGAAGACCTTGTTGGTGTGGCGGTCCTATTGGCCTCCGAGGCGGGTTCTTTTATCACAGGTCAGGTCTTCTATGTGGACGGCGGCTGGTCAGCAGCACTCTAGGGGCAAAAGGTTTGACGTGCGCAAGGCCATGGTGTATTAAGCTATGCTATATTCGATGCTCGGTCTTGATTTGGAGAGATGCCATGACAGAGGTCTCTATCAGTCCTACTGGTGAACAGTTTCCGCTGCCGCAACCGTCGGATTACGGTCCGGAGTTCGAGAGGCTAAAGGCCCTTGCTGACCAGGCAAGGGCTGCCGGTCAGGAGGTGGTGGTGGTCATGGGCGTGGGTTTTGTAGGGGCAGTGATGGCCGCCATCATCGCAGACACAGTGGACAAGTCCACAGGCAGACCGAGCAAGTTCGTCATAGGCTGCCAAAGGCCGAGTACGAGGAGCTACTGGAAGATACCCATGCTCAACAGGGGCCTTTCGCCAGTGAAGGCAGAGGACCCTGAGGTAGACAGGATCATCACGCGTTGTGTAAGGGAAAAGAAGACGCTGGTGGCCACGTATAACAGCGACTGTCTACAGTTGGCAGATTGTGTGGTTGTGGACGTGCAATGCGACTATACCAAACACCATCTCGGCAATATGCGTACTGGCGAGGCAGACATGGCTGCACTCGAGGCCACCATGAAGACGATCGGCCAGAAGGTCCAACCCCATTGCCTCGTACTCATAGAGACCACCGTCGCACCAGGCACAACGGAGTTCGTGGCCTATCCGATCATGAAGAAGGCCTTCCTTGCCAGGGGGATACAGTCTGACCCATTGCTCGCCCACAGCTTCGAGCGGGTCATGCCAGGTAGGCAATACGTGGCCTCTATCAGGGATTTCTGGCGGGTCTGTGCCGGTTGCAATGAGCAGGCAAGGGAGCGGGTGGTCAGATTCCTCAAGGAGGTGATCAATACAGAACAGTACCCACTTACGGTCATGGATAGGCCCATAGAATCCGAGACCACGAAGATCGTGGAGAACTCCTATAGGGCAACGATCCTTGCATTCCTCAATGAGTGGAGCCTGTTTGCAGAGCGAAATGGGGTGGACCTGATCAAGGTCATAGAGGCCATAAAGGTCAGACCGACACACAGCAATATCATATTCCCTGGGCCAGGGATAGGAGGGTACTGCCTGCCAAAGGATGGAGGGCTTGGCTACTGGGCATACAGGCACATACTCGGCTTTGAGGATGGCGATAGTGTCTTTAGGATCACACCACAGGCCATAGACATCAATGACACAAGGGGTCTGCATGCAGCAGAACTCACCCGCGACGCACTCCGCAATATGGGCAGATACATAGCCGGCTCAGAGGTCCTGATCTGTGGGGCAAGCTATAGGCAAGATGTCGGGGATACCAGGTACAGCGGTTCGGAGATCGTGGTCAGAAAGCTTGCAGAGATGGGCGCTGATATCCGGGTGCACGATCCATATGTAGACCACTGGTACGAGCTAGAAAGACAGGATACCTATCCTGCACCAGGCAGGTCCCTAGCCAGGTTCTTCAGGAATCAGCAGGACCTGGTCAACGTCAGGGTCGGCAAGGACCTGCCAAGATCCCTGGAGGGTGCAGAGGCAGTGGTTTTTGCTGTACCACACAAGCCCTATCTGGGTCTGGACCCAGATGAGGTAGTAAGATGGGCAGGACAGCCGCTGGCAGTGGTAGACTGTTATGGCATACTCACGGACCAACAGATACGCAGATACTTTGAGCTGGGCTGCGAGGTAAAGTGCCTCGGCAGGGGTCATGTACAGAGGATCAAGGAACAGGTCCGCAGGGCAGCCAGATAGACCCGATATGGGTGGCTCTGGCTGGCAAGGCCTCGACAGTCAGCTGGCCGACCATGAACGCTGGTTGGGCCTTTCTGATAAACAGATAGGACAATTGGAGGCCCAGGGTAACAGGGCAGAAGACTGGTCCAAGGTACTTGTAAGCAGCCGCTTTGACCCATCTGCAGTGTGGCATAACCTGTTCTTGGGGCATGTCACGATCGGGGCCCTAGATGCCAAGGTCTTGCAGTCCGATGGACCGCAGTTGAAGGTAGGGATCAGTTACAGCACCATCGCAGATTGCATCATTGGCGATAACGTTGCCATTCACCACTGCCATTATCTGGCCAGGTACAAGGTCGACGACAAGGCGTCACTGTTCGACGTCGGTCAGGCCGTGACTACAAGCGCCCCCAGATTTGGCAACGGCATTGACCCACAGACAGGCAACCCTGCATGGCTTGACGTAGCAAACGAGGCAGGTGGACGTGGCGTGGTTGCCTTTGACCAGATGATCCCTGCAGACGCCTACATCTGGGCAAGATACCGCCAAGACCAAAGGCTCCAAGATCGCCTCTTGGAGATCACAAAGGCAGTATACAAGTCAACTGGAGACTGTCTGGGCTGGATAGGCCAGGGTTGTCTGGTCCAGAACGCCAGGATCCTCAAGAATATCCGGCTGGGCCCTTATGCGGTTGTTGATGGGGCGGATAGACTCGAGGAGTTGACTGTACTTTCCTCGCAGGCCGAACCAACCAGGATAGGTACCGCGGTCATCCTAGTAGATGGGATCGTAGGTCTAGGTTGTAGGGTCGATCGCGCCAGTCAGGCCCATAGGTTTGTCCTATGCAATAACTGTACCCTAGACCATGGAGCCTGCATATCCCATACTGTGTTGGGTGACAACTCAACGGTTGAATGCTGTGAGATACGCAATAGCCTGATATTCCCTAACCATAATCAGCACCACAAGAGTTCATTCCTCATAGCCTCCTGCATATTGGGTCAGAGCAATATTGCTGCTGGCGCGACCATAGGTTCCAACCACAATAGCAGGCTCAACGATGGCGAGCTCCTTGCTGGGAGGGGATTTTGGCCTGGGCTTTGCACATCGGTCAGGTTTCCCAGTAGGTTTGCATCCTTTGTACTTCTGGCACCAGGTCAATACAAGGCGGAAATGGATATACCTCTTCCCTTCTGCCTCGTCAGCCTCGATTGCCGTGCGGATCGACTCGAATTGCTGCCTGCGTATTGGTGGCTCTACAATATGTATGCCCTGGTCAGGAATGCATGGAAGTACCAACAAAGGGACAAGAGGAAGACCAAGACACAGTACATAGAGACCAACTATCTGGCCCCAGATACCATTGAACAGATCCGCAATGCGCGGAGGATGATGGAGGTCTGGGTGGGACGGGCATATCTGGGCCAGGACAAGGACACAGACGAGCTTGCCGCTACCGGCAGGCGGATCCTCACCAACCAGATGCAGACGCCTGCAGGTCTTGAGGTATTGGCAGATGGGCTGTATAAGTCTCGCAATAAGGCCAAGATCTCGAGGCCGTTCGAGGCCTATCATGCATATGGTCAGATGCTCCTATACTATGCCATCTGTACACTTCTAGATCACTGGCAAGGGCATAAGATCAATAGCATTGAGCAGCTGACAGAAGGCCTGTCTGGCCGGGCAGAACACATCTGGGTAAACCTGGGCGGCCAACTAGTACCACAGTCCCAGGTCGAGGAACTCTGCCAGCAGATCGGTGCTGGTAGGTTGAATACATGGGCGGAGATACACCAGCAATACGAGCGGTTCTTGGCAGAATATCCTATTGCAAAGGCAAGACATGCCTGGACGATCCTGTGCGAACATCTGGGCACGGATTGGCCGACATCGATGCAACTGGAAAGGGCCATCGATCAGAGCATAGCTATCTTCCAATATGTCAACGAACAGGTCGTCGTTACAAGGCGAAAGGACCTGGACGATCCGTTTAGAAAGGCCCTCTACTCCAATCAACAGGAGATGGAGGCGGTCTTGGTCAGGCCTGAGGACGACCCTGTTGTGCAATTCACAGCAACCCAGACAGGGCGGGCCTTGGAGTTGGCTCGGCAGTTCAAGCAACTGATACAAGGGTCATAGGCTACTCGACCGTTACACTCTTGGCCAGGTTCCTGGGTTTATCCACGTCCAGGCCCCTAAGGACCGCTGCATGATATGCCAACAACTGCAAAGGTACCACTGTCACTATCGGTTGGAGGATCTCGGGCACATCAGGCACAGGGATCAGGTAATCGGCATATGGGCAGATCTTATCATCCCCTTCGGTAGCCACAACTATCGTCCTGCCACCTCGTGCGCGGACTTCGTTTATATTGCCTATGATCTTCTCATACTGCGGGCCACGCGTGGCTATGAAGACCGCTGGCATCCCCTCGCTAATCAAGGCGATAGGTCCGTGCTTCATCTCTGCAGCAGGCAGGCCCTCTGCATGGATATACGAGATCTCCTTTAGCTTGAGGGCACCCTCCAGGGCGATAGGATAGTTGAAACCCCTACCCAAGAATAGCCAATTGGTACGGTCTATGTTTGCCTGAGCTATGGTGCGGATCTGGTCGGACTGAGATAGCACCTTTTCCACCTTCTGCGGTATCTGGGCGAGCTGGTCGATCCAATACTCCGCCTCTGACCCGCTCAAGTGTCGCCTCCTGCCAAGTTCGATAGCGAGCATGGTGATAACTGCCAATTGTGCAGTGAATGCCTTCGTGCTGGCCACACCTATCTCCGGCCCTACGTGCAGGTAGACGCCTGCATCCGTTGCCCTCGCTATAGAAGAACCAACCACGTTTACGATCCCCAATACCATGGCCCCTCTGTCCTTTGCCTCCTCCACTGCTGCCATGGTATCCTGGGTCTCGCCAGACTGGCTTATGGCGATCACAACCGTCCCATCCTCCAAGATAGGCGTCCTGTACCTGAATTCGCTGGCGTACTCGGTCTCTGCAGGTATCCTGGCCAGGTGCTCTATCAGGTATTCCCCGACCAGGCCTGCATGGAATGCCGTTCCACAGCCTGTAAAGACGATCCGCCTTGCGCGGACCAACTGCCTGATGTGAGAGGCCAGGCCGCCGAGCACGATCTTGCGATCCCGCTTGTTGAGCCTACCTTGCATGCATGTAGTGAGGGCCTGGGGCTGTTCGAAGATCTCCTTGAGCATGTGGTGCGCGAACCCACCAAGCTCTATCTGCTCGAGGGACATCTCGATCTGCTGGATATCCTTGCATATGGTCACGTTGTCTATGGTCTTTGTGTGGAAACCATCGCTATCTATGGTGACCATCTCATTGTCCGCCAGGTATATGGCCCTGGTGGTATGCTCCACGATCGCCGCCGCATCGGATGCGAGGATGTATTCCCCATCCCCGACACCGAGGATCAATGGGCTACCCTTCCTCGCACCTATGAGCATATCGGCAAAGTCGCTGCATATGATGGCAAGGCCGTAGGTCCCATGCAGCCGCTGCAGGGCCTGCTGGACGGACCATTCAAATGCATTCTGGCCGTTGGAGGGCCTTTGATCGGAACAGGCCTTTGTGTAGAAATAGCCTATAAGATGTGCAATGACCTCTGTGTCGGTCTCCGATACGAACTGTATGCCCTCCCTCTGCAACCAGGTCTTCAATGTCTGGTAGTTCTCGATGATCCCATTGTGCACCAATGCGATCCTGCCGGTAAAGTCCAGGTGGGGGTGGGCATTGATATCGGTAGCAGGCCCGTGCGTCGCCCAGCGGGTATGACCGATCCCCAGCCTGTGTACGCGCGAGGGCTTGTCCAACATGGCCTGAAGCGTAGATATCCTACCTGCGGTCTTCTTGACCAACAATCGACCATCCGCGATCAATGCGATACCTGCAGAGTCATAGCCCCTGTACTCCAGCCTCTTTAGGCCCTCCATCAAGACGGGCTGTGCAGCCTTGCTTCCAAGGTAGGCGACTATACCGCACATGGCATCCTCCCTTTCACAGATACCTTACGATGGTGCATATTGTATCAGCAATCCCGCACGAGGCCAAGCAAGATAGTATGCAGACGCCTCAAAGGCCTGGTAGAATCCTCGAGCTTATGGGTCAGGACCTACGGAAAGACTATGGCACGGCGGTAACGGCCACGGTGGCCACACTGATCTGCTGGTCTATTGGACCGATATTCATAAAGGCCCTGACCGATAGTCTAGATAGCTTCATGCAGAACGCCCTCAGGTATGGCCTTGCCTGCTGCCTACTGGCAGCCGGCCAACTGGCAAGCAGGACCATGACCAGGTTCGACACGACCGTATGGAAGAAGGCCATCATCCCCACCATCCCAAATGTTCTTATGCAGACATGCTGGTCTGCTGCATTCTATTATGCGCAGCCCGGGCTTATCACCATGCTCTCGAAGACCAGCGTCATTTGGGTGGCGGCGTTCTCGCTGGTCTTGTTCCACCAGGACCGCAGGCTCGCCGCCAGCCTGAGATTCTGGGCGGGTATGGTCATGGCCATTGTAGGGGTATTTGGCGTGCTTTATTTCAAGCCCGGCTTTTCTACCACTGCAAGCCTTACAGGGGTCGTGTTGATCCTACTGGAGGCACTGTTTTCTGGCATGTATACGGTCTGCATAAAGAGATACCTAGGGTCAGTGGCTGCTGGGACCGCCTTCTTTGCTGTCAGTATCTACACTACTGCAGCCTTGGTGACAATGGCGATCCTCTTTGGAAGACCTGTCCAGATCTTGCAATTGACCTGGCAACAGTGGTCATACGTAGCGATATCCTCGATCCTGGCCATAGCATTCGGGCATACCTTCTACTACGCGGCCATCAAGAGGATAGGCCCGACCGTCCCTGCCCTGGCCATGCTCGCACAGCCATTCGGTGTGTTGATACTGTCGTGGTTGACCTTCGGCGAACGGATGACCTGGATCCAACTGGCATTCGGACTGATACTACTGGCAGGGGCTGCCCTTGGCATCTGGTCCAGGGCCGATCTGCCAATAGAGTAATGGCAGATCATTTTGGCGCAAGGACCAGGACCATCCTCCTGCCGGCGATGCTGGCTGGCCTATCCACCTGGGCAATGTCGGAAAGTGCCTGCACCGCCAGATCCATCGCTGCCTCGCCAAGTTCTGCATGCAACATCTGCCGGCCTTTAAACACCACCGTCAACTGGACCTTGTAGCCCTTCTGCAAGAACTCCCTGGCGTGTTTCAGTTTTATCTCCAGGTCGTGCTTGTCGGTGGATGGTTGAAACCTGATCTCCTTGACCTCACCTGCATGCCTTTGGTGTTTCTTTGCGGCCTCCCTCTGTTTCCGCTTTTGTTGGTAGATCCACTTGCCGTAATCCATGATCCTGCATACTGGCGGATCGCTACTCGGGGCGACCTCTACCAGGTCTAGCCCTACCTCCGCTGCCCTAGATAAGGCCTCGTCTACGGTAACGATACCTATCTGTGTGTTGTTCTGATCGATCAGCCTTACCTTTGGCGCAGTGATCGCACCATTGATCCTGAGCTTGTGTTCCTCGCTAATGCCCAACCACCTTACCTTTCTTCAAGAAGACCTCGGTCATAAGATCTGGTCCATACGCAGGTCCAGATACTTGTCGGCAATGGCCTGCTTGACAAGCCCGATAACCATCCCTACATCCATAGAGACCTGTTTGGCCTGGCCGCGGACCCTCAGGTTCACCGCACCTGATGTGGCCTCCTTTGGGCCGACCACCAACATCACCGGTACCTTGTCACTGTGTGCCCTTGCGATCTTGGCGTTGATCTTCTCATCCGATAGATCCACGCCACATCTAATATCGGCCTGCTGCAACCTGGCCTGAACATCCAAGGCGTACTGGTTAGTCCTCTCGCTGATAGTCAGGACCCTGGCCTGCTCCGGTGCCAGCCACACTGGCAGGCTGCCGGCATAATGTTCGATCAATATCCCAAGGAACCTCTCGAAGGAACCCAAAACTGCCCTGTGGATCATCACTGGGGTCTTTTCGGTGTTATCCTTGTCGGTATATACCAGTCCAAAACGCTGGGGCATGGAGAAGTCAAGTTGAATGGTCCCAAGCTGCCAAGACCTGCCTATGCAGTCCCTTATGTGAAAATCTATCTTCGGCCCATAAAACGCGCCTTCACCCTCGTTTATCTGGTACTGCAAGGATCTCATGGATAGGGCCTTCTGGAGGGCGGATGTGGCGATCTGCCAGATCTCGTCAGAGCCTATGTGCTTTTCAGGTTTTGTGGATAGCTCTACATGGATATCCTTGAACCCAAACGCGCTGTAGATCTCCTGGGTTAGATCGATAACTCCAACCACCTCGTCCTCTATCTGTTCGGGGGTACAAAAGATGTGGGCATCATCCTGAGTAAATTGCCTCACCCTGAATAACCCGTGCAGGACCCCGCTTGCCTCATGCCTGTGGACCAATCCCACCTCAGAGACGCGCAATGGCAGTTGACGGTACGAATGTTGGCTGGTCTGATAGACAAGGCAACCGCCAGGGCAGTTCATAGGCTTTATGGCATAGACCGTCTGGTCTATGGTCGTAAAGTACATGTTTTGTTTGTAGTTATCCCAATGCCCGCTGCGGTGCCAAAGCTCCTCATTTAGGATTATCGGCGTCTTTATCTCTACATAGCCATATCTGCGATGCACGGCCCTCCAATAGTCCAATATCGTATTCCAGATCACCATCCCCTTTGCATGAATGAATGCAAAACCAGGGCCGGCAGGATGGAAGCTAAAGAGATCTAACTGTCTACCAATGACCCTGTGGTCCCTCTTCTTGGCCTCCTCCAGCCGCTGCAGATATGCATCCAACTGCTGCCTCGTGGGCCATGCGGTGCCATAGACCCTCTGGAGCATCTTCTTTGTCACATCCCCATGCCAGTACGCGCCAGCCACGGACATGATCTTGAATGCACCTATCCTGCCGGTGCTAGGCACGTGTGGGCCGCGACAGAGGTCCTCGAACCCATCCCCATGGCTATAAAAACTGATGATATCGCCCTCAGCCCTGTTTATATTGTCGGTCTTGTATGGATCACCGGCGACCCTTGCCAGTGCCTGTTGCCTTGTCATCTCCCTGCGTACAAATGGCAGGTCCGCCTGGGCGATCTTGGCCATGACCTGCTCGATCCTCTGGAAGTCTGCTGGCGTGATCGGCTCGTCCAGGTCTATGTCGTAGTAGAAGCCATCCTCGACCGCTGGGCCGTAGACGAGCCTGGCTGAGGGCCAGATACTACAGATGGCCTGGGCCATGACGTGGGCACAACTATGTCTTATGACCTGCAGACCCTCCTTGTCGTCTGGCATGATGACCTGGACCTTGGCCTCTGCCGGCAATCTTGCCGACAGATCCACCAATGCACCATTGACCTTGCCGGCCACAGCAGTTGCTGCTAACCCAAGCCGTTCTGCAACATCCTTGACCGTTGCCCCCTCGGCCAGGTCCAGCTGTCTGCCGTCCGGCAGTGTCACCTTGACCATATGTACTTCCAGGTCCCCAACATAACCCTTACGAGCTTACAGCAAGACCTACGTGCCTGTCAAGCCGGATAACGCTCTGGCATAATGATAGTACCCAGCAACTCCTTGGCACAACGGGCCTATGACGAAGCCCTCACCGTGCTGCCACAGGCCTGCAAAGGAAGGCCTTCGTTGATATTGGAAGCCTCAGAGTCTATCCTGATCTTAGGTCCAAGGGCCCTTTTATATTTTGGGGGAGTAATGACCGTGTCCTTGGCACAGTTGACAGCAGGTCCTGGACTGCCACAAATGGGTATCATGGCGGCAGGGCTGGCACTGCCAGTTGGCCCATTTACGCTCATCGGCCTTTTGGTATGGTTCTACCTTTGCCTTTACACGGTCCATGTCATAGAGATAGGCCACATCATTCCAAGGCGATGGAAGACCCTGGGCAAGCTGGCCTGATTCTTTCTAGGACCTCTAGTACCGTTAGCAGCCTACGCGTGCAAGGACAGGGCCGGCAGACAATCGGTGATAAGAGGCCTCTCGGCAGCCCTGAGCAGGGCCTCCAGGGGCCAGCTTTCAATTGACTGACACCGCAGGCAGGACCTTGGATCAGATCTACGGCCACGGTGAAGGCAGCGGTCCTGATCGGCGGATCCTGTCCCTCACCGAGCAGGTCATAGCCGATGCACTAGGCCGTAGGGCAAGCGATCTTTAGATCCTATTGACACATCGACATACGAGATACGATTTAGGAGAGACGGGTCTTGAGGATGGTCAAAACCCTGCCTGCTGAGACCGCAAGGCCGTCATAAAAAGCATAAAGGCGGTCTCGAACATGGACATAGCAGAGAGGAGGCTGCAGGATGGGCCTGTGCCGCCAGGAAGGGCGACCTTGCAGCATCGTTTCGCCTAGCAAGCGCTGGGGTAGTCAATGGCGAGAAGCTGGCCATAAGGGTCCTAAGCCAGAAGGCAGGCACATATAGGCTGACGACCTAGGCCTGACGGGCAAGCAACGGGCCTGCCTTCGGCAGGTGGTCTCGAGGCCTAGCGGGATGATACTCCTATGTGGACCTACAGGCAGTGGCAAGACCACCACCCTCTACGCCCTATTGAAAGAGATGGACCGACTGACCCGCAATGTGATAACCGTGGAGGACCCGATAGAGGCGGTCATGGCAAACCTTCTTATATTGGCGGTTATGTGGCCATATTCCTGACCAGCATCCTGATACAGGCAATACCTGCTGCATTGGAGATACCGTGTGGCGGCCTGCTCGCCACGGCGATGGTGGCCATAGGCACGGTGCTGCTGCTGCAAGGGATCTATATGGCCCTCTTCCTGGCATCCTACAAGATCACCTTCCCAAGACTCCTAGAGCTGGTTTCTGGCAGCGGGATAGGCTTTTTGGCAGGATTCTTCGCCATTACCTTTGGCCTGCGCATTGGTATGTACTACCATCGATATGAAGGATGTTCCTCTTGTCAGCCAACAGTCGGTGCAGACCCACCGTCAATACGTCTTCTGCCGGTGGCTAGACCATATCCACAGGATCGTTGGGGTAGGCAACTCGCCACAGGATACGATGGATGCCCTGCAAACACTGAGCAGGCTCACGCAGGCCGCAGGTACGGCCCAGAAAACTAACCTGCCATAGGGCAGCTACCGCCAGGGCATATCTGCTGGCCCGCCGCAGGGCAGTGATCGCAGCCTGCCTCTGTTGACCGACTGGTGCGGCCCACAGCGAAGCCTGAAGGCAGCCTTGTCAATTCCTTTGCCTGGCATCTCGGGCATCGAACGGCACCATCGCCTCTACCCCTGTCAAGGAAATCGAATTGATGCCCACACTGCTGGCAACGGTACTCGAATATAGGCATCCAACAACCCCTCCTGGTCTCAGTTGGAACGGCCCTGCTGCATCCCCTGTATGGTACGTTCCAGCTCTGCAATCCTAGCGTCCTGTTGCTTTATTGCCTCCACCAGAAGCGCAACCAGCCTACCGTAGTCTATGGCTATTGCATCATTGCTATCGGCCTGGTAGTCCACCACCTCTGGCACGACCTTGCCAACCTGCTCTGCGATGAGCCCTATGTCAGGCCTGCCATCGTCCTTCCACTCGAATCTCACACCCTCCAATTGCCTGACCTTCTCCATCGCCTGCGAGATAGGCCTTACCTTGGTCTTCCACCTGACAGAGCTGTAAGTGGTCCAGGCATTCGCCCTACCACGACCGGAAGGCCCTGCGACATTGGGCAGCTCCAGGCGGTATGTAGGGCTGGTGACCCCCAGTCCCACATTCCCGAGGCTAGTGATATTCAATGCAGGCGGTACCACCATAATACTACCTAGGGTAAACAACCCACTAGCGGCCTTAAGGCTCCAACCCCAAGGCAGCATCTTACCGCCTGCCATCTGCAGCTCCACCTCTGCATTACCATCCTGGGGATTGGATAGATAGGCCGCCAGTTGCCTGCCATCACCTGCATGCATCACTGTCAAGGCAGGGTCAGTTGACCTCTCTGGACGCCCATCGATAAGGACCTCTCCAACGACATGCAGTCTCTTTTCCGGGCTTGATGTGCCTATCCCAACATCTCCAGGTGGAATCGAGTACATATCGCTGCCTGAGACCTGCCAATCCCCATCAGGGCAACAATAGCCGAGCCTTGTGATATAGTGCTCCTTTTCGATGATCTGGGCCCTCCTGCAATACTGCTTAGGGCAGGTGCCTCCCCAGTAAAAGCCGTATACCTCCACACAATCGCCTACCACCAGGCCCTGGCCGGTCTTATAACAGACCTCTACAGACCCCAGACCCTCCAATACCCTGTTCGGGTCCTCTAGCACTACCCCTATCGAGACAGGCACAAAGTAGTCCCCATAACATACAGGGATCACATTATGCCTCTCGCTGGCGGTGACCGTACCTCTGAACCTCACGGGGCCGTTGTCCTGGCCGAAGGCTGACACGCAAGATAACACCATCAAGATCGCGATCTGTCCTATGTTCTTCATATCTTCCCCTTTCAACTGGATCTATCAGCTGGCCCTGTAGCCACTCTAATCATTATGGGTCCATTGTCAACCCATGCACCAAGGCGTACGATCCTGACTTGACAAACGGCAGACCCTTGCGATAATCCACAATGGTATCGCATACCTACGGGTCGAACAGGGTAGACATGTCTTGGCAGTCAGAATGATTGGAAAGGGGACAAACATGTTGGCTAAAAGGACTATCCTCTGCATCGCCATAGTCACTCTGGGCCTTATCCTCTGCAGTATGGCCTTGGCACAGGGCCCCAGGCCAGGCATCGAGAGGGCAAGGCAGGTACACGACAGATACAGGGACCATATCAGTGCCCTGCCTGAGGTGGTCGGAAGCGCGGTAGGACAAGATGAGCAGGATGAGCCTGTCATCCATATACTTTTGGAGAGGCCTAATGGCAGGGGCCTGCCTAGGACCATAGACGGGATCAGGGTCGGGACCATCGTCACCGGCAAGATATACGCCCTCGCATTTGGCCGGCCTGCAGCGATAAAGCCCCAGACGAACCCATATTACTACGCAAGGCCGGTCCCTATAGGCGTCTCTACAGGCAACGCAAATGAAAGGTCTGCAGGGACGATTGCATGCAGGGTAACGGATGGCCAGTTTGTCTATGCACTCAGCAACAACCATGTCTATGCCCTCGAGAATGCAGCGGAGATCGGCGATATCATCCTTCAGCCTGGTCTTTATGACATCACCGACTACACTGGTAACAAGGCCAAGTACTTCCTGGGCCTGCTGGAAGATTTCTATCCGATTGAATTCTCAGAGGAGGCAAATAATCTCATCGATGCGGCCATCGCCATTACCGACGCAGACCATCTAGGCAAGGGCACGCCATCTGGTGGCTATGGGGTCCCAAGGTCGCAGACATTGGCAGCACAGGTCAGGATGCCTGTGATGAAGTATGGCAGGACCACCAGGCTGACAACAGGTAGGGTCTATGCCATAGATGCAACGGTCAAGGTCCAATATGGATCAGGTGTAGCCAGGTTCGTGCACCAGATCCTGATAACACCAGGCACCTTCTCCAAGGCAGGCGACTCCGGGTCCCTGGTGGTCTGCGCCAGCGGCGAGAACTATGCCAAGCCCGTAGGCCTGCTGTTCGCCGGCAGCTCATCAGTGGTGGTTGCAAACCCCATAGATGCGGTCCTGGACTACTTTGACGTCCAGATCGATGGCCAGTAGTGCAAGGGCAGCATCCCTTGTGGTGTTGGCAACCTTCTTGGCCTGTGGCTGTCACCCAGAGGGGCAGGGGGTGACCACACAAAGGCCCATAGGGCAGGTCCTGGAGGAGGTGGCCAGACAATGGACCTCCATCCCAGGTGTAGTGGCGGTGGCCCAGGGCAGCCACGAAGGCAGGGCTTGCATATTGGTCCTGTGTACCGTCGAGCCAGCTCAACTCAAGGACAGGATACCCAGCGCGATAGAGGGCTATCAGGTCATAGTACAGAGGACCGACCAGATAAAGGCACTGGATTAGGCAGGTCTCCTTGTTAGCATAGTGTCATGGACCAGAAAGACCTGGAGAAATATTCTTCTGCCTACACCCTCTCGGACATGGAGGTCTTCGTCTTCCCTGAGCTGATGTATAGCCTGGTGTTGGCCAACATCATGAGCCCCGTGGTATGGAGGTGGAGGGAACTGGATTGTTTCAAGAAGCTCGAGGGCAAGGGCCCATACAGGAAACTGCTGAGGCTCCGCCAATACATCATGGATGAGTACGACTTCAACCTAGACCTCGAGACATGGGGGCTTACGGACAAGCAGACCGAGCTACGCAGGTTCTCGCCATTCATCGCACCCGAACAGATCGCAGCTAGCAATGCCCTATTTGGGTACGAGGGCGACAGATACTACTTCGACGTGGACATACGCAGGCACTTTGGCCTGGACAAGTACACAGAGGATGTCATTCCATACTGGAAGACAGAGACTGTAGAGGCCATGGATGCATTCAGGCTCAAGCCCAACTATCCTCGAGGGGCCGGTGAATGTGTATCCCTATCTGCACTATATGCAGCAGCTGCGTTCATCGTATGTGGTGTGCCACTGGATGACATCTTCATGATCCTGACCCCACTCCATTCGCAGAACTTCATCGACATAAGCGATGGGATCATCACCAACAACAGGCGGCTGGTCACGAAGGCCATGTGGTTCAATGGCACCGAGATCTCCAACAAGGCACAGCGCGCACTCAGGAACGAGCAGGTGACCATCGTTGCGCACCGCACCGGTTACATCCACTGCCTGTACAGGCAGGCCACCATCGACCCGAGGGCATATGACCGGCTTTGTACGAGGCTGAGGTCGTACCTGCAGGCAGACCTGACGATGCTGACCTTTGCAAACTTCCTCCGCACCTACCAGCAATACCAGAGATATTTCCAGGTATGCAGGGACTGCCACGGCAGCCCACAGTTTGTGAAGGCCGAGGTCCTCTATGCATACGAGCACGGTAGCAAATACAGGGTCGGCGATGAGACATTCGAGAAACTCCTGGCAGAGGTACATGATGAGGACTTTGTGCCAAATCCTATACCAGGTAGGCTCAGGTGTGACCAGGTCTGCGGCCTACTCTTGGAGCGCAGGCTATCCTTGGACGCACCTGATGACAGGCAGGCACTCAGAAATGAGCTTGCCAGCGTCATACCAGATCCTGATCAGTTCATAAGCGACCTCCAGGTCTTCCTTAGGATTGAGCCTAGGCTACCTACATCGGACAAGGACTTTGTCCATACAGAACCTATTGAACTGTCAGGCCAGATGGAAAGGGCCCAGGTGATAGAGGCACTGATGGCCTTACGCAATAGGAGTACCATTGCGGACCTGGCCTTCTATGCATACAGGGATATGACAAGCTGCAGGTGGGAACCATTCGTGAAGGCGGCAATAGAACGGTCACCCGTCTGCCTCACACAGACCAGGGATATGGATCTGGGCCAGGTTTACAACTGGCTCAATTCTATGCCAGACAGGTCCATATATGATGGCCCCAGGCTGGCCCAACCGGACGAGGTGGCCAATTATCACACTGGCGACGGGCTGGAGAAGGCATTTGTACTTGCCAGCATCATCTACAAGAGGCGCGCAACCCAGTCGATCAGCATGGAGGTCGGGCCAACCCAGGTAAAGGTGAAGGCAGATACCCAATACATCTTTCCCTCTTCGAAGGGCCTCAGGCACCTGATAGAGATCGGCCAACCAGGCCAGATCCTCTGCCATGGCCAATAAGGCCGAAACTGGGCCAGATGCAGATCAAGGACCTCCATCCATGGGATATCCAGCCACACCTTGCCATCGAATTACAGCAAAGGCTGGCTAAGCAGATCCGGATCAAGGCCATATCCGGACGCATCCGATTCGTAGCAGGCCTCGATTGTAGCTTCGACGAGCGACGCAATCTGATCTTCGCTGCTGTGGCGGTCTTGGACATAGAAACCATGAAACTGGTAGAACAGGCCTATGCGGTCTCCAAGATCCAATTCCCATATATCCCTGGCCTGCTATCCTTCCGAGAGGCCCCTGCCATGCTGAAGGCATGCAGCCTGCTCGAGACAGAACCCCAATTGGTCCTGGTAGACGGCCAGGGCATAGCCCATCCTCGCAGGCTCGGCATAGCATCACACATAGGCCTATGCCTGGCCAAGCCCACCATCGGCTGCGCAAAGGCCATATTGATAGGCAATGCCCGGGTCCCTGGCAGGCAGAAGGGCTGTTACACGACCCTCACAGACCCCAAGACAGGTCAGGTCATAGGGGCGGCAGTTCGTACGAGGACCGATGTCAGACCTGTGTACGTATCGCCTGGCCATCGCTGCGACCTAGCAGACGCGATCCGCTGGACAATCAGGTGCACCACCTGCTACCGCATACCAGAGCCCATCAGGCTGGCTCACCAAGGATCGGGCAGGTTCAAGGCTTCTTGGGCCCAAAAAGGTCTGGCAGGGCCGATCTACAGATGCTAACATCCTCCTGCCAAGATCCTTGAGGAGATCGAATATGTGCATGTGGATGGGTATCTTGTATGTCTTGTTGACGGTCCCGATTGGCCAGGCGGTCGAACCAATGCCGTTCCACCGCTGGGCACCAACGCCGCCAATGGGCTGGAATAGCTGGGACTGCTTCGCCACTACCGTAACCGAACAGCAGGTAAAGGCCAATGCAGACTACATGGCCGAACACCTCAAGCAATACGGCTGGCAGTATATCGTAGTAGACATACAGTGGTACGAACCAAATGCCACAGGCTTTCAGTACAGGCGAAATGCCCAGTTAGTCATGGACCAATGGGGCAGGCTCCTGCCAGCGCCCAACCGATTCCCTAGCGCTGCAGGTGGTGCGGGCTTCAAGCCGTTGGCCGACTATGTCCATTCCAAAGGCCTCAGGTTCGGCATCCATCTGATGCGCGGCATACCCAGGCAGGCAGTCCGCCAGGGTACACCCATCAAGGACACCCCCTACCATGCACAGGACATCGCAGACACAAACGATGTCTGTCCCTGGAATCCTGACATGTATGGGGTCGACATGTCAAGACCCGGCTCCCAGGAGTATTACAACTCCGTCTTTGACCTGATCGCCTCCTGGGACGTGGACTTCGTGAAGGTCGATGACATAAGCAGGCCCTATCACAGACACCAGAGGGAGATAGAGGCCATACGCAAGGCCATAGATCGCACCGGCAGGCCTATCGTCTTGAGCCTATCCCCAGGCGAGACCGCCCTGACTGCCGCTGAGCATGTCAAGCGACATGCGAACATGTGGCGGATCAGCGATGACTTCTGGGACAACTGGCCTGCGGTCTGGCAGCAGTTTGCCAGGCTGCGGAACTGGAACCCGCATCGTGGACCAGGATATTGGCCAGACGCAGATATGCTCCCGTTCGGCGTCCTGGAGATGGGCAGGCGGAGGACCAGGTTCACACCAGAGGAGCATTACACCGTCATGACACTCTGGTGCATAGCCAGGTCGCCGCTGATGTTCGGAGGGGACATGACCAAGATGGATGACTTCACGCTCTCGATCCTGACCAACAAGGAGGTCATCGCAGTCAACCAGGAAAGCACCAACAATAGACCCCTTTTTGAACGGGGCCGCCTGATCGCATGGGTGGCAGACGTGCCTGCCAGCAACGACAAGTACCTGGCCCTCTTCAATGCCAATGACCCGGATGATGGCCTTGACCCAAACCAGGCCCTGTATTCAAGCGGTATCATCCGCGGCAGGCCTGACCGTCTTGTGGATATCACCGCCGATATATCTGGGGCAAAGAGGCTCCTGCTGGTGGTCACCACTGCAGGCGATGGCCTAGACAACGACCATGCCAACTGGATCGAACCATACCTTGAAGGCCCGGCAGGGAGATTGAGGCTGATAGACTTAACGCCTGTCAGGGCCACTGCAGGATGGGGACGGGTAGGGATAAACAAGAATGCCTCCGGCCAGGACCTGACCAGTGAAGGGAGGCAGGTGGAGTTCGGGATCGGGACACATGCCCCATCGATCATAGAGTTCGACCTGCCTGCCGGCTACACGACCTTTCGCGCCAAGGCCGCATTGGATAGGGCCAGCAGGGGCAGGGGCTCTGTGCAGTTTAGGGTCTTTTCTGAGCGTGCCACAAGGCCGATAGTCAAGGCCATCCCCATATCCGTGCACCTGACTGACCTCGACATCCAAGGTCCTGCTGCTGTAAGGGACCTGTGGGCAGGTAAAGACCTAGGTACATACCTGCATGTCTTTGCCGCCGAGATCCCGTTCCATGGGGCAGGTCTTTATCGGATCAGGCCCATCGGTCCCTAGTATAAGATCTGGAAGTCCTTGTACCTGGGATCTGGTGTGGTAGGGTTTATGGTGCGGTCCTGGATATAGCCGCTGAATTGCCGCTCTATCTCCGCCAAGCATAGGTCCAGGTCTGCCGCTCTTCCCTGTACAAACATCTCTACCGTCCCATCCGGCAGGTTCCTGACGTAACCTGCAAGCCCAAGCCCTTGGGCGATCCGCCTGGCGGTGTACCTGAACCCCACCTGCTGTACATGACCTACAAAGATTATGTGTCTTGCCTCGAGCTCTGTCTGGCCCATCTCTTTTCCAGCCATCCTTACAAGGTCTGAGAATATAACATATTGCCTTCTTCTAGTGCAAATGTTATAGTCATTGACGTTCCTGGGCACGTTAGAAAAACCAAGGCAGCAGTGAGGATATGGAAGATGGGTGAAGTGAACCCGCTCCAAAAACCAGTCGAAATCTGTAAGGTATGAGCGAAGGCTTATCCTACAACTTCTTCAAAGGAGCATGACCATGAGCAAGAAGGTAATCTGCATGATTTTGGCCCTTTGCTTGGCGTCTCCACTGCCGGCAGCAAAGATCATCCTCGTCTCGGAGAACTACGACGTGGATGGCAACGGGCAACAGGATGACCAGGGACTAGAGGACTTCCTGAAGTCCTTGCCGGGTCATGAGATAGACGTGCAAAGGGGATACTGGACCACACTGGATTCGGCCAAGATAGCGGCATTGAACGCAGCAGACCTGATCATCATAAGCAGGTCGGCCAATAGTGCAAACTATGCCACTGACGCCACAGAGATAAACCAGTGGCATAGCATAGAGACACCGATATTGCTTACCCATGCATACATCGCCAGAAATAACAGATGTCAGTGGGTCAATACCACTACCATCAACAACCTTGTAGGGCCATCGATGGAGGTACTCGAGCCTACACACCCGATCTTTGCCGGCATAAAGCTGGATCCAGGCAATCTCCTGGCCGTGGTCGACAGTACTACAGGTACTGGCCAGACCTCGTTCATCGGCACATTGGACGTAGGTAACGGCAAGGTCCTTGCCAAGACCGGCAACAACGCATGGATCGTAGAATGGGAGCCTGGCAAGCCATTCTATACAGGTTCAGGCACGCCCGCAGCAAAGAGGCTCCTGTTCTGCTGCCAGACACAAGAGGTAGGTGCTACACCGCAGGGGGCCTTCAACCTGACGGATGTAGGCAAGAAGGTCTTCACCAATGCCATAAACTATCTGCTTGGTATCGTTGCCGACCCTGGGGTGGCCTCTGCCCCAGTGCCAAAGGACAAGGCCACGGATGTGCCTAGGGATGTGGTACTAGCATGGACGGCAGGTATGTATCCCTGCACGCACGATGTCTACTTTGGCCAGGATCCAGCCGCTGTTGAGGCGGCAAGCCGCACCAATCCAAACGGCCTACTCGTGGCCAGGGATCAGACCGTCACAAGCTACGACCCCGCAGGTCTGTTGGAGTTTGGCCAGAAGTACTACTGGCGGGTAGACGAGGTCAATACCAGCCCGGACAAGACCGTACACAAGGGTCCTGTCTGGGGCTTTGAGGTAGAGCCTTATTCCTACGCAATCAAGCCCGTCTCTGCCACGGCCTCCAGTTCGCACAATGCCAACATGGGTCCTGAGAAGACCATAGATGGCTCAGGCCTCGATAACCAAGACCGGCATGGCACCGATGACAAGACCATGTGGCTAAGCCATGCTACAGGCCCAAAGCCTGACTGGATCCAATATGAGTTCGACAAGGTCTATAAGCTGGAAAAGGTCTTGGTCTGGAACTTCAACCAGGTGGTAGAGCCCATACTCGGCTTTGGGGCATGGCAGGTGCTGATACAGGCATCCGTTGACGGCCAGACCTGGACCGATGTGGGTACATACGAGTTGGACCAGGGCCTCGGTGAACCCAGTAAGCCCAATACCGTTGTCGACCTTGGTGGGGCCATAGGTAAGTACATCAGACTGACCATAAATAGCACCTGGGGAGGGATGGCCCAGTCCGGCCTCAGCGAGGTCAGATTCTATCAGGTGCCAATAAGGGCATTCGGGCCGACCCCAGCAGATGGTGCGACAGGAGTCGCATTGGGCACGGTCCTGGACTTCAGGCCTGGGAGGGATGCCATAGGCCACAAGCTCTACCTCGGCACAGATAGGGATGCGGTACTCAATGGTACCGTCAGCCCTGTTACGCTCCAGGACCACAAGGTACCACTTGCCGAATTTGGGCCTCTATATGCAGCTAAATACTACTGGAAGGTGGATGAGCTGACCGATTCAGTCACCTGGCCAGGTGACCTCTGGAGCTTCGATACCGCCCAGTATCTAGTAGTAGACGATTTCGATTCCTATGACAATACCTGCAACCGCATCTACTTTGCCTGGATAGATAGTCTTGGTCCAGGTGATAAGCCTGAATGTGGTATAACTGGCATAGCTGGCAATGGGACAGGTGGTGTTGTTGGCAATGACAATGCCCCATTTGCAG